>Ga0164292_10000129_pt1 | contig 50930 bp, 47 predicted proteins | sample GEODES117metaG_FD_111486 | JGI IMG/M metagenome (GOLD analysis project Ga0164292, IMG submission 111486) | Eutrophic lake water microbial communities from Lake Mendota, Wisconsin, USA - GEODES117 metaG | ecosystem: Environmental > Aquatic > Freshwater > Lake | place: USA: Lake Mendota... | reverse complement strand
TCACAGGCCTCCACCAGGTCGTCGAGGATGCGATTGGCCACCTCCTCATGGGAGATCGAGCGATCCCGGTAGCTGTTGATGTAGAGCTTCAGGGCCTTGAGTTCGAGAACCTTCGGCCCCGGCTGGTAAAGCAGCCGCAGGACAGCGAAATCGGGATAGCCGGAAAACGGGCAGGTGCAGGTGAATTCCGGCAGCTCGATCGAAACCTCGTACGGACGGCCCGGTCGAGGGTTGTCGAAACAGATGAGGCTGGCTTCAGCGATCGCCCTCTCGCCGTAGCGGGGCGTGACGGTCCGCTCCTGCTCGGTGATCGGAGGGTTCATGGGGGGGCCTGGTTCAGTCTGGAACGGACGCTACAGGAAGCCCGGAAGTGGCCAGGGCGGGCTGATGGGTAGCAACCGTTACGACAACCCCTGAAACAGTCAGGCCTAATGGGCCTGTCCCCGCGCGGGATGTCTGAGAGACTGGAACCCAGTCTGCCTACCGCCCGAAAGCTCGTTCCATGAAAAAAATCGAGGCCATCATTCGCCCTTTCAAACTCGAAGACGTCAAGATTGCCCTGGTGAATGCCGGCATCGTCGGCATGACCGTCAGTGAAGTGCGGGGCTTCGGGCGCCAGAAAGGCCAGGTTGAGCGCTATCGCGGCTCCGAATTCACCGTTGAATTCCTGCAGAAGCTCAAGCTCGAGATCGTGGTCGACGACGATCGGGTCGATACGGTGGTGCAGGCGATCCAGGACGCGGCCCGTACCGGTGAAATCGGTGACGGCAAGATCTTCATCAGCACGATCGATTCGGTGCTGCGCATCCGTACTGGCGAGCGGGACAGCGGAGCGATCTGACCCCCGCAAACGCCACGCTCACAGGGGGGCACTGCCCCCCTCCTATGGGGCTGCCAGGGTGCGGGCCACCAGCGCTTCGATTCCCGCCTCCACCCCCTCCTCCCGTTGCGCCCCGGAAACCAGCCAGAGCAGGTATTCGTGGTTGCCGGCGGGCCCCGTGATCGGCGATGCCAGCAGCCCGGCCGGCTGCCAGGCCTCTAAGGCCGCGGCACGGATCACCTGCCGCAGCGCATCGGCATGGGCGGCCGGATCCCGCACCACCCCCCCCTTGCCGACCCGCTCGCGCCCCACCTCAAACTGGGGCTTCACCAGCAACACCGCTTCAGCCCCTTCCGGCACCAGCAGCTGCCGCAGCGCAGGCAACACCCGAGTGAGCGAGATGAAGGAAACATCCGCCACCGCTAGATCGGGTCTGACCTCGCCGGGACCGTAGAGATCCTCCGGGCTCAGGTGGCGCAGGTTCGTGCGCTCCCGCAACACCAGCCGCGGATCGGTCCGAAGGCTCCAGGCCGTCTGGCCGTAGCCCACATCGATGCCATAGACGCGAACCGCACCCCGCTGCAGCAGGCAATCGGTGAATCCGCCGGTGGAGATTCCCCCATCCAGGCAGATGCGACCCTCCACCTGAATCGGGAACGCCTCAAGGGCCGCCACCAGCTTTTCGCCGCCGCGGGAGACGAAGCGGGGAGGCTGCTCCACCGCCAGCGGCTGATCCTCCACCAGCTCGAGCCCTGGCTTGTCGAGCACCTGGGTGCCGCTGCGCACCCGGCCGGCACGGATCAATTGCTGGGCCTGCTGACGGCTGGCGGCCAGACCACGGGCCACCAGCAGCAGGTCAAGTCGCTGTTTACCGGCTTTGCGCACCATCAGCGGCCCTCCGGAACACCAACCTGTGGGGGTTCCGTAATGGAACCACAACGGAAACGGAACAAATACCGAGGGCTGGGAGGAAGGCGAGCCAAGGGCCGGAGGATGGCTCCCAGTTTCACGGTGATCATGGCCAAACCCGGAACCCACGGGGTCGCCACCCCCTCGAAGCCGAGCCGCCCCAGCCCGCTTTCCGCCAACTCCAGGCGCAGACCCACCGCCGCAAGCCGCGGAAACGTGGTGGAACTGCTTCCTCCCGGCAGCTTCGTGAGGCTGCGCAACCAGCCCGCAGACCTGCCCCCCTTCCAGCTGATCCAGTGCCGCGGTGGACGCTGCTGGGTAAGGCAGCAGGCCTGGGGAAGCCTGGTGCAATGGGAAGTAGCCCACGGCCAGCTCACCCGCGCCGCCGCCTGAGGGGCGACGGCCGGACCGATAGGTTGGTGCTGACGTTGCCACGCGCTGGCCCTTGATCGAGCGTTACACCCTGCCCGAGATGGGCAACCTCTGGAGCGAACAGGCCAAATTCCAGAGCTGGCTGGATGTGGAGATCGCCGCCACCGAGGCCAACTGCGAGCTGGGTCGGGTGCCCGCCGAGGCCGTGGCCACGATCAAGGAGAAGGCCCGCTTCGATGTGGAGCGCATCCTTGAGATCGAGGCCGAGGTGCGTCACGACGTGATCGCCTTCCTCACCAACGTCAACGAACACGTAGGCGATGCCGGGCGCTACATCCATGTGGGGATGACCAGCTCGGATGTGCTGGACACCGGCCTTGCCCTGCAGATGAAGGCGTCGGTGCAGCTGCTGCGCACCGAGCTCGACAAACTGGCCGACGCACTGCGGGATCTGGCCGGCGCCCACAAGGGCACCGTGATGATCGGCCGCTCCCATGCCATCCATGGGGAACCGATCACCTTCGGCTTCAAGGTGGCTGGCTGGCTGGCCGAGGTGGTGCGCGACCAGGAGCGGCTCGAGCGGCTCGAGCGGGTGGTGAGCGTGGGCCAGATCAGCGGCGCCATGGGCACCTATGCCAACACCGACCCCCAGGTGGAAGCCATCGCCTGCGCCAGGCTTGGTCTGGTGCCGGATACGGCCAGCACCCAGGTGATCGCCCGCGATCGCCATGCGGAGTACGTACAGACGCTGGCGCTGGTGGGGGCGGCCCTGGAGCGCTTCTCCACCGAGATCCGCAACCTGCAACGCACCGACGTGCTCGAAGTGGAGGAAAACTTCGCCAAGGGGCAGAAGGGCAGTTCGGCCATGCCCCACAAGCGCAACCCGATCCGCAGTGAGCGGATCGGCGGCCTGGCAAGGGTGTTGCGCAGCTACGTGGTGGCAGCGCTGGAAAACTGCGCCCTCTGGCACGAGCGCGACATCAGCCACAGCTCGGTGGAGCGGATGATGTTGCCCGACTGCTCGGTGACCCTGCACTTCATGCTGCGGGAGATGACCGAAGTGGTGAAGGGGCTGGGGGTGTACCCCGACAACATGGTCCGCAACATGAATGTCTACGGGGGCGTGGTGTTCAGCCAGCGGGTCTTGCTGGCCCTGGTGGAGAGCGGCCTCAACCGCGAGGAGGCCTACCGGATCGTGCAGCGCAACGCCCACACCGCCTGGAACACAGGCGGCGGCGACTTCCGCGCCAACCTGGAGGCTGACGCCGATGTGACCTCCCGTCTCACCCCGGCCCAGCTCGCAGACTGCTTCTCCACCGCCCTGCACCAGGAGAATCTCGGGGTGATCTGGGAGCGCCTGGGCATCTGAGGGAGATCTGAGGGAGGGCGGCCGCAGCCGCCCCGGAGCCTCGCCTCAGGAGTAGCTGGGCGTGTAGAGGTGGCTGCGCACCAGGGCCTCGATGTCGTCCGGCTGGGGCACCTGGGCCAGGTTGCTGTCAAACACAAGCTTGGCCACGCGGGTGGCCGTGTGGATCGCCACCTCCAGCACCTGGGATTGGGGCGGGAACAGCATGCCCAGCTTGAGCTGCTCCTCAGTCACCTGATCGGCCACGGCATGGGCCGCCTCGATGAACATCTCATCGGTCACGATCCGGGCGTTGGTGGCCAGGATGGCCAGGCCCACGGCCGGGAAGATGTAGAGGTTGTTGGCCTGCGACGGCAGATAGGTGTGCCCGTCGAGATGCACCGGAGGCAGCTGCACGCCGCCGGCGAACACCACCGTTCCCTTGGACCAGGTGTAGGCCTCCGTGGCCAGGCACTCCATCTTCTGGGTGGGATTGGAGAGGGGGAAGATGATCGGCTTGGCGTTGTGGCGAGCCATCGCCTCCACCACCTCCTGGTTGAACAGGTTGCCCACGGTGCTCACACCGATCAGGGCGGTGGGCTTGAAGTCGTCGATGGCCTCGACGATGCGGGGGCATTCACTGGCCAGGCTGGTGTGATCAAAGGGCTGGCTGGGCGGCAGATCCTTGGCGTAGGGCTTCTTGTGATCGGGCAGGCCGGGGCGGCCCGTCACCACCACGCCCTGGGTATCGAACATGCGGATCTGCTGGCGGGCCACCTCAGCGGGGATGCCCTGCTGGCCGAGGGCCGACACCATCAGGTTGGCCAGGCCAATGGCGGCCGAACCCGCACCGAGGAAGAGGATGCGCTGGTCCTTGAGTTCACCGCCGGTGAGCTTGAGGGCATTGATCAGGCCGGCCAGAGTCACCCCAGCGGTGCCCTGAATGTCGTCGTTGTAGCAGCAAACCTTTTCGCGATAGCGGGCCAGCAGGTTGATGGCATCCACACCTGTCCAGTCTTCAAAATGGATGCAGCAATGCGGGAAAACCTCCTGCACGGCTTCCACGAATTCATCCACGAAGGCATAAAGCTCCTCGGTGGGCGGCCGGTGCTGGCGCAGACCCACGTAGAGGGGGTCGGCGAGGTAAGGCTCGTTGTTGGTGCCAGCATCGAGATAGATCGGCAGCAGACCCTGGGGCGGCACGCCGGCCGTGGCGGTGTAGAGCTGCAGCTTGCCGATCGGGATGCCCATGCCGTTGGCGCCGAGATCGCCGAGGCCGAGGATGCGGCCGCCGTTGGTCACGCAGATGAAGCGCACATCCTTCTCGGGCCAGTTGCGAAGCACCTCCTTCACCTTGCCCTTGTGGGTGATCGATAGATACATGCCCAGGGGGCGCCGCAGAATATGGTCGAAATTCAGGCATGCGTCGCCGATCGTGGGGTCGTAGACGATCTGCAGAAATCGCGCCGGATCCGACATCAAGGTGCGGTAGAAGAGCGTTTCATTGCTGTCGAGCAGGCCCATCAGGTAGATGAAGCGGTCGAGATCGGTGGCCTTCTTGGCCAGCTGCTCCATCACCCGGCTGAGCTGGGTTTCCAGGGTCTCTGTGACATCGGGCACCAGACCGGTGAGGCCGAGGGCTTCCCGTTCGGCGGCGGTGAAACCGGTGCCCTTGTTGAGGGTGGGATCGTGCAGGAGTTCCATCCCGCGCTTGGTGGTGTCGGTCATGGCTGGGGTGTGTGGAAAGGGGGAGGGGGGATTGGGGTTGAGCTTCGAAATGCGGTGTCGCGTCCTCAGCTGGAGGAGGAGGCGACATAGGGTTTCACCATCTTCACGGGGTCGACTACGCGGTCGAATTCCGCCTCGGAGACAAAACCCAGCTGCAGGGCCGATTCCTTCAGGGTCAGATCGTTGTCGAGCGCATGGTGCGCCACCTGGGAGGCCTTGTCGTAACCGATCACCGGACTGAGAGCCGTGACCAGCATCAGCGAGCGTTGCAGGAAGGTATCGATCTGCTTGTGGTTCGGCTCCGCCCCCTCCACAAGGAAGGTGCGGAAGTTGGTGCAGCCATCGGTCATGATCCGCACTGATTTCATGATGTTGAAGATCAGCAGCGGCTTATAGACATTCATCTCCAGATAACCGCCGGCACCGCCGAAAGCCACGGCGGAATCGTTCGCCATCACCTGCACACCGATCATCGCCAGCGCTTCGCACTGGGTGGGGTTCACCTTGCCCGGCATGATCGAGGAACCGGGCTCATTGGCCGGGATCTTCAGTTCGGCCAGGCCGGCCCGGGGGCCGCAGGAGAGCAGGCGGATGTCATTGGCGATCTTGTAGAGCGACACCGCCAGAGTCTTGAGGGTGGCGCTGAGCTGCACCAGATCGTCGTGGGCGCCCTGCACGGTGAACTTGTTGGGGGCGGTCACAAAGGGCAGGCCGGTGAGCTGACCGATCTGGGCGGCCACGGCCGTGTCGAAACCGGGGGAGCAGTTGAGGCCCGTGCCCACGGCAGTACCCCCCAAGGCCAGCCGGTACGCCCCCACCACCGCCTGCTCGAGGCGCTGCAGGTTGTCATCAAGCATCCCCACGTAGCCGGAAATCTCCTGGCCAAGGGTGAGAGGGGTGGCGTCCTGGAGGTGGGTGCGGCCGATCTTGACGATGTCGTCCCAGGCCTGGGCCTTGGCATCGAGAGAATCGCGCAGGGCCTTCACAGCCGGCATCAGCTTCTGCTTGACGCCGAGCACCGCCGTCACGTTCATCGTTGTGGGGAACGAATCGTTCGACGACTGCGACATGTTGACGTGGTCGTTGGGGTGCACCGGCGTCTTGCTCCCCAGCGGCTGGCCCGCGATCTGGGAGCAGCGGTTAGAGATCACCTCATTCACGTTCATATTGAACTGGGTGCCGCTGCCCGTCATCCAGACATGGAGCGGGAACTGGTCGAGGTGCTGACCGGCCTGAATCTCATCGCAGACCTGCACGATCAGATCCTTCTGCGGATCGGCCAGGCGCCCGGCGGCATGGTTCACCAGAGCGGCCGCCTTCTTGACGATCGCGTAGGCGGGGATCATCTCGCGGGGGATGAGATCTTCCCCGATCGAAAAGTGCTCCAGCGAACGCTGGGTCTGGGCGCCCCACAGCTTGTCGGCAGGAACGTTGACGGCGCCGAGGCTGTCTTTTTCAACACGCGTGGCGCTCATTGCGAATCATCCTTGTGGCGAAGGGGGCATGGGAAAGCGGACTTCCCAGCTCAGGATGGCATCAGAAAGCACGCCCGACAACACAGGCGCCCCCGGAACGAACGGCCGATTGTCCACGCGCCAGCATCGCTAACGGCGATCTCGCTACGGTACCGCTCAAAATCAAAGGCACTGTTGATCCATGCCGCTCCACCACCGGCTTGATTCATTACGTGCTTCAGGTTTTCTTTCGGTCCTTTCCACTGCCCTCGCCGCATCGCTGATGGCGCCGGTCTGCGCCGATGAGGTCAGACCGGATTTTCTGGCGTCCGTGCCCGATTCCGCGGCGGCCCAGGACCGAACCTTTGAGCAGAACTATCTGTTCGGCGACTGGGGTGGCTGGCGCACATCCCTGGCGGAGAAAGGCATCAGGCCGATGCTCCTGCTGATCACCGATCCCTACGGAAATTCGAGGGGCGGACTCGCCAGGGGCTTCACGGATTACAGCATGGTCAGCGCCGATCTGAAGGTGGATACGGCCAAAGCGTTCTCCCTGAAAGGAGGTGAATTCCAGGTTGGCTTTGCGGTGAACTTCGGCAGCCAACTATCCCAGGACGTGGTAGGGAACACCTTCCCAATTCAATCCTCGGATGTTTCTCCCCCGGGACCTAGACTCACTACCGTCAGTTACACCCAATCCCTGCTTGAAGATAAGCTGAGCCTGCGGATTGGCAGGCTATCCATTGACAGCCTTTACGGCGAAGAATTCGCTGGCTCCGCCTATTTTCGTCAGTTCACATCGGTGGCCTTCAACGCCATTCCCTTTGCTATTTTCTATAATTCACCCGGTGCTTTTGGATATCCAGCCACCACCTGGGGGGCGCGGGCCCGCTATGCACCCCAGGGGGACATCTACATGATGGCAGGCATCTACAACGGAGATCCCGAAGTGGGTCTTGCCAATCGCCATGGCCTCGATTTCACCCTCAAGGGCCCCGCCTTCGGGATCGGGGAGATCGGCTGGAAACGCAACCAGGAGCCGGGAGCGACCGCCCTTCCCGGCAACCTCAAACTGGGTGCCTTCGTGCTCGGCGGGCCTGCCCAACCCGATGACGCAACCCCGGCAAGCGGGAGCCGCCACGGCTTCTACCTGGTGGTGGACCAGATGGTCGCCCGCCTGGGCACCAGGGCCGATGGCCGCCAGGTGGGGGTATTCGGCAGCCTGGTGACCGCCCCCGACCAGGCGGTGAGTCCGATGCCGCTGTTCTTCAGCACGGGACTGGTTGCCAATGGCCCCTTGGCCAGCCGTCCGCAGGACTTTCTCTCCCTCGGTGTGGCCTATGGCGGCTACAGCTCGGCTCTCCGCAGCAACCAGGAGACCAATGAACTCACCGTTGAACTTTCCTATGGCCTGCAGCTGCGTCCGGGGCTGATCCTGCAGCCGGGCATCCAGCTGCTGATTCACCCCGGCGGCAGCCCTTCCACCCCCAATGCCCTGGCGCTGGGCGTGAATACGGTGGTCAGTTTCTAAGCAGGGATGCTGGCACTGCCCCTCAGGGCTTGTGAACGGTGAGCTCCATGCGGATCTCGGAGATCAGGTTCGGAAAGATCTCGGCAAAATCCTCGAGTCGATCTTCGGCGTTCAGCAGGCCCTTCGCCTGCAGCAGGCCCACCGTGCGCGGATCAGCCACATAGTTCACGGCGGTGAGCTCGAAATCCACCGCCAGGATGTGGGCCCAGGGGGTCATGGGGGACTCCACCGCGGCGGCCTGGTCGCACTCCGCCTGGGAAAACATCGAGAGAGTCTGGGGGGTGATCCGGCGCACATGACTGGGATCGGTGCGGAAGTGTTCGTGCAGAGGGTGGGGCACATTGATGCGCAGGAGGGCCCCATCGGCGCAGACCCGATACAGCTCCACCATCACAGCCAGGAAGGTATCGGTACTGGCCCCGAGGTGCTCCAGCACATGGTTGAGCAGCACCTCATCGGCAGCATCGCTGGGCAGATCCCAAGGGGTGCACTCCAGATCCATCACCCGATCCGGTTGGAAGCTCGCCACGGTGTCGATGTTGAGATAGCCATCGATCTTGCGCGGACCGCAGCCGAGATTCAGCTTCATCGAACGCAGGCAGGGCAGCGAAGCCCGATCCTACGGAGCCCAAAGACAAAACCCCGGCACCGCAAGGGGGCCGGGGTTGAAGGTTGCGAACCGGGATTGAGAGTCGCGAAGAGAATCAGCCCAGACCGATCTGGGAAAGGATGCCTTGGCCGGTGAGGAGCTCGGTGCCGAGTCCGATCACGAAGCCGAGCATGGCGAGACGGCCGTTCCAGGTCTCGGCGAAGGAGACGAAACCGAAGCGGGAGTCAGAGCCGGACATTGGATTGTTGCGAAGGTTGAACAGACTGTAACAGGGTGTGAAGGGTTTGGGCCAGCTCACGGCGCCCGGGTAAGGGTCGGATTTCCGGCCTTGTGGTTCAGGCAGGCGTTTCCGGCTCAGGCAGCCGTTCCGGGCCGGCGGGAAGCAGGTCCTCCACCTCGCATACCGGGAAGCGGTTGATCGCACGCAGGGCACGCCGGGCCTTGCTGCGGAGTTGTTCGCTGATGGCCTCGCAGTAGGGCACCTGGGCGAGCAGGTCCACGGTGCGGCGCAACACCCGCACCACATCTCCCTCGTCGATCGAGGTGTTGGCGATCACATCGCCCCAACTGGCCCCCTCGGCCCAGGCGTGCACCAGACCGGTGAGCTCCGGTTCCCACCAGATCGGCACCACCACCTGGGCCCGCTCCTGCTGTCGCTGCAGTTCGCGCCGCAGCCCCCGCAGATCGTGGAGAGCCTCCTCCACCGCATGGGGAGGGGGGTAGCCGCACCAGAGGTCGGGGCGGTTCACCTCGGTGGAGATGGCCTCGAACACCGCCGCCAGTTCAGAGGGCTCCAGCTCGTCCAGGTGGCCGCTCATCAGCGCCAGTCCCAGCCAGAGCTCATTGTCCCCCCGCAGAGCCGCCACGGTCCTGCCCACCTCCGTGGGCTCCAGCCCCTGCTCCCCGGCGAGGGCTCCGAAGAACTGCAGGATCTCGATCAGATGCAGGAAGGTGTCCCAGTGGCGGTTGGAGCGGAAGTGGAGAAGCTTCAGTCGCTCCTCGATTTCGATCTCCAGCTCTTCCATACGGCGGCGATGCTTCTTGAGCTGCCTGCGATCGCCCCAGCGATGGGCAGGGTGCTGCTCGAGTTCCTGTTCGAGTTCCTGCACCAGACGCCCCTGGGCCTGCACCTCGCCGGCCAGGTCGTAGCGCGGTGTCGCCATGTCATGGCGCCGGGCCATGGAGGCGACCGCCAGGGCCAACCCCCCACTCTCCTGGTCGCCATGGCACAGCTCGCCGGGATGGCGTAGTTCCGGGCGCGCCAGGCCGCTCACCTGCAGACAGCTGAGTTCGGCATGGAGGCTCACCACGGCGTGGCAGTGGAGCAGGATCCAGACGTTTTCTTCGGTGAGGCAGAGCAGCAGGGGGAACTGGCCCGATCCCGGCACCTTGGCCACGATCACCGCCGGCGTGATCCGCCCCCTGAGCTGGGGACACTTGATGCTGACCAGGGTTCCCTCGCTGGAGAACTGCAGCGCCAGGGTGAGTTCATGGGCGAGGGTCTCCTCGGCCTGCTGCTGCAGGACGCGCAGCAGACGCTTCTCCTCCCGCAGCCGGCCCCGCTGCTTCTCGTAGTCCTCGAAGTCGTCCCAGGGCACCTCACCGCCGCTGGTCTCGAGGGTGGCGAGCTGGGCCTTCAATTCGGCGATGCGGGCCTCATCTTCGGCCAGGTCCAGGGTGGCCAGGTAGCGGCCGAAGCTGCGCTCCACCAGCTCCTTCGCCTTGGCCAGGTCGTAGCGCTGCAGCAGGTTGAGCACCATCCCGTAGCTGGGGGTGAACTGGCTCACCAGCGGATCGGCCGGGCTGGTGGCCAGGGCACCGGCCTCGCGCACGCCCTCGAAGCGGCTCTGCACCGTCACCACGTAGCCCTGGGAGTCGAGCCCGCGGCGGCCGGCCCGGCCGGCCATCTGCAGAAACTCGCTACCCATCAGCGGGCGGTGGCCCCGCTCGGTGCGCTTGGAGAGAGCCGAGATCACGGTGGTGCGGGCGGGCATGTTGATGCCGGCCGCCAGCGTTTCGGTGGCGAACACCACCTTGATCAGGCCCTGCTGGAACAGTTCTTCGATCAGCTCCTTCCAGGCCGGCAGCACCCCGGCATGGTGGGAGGCGATGCCCCGCAGCAGCGCATCGGCGTGCCCCCCCTCCCGCACGGCTTCCGGGGTGACAGCGAGGAAAGCCTCCAGTCGGGATCGGATCCGGGCCTGCTCCTGAGGATTCACCAGGGTGAGAGAGCCGAGCTCGCGCACACCCTTGTCGCAGCCGCGGCGGCTGAAAATGAAATAGATGGCCGGCAGCATGTCGCGCTCGGCCATCTGGGCGACGACGAACGAAAGCGGGGCCGCCTCCGGCTGGGGCGGCCGGGGCGGCTTGGGACCCTTGCGACGGGTGGTCTTGGGAGGCCTCCAGACCTTGCAGTTGGGATGGAGCCCCGTGCCCTCGTCATTGAGCAGCGGATGGAGTCCCTTGGCGCTACAGAAACTGAAGGCGAGGGGAACCGGTCGGTAGTCGCTCCACACCAGGCGGGTGGGGCCATGCACCCTTTCGATCCAGTCGGTCAGCTGACCGGCATTGGCCACCGTGGCGGAGAGGGCCACCAGCTGAATCGGCGGCGGGCAGTGGATGATCGACTCCTCCCAGACCGTGCCCCGCTGGGTGTCATTCATGTAGTGGCACTCGTCCAGCACCACGGCCTCCACGTCCTCGAGGGGGTCGTCACTGCCGTCGACTTCCGCATAAAGCATGTTGCGGAAGATCTCGGTGGTCATCACCACGATCCGAGCTTCCCGATTGAGGCTCAGATCGCCGGTGAGCAGGCCCACGTTCTCGGCTCCGAACTGATGCCGGAAATCGCGCAGCTTCTGGTTGGAAAGAGCCTTGAGCGGGGTTGTATAAAAGACCTTGCGGCCGTGGGCCAGGGCTCGGTGGATGGCGTACTCGCCTACCAGGGTCTTGCCGGAGCCGGTGGGGGCACTGACCACCACCGAATGGCCGAGGTTGAGGGCATCGATCGCATCCAGCTGAAAGGGATCGAGCGGAAAGGGGAAGAGCTCGCCCAGGGGCGGCACGGAGCCGGTGGCGGGGCGATCGGGCATCACCAGATCCTATGGGCTGGGCGGCAAAAGGACCCGTGCCCGCGCGAGGGCACCGAAATGCGCTTGCAGCGCCCTCTGGAAGGTGATCTTCTTTGCATGGAAGTGGAGTGAAGCGTTGGCCGGAGGGACGGCAGACTGACTCCGTTCCCGTCCACGGAACGTTCTGATCCCTTCCCCCCGCCCCACCGACTGGCGCCGGCAGCTGCAGGAGGCCCTCAACGCCCTGCCCCCCGAGCGGCGCCGGCAGCTGCGCAGCCTCGAGACCGGAACCGCCGCCCAGCTCCTGGCCCCGCCGGTCGGCGACGCCGCACCAACCCCGCTGCTGGATCTGGCCAGCAACGACTACCTGGGCCTCAGCCGACATCCGGCCGTGCTCGCCGCCGCCGCCGAGGAGCTGGTCGCCACGGGGCTGGGCGCCGGAGCCTCAAGGCTGGTCACCGGGACCCGGCCGGTGCATCTGCGTCTGGAGGCCGAGCTGGCCTCCTGGCTGGGCCGCGATCGGGTCCTGCTCTTCCCAAGCGGCTTCCAGGCCAACCTCGCCGCCGTGTCCGCCCTGAGCGATCGCCACAGCCTGGTGCTGGCCGACCGGCTGATCCACCACTCGCTGCTGACCGGCGTACGGGCCAGCGGTGCCCGCCTGCAGCGCTTTGCCCACAACGACCCCGCCGATCTGGAGCGCCGCCTGGTGGCCGCCCGGCGCGCCCAGCCCGCAGGCCGGCTGTTGGTGCTCTGCGAAAGCCTCTACAGCATGGAGGGCACCAGCCCCCCCCTCCCTGCCCTGGTCTCCCTCTGCGCCCGGTATGGAGTGCCCTTGCTGGTGGATGAGGCCCATGCCCTGGGGGTGCTGGGCGCCGGCGGCCGCGGCCTGGCCCATGGCCTGCCTGATGTGGCGATCGTGAGCGGCACCTTCGGCAAGGCCTTCGGCAGCGGCGGTGCCTTCCTGGCCTGCGATGGCCTGGTGGGCGACTGGCTGCTGCAGAGCAGCGGCGCCTTTCGCTACACCACCGCCCTCGCTCCGCCCCTGGCCGCCGGCGCCCTGGCGGCCCTGGCCCTGATCGGCGAGGCCGGCCCCGCCCGCACCGCCTTACTGGCCAGGGCGGAGAGCTGGCGCCATGCCCTGGAAACCGCCGGCTGGCCGCGGCCGCCGGGGCAGGGCCCGATCCTGCCGCTGCTGGTGGGCGAAGACGAGCGGGCACTGGCTCTGCAGCAACAGCTCGAACGGGCCGGACTGCTGGCCGTGGCCATCCGACCGCCCACCGTGCCCGCGGGAACCGCCCGGCTGCGCCTGGTGCTGCGCCAGGATCTCCCCAAAGGCAGTCTCAGGACCCTGCTCGCTGCCCTCGGCCCCGGTCCCTGCCCTGCGCGCCGCCATGGCAATCCCTGACATGCCACCGCCCCGCCGGCCTGCCGCCGTGGAGGTGCTGGCGATGCACGGCTGGGCAGGCCAGGGCAGCAGCTGGCAGCCGTGGCAGCGGGCAACCGCTGCATTGGGCTGGCGCTGGCACTGCGGCGAGCGGGGCTACGGGCCGGAAGCTCCCCTGCAACCCAGCTGGTCAGGGGAAGGGGTACGGCTGCTGATCGGCCATTCCCTCGGCCCCCATCTGGTGACGCCCGAGCAGTTGGCGGCGGCGGACGTGGTGGTGCTGCTGGCCAGTTTCGGGCGGTTCATACCCTCCGGCCGAGCCGGCCGGGCCCTGCGCACCGCCCTGGCGGGGATGGCGGCCCAGCTGGAGGAATCCCCTGAGTCTGCAGGGGAGGGAGCACCGCAGACGGAAGCCAGCCGGGCCCTGCGGGCCCAGGCGATGCTGCAGACCTTTCTCTCCAGGGCAGCGGCACCGCAATCGAGCCAGGAGCTTCCGCCCCTCCCCGGGGATGAACCGGTGGGCCCGCAGGCCCGGCAGCGCCTGCGGGCCGATCTGCAGCTACTGGAATCCACCAGCGGCCTGCCCGCGGGATTCCCGGAGCAGGTGCCGGTGTTGATCGTGGAAGCAGGGGCCGACCGGATCGTGGAACCGGCCAGCAGGAAACTGCTGCGGGAAGCCCTTCCCCAGGCCGAATGCCTGACCCTGGAAGGGGTGGGCCATGCCCTGCTAGCGCCGGAGCTGATTCCCCTGGTGCTGGAGTGGCTGCAGCGGAGGCTGCCCTGATGATCGCCCCGCTCTACGGCGCACAGGTGCGAGAGCGGTTCAGCCGCAGTGCTGCCCATTACGACCACCATGCCCGGCTGCAGCGGAGCCTGGCCTGGCGGCTGGCGCGCCTCTGCCGCGACCTGCCCCTGGGCGAGGGTCCGGCTGCAGACCTTGGCGCCGGCAGCGGCCTGCTCAGCCGGGCCCTGGTGCGGCAACTGCCGCCCCTGCAGCAGCATCCACCGCTGCAGCTGGATCTCTGCCCCGAGCTGCTGGCGCACAACCCCCTGCTGTCCCAGGAGGGGCAGGGCGCGGCCCCGGCGAAATCCTTGATCTGGGACCTGAACAATGGCCTACCGCCCGGGCTGGACGGCTGCTCCCTGCTGGTTTCCGGGTTTGCCCTCCAGTGGCTGGACGATCCGGCCCGACAGCTGCGGCACTGGGGCCACCGACTGGCACCGGGCGGTTGGCTGGCCCTTACCGTGCCGACCCGCGGGAGTTTTCCCCAATGGCATCAGGCCGCCTTTGAGGCCGACGTCCCGTTCACCGCCCTGGATCTGCCGGCCGCGACGTCCCTGATCACCGCGGCCGAAACCAACCTCACGCTCCACACCTGCCAGCTGCTGCGCTTCAGCCGCCCCGCCCAGGGAGGGCTGGTGGCCCTGCGGCATCTGCAGCAGCTGGGGGCGACCGCCAGTCGCGGGCCACGACTCTCCACGCCGCAGATGCGCCGGCTGCTGAACCGCTGGAGTCGCAGCAGTCCGCTCACCTGGGAAATCCTGTTGCTCCTGGCCCATCGTCCCTGAACCCCTGTCCCCCCATGACCCGACTGATCATCTGCGGCACCGACACCGACGTGGGCAAGACGGTGGTCAGCGCCATGGTGGTGCAGGGCCTGGGGGCGAGCTACTGGAAACCGGTGCAGAGCGGCCTCGAAGACGGAGGCGACAGCGCCACGGTGCAGCGACTGATCCAGCTCCCGGCCGAGCGGCTGCTGAGCGAGGCCTACCGGCTGGAGGCGCCCGTTTCTCCCCACTGGGCGGCGGAACGGCAGGGGCTGCAGCTGGAGCCGGAGCGACTGGAACTGCCGGCGGTGGCAGGGCCGCTGGTGGTGGAAACGGCGGGGGGCCTGCTGGTGCCGCTCCGGCGGGACTGGCTCCAGATCGAGCAGGTGGCCCGGTGGCAGCTGCCGGTACTGCTGGTCGCCCGTAGCGGGCTGGGCACCCTGAACCACACCCTGCTTTCGCTGGAGGCGTTGCGGCAACGGCGCATTCCGGTGCTGGGGCTCGTGCTCAACGGTCCTCCCCATCCCGATAACCCCCGGACCCTGGAGCAGATCGGCGGGGTGCCCGTGCTGGCGGAACTGCCCCGGCTCGATCCCCTCGATGCGGCCTCCCTGCAGCAGATCTGGCTGAGCAGCGACCTGGTTCGTAGCCTGACCCGATGAGCCAACGACATCTGCTGGTCACGGTCGCCGTGGCGGTGATCTGCACCGCCATCCTCACCCTGTTCACCGACGTCGAGAACAGCCTGCTGCGCTGGTGGAACTGCGGCCCCAGCGCAACCGCCGCAGAGAAGGCCTCGAAACTCTGCCGCTGACCCCGGGACCCCCAGTCCTACCCCTGCCGTCGTGCCCGCACAGGACAACGGTGGGTCATCGCCGCCACGTTCTGCTTGGCGACCGACAACGGCCATCCCTGACGGAGCTGGTCGTACAGCAGTTCGATCACCTGCCACTGGCCCTCGGCGAACAACTCGCGGCCGCCCCAGGCCCGGCGGAGAAACGGCCGCAACTGCTCAGGAGCGAGGAAGCGTCTGGAGACAGGACGGCTGCGTCGGAACACCGCCGGGAACAGGAGATCGACTTCCATGATGGCAAGGATCCGTGTACCCGGCCCAGGCCCCTTGACCTCCCCCCTCCCTCCGGGCTGGCATCCCCATCTCTGGCACCCCTTCACCCAGGTGGCCACCGCAGCTCCGCCCCTGCGGGCCGTGGCCGGCCAGGGAGCCGAGCTGGAACTGGACGACGGCCGCCGCCTGATCGATGCGATCAGCAGCTGGTGGGTGACCCTGCACGGCCATGCCGAACCCAGCATCGCTGCGGCCGTGGCCACCCAGGCCAGCCGGCTGGAGCAGGTGATCTTCGCCAACTTCAGCCACCCGAGCGCGGAACGGCTGGCCGAACGGCTCAGTGCCGCCAGCGGCCTGGAGCGCCTCTTTTTCTCCGATAACGGCTCCACCGCGGTGGAGGTGGCCCTCAAGATCGCCTGGCAATGGTGGATCAACCGCGGCGAAGCGCGGCACCAGCTGATCGCCTTCGACGGCGCGTACCACGGCGACACCTTCGGGGCGATGGCGGTGGGGGAACGCTCGATGTTCTCCGCCCCGTTCGAGCCGCTGCTGTTCGCGGTGGCCCGGGCGCCCTGGCCTGCCACCTGGTGGAGGGATGGGGAGGTGGAGCAGCGGGAGCAGGCCGCCCTGGCACGGCTGGAACACCTGCTGGAAACCCCCACCGCTGCGGTGATCCTCGAGCCACTGGTGCAGGGGGCCGGCGGCATGGCGATGGTGCGGCCCGAATTCCTGCAGCGGGTGGAGGCCCTGGTGCGGCAGGCGGGCGCCCTGCTGATCCTCGACGAAGTGCTGATGGGCTTCGGGCGCAGCGGAGCCCTGTTCGCGGGCCAGCGGGCCGGCCTTTCCCCCGATCTGGTGGCCCTTTCGAAAGGGCTCACCGGAGGGTTTCTGCCGATGGGGGTGACCCTGGCGCGGGAAGAGATCTTCCTGGGGTTCCTGGGTTCCGACCCCAACCTCACCCTGTTCCACGGCCACAGCTTCACCGCCAACCCCCTGGGCTGTGCCGCCGCTCTTGCCAGCCTCGACCTACTGGAGAGCCGACCGGAGCGCCATCAGACCATGGAAGGGCGGCACCGGCCCCTGCTTGAGGCGCTGAGCGCCAGCCCGCGGATCCGCCGTCCCAGGCTGCTGGGCAGCATCGCCGCCTTCGACCTGGCCCAGGGACCGGACGGCTACCTGAATCCGGCGGGAGAGCAGCTGCAACGGCTCGTTCTGGAGCAGGGAGTCTTTCTGCGGCCGCTCGGCAACGTGGTGTACCTGCTGCCGCCCCTGTGCATCAGCGACGACCAGCTCGAACGCTGCTATGCCGCCCTCGCCGACGCCCTCGAGCGGCTCTGAGCGCCGATCATCAGGGCCCCGCCAGGATCGCCGCCTCCACATCGGCCCGCGAGAGGCCGTAGGGGAAAAGACGGGTGGTGCTGGCCCCCTCGCGGTGCCAGCTCACCTTGAGCTCCTCAATGTCAAGCTCGATCCGGGCACTCCACTGGGGCTGGTGGAGATCCCAGACCGAAACCTGGGCACGCTGCTGCTGGGCGCCCAGACGCCTCAACCACTCCTCCAGGGCAGGCAGCGGGTGGTGATAGAGGGGTGTGGCTTCATCCGGCAAGCTGGTCATCAGGTCATCCCTCCGAAGCAGGAGCAGGCGAAACGAAAGCAGCCGGATCCACGGCGGACTGTCCTGCCTGCAGCTCCTGCCACCAGCTCGGCCAGCGCACCAGATCGGCCCCCCGCATCCAGGCCAGACCGATGCCCAGCACCAGGCTGAGCACCAGGGCCAACCCCAGGAGCAACAGGGCGAACCACTCCCCTCCGGAGAGGGAGCGGCGCACGGAATCCGGTCGGGGCGCAGCGGTGAAGGAAACCGGGGCCGCACCCGCGGCAGGGGCACTGCGGGCCTGCAGTCGGGCGTCATAGGCCCTGCGGGCCTCGGGATCGTTCAGCACCGCATAGGCCTGCTGCAGCCTGCGGAAGGCCTCTTCCGCCTGGGAAGGGGGCAGGCTGGTGGTATCAGGGTGATACACCTTGCTGAGGTGCCGGAAGGCCTGCCGCAGCTGCTGGGGGCTGGCCGTGACGGGCAGCTGCAGCAGCTCGTAGTGGCTTGCCGAGGGAAGGGGGCTGGAGGGGGGTGGACTGGGCATCACCCCGGGGCGCGGTCACGCCACCGGACAGGGTCTGCGGGATCCTAGGGAGAACGCCCTGTTCGCTCCGGATGGCCGCCAGCCCCCCCTCCCCCCTGCCCCCGCCTGCGGCCGGTCAGGAATCGCAGCCGGAGCTGTGGCAGGAGCTGGGCTGGCAACCGGACGGGCACCAGCTGGAGCTGCTGATCGCCCTGCAGCAGCAGCTGCGGCACTGGAATGCACGGCTCAACCTCACCCGTCTGGTGGAGGGGGACGACTACTGGATCGCCCAGGTGTTCGACAGCCTCTGGCCGCTGGTGCCCCTGCTCAACACGGCCCGGCGCCAGCTCGAGGCCGGCAGCCTGGAGATCATCGATGTGGGAACCGGCGGGGGCTTCCCCGGCCTGGCCGTGGCGATCGCCCTGCCGCAGGCCCGTCTCACCCTGGTGGATTCGGTGGGCCGCAAGGTGGAGGCGGTGCGGGCGATGGCCAGCGCCCTCGGGCTTGCCTCGCGGCTCAACCTGCGCTGCGAAAGGATCGAGCGCACCGGGCAGAGCCGGGAATGCCGCGGCCGCTTCCATTGGGCGATGGCCCGCGCCGTGGCCAGTGCGCCGGTGGTGGCGGAATATCTGGTGCCCCTGCTCCGCACCGACGGCAGGGCCCTGCTCTACCGGGGCCAATGGACCCAGGCCGACGGCGAGGAACTGGAGCGGGCCCTGGGACCGCTGCGGGCGAGGGTCAGCACCACGACTACGCGGGAACTACCTGCAGGCAGGGGATGCCGCAACGCCCTCGTGCTCGAACCCCTGGGGCCCTGCCCCAGGATCTATCCACGGGCCGTGGGCCTTCCCAGCAAGCAGCCCCTTGGACTGCTCGAGGACCATTCGCCCCAATAAGGAGTTCCGACGGAGATGGGGCTCAGCCCCCCGCCCCCCCCGGAGAAGCCCGGGGCAGGGTGCGGCGCAGGCGGGCAGGGGAGGGCAGGCCCAGGGGATGGATCTCCTGCTGCTGCAGCTGGGCTTCCAGAACCGGAAGCTGTTCGTAGGCCACCCAGTGGATGCAGTCCACCGGACAGGTGTCGATCGCCTCCTGGATCCGCTCGGTGCTGTCTCCGTCCTGGCGGATGGCCCGGGAACGTCCCCAATGGGGCTCCACCACGAAGGTGTTGGTGGCGACGTTGGCGCAGTAGCGGCAACCGATGCAGACGGCCTCATCTACCCAAACCGCCTTCTGGCGCAGGGCTCCGCCCAGCTGGGGTTCACAGCCACTGACATCGCCAGTGCCACCGGGCCCGGCTCCGCCGGAACCTTCGGGGCGGGCCCGGTAGGCCAGCGATGGATCCACCCCCGCGGTCACGGGATCAACCGTCCCAGCGGCTCACCACCAGTTCGATGCTGCCGTCCTGATGGTCGGATTGTTCGATCACCTGGAAGCCCTCCGTCAGGGAGGCGTTGAGGATCGTGCGCAGGGCATACCGCTGGGTGAGCTGCGCCAGGAATCGCTCCACCGGAACCGGCTGCTTCCAGAGCTCCAGATCGGTGACCAGCTCGAAGCAACCGGCCTCGGCATTCCAACGGAAGCCGATATCGGCCCCTTCCGCCTGGGGGACGGCGAGTTCGGCAGTGACGATCTGGCCGCGGTAGCCCCTCACCTCCTGGCTGCCCTCGGCAGGGGGATGGCCGAGATCGATGAGCGCTTCCACCAGGGCCTGGCGATCACGAAGCTCGGTCTTGACGGTGCTGAAGTGAGACATCGATTCAGGCAGTACGGGACGGGAGCAGGGAGTACGGGACGGGTGGATGGGCGGGCCGGGGAGCGCTCAGGACGACGAATGGTGTTCCGCCACCAGGATTTCAGCCCCCGCGGGCTGCTCCTGGAAGGCTTCGGCCGTACTGCGCCTTTGCTGCACCGATCCGAGGCGAGCCTCGATCGTTTCGGTGAGGTGTTCGCAGGCGGATCCCTGTACGCCCTCCACCAACTCCTCCACGCGACCGTCGGGGCGGATACGGAAGCGGATGGTGCGCTGGGCCATCCCGGAACCGGAAGAACGGCAAGAATGCTAATCGGGTTGGGCCTAACGTGGCGGAACCCGGGTTCTTCCCTGCGGTAGATGAGTCTGCTGGCCCCCCTGGGCACCCCGTTGCGGGGCAAGCGCCTGCTGCTCCATGTGGGCACCCCCAAGACTGGAACCACGGCCCTGCAGCGATGGCTGCAGGGGAACCGCACCCATCTGGTGAATCACGGGTTTCTCTATCCGGTGCACGGAACCGATGGCGAGGCCCCCAAGCATCAATGGCTGATCAACGCCCTGCGCCAGAGCGATGGGGCGATGGTCTCCGAGGCTGCCGCCGGGATCGCCGCCGAAATGGGCGATCTGGCGCAACCGATTCACACGGTGATCCTCTCCACAGAGGGGCTCTTCAACCACTTCGCCAGTTACTTCAGCGCCCATGGGGCCTGCTTCGGGGAGCTGGCGGGCGAATGCCGGCTGGAAGTGGTGGCCTGCTTCCGGGATCCGATCGACTACGCCTGTTCCCGCTACCGCCAGAACCTGGTCAACCCCCCCACAGGGGATCCCTTCCACGCCACCAGCCTCTCGCTCGAAGAGCTCTGCCGCAACGAAGCCTGGCTCACCGGCATCGATTACAAGGGCTTTCTCGAGGCCTGGGAGCGGCTGCTCGGCCCGGAGGCCGTGATCTGCCTGCCCTACGGGCCGGAGTTCGTGGCCGATTTCAGCGCCCGGATGCTGGGCTTGCCATGCCGCGAAGCCCCCGTGCCACCGCAACAGGCCAATGCCTCGCTCGGGGCGTTCGGGGTGGCGATGGTGCAGCAGCTGAATGGGCTGGATCTGCCACAGGCCGCACGGGAAAAGGTTCTCCCGCTCCTGCTTGAGGCCGACCGCAGCCTGCCGGCAGGGACAAACCGGTTCACGCCAGGGTCAGAGGCCCGGACCCTGCTGCGACGGGCAGCGCTCGAACGGCTGGGCGGCCTGGCGGCGAACCGACCGGAACTGACCCTTCCCCTAGCTGTCCTGCATCGCCCGGCCCGTTCATCAGCCCCTGCGCCCGCTTGCGCCGAATCTCCGGACCTCTGCTTTCTCTGCTGCATCGAAGCGGGGTTCCTGGAACAGCAGGTGGTGCGACTGGCCCAGAGCATTCGCCTGTTCACGGGAGAGTTCCAGCGCTGCCGGATCTTGGCGGTCTGCCCCACCGCAACTCCCCTCGCCCCCGACACCCTGCACCAACTTCACTGCCTGGAGGTGTCGGTGGTGCTGGAACCCCTGAACCGGAAGCTGCGTACCTTTCCCTATGCCAACAAGGCGTACGCCCTGGAATATGCCGAGACGCAGTGCCGTGAATCCGTGCTGGTCCTGCTCGATTCCGACACCCTGTTCGTGGCTCCGCCCACGGGCTTCCAGCCGGATGTCCATTGGGATTTCCGCGCCCGTCCCGTGGACCTGCGCAACATCTCAGCCTCCCCCCTCGATTCCGATCACCGGCAGTACTGGCAACAGCTCTGCGCCCTGGGCGGCATCGGCATCGAGCAGCTTCCGATCGAAATCACCACGGTGGATCGCACCCCGATCCACGCCAATTACAACGGCGGCCTGCTGGCCGTTCGCCGGAGTTCGGGGGTGGGCCAGCGCTGGCGGCAACTGCTGGAAAGCTGTTGGCAGAATGGGATCTCGCCAGCTCCAGGGAATTTCTGGGGCAGCGGTCAGTCCACCTTCAGTGTGGCCGCCGCCACCCTCGGGCTGCGTTGCTTGCCCTTGGAAGCCGGCTACAACATTCCGATGCACCTGCCCGAAGCGGAAGCCCGCCTTGACTGGATCGAGCACCCCACCCACCTCCACTACCACTGGATGTTCGAACCCGATTACCTGGTCACCGGTCAGGAGCGGCTCCAACGGCTTCGCCTGCAGGACGAAGTACGCCATTTCCTCCGCCAACTCCCTGCCTTGACCAGGCGCAGAGGCCCTTCCCACACCGGAAGCGACAACCGCACCTGAATCTCACGAGACCCAGGACTCAAAGGCAGGGCATCACCCCAAAACCCTGGGAGTACGGCTACGATCCGCCCACACGATCAGATTGCGACACCGTAGGCAATTCCCGATGTCACGAGCTTTCTCCCTTTCCCCCGCCGTTGCCTCCGCCGCCGCCGTTCTCGGCACTTCCGTGGCACTGCTGAGCGGCCAGGCCGCCGAGGCCCGCACGGCCGTGATCCAGTTTACGAGCGATCCCCGGAAGACCACGACAACCAGGGATTTCACTGACAACGGCATCACGGTCACCGCCGATAATGCCGTTGGCGCAAACCTTGACACCAATGCCGGTTTCGGCACCGGAGGCATCAACACAGACCTCAAGAACGGCCTCTGCTCGTACCTGGAGTCGGGTGATCCGGCCAAATGCCAGTACGGCCCGGCTAGCGGGGTATATCTCTACGGCTACGACCTCACCGTGGATACCGCTGTGGATTTCCGCAGTTTTGATATCACCCGCGGCAGGGGTCTTTCCTCCGGCACCATCACCTTCAGTGCTCCTGGAGTAGCCGACCAGACCTTCTCCTTTGAGAACCCCACAGGTACCGGCCAGAACGTCTTCCCCAAGTTCTTTGCCCCCGGCTTTTTCGTGAATGCCTTCGTACCCGTCACAGTGCGCACCACGGGGGTTGTGATTAATGATCTTGCCGGTGGTTCGTTCCGGATCAACAACCTTGAAATTGCCGAAGTGCCGGCCCCGATGCCCCTCCTCGGCGCTGCCGCCGCCTTCGGCTGGAGCCGTCGGATGCGCCGCCGCATCTCCCAGGGTTCCGCGCAACAGCTTCCTTCCAAGGCCCGAACAGCTTGAGCACCTGCAGTGTGCTGACAAGAGTCTGCACACCTGAGCTTCCCTATCTTTGTGCATTCCTGGGGCATCATGCTTCCCTGGGGGTGCACTTTTTTCATTTGCTATACCAGGAAGAGGCGCTCACCATCCCCCTGCGCCAGCTAGCACGGGAGCTGGGGGTAAATGTGCAGCTCCACCCCGCCCCCAGCGATCGCACCCCCGCCCAGGTACTGAAGGAATCGCACCTCGAGTTCGAGACGGAGTATGCCCTGCTTCTCGACCCCGACGAATTTGTTTTCCTGCCGGGGAAAGCGGATCTCAGCTTGTTCCTGGCATCGCTGAATCAACCAGCTTCCTGCTATCTACGCTGGGTGGTTGCCCCCTGCGACTTCCAGCCCGCCTCCCGCGGCATGGGATACCTGGGCCATATCGGCAAACATCTTGCCCAAAGCACCAGGATCGCAGGCATCGCCACAGCCCACACGTTTGCGCTCCTGCAGCAGGAACCGATCAGCCCGTTCCAGTTTGAACGGCACGATGGCTTCATCATCCATTACTGGGGACGCACGTTCATCGATACCGTTCTCAAGTGCCTGTATTACAAAGGGGTTCACCCTTCCAAGCAATCCTCCATCGAAGAGGTGAAAAGCTGCAGCGACCCTTCCACTCTGCCGAAGCGACTGAAACTACTGGCGGCCCTCAATCTTCACCACCGCTACATCAGCACTCCCGACCACCTCGCCAACAAGATAGATCTGCAGAAAGAAGAAGAGCTGCTCCACGCCCATCTCAGCACCGCCCAATTCGATCGCCTCAAAACCGCCTATCTCGAGTACCGGGATTTCCTCGACAACAGCTCCAACACCGCTGCCCAGGCGGCCATCCAGAGCTATCCGGGAAACAGCTCGATCCAGAAACTGGAAAGCCTTCTACCTGTCTGGCCTTACCGCTAAGCCAGCAACCCTTCGTCCACCAGAGTCTGCAGCCGCTCCAGAACCTCGGGTTGTTCCAGCTGCTCTAGCGCCAGCCGGGCTTCTTCTCGCACGGCGGAATCGGCATCGCCGAGCATGGTCTGCAAGAGCAACTCCACCACCTCCTGCTGGCGAGGTTCCACCAGATCGGGATACAGACGGCCAAGCGACCAGGCACTGTTGCTGCGCACCGCCGGCTCACTATCGATCCGCAGACTCTGCAGCAGCTGCGCCGCCGCCGGATCCGCCTTCGCCGGACCCGTGGCGCCGGCATCGGCCAGAGAACTGGCCGCCCAGAGGCGCACCGCAGCGATGTCCTGACGGAGGCTCGCGATCAGGGGATTGAGCACCGGCGCATCGGGATAATTGCCCAGACTCCAGGCCACCGCCTTGCGCACATAGCCGTTGTCATCGGCCGCCAACAGGCTGAGCAAAGGTTCCACAGCCAGCGGGTGGGGATTGCGGCCAAGGGCATACACGGCACTCATGCGCACGATCGGGCAGGAGGCCTGCAGAAGGGGCAGCAGCAGCGGAATCGCGCGGGGATCGCGATGCTCACAGAAGATCCTCAACCCCTGCATCAGCTCTTCCTTGCCACCCGGAAGAAGGCTGAGCCCCAGATCACACTCGGCGGCAACGACCTCCGGTTCGGGGTCGGTGGCTTCGATCTCGTCGAGAGGATCCCCCAGCAGCTCCTGGGCAAGCTCGCGGGCCAGGACCTCAGGGTCCAGGGCCAGCTCCGCAGAGCTCTGGGGGAAGGGCAGGAAGTCTTCCGACATCGCCAGATCGTAGAGCCTGGTTCGGGTTCAGCCGATCGGGGCGGGAGCGGCCATGTCCCCGGGGAGCCAGATGCGGGCACTCACCGCGAACAGGGCCAGGCCAAACAGCAACACGATCGCCACAGGCAGGAGGGTGGAACGGAAGAACTGCATGGATTCGCAACCGGTTCTGCATTCTGAAGCGCAGACCCAACCTCTAGGGTTCGAGCATGGAACAGCAGCCTTCCGGCCCCTCCGCCGGCACCACCTCCCAGCGGCTGACGGCCGTGGCGGCCGAAGGGGTGGCCAGCGGGGTCCCCTACATGGTGGGGACCAAGCTTCTGCAGGGCTGGTTAACGGCCAGCCAGGTGCCGCTCGGCCTGATCGGCCTGCTCGGCCTGGCGGAACTGCCCTACACCCTCAAGATGTTCTGGGCACCGGCCCTGGATCGCTGGCCCCTGGCCTGGCCCGATCGGCGCCGGGGATGGTTGCTGCTGATGCAACTGATGCTGGTGGGGGTGATCGCCGCGATGGCGCTGCTGCGCCCCAGCCACTCCCCGGCCAGCCTCACGGCGATCGGCGTGATGGCGGTGCTGCTCGCGGTGATCAGCGCCACCCAGGACATTGCGGTGGATGCCTACCGAACCGACCTGCTGCCGGTGCAGGAACGGGGATCCGGCGCAGCCGCCACCAACCTGGGATACCGGGGAGCCATGCTGGCGATCGGGGCCGGTGGCTTCACGCTGGCCGGCCGCTTCGGCTGGCCGATGGCCTTTCTTGCATCGGCGCTGCTGATGTTGGCGGTGGTGCCGTTCACGTTGCGGGCCCCGCGACTGGCGCCGATGAGCCACCCGGTGACCAGCCTGCGCCAGGCGATCGTCGGACCGGCCCGTGAATTTCTGCACCGCACCGGCTCCGGGCGGGCCCTGTTGCTGCTCAGCCTCGTGCTGCTCTACCGCTGGCCCGATGGTCTGCTCAACCTGATGGCGGTTCCCTTCCTGATCCAACAGGGATTCCGTCCTGAGGTGGTGGGCTCTGTGCTGGCGGGATGGGGGATTGGGGCCACCGTGCTGGGCACCCTGCTGGGGGGGGTGATCTTCAGTCGCCTCGGCATCAACCGTTCGCTCTGGCTCTTTGCCCTTGTGGGGGCCCTCGGCAACCTCTCCTACTGGGCCCTGGCCCGGTTTCAGGGGGGCATGGGCGCGTTGCTGACCGCCGTGGGCCTGGAGAACCTCGGAGGCGGGATGGTAGGCGCAGCCTTCGTGGCGATGCTGATGAGCCTGTGCAATCCGCGCTTTTCCGCCACCCAATACGCCCTGCTTTCCGGGGTCTATGCCCTGAGCCGCTCGGTCCTGGCGGCCCCCGCCGGGCTGGTGGCGGCCCGGGTGGGCTGGAGTCAGTTCTTTCTGTTCACGGCGGCCGCCTCGCTGCCGGCGTTCCTGCTGATGCTCCGGCTCACTCCCTGGAACGGCAATGGCATCAAAGGAGCCTTCGATCCCGAGCGGGCATCCGGCTCCTAGGAAACCCCGGCGAAGGGGAGGGATTCAGGGGCAAGGCGTCGGCGCAACTGGCCGCAGGCAGCGTCCTGATCGAGGCCACGGCTGGCCCGCACACTCACCGCGATATGGCGCTGCTGCAGGGCGCGCCGGAAAGATTCAATCCGCTCAGGAGTGGGACGCCGGAACTCTTCCTCCTCGATCGGGTTGTAGGCGATCAGATTCACATGGCTCTGGAAGCCCCTGAGCAGCTGGGCGAGGGCTTCGGCATGGCGCACATGGTCGTTGATGCCACCGAGCAGGATGTATTCAAAACTGACCCTGCGGCCTGAAAGGGCGACGTAGCGGCGACAGTCCTCGAGCAAAGACTCCAGCGGATAGGCATGGGCCGTGGGGATCAACTCCTCCCGCAGCTGCTGGTCGGGAGCATGGAGACTCACGGCCAGGGTGAACTGAACCCTGCCGAGCCGCTCCAGGGCCCGCTCAGCGAGCGTGGGCAGGGTCCTGGGCACCCCCACCGTGCTCACGGTGATCTGACGCTGTGCCATCCCCAGATCCCGGCAGAGGCAGTCAATCGACGCCAGCACGGCATCGATGTTGAGCAGCGGTTCTCCCATACCCATGAACACCACATGGGTGGGGCGCCGATCCATCACCTCCCGCACGCTGAGCACCTGATCCACGATTTCGTGCACCTGCAGGGAGCGCTGTAGCCCGCCCTTGCCGGTGGCACAGAAACGGCAGGCCATCGAGCAACCCACCTGACTGCTCACACAGACCGTGAGCCGATCCTCGCTGGGAATACCCACCGTCTCGATGCTGAGGCCGTCTGCGGTGGCGAGCAGGAGTTTGGTGGTGCCATCCCTGGCCAGTGATCGGTGCAACTCCCGGGACCGACCGATCCAGCTGCCCCCCTCCGCTGGAGGGAGATCCTGCAGCTGCTGACGCCAGAGCTTGGGCAACACCGTGACCGCATCCAGATCACGGGCGCCCTTGGCGTAGATCCAATCATGCAACTGCCGACCACGAAAGGCCGGCTGGCCATGGCTGCCTGCCCAGCGCTCCAGGTCGGAGAGCCCCATCCCCAGGAGGGGCTGTTCGCTCACGGCCAGTTCAGGATGCCGTGGCCGAGCTTCCACTCCACCGCCAGCAGGGCGATGAAGCCGAGCATGGCGATGCGCCCGTGGAGCGTTTCGTTGGGGCGATGGAAGCCCCAACGCGGAATCCGGCGAACGGGAACCGGCGTGGAGGTCACGCCGGCTGCAACGGAATCACTCATCACTCAGCAACCCCTCTTCCTGGAGACCCTCAAGGGCCGCGGGATCGGCGATCAACTCCTCCTCGAGCCCCTCCTCCTGGCCGGGACGGGTGAAGGCAGCAAAGGTGCTGGCGCTGGCCTCGATGCCGTGGCGACTGCGGGTGGCCTCGAGATCCTCCTCCGAAGGGTCATCGAGAACTGCGGCTGAAGCGGAAGGCGCCGGCATCTCCACCGTGTAGTCAGGCCGGAGATTGGGGGTGCGGCGATAACCGCTGGCCTCCTCCTCAAGGATGTCGGGATGGGGACCCGCCTCCGCCCGCAGCTCCTCCTCGAAACCACTGAAACCGGTGCCGGCGGGAATCAGGCGGCCGATGATCACGTTCTCCTTGAGACCGCGGAGCCAGTCGCTCTTGCCTTCGATCGCCGCTTCCGTCAGAACCCGGGTTGTCTCCTGGAAGGAGGCTGCCGAAATGAAGCTGTCGGTATTGAGGGAGGCCTTGGTGATCCCCAGCAGCACCGGCGTGAACTCGGCAGGAGCTCCTCCGGTGATGGCCATCGCGGAATTGCCCTGCTCCACCTGGCGCAGTTCGATCAACTCACCCGGCAGCAGAGTGGTGTCTCCGGCATCCTCAATGCGCACCTTGCTCGTCATCTGACGAACAATCACCTCGATGTGCTTGTCATCGATGGAAACGCCCTGGGATTTGTAGACGTTCTGCACTTCCTGCACCATGCGGAACTGCAGCTTGGAGATGGCCTCCTGGGCCGCTTCCATGGTGGGCTTACGACTGCGCAGATCCTCGAAGTAGCACTCCAGAAGCTCGTGGGGATTGATCGGACCATCGGTGAGCATCTCGCCGGCCCGCACCTGCTGGTCTTCGCTGACCATCACGTTGCGACCCAGCAGGATCGGGTAATCGGTTTCGGTCTCATCGCCCTCTTTCACCGAAACGGTGATGGAGTCATCGTCCTCACCCTGCTTGATCTGCACGGTGCCTGCCTTGCGACAGAGCACGGCGGATTCCCGCGGCCGGCGGGCTTCCAACAGTTCTTCGATACGAGGCAGACCCTGCACGATGTCGCCGGTCTTCTGGCGTTCGAACACCAGCAAGGCCAGGCCATCACCCCGTTGCACCAGCTCTCCGTCGCGCACGTGCAGAACCGAATCGGGGGAAACCATGTAAGGCCGACCGACGCGCACCGTGATCGAACTGCCATCGATGGCCTCCACCTGGCCGCAGCACGGGGCAGGGACACCGTCGGCCAGCAGATCACCGTCCACCACCCGATCGCCGAGTTTGACGGTGGCCTTGGCCGAACCAAGATCGATCAGGCGGGTGTCTTCGACGCGCTCCACGATCAGACGACGGATCGGTTCGCCGGGGACGGCCTCAGGCAGCTGAACGTTGCCGTTCTCCTTGCAGAGGATCTGGGTGGTGGCCACCACATCGCCTCGCTTCACCGTGTCGCCATCTTCCACCTGCAGCTCGGTGTGGGTGGAGCCATGGCTGGCGTCGGAGAGGGTATCGCGACGCACCAGCAGGGTTTCGAGAATCACCAGCTGGAGACGATCCAGCGTCTTGGCACGCTTGTCGGGCACGGACTCCACGTCCACCGTCATCTGGGGAGTGGTGTCGAACGTTTCAAGAATCAGCTGGGTGCGCAGCAGTTCCACCCCTTCCACCGACTTGATCAGTTCCCCGTCCTTGAAGGTGAGGCGCTGGGTGGCTTTCAAGCCGAGCGAGGGGCCTCCGTTCTGCTTGACGGAACCGAGCTCGGGCACCTGGGCCTCATCGGGAATGGTGTATTCCTCCACGGGACGCAGCAGAAGCGCTCCTCCCTCCGGCGTGTCCACGGCCTCCACGAAGACCATGGCGTCGCGGGTGATGCCGGGCGCAATCTCCTCGCCGGGATTCACCATGCGACCTTCACCGCTGTAACGGGAAAGCACCTTGCTATCGGAAATGAGATGCAATTCTCCGGAGCGAACAATAATCTCGCGCAGGATGTCGTTCTTCTGGGTGACCGTGACGATGCCGGCGGTCTGGCTGAAGATGTCCTTCACCACTTCGGTACCGGCCTCAATCCACTGACCGTCCTCAATCATCAACAGGGAGATGTCCTTGTTGATCTCATGGGTTTCCTGGGGAATCCAGAGCAGGGTCCCCCCCTTGCTGACCTCGTAGCCGTGCTTGGCGGAACGGGCTTTCTTGATCGCCAGTCCGGGGGCGAAGCGCACGATGCCGCCGGTCTGGGTGCGGAAACGGTCGTCAGCCAGCTCGGCGATCACCTCACCGGTGCCAATCTTGCTGCCGGGCGCGGTCTTGAGCAGATAGCGGGCATCGTCCCTGCCATCCAGATGCCAGATCTCTCCAGAGTGGGTGGATTCGCCCACTAGCCGGCAGTCCTTGAGGGTGAGGCTGGCGGTGACGATCTGGACCTCCCGCGAATCCCCGGCCGATTCCCGCAGCCGCACGGCCCCGCCGTATTCGCTCACCAAGCGGCTTTCAGCGAGCACGTTGCCGACCGTGACAGCCTTGTTGCCCTCCACTACGGGCTGGGCGTTGGGGGGAAGGTTGTAGACGTCGCCACTGAGCACCCACAGCCGACCGAGGCGCTGGGCTTTGTGGGTGATGTTGCCCTGGCGGTCGGTGACCTCACGGGGCTGGATCACGTCCTCAAAGCGCACCTGACCTGCGAGGTCGCAGATGACATCCTTCGTGGCTTTTTCAACGCTCTTCTTCACCTGAGCGCCGGAGGATATCTGGGCCAGCATGATGTCAGCCGGCACGGGATCTCCGCTGTTCACAAACAGGATCGAACCGGAAGTGATGCTCAGCTTCTGGGTCTTCCCTTTGCCGGAGGGTTTGAGTTCAAGGCCGAAATCGGTTTCCGCCAGCAGGGCCTCCACCCCGTGGGGGGTGCGGTGGGCGCGAACACGGGCCTTGGCGTCAAACTCGACCGTTCCCTCCACCAGGGAACGCACCACGCCGGTTTCTGCCGTGGACACGCCGCCGGTGTGGAAGGTACGCATCGTGAGCTGGGTACCGGGCTCGCCGATCGACTGGGCGGCGATGATGCCGACCGCCTCGCCCAGATCCACCAGTTCGTTATGGGCGAGGGCCCAGCCGTAACACTTGCGGCAGACGGAGCGGGACGCCTCGCAGGTAAGCGGCGAACGGACCACGACCGTGGTGATGCCCGCCGCCTCGATGGCGCGCGACAGGGGATCGTCGATCTCACCGTCGCGATCCACGATCACGGTGCCATCGGCGGTTTCCACACGCTCGGCCGCGAGGCGGCCGATCAGCTTGCTGGCGAAGCGGCCCTTTTCATCAGCATCGATCGGAATACCGCGGGTGGTGCCGCAGTCCTCCTCCCGCACGATCACATCCTGAGCCACGTCCACCAGACGGCGGGTCAGATAACCCGAGTCAGCCGTACGCAGAGCCGTATCCACCAGACCCTTGCGGGCGCCGTAGGAAGAGATCACGTACTCGGTGACGGTGAGCCCCTCGCGGAAGTTGGTACGGATCGGCAGGTCGATGATTTCCCCCTGGGGGTTGGCCATCAGACCGCGCATGCCCACCAGCTGCCTCACCTGGGACATGTTGCCCCGGGCGCCGGAGTTGGCCATCATCCACACCGAATTGAGTGGATCGTTGTCGTTGAAGTTGCGGCGCACTGCCGCCACCAGACGCTCGTTGGTCTCGGTCCAGGTGTCGATCACCTTGGTGTGCCGCTCCACCTCGGTGATCTCACCGAGGCGATAACGCTCCTCGGTCTCAGTGATCTGTTGTTCTGCCTCCTCCAGCAGGGCAGCCTTATCGCCCGGGATCCGCAGATCATCCACGGAGATGGAAACGGCGGCCTGGGTGGCGTAGTGAAAGCCGAGATCCTTCAGCTCGTCGGCCATGGCTGCGGTGGCGGCCGTTCCGTGGTGCTTGTAGGCCCAGGAGACGAGGTTGCGCAGCGCCCGCTTGTCGATCACCCGGTTCCGGAACGGCGGAGCCTGCTTGCTCAGCGGCGCCGAGCCGTTGATCGGGGTTTCCACAGGAGGCTCAATGGCGGCCTTGCTGGCTTTCTTGCTGGACTTCTTGGCGGGGGTGGCGGTCATGACGGCGCGCGAGCGGAAGGCGGAGAAGGTTGGGAAGGAAAAGACCGGAACTCAGGCGGCGATCAGGCGGAAGCGACAGCGTCGATGATCACGCGATTGATCACAACTCGACCCACGGTGGTCAACAGATAGCGGCTGATCAGGGCACCATCCTCATCGAAACGGTCGCGGCGGAACTTCCACTGTTCAACACGGGTGCCGTCGCTGAGGGTTTCGCTCTTCTGGGGTTCGCGATCCTCGTCTTCGCTGTCCACCTCGCCATGGAAGCGGACCCAGATCCAGTCATGCAACTTGAGGCCAGTGATCTGTTTCTCGTCAAAGGCGGAAAGCACATCGTCCAGGCCGGCGAAGGTGCGACTGCGGTCTCCGAATTCCGGCATGACCTTGTCCCGTTCGATCGCAGTCAGGTAGTAGGCACCGAGCACCATGTCCTGGGAGGGGGTGATGATCGGTTCGCCGGTGGCGGGCGAAAGAATGTTGTTGCTGGCCAGCATCAGCATCCGGGCCTCCGTCTGCGCTTCGATCGCCAGAGGCACATGGACGGCCATCTGGTCGCCGTCAAAGTCGGCGTTGAAGGCCGGGCACACTAGCGGGTGCAGCTGGATGGCACGACCGTCCACCAGCTTGGGCTCAAAGGCCTGAATACCGAGCCGGTGCAAGGTTGGAGCACGGTTGAGCAGGATCGGGTGACCTTCGATCACCTCCTGAAGCACCTGCATCACCTCATCATCGGCGCGCTGTATCAGCTTCTTCGCGGCCTTGATGTTATTAACGATGTTTTGCCGAATTAGGCGGTGAATCACGAACGGCTGGAACAGCTCGATCGCCATTTCCTTGGGCAGACCGCACTGATGCATCTTCAGTTTCGGCCCCACAACGATCACTGAACGACCGGAGTAGTCGACCCGTTTACCGAGCAGATTCTGACGGAAACGGCCCTGCTTGCCTTCGATAATGTCGCTGAGTGACTTGAGGGCTCGGTTGTTGGCCCCCACCACCGTGCGACCGCGGCGACCGTTATCGATCAAGGCATCGACGGCCTCCTGCAACATCCGCTTTTCATTGCGGACGATGATTTCAGGAGCGAGAATCTCCTGAAGACGAGCAAGACGATTGTTCCGGTTGATGACCCTCCGGTAGAGATCGTTCAGATCGCTGGTGGCAAATCGGCCCCCATCGAGCTGGACCATCGGCCGCAGATCGGGTGGAATCACAGGAATCACATCCAGAACCATCCACTCGGGACGAGCACTGGTGGCGATGAAGTTATCAATCACCCGCAGGCGCTTGATCAGCTTGGCCCGCTTCTGCCCCTTGCTGGCACTGATATCTTCCCGAAGCTGCTCCGCGATTTCGTTGAGCTCAAGATCCTCCAGAAGCTGCTTCAGAGCTTCGGCTCCGATGCCCACCTGGGGTTCGTTCTCGATCTCGGAATCTTCAGCGAAGATCTGGTCTTCAATCTCCAGCCATTCATCCTCGGTCAGGAGTTGCTTGTAAACCAGGTCCTTGTGGTCACCTGGGTCAAGAACCACATAGCAGTTGAAGTAGACAATCTGCTCCACATCCCGCAGGGGCATGTCCAGCAGAATGGCCACGTAGCTGGGGATGCCCTTCAGGTACCAGACATGGGATACCGGGGCCGCCAGCTTGATGAAGCCCATGCGGTGACGACGCACCCGGCTCTCGGTGACCTCCACACCGCAGCGCTCGCAGACGATGCCGCGGTGACGCACCCGCTTGTACTTGCCGCAGTGGCATTCCCAGTCCTTGGAAGGGCCGAAGATCTTCTCGCAGAAGAGCCCGTCCATCTCAGGCTTGAGAGTCCGGTAGTTGATGGTCTCGGGCTTGGTGACCTCACCGACCACCTGACCGTTGGGGAGGGTGCGCTGTCCCCACTGCATGATCCGCTCGGGAGAAGCGAGCGTGATCTTGACGTAGTCGAAGTGGTTTTCGGTGCGGAGGTTGCTGTTGGACATTGAAGTGTGGCGCGCGGAGATCGAAGAGGAAAGAGAGAATCAGCGATCAGTCGTCGTCGTAATCCGCGACGCCGAGGGACTCGTAGGTGGGACGGCTGGGGGTACTGCGGCGGGGGTTGACGTCCTGCATCAGGTCGACTTCCTCGCCGGCATCGGTGTAGACCGCGATGTCCAGCCCCAGGGACTGAAGTTCCCGCATCAGCACCTTGAACGATTCGGGAGTGCCGGGACGGGGAATCGGCTTGCCCTTGACGATGGCGTTGAGGGCCTCGTTGCGGCCCTGCATGTCGTCGGACTTGACCGTGAGCAGCTCCTGCAGCGTGTAGGCGGCGCCATAGGCCTCGAGAGCCCACACCTCCATCTCGCCGAGACGCTGCCCCCCCTGCTGGGCCTTGCCCCCGAGGGGCTGCTGGGTGACCAGGGAGTAGGGACCGGTGGAGCGGGCGTGGATCTTGTCATCCACGAGGTGCACCAGCTTGAGGATGTGGGCATAGCCAACGGTGACCGGTTGGTCGAAGGGCTCGCCACTGCGGCCATCGATCAACTGGATCTTGCCGGGATTCTCGGGGTCATAGACCCAGTCCTTGCCCGGTTGTTTGGCAGCTTCCTCGAGGTAGGCCTGCACCGTCTGCTTCGACTTTTCAGCGCCGTGCATCTCATCGAACGGCACCACCTTCACCCGGCAGCCGAGGTGGGAGGAGGCCCAGCCCATCAGACATTCGAACACCTGGCCCACATTCATCCGGCTCGGTACACCGAGGGGGTTGAGCACGATGTCGATCGGAGTGCCATCGGGAAGGTAGGGCATGTCCTCCCGGGGAAGGATGCGGCTGATGATGCCCTTGTTGCCGTGCCGGCCGGCCATCTTGTCGCCCACCTGGATTTTGCGCCGCTGGGCTACATAGACCCGCACCACCATGTTGGCGCCCGGCGGCAGTTCATCGCCCTGCTCCCGCGTGTAGATGCGAACGTCCACCACGCGGCCGCGCTCGGTGCTGGGAACCCGCAGCGAGTTGTCGCGAACATCGCGGGCCTTCTCACCGAAGATGGCTCGCAGCAGCTTCTCCTCAGGGGGCTGGTCTGATTCACCCTTGGGGGTCACCTTGCCCACCAGAATGTCGCCGCTCTCCACATAGGCACCGATGCGGATGATCCCCATCTCGTCGAGGTTGCCAAGACTTTCCTCGGCAACATTGGGAATCTCGCGGGTGATCTCTTCAGGGCCGAGCTTGGTCTGACGAGCCTCAATCTCATACTTCTCGATGTGCACCGAGGTGTAGAGGTCGTCTTGCACAAGACGCTCGCTCACCAGGATGGCGTCTTCGTAGTTGTAACCCTCCCAGGGCATGTACGCGATCAGCACGTTCTGCCCGAGCGCTATCTCACCGCCTTCACAAGCGGAGCCATTGGCCAGAACCTGGCCGGCGATCACCTGATCGCCCTGCTTCACGATCGGGCGCTGGTTGAGGCAGGTGTCCTGGTTGGAGCGCTGATATTTCTGGAGAAAATGGGTGTGGTCCGTACCCTGCTCATCGCGAATCACGATGGCGGTGGCATCCACGAAGGTGACCGTACCGTTCACGCGGGTGATCGGCACCATGCCGGAGTCGCGGGCCACCTGAGTTTCCAGACCGGTGCCCACCAGAGGACGTTCAGGACGCAGCAGGGGCACCGCCTGACGCTGCATGTTCGAGCCCATCAGGGCCCGGTTGGCGTCGTCATGCTCCAGGAAGGGGATCAGGGAGGTGGCCACGGAGATCACCTGCACCGGAGACAGCTGGACATAGTCCACCTGTTCCGGGGGCACCTTCTCGAAATCCTGGCGGTAGCGCACAGGCACCAGGTCTGCCGTGATCCGACCTTCGGAATCGGTGGCCACGTCGCCGGGAGCCACCCGGCACTCATCCTCAAGATCCGCCGAGAGATAGATCGGGTTTCCCTGCTTGAGGACGATGCCGTTCTCCACCCGCCAGAAGGGGGTTTCAATAAATCCGTACTCATTCACCCGGGCATGGGTGGCAAGGGAGCCGATCAGACCGGCATTCGGACCCTCTGGGGTCTCAATCGGGCAGATGCGGCCGTAGTGGGAAGGGTGAATGTCGCGCACAGCGAAACCAGCGCGTTCCCGGGTAAGACCACCAGGACCGAGGGCGCTGATCCGGCGCTTGTGGGTCAGCTCGGCCAGGGGGTTGGTCTGGTCCATGAACTGGCTCAGCTGGCTGGAGCCGAAGAATTCCTTGATCGCTGCCACCAGCGGCTTGGGGTTGACCAACTGCGCCGGAGTGAGGGATTCGGTCTCGCCGACCGTCATCCGTTCCTTGATGATGCGCTCAAGCCGGTTGAGGCCCACCCGCACCTGGTTCTGGAGGAGTTCCCCCACGGAACGAACCCGACGATTGCCGAGATGATCGATGTCATCCAGGCTGGCGCCGCCCACGTCGAGCTCCAGATTGATCAGGTAATCAATCGTGGAAAGGACATCCTCGGGGGTGAGGGTGCGAACGGCATCGGGAATGGTGAGGCGCAGCTTCTTGTTGATCTTGTAGCGGCCCACTCGGCCGAGGTCGTAGCGCTTCGGATCGAAGAAGCGGCTGTGCAGCAGCTGCTGGCCGCCACTGACGGAAGGGGGTTCACCCGGGCGGAGTTTCTTATAAAGCTCCAGCAGCGCCTGATCTTCCGAAGAGATGCCCTCGTCGTTAGCCGCTTCGATCGACTTCTGGTAGTACTCAGGGTGGCGAAGCTTGTCGAGAACGTCGTTGTCTGACAGGCCGATCGCCCGCATCAGCACGTGAGCATTGATCTTGCGGGTCTTGTCGACCCGGACATGCAGCAGATCGTTCTTGTCCGTTTCAAACTTCAACCAGGCCCCACGGTTGGGAATCAGGCTGGCGTTGAAGGTTTTACGGCCGTTCTTATCCTGCTCATCCTTGAAATACACACCAGGGGAGCGCACGATCTGGTTCACGATCACGCGTTCGGCACCATTGATGATGAAGGTGCCGCGTTCGGTCATCAGCGGCAGCTCGCCGATGAAGACTTCTTGCTCCTTGATCTCGCCGGTCTCCTTGTTGACCAGGCGGCAGGTGACATACATCTGCGAGGCAAAGGTGGCATCGCGCCTTTTTGCCTCTTCGACATCGTGGCGGGGCCGCTTCAAGCGGTACTCAGTACCGATGAAATGGAGCTCCAGCTTGCCGGTGTAGTCGGTGATCGGTGAGAAGCTGTCTAGTTCCTCGATCAGGCCCTTCTCCAGGAACCATTTGAAGCTCGCCCTCTGTACCTCCACCAGATCGGGCAGGTAAGTGACGGTCTTGGCGACCTGGATCGCGCTGCTCATGCGGTGAACCTGCAGGAACGGGTGGGACGACGGGGGCCTGGAAAACGGAATCCAACGGCAAGGGGGCACGGCTCGGTGCCCACAGGAACAGGCGCAACGACCGGCGCTGAATCCCCGTAGCCAGGGATTGCAGGCGCGGTCCTGCGCCTATTGGGCCCGCGGAAAGGCGAGCGACTCATTGAGGGGCAGCGGGACTGCCGTGATCGCGGGTACCGTGGTGGACAAGGGGAGCGCTTCCGCTTCCAGGCCAATGAATCATCATACAGTGTGAAGGGTCAGCCCGAACAGCTTCGCTGCATTGGCACTGCTGGTATGGGCAACCTCTGCCAGGCTTTCACCACGAAGCTGCGCCACCTTCTCAGCCACAGCCGCCACGTAGGCCGGTTCATTGCGCTTGCCGCGTCGCGGCACCGGGGCCAGGAACGGGCAGTCGGTCTCCACCAGATAGCGGTCGGCGGGCACCTGGCGGGCACAGGCATGGGTGGGTTCCGCCTTGGGGAACGTGACGGTGCCGCTGAAACTGATGAAAAGGCCCAGATCCAGAAAAGCCTCCATCTCCTCGGGCGTGCCGCCCCAGCAATGCATCACCCCCCGCGGACATTGGCCGCGCTCGGCGCGCTGGCGCAGCTCCGCCAGCATCGGCTCCGCCGCATCGCGGCAGTGAATGATCACAGGCAGATCAAGCTCCACCGCCAGATCCAGCTGGGGGCGGAGCACCGTGAGCTGCTCCTCGAGATTGCTGACCCGGAACAGATCCAGACCCAGCTCCCCGATCGCCACCACCCGCCCATCGGCACCGGCTGCCTGACGCAGCACCTCGGCTGAATCGTCCTGCCAGTGGGCGGTATCGAGGGGATGAACCCCCACGGAATACCTCATCTCCGGGAAGCGATCGGCCAACGCCCGGATCGCCGGTATCTCGGCCGGCTCCACGCAGGCATGCACAAGAGCCGCCACACCGGCCTCCCGCCACCTCGCCGCGACCTCGTCGAGGTCCTCGTCGAAGTTGCGGAAAACGATATGGCAATGAGAATCCACCAGTGGAACCGGTCGCCCCTCGCTGGGGTGGGCTTCGCTGGTGGAGACAGAAGAATTCATGGACGGCAGGCAGTGCCGCCATTGTGGCGAGCGATCAGACGGCGGCGGCCGTGGGCTCAAGCACCTTCTTGACGGCAGCACTGAGGCGCGATTTCTGATTGGCGCCGGTATTCCGGTGCACCACACCCACCTTGACCGCCTTGTCGATCTTGCTGAACGCAGCGCTCATGCTCGCTTCCACAGCCGACTTGGCATCAGCTCCGGGCTCCTGGCTATAGGCGCTGCAGGCCGTGAAACAGCGCTTCATCAATGTGCGCAGGGCCGACTTGTAGGTGCGGTTGCGGAGGCGATTGCGCTCGGCGATTTCAATGCGCTTCTTCGACGACTTGTTATTGGCCACAGTGCGGCGCTGACACGGCAAACGAAGATCCTACCCCCTCACCCCTTCCTTCCCTTGCTGACCGGAAGAAGGCGACAGGGCGTCGGGTCGGGTTCTAGCGTCGCAGCGTGGTTCTGCCAGCTTCGCCTTGGTCGCGTCGAGCCCTGCCCCCACAACCCTTGCCATCGCGTGTTTGCGCGATCCCGGCCTGGCCAGCGATCGCCTGGAAGCGATTGCCGCCCGTACCGGTGATGGGCAGATGCGTGATCAGGAGGAGCGGGTGATCGCCATCCTGGATCAGGTGCGACGGCAGGGCGATCAGGCCCTGATTGAGCTCACGGAACGCTTCGATGGCGTGCGTCCCGACCCCCTGCTGATTCCGGCGGAACGCCTTCGGGAGGCCTGGGAGGGCACCACCCCCGAGCTGCAGCAGGCCCTGGAGCTGGCCCATGCCCGCATCCTCGACTTCCATCAGCGCCAGCTGCCGGCCGACCTGGCGGTCACCGGTCCCCATGGCGAATCGCTCGGGCGCCGCTGGCGGCCCGTGGAACGGGCAGGTCTCTATGTGCCCGGCGGCCGCGCGGCTTACCCCAGCACCGTGCTGATGAACGCCGTTCCGGCTCGGGTGGCGGGGGTGGAACGGCTGGTGATGGTGACTCCGCCAGGGCCGGGGGGAGAACCCAGTCCGATCGTCCTCGCCGCGGCCCACCTGGCGGGAGTGCAGGAGGTGTTTCGCGTCGGCGGTGCCCAGGCGATCGGCGCCCTCGCCTACGGAACCGAGTCCATTCCCCGGGTGGATGTGATCTCCGGGCCCGGCAACCTCTACGTGACCCTGGCCAAGAAAGCTGTCTACGGCCGTGTGGGCATCGACTCCCTGGCCGGCCCCAGTGAGGTGCTGGTGATCGCCGACCACACCGCCCGCGCCGATCAGGTGGCCGCCGACCTGATGGCCCAGGCCGAACACGACCCCCTGGCGGCGGCCATCCTGATCACCACCAGCGAGGAGCTGGCGGCAGCGGTGCCGGCGGCGATCGAGGCCCAGCTGCACCAGCACCCCCGCGCCGCCATCACCCGCCAGGCCCTCAACGACTGGGGCCTGATCGTGATCTGCCCCGACCTGATCGAAGCGGCCCGGCTGAGCGACCGGTTCGCCCCCGAACACCTCGAGCTGCTGGTGGAGGAGCCGGAGCCCCTGGCCGATCGGATCCTCCACGCAGGGGCGATCTTCCTGGGCCCCTTCAGCCCCGAAGCCGTGGGCGACTACCTGGCAGGCCCCAACCACACCCTTCCCACCTCAGGCACGGCCCGCTTCGCCGGGGCCCTCTGCGTGGAGACCTTCCTGCGCCACACCAGCCTGATCCGGTTCAACCAGGCCGCCCTCGCCGCCACGGGTGCCGCCGTGGTGACCCTCGCAGAAAGCGAGGGTCTGCACAGCCATGCGGAATCGGTGCGGCGCCGTTTGGCCTGAAGCTCAGCGCTTCACCAGATCGCGCACCCCCGGCACCCCGTCGACGATCTCGCCCACCAGCACCTGGTCGGTGAGACCGACGAAAAGGCCGTTCTCGAGCACGCCGGGAACATTGTTGATCTCCTTCTCCAGGGTGGCCGGATCGGCGATGCCCCCTTCGAATTTCACATCCAGCACCAGGTTGCCCTGATCGGTCACCACCGGGCCGGCCTTGCGCACGGCCATACGCAACTCGGCGGCGCCGCCCATGCCGGCCAGCTCGCCCTTCACCTGGCGCCAAGCCCCGGGAAGTACCTCCACCGGCAGCAGGAAGCCCAGGTTGAGGCGCTCCACGAGCTTGGTGGAATCCACCACCACCACAAAGCGATCGGCGCGGCGGGCCACCAACTTCTCCTGCACGTGGCAGGCCCCTCCGCCCTTGATCAGGCCGAAGGAGGGATCCACCTCATCGGCGCCGTCAATGGCGAGATCAATGCGATCAATGGCATTCAGGCTCTTGAGCGGGATGCCCAGTTCGGCAGCCAGCACCTCCCCCTGAAAGGAGGTGGTGACACCCACGATGTCGCGGAGTTCACCGCTGCGCAGCTTCTGGCCCAGGCCCTGGATCATCAGGGCAGCGGTGGAACCGGAACCGAGACCCACCACCATGCCGTCACGGATCTGCTCCACAGCGGCCTCGGCCACCGCCTGCTTCATCCGGTCCTGCAGATCCGTCATCGCGTCCTTCGCATGGGAAAGGCCCGTGACCGTAGCAAGGGTCACGGGCCTCAGCCGGGCTCAGGATCGGCCGGGGGTCGGCAGGGCAGCCGGGCGGATCGACAGCTGGAGCTCCTTCTGGCCGCGCAGCACCCGGAGGGCCAGCGGCTGGCCCACTTCGGCCCGCTCCACCTGCTGCAGCAGTGCCGCAGGTGTCTTCACCGTCTGCTCGGCCACACTCACCACGAGGTCACCGCGCTTGAGACCGGCCTTCTCGGCAGGGCTCTCGGGCAGAACCCGCTGCACGAGGGCCCCATCCCGCTCCGGCAACTGCAGCAGAGCATCGGGATCGCGGTTGTTATCGCGGGCGACACGGGCCGTGAGCGGCACCAGCTGCAGACCGAGGTAGGGGTGCACCACCTTGCCGCCATCGGCGAGCTGGGAGGCGACCCGCTTGGCCAGATTGATCGGGATGGCGAAGCCTAGGCCGGCGCCAGGCCCGGAACGCACCAGGGTGTTGATGCCGATCACCTCCCCGGAGGAATTGATCAGCGGGCCGCCGGAATTCCCCGGATTGATGGCGGCATCGGTCTGAATCAGATCGAGGCGCTTGTCGGAGAAGCCGAGGCTGTTGATGTCACGATGCAGGCTGCTGACGATGCCAAGGGTCACGGTGCGCTCCAGTCCGTAGGGGCTGCCCAGCGCAATGGCCCAGTCGCCCACCTCCAGGGCTTCGGAATCTCCAAGCGGAGCCGCCCGCAGCTCGCCGCCCTCGCGGGGGATCCTCACGACCGCCAGATCGGTGACGGAATCGGCTCCTACCACCTTGCCATCCACCTGCCGCCCATCGGCAAAGGTGACGGCCACGGAATCCACCTGATCCACCACATGGGCGTTGGTGAGCACCAGGCCCTTGGCGGAATCGATCACGACCCCGGAGCCCTGGCCGCGCTCCCGCATGGAGCCGGAGGGATCGCCGAACAGGTCGCGGAGCAGGGGATCCAGCATCGCCGGATCGAACGGCTGACGTGCCACGTCACGCTCGGTGTCGATCCGCACCACGGCAGGTCCGACCCGGCGGGCGGCATCGGCAACGAAGCTGTGCCCCCCCAGACCCTGGAGCAGGGCGGCGGTGGTAGAGGTGGCGGTGGAAGGTGAGGAAGGAGCCTGAACGGCATCAGCCGCTCGGACGGGCTGGGGACGCACCAGGCTGCCCAGAACCAGGAGGGGCAGCAGCAGCACCGGCAGTAGGCGCCGCAGCAGAGCCCGACGGAGATGTTTCAGCGGAGGCAGTTCAAAGGCCTGAATCGAAACTAAGGGGAGCAGGTCTCTCCCAGCGCAGGAGCCGATGTCGGATTTCCCCCTCCCTGCCTAGTTCGAGCAGCCGACCGCCCGGATCCTGGGCCCGCTCCAGCGGACAGGGCTGAACGGGGCCGAAGGAGCGAAGGGTGGAAGGACACCCCAGCAGCGGCAGATCGGGACGACCGGAGAGCGCCCCCTGCCAATGCTGGTGGATGTGGCCGAAGACCACCGCCTTCACCCGGGGGCTGAAACGCAGCAGCTCGAGCAGGGCTTCCCCATCCCGCAGATGGATCGCATCCATGCCGGGATCCCCGATCGGCATGGGCGGATGGTGGAGCGCCACGAGCACGGGCTGCTCCACGGCGGCGAGCTGCCGCCGGGCCCAGGCGAGCTGACGGGGTCCGAGCCAACCGGCCGCCTCGGCGGCGCGGTGGCTGTCGAGCAGCAGCAGCCACCAGTTGCCCAGGGGCACCAGGGCAGGGGCAATCACCGCTCTTCGCCCCAGAACGGCGCGCAGCAGCTGGGGATGGTCATGGTTCCCCGGCAGCAGGGCCACTGGCAGGGGCCAGGCCTCCAGCAGGGTCCGCAGGCCGACGTAGCCGCCCCAGCTTTCGTCCTGACAGAGATCACCGCTGATCAGCAGCAGATCCGGGGGCTGCCGGCTGGCGCGGAGCTGACGATCAGCGGCTGCCAGCGCATGGCGCAGCAAAGGGAGTGAGGGGTAACCAGCACAGCGGCCCCGGGGATCAGCCAGGAGATGGGGATCGCTGAGCTGGAGGATGCGGTTTCCCATCGGCCAAGCACCGCCCGATCTGCACAGCCTGCAGCTTTGTGATCAAGCCGACCTAAGTTTGACAATTCTGCGCAGTCTCCGGCACATGGCCACCATTCCCCCTGGCAGCCGACAGACCTGCCGTCTCTGCCAGGTGGAGATCCAGGGCATGGTCGGTGGCAACGATCTGGTTCATTTCAGCCAGGGAGCCCCCGGCAGCCGGGCCAAGCTCTGGGCCAGGGTCTGCCAGTACCTGAAAACCCCGGAACAATGCGCCCAGTGCCTCAACCAGGACCCCGCCCAGCGGGGGTTGGTGAGCAGCAGTGATTACTACCTGGAAGCCCCGGTGCTGGAGCTGGGATCGCCGGAGGGCAATCCTCTAGGGTAAGTAGATGCCCGCCGGGCAGACCCCACGGCTTCGGACTCCGCCACGTCGGTTCACCCGACTGCAGCGGTGTAGTTCGAGATCGGGGGCAGTTCCACGACTGCAGCCACCGGCGGGTAGACCCGCCCTGCAGACCAACGCCTTGCCCCATCCCCTCACCGACGCGCTTGAAACCCTGGCCCAGCAGGTGGGAGCTTCGGTGGGATTCAGGGTCCAGGCCGTGCAAGTGCTCACTAATCGCATCCCGATGACCGTGCAGATCTTTGTGCAACGGGCCGACGGAACCGATGTGAACCTGGACGAATGCGCCGCCTTCAGTGCTCCCCTCGGGGAGGCCATCGATGCGGTTGAGCTGCTCACCATGCCCTATGTGCTGGAAGTGAGCAGCCCCGGGATCGGAGAGGAGCTCTGCTCCGACCGAGACTTCACCAGTTTCCGCGGATTCCCGGTGGAAGTTGTAAGCAGGGATGCCGCCAAGGCCCGCGAAGGCCTGCTGCTCGGCCGCGACGAGCAGGCGGTGCTGCTCAACATGCGGGGCCGCACAGTGCGGATCCCCCGGGATCAGGTTCTGGGGGTACGCCTGGTCAATCCGGGCGGCTCCGCCTGAGCTTTTCCCCCCGCCTTTCCCTTCCCTTTCCCCTGCCCATCCTGAGCCCATGGCCCTGGTTCTGCTGCCCGGTCTGAACAACCTGATCGAGGACATCAGCGAAGAGAAGAAGCTTCCTCCCCAGGTGGTCGAGGCAGCCCTTCGCGAGGCCCTGCTCAAGGGCTATGAGCGCTATCGCCGCACCCTGTATCTGGGAATCAGCGAAGACCCGTTCGAAGAGGACTACTTCTCCAACTTCGACGTGGCCCTCGACCTGGAGGAAGAAGGCTATCGGGTGCTGGCCAGCAAGATCATCGTGGAGGAGGTGGAGAGCGACGACCACCAGATCGCCATCGAGGAAGTGCGTCAGGTGGCGGAAGACGCCCAGACCGGCGACACGGTGGTGCTGGATGTCACCCCCGAGAAGGATGACTTCGGCCGCATGGCCGCCGCCACCACCAAGCAGGTGCTGGCCCAGAAGCTGCGCGACCAGCAGCGCCGCATGATCCAGGAGGAATTCGCCGATCTGGAGGATCCCGTACTCACCGCCAGGGTGATCCGTTTTGAACGCCAGAGCGTGATCATGGGCGTGAGCAGCGGCCTGGGCCGGCCGGAGGTGGAGGCGGAGCTTCCGCGCCGCGACCAGCTGCCCAACGACAACTACCGCGCCAACGCCACCTTCAAGGTATTCCTCAAGGAAGTGAGTGAGGTGCCGCGGCGGGGCCCCCAGCTGTTCATCAGCCGCGCCAACGCCGGCCTTGTGGTGTACCTGTTCGAGAACGAGGTACCGGAGATCCAGGAGGGTTCCGTGCGGATTGTGGCGGTGGCTCGCGAAGCCAATCCTCCCAGCCGTTCGGTGGGTCCGCGCACCAAGGTGGCCGTCGACAGCGTCGAGCGTGAAGTGGACCCCGTCGGCGCCTGCATCGGTGCCCGGGGTTCCCGGATCCAACAGGTGGTGAACGAACTCCGGGGCGAAAAAATCGATGTGATCCGCTGGTCCCCCGATCCCGGCCAATACATCGCCAACTCCCTCAGTCCCGCCAGGGTTGAACTGGTGCGTCTGGTGGATCCGGAGGGACACCATGCCCACGTCCTGGTCCCCCCCGATCAACTGAGCCTCGCCATCGGTCGCGAGGGCCAGAACGTGCGCCTGGCCGCCCGATTGACCGGATGGAAGATCGACATCAAGAACGCCCAGGAATATGACCAGTCCCGGGAAGATGAGGTGGTGGCCGGCCTGATCGCCCACCGCCAGGAGGAGGAGGCCCTGCAGGCCGAAGCGGAAGCCCGCCTGGCGGCCGAACAGGCGGCCAGAGCCGAGGAGGACGCCCGGCTGCGGGAGCTCTATCCGCTGCCTGAGGACGACGAGCAGTTCGCCGAAGAGCCGGTTTACGACGAAGCCGACGAACCATCTGCCGACGCCGAAGCTCCGGTCGAAGAGGAGGCTCAGGCCGAAGAGGAAGCTCCGGCCGACGATGCCAGCGAGGATGGGGCCCGGTAATGGGCACCGAGGAGCAGCGCCCCGTGCTTCGGCGCTGTGTGGCCTGTCGGAACCTTCTGGATCGCCGCCTGCTCTGGCGGGTGATCCGCCAGCCCGACGGCACGATCTCACTGGATCTGGGGATGGGCCGTTCGGCCTATGTCTGTCCCGAGCGGAACTGCCTGGAGGAAGCCCGCCGCCGCAAACGCCTGCAACGCTCCCTGCGCTGTCAGGTTGCGGATTCCATCATCGCCACCCTCGAGGCACGGCTCGAGACCAGCGCCCCCCCAGGCTCTGAGGCAAGATGAACCTTGGCCGCAGTGCGCGTGCGGCCCGGTGGCACCCGAAGCCCCGACCGGTGGCCCTTGGCCCCGACCATTGGAGACCTGAATGACCAGCAGCGGCAAAGTCAGAATTTATGAGCTGTCCCGGGACCTGGGCCTGGACAACAAGGACGTGCTCGATGCCGCCGAGAAACTCTCCATCGCGGCAAAGAGCCACAGCAGCTCGATCAGCGATGACGAGGCCACCAGGATCCGCAGCCTGATCCAGGGCGCCGGAGGCGAGTCGGCCGGCCAGGCTGCCGCGCCCGCAACCCCGGCAGCTCCTGCCAAGGCGATCCTCTCGGTGAAAAAAGCCACGACCTCCGAACCTGTGGCTCCTTCCCGGGCGCCGGCTCCGACCCCCAGCTCTCCCACCCCCCCGCAGGGTCGGCAGGCCGCCCCTGCCCCGGTGAAGCCCGTCTCGCCTCCGGCCCGCCCGGCCGCCCCCAGCGGAGGTTCCGGCTCGGCGCCGGTGCGCCCCCAGGGCACGGCAGCTCCGGTGCGTCCCAGGCCTTCGGAACCCGTGCGGCCGGTGATCGTCAACAAACCGACCGACACCGCCTCCCCCGCGCCCCGGGCCGCCTCCCCCAGCCCAGCGCCCACCCCTGCCCCAACGCGGCCAGCACCGACTACGGCACCACCGGCACGCCCAGCCGCCGGCCCTGCGGTCAAACCGGTGGCGGCTCCTGCCATGAAACCACCGGTGGCTCCAGCCCCCAAACCCACGATGGCGCCGCCGGCAGCGCGCTCCCCCCAGATGCCCGTGCGGCCTGGGGCGCCTGCGCCCCAGCGCCCCGGTGCCCCAGGCCGACCAGGACAGCCGGCGGCCGCCGGCCGCCCAGCCCCCACCCGGCCCCAGCTTGTGGGTCGTCCCCAACCGGCCCGAACCGCTGGACAGCCAGGAGCTGCGGGCCCAGCAGGCCCCGGCCCCGGTCCTGGCCAGGGCAACCGGCCCGGCCCCACCTCCGCCCGGCCCCAGCGTCCCGGTGCGCCTGCACCGATCCGTCCTGGTCAGGCTGCTGCCGGAAAAACCGGAGCCCCGACCCGACCCGGCCCCGTCGGGGGCAAACCTGCGCCCACCCCCCTCGAACTGGTGGGCAAGCCGATCCGCCGGGACAGTGCCGGCAGCGGTGCTCCAGGGGGTGGCGTTCGTCCCGCAGCTCCCACCCGGCCTGGGATGCCGGCGGGGATGCGCAAGCCAATGGCCCCCGGCGAGCTCATGCAGCTCCAGAAGCCCGGTGGTCGTCCGGCAGCCCCACCGCCGCGGCGTCCGGATCGGGCCGAAGCGGGGACCGGCGAATCCACCCGGGAAACCCCCGAACTGGTCCGTCCCACGGCGACGCCGCCAGCGGCACCGAGGCGCCCAGGCTTCCGGGCACCCCAACCGGCGGGCGCCACCCGGGCCCGACGGCCCGACTGGGATGACAGCGCCAAGCTGGAGGCCCTGCGCAGCCGCACGCCCCAGAAACAGCGCCAGAAGGTGCACATCATCGGCGAAAACGATGATGCCCTCACCGCTGAGACCGGCGGCTTCGCCGGCGAACAGGAAGCCCTGGTGCTGCAGGCCAGCCTGGCCCGACCGGCCAAGCCCCGCAGCGCCGCTGGTACTGCCCCCAAACCCACGGTGGCAGTACGCAAGCGCAAGAAAGAGACCACCCGCCAGCGGCAACGGCGCCGCGCCATGGAGCTGCGGGCGGCCCGGGAAGCCAAGGCCCAGCGGCCCGAGATGCTGATCGTGCCAGAGGGCAACCTCACGGTGCAGGAACTGGCCGACCGCCTCGGAGTGGAGAGCTCCGAGATCATCAAGAGCCTCTTCTTCAAGGGCATCATCGCCACCGTCACCCAGACCCTCGATCTCCCCACGATTGAGACCGTCTCCGACGAATTCGGTGTGCCGGTACTGGAGGACGACGTCCAGGCCGCCGCGGCCAAGACCGTGGAGATGATCGAGGAGAGCGACCTCAAACATCTGATCCGCCGGCCCCCCGTGGTCACCGTGATGGGCCACGTGGACCACGGCAAAACCAGCCTGCTGGATGCGATCCGCAAGACCAGGGTGGCAGCCGGGGAAGCCGGGGGCATCACCCAGCACATCGGCGCTTACCAGGTGGAAGTACCCCATGGGAGCGGTCGCAGCCGCATCACCTTCCTCGACACCCCGGGGCACGAGGCGTTCACCGCCATGCGGGCGCGGGGCACCAAGGTCACCGACGTGGCCGTGCTGGTGGTGGCCGCCGACGACGGTGTTCGCCCCCAGACCCTGGAGGCCATCAGCCACGCCCGGGCGGCGGAGGTGCCGATTGTGGTGGCCATCAACAAGATCGACAAGGAAGGCGCCCAGCCCGATCGGGTCAAGCAGGAGCTCTCCGGTCTCGACCTGGTGGCGGAGGACTGGGGGGGAAGCACTGTGATGGTTCCCGTGAGTGCGATCAAGGGCGAGAACATCGACCAGCTGCTGGAGATGATCCTGCTGGTGACCGACGTGGAGGATCTCAAGGCAAACCCGGACCGGATGGCCAAGGGCACCGTGATCGAGGCACACCTGGACAAGGCCAAAGGCCCTGTGGCCACCCTCCTTATCCAGAACGGCACCCTGCGCGCCGGGGATGTGGTGGCGGCCGGTCCTGTGCTCGGCAAGGTGCGGGCGATGGTGGATGACACCGGCAAACGGGTCAAGGAAGCCGGACCGTCCTGTGCCGTCGAGGCCTTGGGCTTCAGCGAGGTTCCCACCGCCGGTGATGAATTCGAGGTCTATCCCGACGAGAAGAGCGCACGGGCCGTTGTCGGCGACCGGGCCAGCGAGGCGCGGGCTTCGCGTCTGGCCCAGCAGATGGCCTCCCGTCGCGTCTCGCTGGCCTCGATGTCCGGTCAGGCCAGCGAAGGGGAGCTCAAGGAGCTCAACCTGATCCTCAAAGCAGACGTTCAGGGCAGTGTCGAGGCCATCCTGGGTGCGCTCGAACAGCTGCCGCAGGAGGAGGTGCAGGTGCGGGTGCTGATGTCAGCACCGGGCGAGATCACCGAAACCGACGTGGATCTGGCCGCCGCCTCCGGCGCCGTGATCGTGGGCTTCAACACCTCCATGGCCTCCGGCGCCAAGCGCGCCTCCGATGCCACCGGGGTGGATGTGCGCGACTACGACGTCATCTACAAACTGCTTGAGGACATCCAGTTGGCCATGGAGGGTCTGCTGGAACCCGAGCTGGTAGAGGAAGGTCTCGGCGAAGCCGAAGTGCGGGCGGTGTTCACGATCGGGAAGAGTGCCGTTGCGGGTTGCTATGTCACCAATGGCAAGCTGCAGCGCAACTGCAAGGTGCGGGTGCATCGGGGCAAGGAGAAGGTCTACGAGGGCGACCTCGATTCCCTGCGTCGCAACAAGGACGACGTCAAGGAAGTGGCCACCGGCTTCGAATGCGGCATCGGCTGCGACAGATTCAACGCCTGGCAGGAAGGCGACCGGATCGAGGCCTACAAACTCGTGACCCAGCGCCGCACCCTCAGCACCTGAACCAGAAACCAGTGGCCGCCGTGACCGCCCGCAGCGAGCCACTGCTCTGGCTCCAGCTCCTTGCCCTAGGAGCTTTCCCTCTGGAAGCCCTGCTGATTCTGTTGTTGCTGGCCGGCAATGATCCGGGCCCCTGGCCCGGCCTGGAGCGTGTGCTCTGCTGGGCGATCGGGGTGTTGGCCCCCACGCTGCTGCTCTGGCAGCGGCCCGCGGATGTCTGGTCCCTGCTGCTGGTGCAGACCCCCCTGCGGGCGCGGCGTGACCTGCAGCAGCGACTCAGCCGGCTCCAGGAGCAGCGGGGGCTCAAGCTGGGGCTGCTGACTGGGGCGCTGCTGGGGTTGCCCCTGCTCTGGTGGCTCGACCGTTCGGCCGCCATCGCCAGCCCCTTTGCCCTCCTGCAGAACAGCCCACGGCTCGTGGCTCTGCTGCTCGCCGCCGCAGTGCTGACGGTGATGATCTGGCAGTGGCAACAGGTGCTGCAAGCCCTCTGGCTGTTATGCCAAAGGGCGGAAACGATCGCAGCCGCCGAACCGTTGCCGAAGACCAGCCTGGAACAACAACGCCTCAGCCTCGGGCTGCCGCTCCTGCTTCCCGGCCCATTGCAGGTGGCGGAAAAGCCGGAACCGGCAAGCCCGGAGCCTTCCCTACCTGTTGCGATCGAACCAGAGCAAGCCTCCGAACAGCGCGAGGGCGACGATCTGGATGAGCAGATCGGTGGATGAAAGCCCCCCCCCTGCGGCAGCCCGCATCGCCATCGTCGCCAGCCCCACCCCTGCCGAAGCCCCCAGGGCCAACCAGAGCCCGCGCCGCAAGCCCCGCCATGGGGTCCGCGCCTCCAGCAGCAGTCGGTCTCGCAGCGCCGGATCCAACCCTGCTTTCGCAGCGGATGGAGACCGGGATTTCGCAGTGGATGGCATCTGGCCGGCCCCGAAAGCATCGAACCGCTGAATGCTAGTTTCGACAGGTTGCCGGTGTAGCTCAGTGGTAGAGCAACTGATTCGTAATCAGTAGGTCGCAGGTTCAAATCCAGTCACCGGCTTTTTCCCCAGTTGTTCCTTGGTGCCGTCACAAGCATCAAGAATTAACAGCAGACCCGAACCACCCGGCTCCGGCCGCAACGGTCTTCGTTTCAATCTCGCCAACCCATCTGACAAACAGGCCCGGTCCCTTCACCCTGAGGGAAATCGTCCATCCATCCCTCGGCCATGTTCTGTCCGAAACCCCATCCGCCCCTGGCACTGCTTGCGGCAGCCACAGGGTGCCTGTTGCTGGCGTCGACCCCTGGTCGGGCCGAAACCCTCTACAAGCTCGATACCCAATGCAGTCTTCGTCAGGGACGAGCCGTACCCTGCACGGTGGAAGCCACCAATGAGCCTGGAGCAACCGTGTACCGCCATCGGATTGGAAAGGTAACGGAACTGATCCGCATCACAGACAATCCCGTCCGCATTCTTCTTTGGAATCCAGGCACCAAGGAATGGCAGAACGTTTCGAGTGCGGGTGCCCGATTCTCCACCAACACTGTCTGCTTCAATGCACGCGATCTCTGTGTGGTCAATCCCAATTACCTCAACAGCGTGCGCGAAGAGTGGTCGGAGTCACTCAGCGGTCGTGATCTCGTGAAGCTGCACTTCGCAGCGGATGGTCGCCTGGATGCAAGCTGCTACGACGATGGTTGCGGGGTAGATCTCAAATGAAAACCCCTGCAGCATTCGGCCTGCTGATGGCCGGCGTGATGGCCCTGCCCACAGGGCCCGGCTTTGCCCTCACTCTCCGCACGGATGATTCCGCAGCGACTGGCACGCAGCCCATCCTCCTCGCCAGAGGGGGCGGTGGTGGTGGACGCGGCGGTGGTGGACGCGGTGGTGGCGGTGGTGGTGGCGGACGCCATGGCGGCGGCGGCCGCAGTGGCTTCAAAGGCAATAACAATCGGGCATCGCTGGATCGGGGCTCCCGCCGACCCAGCGGAGGCTGGAGCCAGGGCGGGCGGGTTGGTACCCGCCCCGGCCCGTCCCTGGATCGTCCAATGGGGCGACCCGCTAGCGGCATGAATCGTCCGGGAGGGCAGCGACCTGCGGCCGGAGGTCTGCAACGGCCCGGTGGCAACCGACCCGAAGGTGGCTGGAGTCGACCCGATGGCATGGCGAACCGGCCGAACCGACCCGAAGGTGGCTGGAGCCGACCCGATGGCGTGCCCAACCGGCCGAATCGACCCGAAGGTGGCTGGAGCCGACCCGATGGCGTGCCCAACCGGCCGAACCGCCCCGAAGGTGGCTGGAGCCGACCCGATGGCGTGACG
>Ga0164292_10000128_pt1 | contig 50954 bp, 54 predicted proteins | sample GEODES117metaG_FD_111486 | JGI IMG/M metagenome (GOLD analysis project Ga0164292, IMG submission 111486) | Eutrophic lake water microbial communities from Lake Mendota, Wisconsin, USA - GEODES117 metaG | ecosystem: Environmental > Aquatic > Freshwater > Lake | place: USA: Lake Mendota... | reverse complement strand
CTATCTCGGCGAAGCTAAAGCCGTGTCAGATAAGTTCACAATCCGAGAGATCGTTATCAGCGATCCAAAAGAAAAGTACCCACAGGAAGTTAAGATGCAGACGACGCAAGCTAACTGCAGTCTGCTCGATGGGTATTCAGTAGGTGATACCATCACTATCCACTACAACCTACGTGGTAGACGGTACGAAAAGAATGGTCAGGTCAACTGGTTTAACAGCGTTGAGATCTGGAAAGTTGACGAACCAGTTAAGGTAGATAACAGCAAGCACAATCTTGCCGACGCATTTGATGACATCGTACCATTCTAAACAACACTAAGGAACTACAATGGGTAGACGTAAAGGAATAATCAAAGTAAAACCAAACAGCCCTGAGTGGGAAGAAGCACGTAAGAATTTAATCGGTGCTTCTGATGTTGGTTCACTGTTCGGTGTCAACATCTTTAGAACACGCCTGCTCTTTCTAGCTGATCGCTGTGGCTTAGACGATGGTCTCGACATTCGTAATGTCAATACGTTTCGTATGAAAGCAGGGCATCACTTCGAGGATGCTATTGCCAAGCTAGCATACTACCATGTGCCGGGGTTGCAGACAATGCTATCTGACTATGGCATTCGTATACACAAAGAATACCCGTACATCTCTGCCAGTCTTGACCGCTATGGACAGTACATCAATAGCGATAACGAAAACAAGATTGAGAAGTATGTTCTTGACTGTAAGAATCTAGGTGTTAACAGCTACCGTGCTATTGCTAACGCTGCTATGCCATCTAAGTCCTACTGGTTGCAAATACAACAGCAGCTATTAGTAACCCAGCACACTATCAAACCAACGGTAGGTCTGTTAGCATGCTGGGCTGGAGGACAAATGCTGAAGGTGTATACTATTAAGCCATGCTTAATAGCTCAGTCGCATATTGAAACAGCTTGTCGAACTGCAACCAATATCATCAACGAAACTAAAGGTGCAATTCTAGCAGCTACCAACATGCACGATATTGGTGAACGTGAAGAACGTTTGACAGAGATCTACAAGACACTTGTCTACTCTAGCAAAGTTCTCTTCGATGACATTGACATCTTTGCCAAGACACAGCTAGAAGAACTAATGCAAAAGAGTACAAGTGTTATTACTAAACTAGAGTAACACTATCCCTGACCACGATACGGTCGTTGTTTCCCCCGACTTGGTGTTGCACTTAACTTCGTGTTAGGTGAAGCACCTTGTCGGGTTTTTTTTACACCCGTATTGATGGTACGTTTTACGTTACCACCTGTCTTCGTTTTCATGCGTGTCCTAGATGCTCGTCAATTACCTTACGCTTGTATGGTAGCTTGACTTCTTTAGGTGCTTGTGCCACTTCAACTGTTGTTTCTTTAACAGCTTGCGTTGGCTCCGCAAATACAACATACTCCATATCAATCCATACCATCTCGCTTGTCTCAGCTACGAGAAGGAATGACCATGACCGAGCCTGTACTTCGGTGATACCATACACATCATAGACCTTGTCTACAATGAATCGACCTGCTGGATTCTGAGGACTCTTGATGTGATGGATCATGCTGTTGCGTGATGTGTCTGGCAACTTAGCTGGATCTTTGAATTTGACTGCGATTGGTTTGAGCAGTTCCATGTATACCCTATATGTTATTAGTTATTCCGACGTTCTTCAAGTGACTTACGTTTTGGCCCTGAAGATTTTGATTTCTTACGTCCTTGTTGCTGACGTTTTTCCAAAGATAAACGTTTGCCACCAGTATCTTCCTGCTTTTCTATCAGCCCTAAATCTTCACCAGTTTTACGTGTTTCCAATACTACATCACCTGCTGCTGCCAATGGAGGTAGTACCAGATTCAATGTGCGTACAATTTCCTTATTGTAATCAGGTTCTTTGTAGGTATCAAGCCATCCAAATTCATGTGCCAAACCATTACCTAACAAGCCAAGATGATTACGAGTAGGACTAATACCAAACCCGCCACCAGGAATAAGAGCTTCAAGGACATCCTTGTTCATCTGTGCTTGCCGCTTTGAGTACTCCTTTTCGTCTAGTGCTAACCACTCAGGTGCATACTTAGCAAGTACATCATCCTCATCATTGAACCCGTAATGACGTACACCATTTAGCAAACTCATAGCAATGTAGCCAATTAGTTCTCCTATACGAGTACTACTTCCAACAACTTGCTCACGGAAAGCACCTGCTGACATTTCAACCATACGCTTGACGTACTCACTATCTTCAGCAAGCCTACCAACTAAAGCAAACCGTAGCAAATAATCAATACCACGAGACACAAACGCATGTACTGCCTGACTCTTCTGTGCTTTAGACAATTGCAGCAGATGACCTGGCGACATATCGTTTTTATCCCATGCCATAAACGCTGCTTCAATACGCTGGTCTCCAATGTCAACACCATAGCTAGTAATTACAGCACGGCGGAACGCTTCATCGTCTTGATGCAGCTTATAAAATTCATTCCAAAAAGTCTTCTGTTCATCCCAACCGAGTATGCTTTGCCTATCGAAGTTCCGCCGATACTGTGAGAACAATGTCCACAACCTACCCATTGGTGTCTTCATATGTACAGGACGGTTGTCAAACTTCCCCTGCAATATGTCAATGCCCATAGATGCAAATGATGTAGCTGCATCCATTCTATTTATGATAGGTTTATTAGCATTAGTAGTCGCAAACTCTTGTAATGATTCAGCAGTTGCATTAATAACACCTTCTTGCTCTGTACCTCCAAGATTGTGCCACCATTCCAACCGCTTGGCATTAGCACGAGCCAATGCTTCAAATGGTTTAGTAACAAAGCCACCCATCTGCGATGCTTTGATAAGCAATTGGTTGAGTCCATCTATGTTCATGTCGTGTAATTCAGATAGACTTGCTATGTACTGTTCTTGATCGTAAATAGATAGTGATAGCTGACCATTGCGGATGTCCGCCTTAATCATTTCAGGATGCTTGGATTTCTTTTTGATTAATTCGTTAATCATACCAAGATCGTTCTTTGTAAGAACACGGTTCCACCCTTCAACAATATCACGTACCGATTCCATGCTTGCTAGGTACTTCGCGTAGTTTATTGTTGACACTTCATCTTGCTTGAGGTTATCTGTCTGGAATGTCTGTGCTGTTACGCCAACGCCCTGACTAAGACGACGTGATACCAACGCTGCTGCTACACCTATGTCAGTTGTATTAGTTTGCTTTTGGAACCATGATCCTTTAGCTACTCGCTTGTATGCACCAACAATATTCTGACTGTTTTGGAATACCTGTGATGAACGACCAACAAATCCCCATCGATTACCAAGCATATTGACTGCGTACTTTTTACCAGCACTGCCAAGATTATACCCTATCAAATCAATAGCTATCATAGGATCGCCCATAGCAAGAGCGACAGGCAATGCTAATATGCCAAGACCAGTACCAATTGTTTGCTTACCAAAGCCGTGGTTGTAGTGGCTGGCAAAGTTCCCAATAGCAAGGCTAGACATATGCCGTACCTTGTTCATAACAGTAGGCGGTATATCATCACGTCCGATAGTACCAAAGAACGTAATCTCTTTTTCTCCTGCCTTGACGTTGTCCGTACCAAACTCCATGATAGGTATGGTATTGACTTCACCTTTAGGGTTAATCGTCTTCATAGTCTTAACAGCTACGTCGCTGATAAGAAACTTACCCAGGTCATCATAGCCACCAAACCTGCTTGTCACGTACGACCCTTGTGTCTTTTCGATTGCACCGTTGATACGACCAATAGGTCTACCAGCAATCATGTTTGTAACCGATGCGAGATCGACGTATGTCAGCTTGCCGGAACGCTTGTTGTAAATAACAGCCATATCCTTAAAGCGTTCAGTATCGCTGTCAGTTGTCTGGAGTTTAGCAAGACGCTTGTTAAGATCATTGATATGCTCCATAGCATTGTCAACAACGTTAAGGCTGGCCCCACGTTTCATCTTAGCAAGTTCTTTGGTCAACTCTGTTTTAAGTAACTCAGCTTTCTTTGACAAGACAGTGTTGTTACTGATCTTAACAACACCCAAGAACCTACCGTTGAGTGTCTGCATCTCACTACGGTCTGCTCGTGTAGCATATGTAACACTTATCGGTGTGCCAACAGGTACGCCCAATTGCTTTTCATCGAGGTAAGCCTGCTGCTTCTGGAAGAAGTTTTCGTTGAGCGATTTACGCAATCCTTTTTCTGCCGAGAAGTCAATGTGTATGTTATAGATATTATTATCCGTAGCCATATCTGTAAGCAAATTGTTTTCGGCTACTGTGTTGGTCAGATGCTCTTCACCCAATGCAGCTCGCTTAAGTTTCTCAGCACGGTATGTACCCAAGAACACAGCGTTCATACGGTTCAAAGCGTTTAATGCAACATCTTGATTGCGACGGAAGATTATATCCGCATTGTATACTGGGCGCTTATCAAAGAATATCTCCATGATATTACGGTCTACAATATCAAAGATGGCAGGTGCTCCTTCTTCTGGGTTTATCTCAATAGCAAACTTGGCCTGTGTTTCCAGTAGCTGACTGTTACGACCGTTAGCATAGCGCAGCCTACCACGCATCTTATTGTATACACGCATGCCAATCTCTGCGTCGCTGCCTTCGCTATTGTCAACACGTAGTGCAGGTGCATGTTCAGCTAGCGATTCCAAATACTTAACCCAATTTGCACGATCTTCAGGTGTAAGTGTTTTGAGGTTCTTACGTATAGCTTCTGTCCCATCGAAGTATTCTGTAAGGCGTGTAGCAAACTCATCGTAGTTAACATAGTACGTTGCATCAAGGTTGTCTACAAGCCCGGCATTGTTACGTGCCTTTGCTTCACGACGCATGTCATTAGCGAAGCTACGAGCAACAGCAATTTCCTTTTGGAACACACTCTCAATATCAGGAAGCAGATCACCATTGTCATCAACGTCATTGTTAGCAAGACGTATGTGCTGCACATGTGCTTCAATCCCGTCGGCTAGTGCTTGCTGGAACGCAGCTTGCCTAACGTTGTTAGCCTTAAACAGGATAGCATGCTTGATGACATTAGCTATGCGTGTTGGAGTTGTTTTGAGATCAGCAAATACAGCAAAGTCTTGACCTGGCATTAATGCCATAGCAAGATCTGTTAAAGCATCAGGTGCAAATGAACCGTCGTCACTGGTCGCACGTTCAATAAATCCTTCTGGTGTATTGATACGCGCAATTACACGGGGCGTTCTTGCGCCATTGTAACTAACACGCATCTCAATCCCAGGTGGTGCTGGCACGTATTCATTGTCTACATTGCCAGCTTCGTCAACAACCTCACGTGCAAAAATTGTTTCACCTGCTAAATACGCTTTTGTTGCTTCTATGTCATCTGTTGACAATGCTTCGTTGATATCACCATTAGGCGACAATGCTTTAATCTGTTCACGTACTGCGGGAATACTAGCAGACCATTGGTCTTTAACTGTTGCGAGATAATTACGACGGTGCTGATGGCGTATTGCTGTTGCTGATTCCATAGATACCAGCTTCGGCATTGTTAACAATGGGTCGTATGTATCGCGTAGCAATACGGGTGTAAACGTAGAACGCAGGTTGCCTTGATAATCACTTTCTACTGATACACGATCATAGATCGGCGTCATCCCATTAAACAACTTGGTATCGTTGGCAAACCAACGTACCATAGCCTCTGTTGATTGTTCTGCCAATAAACCGTTTTTAACACGCCAGTCTTTAAGCTTGCCTGAGTCATATGCTTTTTTGAAAAGCTCTGCCTGCTGCATAAACTGAAGCAAGAACACAGACTTATGAGCCATGATCTTATCACCACCATTTTCCTCACGGGCAATGCTAGCAAACAAACCACGCTCCATGTCACCTAGCAGCTTAGGGTCAAAAGCATTCAGAACACTGTCAACAAATGCTGGTAGCTCTGTTTCTTTTACATCAGGGAACGTATCAGCTACCCAATCCCGCATGGTATCAATGACTGTTTCGATTTCAGTAAAGTCCATTGACTGAATGTCACGACCGATCTGTTTGTTAAGGCGATTGATTTTACCAGCACGACCTTGTCCCAGTGACATACCCTTAACAAGTTCGGTACGCCCATTGAACAAACCTAGCTTGCGACCATAACGCTGGCTGACGGGTGTAGTGTCTTCCATACGCTCAGGGTTTTCTCGTGCCAGCAGGTCAGCAGAGATATGGTTAGCCAACACCGTCTGCAAAATGTCTGTGCCATCAGGTGTAATGGTGCTACCACCAGCTTCTTTAATACCCTGATAAACACGGTAGAGTTCGCCATGCTCCGTAGTCTTAGACAGTTCAGGCTTGCCTTGTGCAACCAGCGCATTCATACGAGCCGTCATCATTTCAGCACCTAGCTGCATAGCCAGTGAGCTACTCTTATAATCACCACGGCCTAGCATAGCGTATGCTTTGCCTACCATCTTAAGGTTATCACGAGTGTCGTAGTACCGCCGTGTTTTAACATCCTTGCCTACGTCGAGCACTTCTGCACGTGGTAGATATGAACGCTTGGCGTTACCCATAGTGTTACCATCAATGATAACACGACGACCTGCATCAACATGATACTTGATAGCTGTCTCAAGCATCTTTTCAAAGCCTGCTTGTGATCGACCTGCGTACGAGACCAGTGAGAAATTAGGGTTCTTGGTAAACTTAAAGCTACCATCACGGCTGATCTGGTCATCACCAAACATAGTACCACGAATGATAGCTATATCTGGGTTCTTACGTAGATACGCATCAAGAGTTGTATTACGTTCAGCAACTGACATAGATGTATCAAACGACACATGACCAATGATTGACCGTGGGAACAATTGCTCGTACGACAAACCATTTTCAGCTAATGCAGCTTCAGCTTCGGGATGCAATGAGCCATCACGCTGAAAGATCTCATAGCCAGGTATACGTGTCTCACCGATAGCCAGGACTAATCCATTGCGTCCTGCGATGTAACGGATTCCTTCAGCTATTGGGATTTCTTTTTGCGTTGTCGAATATGTACGGCTCAGTAACTCACGTGCATGGAAGATCTGCTCACGGTATTTGGTTGCCGTCCTGTCTTGGCTACCAAGCTTTTGCCATACAAGAGGGTCTAGGTTTAGTCGGTTAAATGGATTGTACTTAGCCTGCGATGCGTCCTGCCCGTAAGGACTAAGCATATCTTTGACACCTGTCACCAGACGCTTGTCATTGCCAGTAAAGTAACTCGCTACCTCATCTGTTGTATTCTTAAGCTTAAGCAAATCGTCCATAGGCGAATCACCCATCGACTTACGTACTACTTCTGCTAGCGCACCAGACTGTCCATAGTTGATATATGGCGATGTACGGTTAATGATGTTAGCCATTGTGTTAACATCAACACGCTTTGTAATACTCTTAATGCTTTTGACGTAGTTATCAAACAGACTCTGGTTGACACGCCCACTACGGTTAAAGTTTTCGACAGCAGCCATAGCTGATTTAACACGGTCATCCATACGTTCATCAAGAAGCTTCTTGACAATAGCGTCGTTAACAGGGTTCCCGTTGTATTTCATCCATGAATTCGTCTCGTCGTCACGTACTACCAGTTCAATGTTCTTTACACGGCTACCCATAAATACATCTATTGGCGAGATGTTATAGCCTGTATATGTGTCGTACTGCGCTGTCTTAACATACAAGTCAGACATCTTAATGTTGTGCATGTTGGCAACGTTATGGTTGAACCTAAGCAGCACACCTTCAGCAATACGAGATGGTGTATCTTTAAGAATACCTGTTTGGTTTGTTGCTTCGTAAAACGAATTGAGTGCGTTGATACCAGCAGCGATGTTAGTAGACGAACCTGCGTTAGCAGCAAGCTGCTTTTCAAATCCATCTAGTCCTATGATACGACGGTCGTTAGGAATCTGTGTATACGGCCTACCATTTACATCACGTAACTCTGTCGGATCAGTCATCAAGTCTTGGTATGGGTCACGAGCATAGCTCTTGACTCTAAAGAGATCATTCCATAGCTCGACAAACGTGTTTTGATCATCGCGGTACCAGTCATCTGATTCATAGATAATTGATAACGGGTCACCGTCAAAGTCACGGCTTAGTCTTTTGGTAAGATTCTGGTGGTTACGATAGATACCAGTAGCATTCTCATGCAGACCTGTGATAACAACAGCAGCAAAGCTTTGAATACCATCAACAGGTTGTAGCTTAACAATAACCTTGCTACCTACTGTCACATATGGCACTTTAGATCCCTGCGCTCTCATCTGCCTGATCTTATTATTTACTTCACGTAAATCCTGCACCGAGATCATGACACCAGCATCATTGGCTTCCAAATAACCTGTCGGCATTACGTTGGCGAACATACCGCCTTCTTCTTTAGAGGCGTTGAGCCATGTCGTATACTCGCTGCGACGCTGCGCTATGTATTCATTAGTCTGTGTATCATCTAAACCAAGTGCTAACGCTTCTTCGTAAGCTGCAAGCTCCTGCCAGTTAAGCGATTCTTCAACACCTATATCTTTATGACGTGCATCAGGCGTATAGATCGACAGGCGATATTGCTTACCAAATACTTTAACCTTGTCTGCTGTCGAATGTGCGTTCTTAAGTGTCTGCAATCGTAGAGAGCTATTGCCACTTAGAATGTTACCGTAGATAAGATCAAGTGCCCGTATAGACGATGCAATGACAGCGTCTTGCTGTGTTGGCTCACCCTGTTTAGATGGTGTTCCCGGCATGATAGCCTGCTTAAGACCACGTAGGATAATACGCTGTGTCTCTTCATTACGCCACGGCATCATCTCGGCTGGTGTATTCTGCAACTTATCGATCATAGATCGTACAAATGCAATTGGCTCAGCCCCTAATGCGATAGCTGTATCAGGGTTCTCGATTGCTCTGGCACCTTGATATACCTTTTGGAAATTATCAAGGTGATTAAGACGAACATTATGGTATGCGTTAGTTAGCTTCTGCGCGATGTTAAACGCATCACTGCCGTCATCAAGCAACTGGTTAGCAGTCCACGGATGTCGGTCAAGGTTAAGAGTTATTTTCTTATCAAAGTTTTTAACTGAGTCAGCACTGCCTACATATGCCCAGGCATTGTCGCCAAACATATCGTACTCACGAGTAAGCTCTGGTAAAGCTACCTCATTAGCATAACGCCTTTGTATTTGCTCAGGAGTAAACTTACTAACTACCTTCTTTTCCCATAGTGTTGGGTCGTTACCTTCATAACCAATCAACGTTCCATCGTGATCGTAGATTACGTTACGCTGTGCAGCATCAGGGCTTTCGCCACGTACGTAGTCAGCACCCTTACTCTTAAAAGCACTTTGTACTGCAAGGCTACCAAATCCCTTGCTGCGCAGCAGATTGAGGAACTCACTTACAATTGGTGACGAACTGTTGAACAGGTTCGACATGTCTGATTTGTAGATCCAGTCATTACCATAAGCATACTTGATGTTGTGGGTTTTTGTTGGGTCTACGTTGTTTAACTCAGACAGTACTGCATGCAAACCATCGTTGATAAGAAGGCTGCCACCATCCCATAACTCGGATGGTTTAATCATTGTGCCTGTTGGGTCTTGATGCGACAGTGCTGACCATACCTCTGGGTTAGCTTCTGCCCATGCGTCAGATAAGACAAATTGTTTTGTAGTAACACGACCGTTGTCGCTGACAATCAAGCCATTAGAACGCCAGTACCCTTGCATGTCCCGCAGTTGCTCCGTTGACTTATCACGGACATCAAACGACATACGGTTAGGGTTAGCTGCCTGGAGGATTGCGTCAGCGACCTCTACGTTTTTAATGCGGGTGTAACCATCTGACTCAAATGATACGCCCCAATACTTGGTTTTATCTTTAACACGTTTGTTGTTGATAAACTCTAGGTCGTTTTCGTTGCCATGATCCTGTACCTTGTGGAAGAATCCATTGAGAGCAGAATACAAGCCCTTATGTATGTTAGCTTCATCAAGTTTGTGCAAGATCTCAGGCTGCCACCCAAACTCATTACGAGCATATCGTTGACGCAAAGCATCTACCATCTTTGATGCAATAGGGTACATTTCCTGCTGTACTTCCATTGCACGATCACGCCAGTCCTGCTTGGCCTTTACCTTATCGCGTAACAACCAGTCATATGGCTTAACACCTTCAGGTAGCGACCTATCCTGACGTGCTAATTCTACCATCTTCCAGATGTCGAATAGGTTCAGGGCTCGTGCTACATCTGCCTTATTGAATTCAACGCCTAGTACACGTTCGCTGTTAAGGTAGTTGACAATGTTAAACTCTTCAATAGTCTTAGTAGTCTGCTGAAGATTGCTATATGATAGGTCGCGTACTACGTCTGACAGATCTAAAAATATGTTTGCCTTGAATCCTTTGTTAGTGAAGAACCAACCGCGTTCAATTAGCTGTCGCCCTGCTTTATCAGCATTGCTAAATTGATTGCTTTCAATTAGCTTATCCGCATCAATCATACGGCCTAACCGCATGGCTGGATTAGTCAATTGATTGATTAGGTTCTCTGCAAAGGAAGGTACTTCTGTACCATTACGCCCAAAAATGTCTAGGGTATTACCACCTACATTTACTGAACGGTCTTTAACCTTCTGCAAACGGTTGAAGAATGGGTCAGGATTAACAATGTACTGTTGATTGCGCTTACCTGACAAACCTGAAAACGTTTCTGATGGTGTAGCTACAATAACTACACGACCGTCAGCAGTCTTACCTAAAGTAAGAGGTGTAATATCCCGCAAATTCTGATGATTACGGATGTAATCAATGACAAACGACCGTGTTGTGTTTGATAGTTTGTCTATGTTTTCTTCGGGGATATTGAGGATTTCAGCGCGTTCTGCAACCTTTGACATCACCTTGTCTATCATAGACTTCGGATCGTTCATAAGCTGCTGCAAGTACATTTCGGTGTCGATGATGTTCTCTTCGCCTAGCAAAGCAGTTAGAGTGCGCTTGTCCATTGTGCCTGCAATAGCCTGGTCAAACGTCTGCACTTCATCAACAATTTCTTTATTACGATTAAGAGCGTCCAGATCCGCCTTGAGTTGTGGATCAATGGCGAACTGTGCGTCTTTAACCGTGTTAACAAGACGGGATGCTTTATCAAGTGGTGAAAGATTATCCCACCCTTCTACATTCTGAGACAGTTTTTCAGCAATGTAGTCCATATACGTAGAGTTGTTTATACCGTGCTTTTGTAGCTCGATGTAGAACTCAGCATACTTACGGCGGATTTCTTCAGGCTGCGTGTCTTCTTGCTGGAGACGTTCAACGGTCATATTAAGATGACGTTTGAAACGCTTGTAGTTACCCAGTATAGACTCATCCATCTCGTTATCAAATCGAGCAATTATATCGTCGATTCCTTCTACGTTACCAAGCCCAAGTGCATCATCAGCAGCAAGAGTTCGCTCGATGTCACCTGTTTGCTTTTCCTGCTCTATGGCGCGTGTAGCACTATCACCAGATGGTTTTTCTATCTGTGCAAGTACTTCCTTAAAGTCACCTAGTACAGTACCTAACGATGATTCATAGCCAAGTACTTTAGTATTTAATAGATCAGCAGCGGCACCACCCAAACGAGTACGCTTTTTGAGCATGTCACTAAAGCCATGCCTGTTGTCAATCAAACCTGCAAGCAATTCATGCGGGTTTGAAAGCATGTAAAAAGCTTCGGATGGGTTACGCTTAGACCATTTAACAAACTCTCTATTTGTCTTAAGACGTTCTCCCAGTTGGTATACCATCTTTTGGATGTCGGGATTGCTTTCGATAATGTCAGCGGTAGCCTTGTGAAAAGCTTCGTGGACAATGGCGTTTATTTCATCTGGTGTATTTTTAATATTCCAGTTGATATTAATCTCGCCTGTCTTAATATCATAAGCAGTCTGTGCTGAAGAGTATACGATCTTAGCATCTTTAGCTCGTGGCAATACGAGTCGATTCCAAATCTCTTTGATGCTTTCAGGTAGTGACGTATAGAAATCTTCAATCTGACCTACACGATCACCTACCGAGATTGGCTCGGTAACCATAGGCCCTTGATACTTAGTGCGCTTACGCTCACCTGCATCATCTACAAAATCAACTTCTTGCTCTTGTACTTCGTCGGCGGTGTACAAAGAATTTGGCTTGCGTCCATTAGCATTTGCCTGTTCTGCTTCGACACGTTCCTCAGCATCGAGGTTATTAAGTACCTCTTCTTGGCTCAGGTTTTCTTTTTGTGTGCCATCACCTGTATTTGCTGTTGGTTCGGCACTGCTCTGCTCACGCTTTGATTGGATAACCTCTTCAAACACATCGCCAGGACGAATGGTCTTAGAAGGGTTAAACACAAATATGCTCGAGGCTGTCCCCGGCATATCTTGGTTTTCTACTATACGTGCGCCGTCATAGCCCAATGCACGAGCCGAAAATGACAAACCTAACCCGTCAAATTCGAGGTAATCAATTGGCGAACCAAAGTTTATAATGTCATCTTTGAGAGCCAGCAACTGGGCTTGAACTTCAGGATCTAGATTAGGCGTATTCAAAGCCCTATTTACAATGCGCAAGGCTACGGCATTGTCACGTAAGTCTGCAATGCGGGCGTCAGGGGAGATAACATAGTTGTCGCCACCCTCATACTGTGTTTCACCACGTATACCGAAGTACGAACCACCTCCACCGTCAATAGGCCCAATACGAGTAACCAATCTGCTAGGATCAGCAGTAGGTTGCTGCTTAACATCGTCAGTATTTTGGGGACGACCTTCAGCATTTTCTACTTCATCCCGTTTAATCTCTGCCGTTTCTTCTTGGTCGTCTTTTACAGTTTCTGTTTGTTGACGAGCTTCGGTTTCTGTTGACTCAATACCATTTTCTTTACGGTACTTTTCTGCCATTGCACGGTCAGCAGTAGCCTCTGCATCAACCATCGTCACAAGCAGATCAAGTTCGTTAACTGACTTCGACATACGATTACGTGCAAGAGCATGCCCTGCTGGCGCACCAATAAGTAAGTCAATTAGAAACGCGCTCATGTCGTAGTCATTGCCTAACGACGTTTGCACAATGTAACCTTGACCAGGGTTAGCAAGCGTATTAGAAAGATTATAGGCAAGATCTTTTTGCTGTGCTAAACGTGCTTCAATGTACTTAATGGAGTTACTGCCGTAGTTATCTCCAAGCATTTTGACAACGGTAGGATTCCGCAGAGCTTTAGTTACACTGGACGTTTTACTTAGCAATGGCATAAAGATACCTTCAGCTATTGCCTTACCTGTTGAGCTAAACAACGCACCTGACGTAGCCTGCTGTGCTATTGACTCTGGTGTTGCATGTGGGAAATCTTCGATAACATGCGACAATGCAAACGTAGCTGCACCACGCATAGTAGTGCTCAAAATACCAGCGTCATTAGGATTCGTTGGGAGGCTTAAATCCTTTTTAGCTGTATTCTCCAGTATTGTTTTAAGCTGTGGAGAGCGATCAATGTAAGCTGCAAGCTTTTGTATGTATGGATTTTTAGATGCCGACGTCATCAATGCTTTGTCAGCCGTCATCTTCCATGCTTTTTCTACACTCTTAGCACCTACATGAACACCTTTAGCTGCCATGCTGAACGATCCAGCTTTAATGCTACCATATAGGTGACCAACTGCGTTAGCTACTTTTTCCTGTATAGGTGTCTCACCTAATTTAGCAGCCATATCAATTGGTTGACCAACTGCTACACCTGGGATTGGAAACTGTGGCTGCATTAAAAATGCTTTGTTAAGCAGATCACGCAGTTCCTGGCCTGTGTGAGTAGGAGCTATCTCATCTATGACTTGTGTGACATTATCAGGATTGTCTACTGATTGCCACAAAGGGGATGTTATAACACTCCATAAATCCTTTTTGCTATTGCCAATAAGGATATTGTCTACTTCTGACACCTTCGTCTGAAGCTGACTAATCCACTTTTCAGCAGCACCTCCAAAGAAACCTGCTGCGCCTTTAGCATAACCAAATGCTGCGCCAGGTATAAAATCAAGAGGTTTTGCCTGTACAGTTTTAAGAGGGATCTTGCTACCACGAGCCTGCTTATTACCATCTAGGTTTCTAAGCATTTGGAATCGGTTGAGATAATCACCAACAACACCTTTAAGAATAGGGTCGTTGCCAATCAACGCCTCCATCTCGGTGTCACCACCAAACATATCCCACAACCAATCGACGCGACGATGCTTAAACGGAAGCTGGAGTACAGCCTCTGTCAAACCATCTGTTTCTTCGTCTGTAGTTACGATGTCACGGATTGCAGCTTTAACATATTCCATGTTAGCAGTAGCGTACCGAGGATCTTTGGTGACTGCATACCGTTCCGCTAGTACCTGCATAAAAGTACTGTCAAATTCAGATGTCAGACTCTTCCATGCAGTGCGTGTATCGCCAATTTCTATTTCGTCGTTTTCTTTGTTATAGTTAATAGGCAACGCTGTTTTGGCTTTGTACTTATTGATCAGAGCATTTTCTAAATCCTGCTGATCTTGCTGCTTTGCATCAAGCCATCGTGTCGGTGTTGCATTAGCACTTTCTTGCGTTGTGCTTGTAGGTACTTGGGCATTGCCATAAAACTGTTCCCATGATTTACCTTTAGCTTTAGGCTTAGGTTGTAACCACGGGTCTTGCGTTGCTGGTTCACGCTTAGGGCCAAGTAAGTTAGCTTCAGGTGAAAGAGGGCTAACCTTCTTGTCCTCCTTAAATATGCCAACAGGTTGTGATGGCGGACGCTGCGGTTGCGGTGGAGGTACCCATGCGTTGCCATTCCATACATACGCCTCACCAGTTTCGGGATCTACCTTATGTTCGTTACGAGGTTGTGAGCCAATTGGGTATCGGTTAAGTAATTGCCATTTAGCGACAGCATTACTACGATGCTTTGCAGCCCGTTCAAACAAATCGTTTTCAATGTCGTAAACATTGTCATCTGGGAAATAGTCCTCATCTCCTGGACGTTTACCTTTTTTATCTTGTATCTGAAACGATAATAGCCCACGGTTTTCTGCATCACGTAGGTAATAATTAAATTGTTCACGGGTAAGAGTGCCTTTACGCTTATTACCCATGTCAGTGTTAATGTACTCTAACAGCTTTGTAACATCATAATCACGTCGTTGCGCATCAATACCAGCTTCTGTGTACAGTTGTCCTAGTTTGCTATCAGGACTAATATACTTGGATTCGCGCATGGCTTTGTCATACTCTTCCCATTTAGGGCCAAGCCAATTGTAATCTTTGTCATCACCTGCTACTCTATAACCTTCAAGATAGGGGTTAGCAGGTCGTTCAGGCAGTCGTTCAATATATGGTTCTCTTGTTTCATCAGTTACTGGTTCACCATATTGAGTAGGTGCAATTTTAATTGGTTCCCCATACTGCGATGGCGATATGCCTTTATTTTTTTGCTTACCCATTACGGCGTGTTTCCTTTTTCTGGTGACGGCGGGACTGCGCTTTCAGTGGTGCCAATTTTTGTTGTTAATGTATTAGCAAACAATTCAATTTCACCTTGCGTAGCACCTCGTGTTGCAGACATAACCCACTCGCCTTGATTAGCAGAAACAGTAAATCGCGCACCCGTATCAAGATTGGTAACCTCAATTTCGTTTTTAGAAACATTTGGTCCTTGCTTACGTTTTAATTCATAATTACCGTCTCTTCCTTGAATACTTGCAACTTTTGCAGACCAATCATTAAATATTGCGCCTTCATCCCAAACAAATTTATTGCCTTTTTTGTTTTGTGACTGGATAGGAATATTCCTAATTGTTTGCAACAAATAACCATTTTGGAAACGTGAAATTGTTTTCCTTTGCTGACCGTCAGTGTGTGTTTGCGCAGGGACATATAGTTCTTGTATCCCCGCATTCGGGTCAGTGCTGCCACTTCTAGCATCGACAAAGATTTGTTGTTGCTTTTGTTCTTCTTTTGACTTAGCTGTACCTGCTTGTTTGACACCCTGTATTTTGACCTTCATCGGTTTTGCTTCTTTTAACGCACGCTGAATAGCTGGCGCAGCCATAATTGTCGCCCAATTTGCCAAATCTGTTTTGCGTTGTGCTACCTGGTCTGAGTACATAGTGTCTTTAAGATCAGCAGAGCCATACTGGTTGCTTACATCTTCAAGAACCTTCATTGCACGTAAAGTTTTGAGTGGCGTTTTAAGTGTATCAAAAAACGCTTGGCGTCCTGTTGTCGTTGTTTCAAAATATTGTGGTATTTCAATATCATAATCTGCTGCATCGTAACTATAATTTGCCTGCTCCAAATCGCTTTGGGCTTTCATATTACTTTGTCGTTGTTGACGCCGCCCTTCATTTGTAGATGTAGTTGTTGTTGGAGCTGTTGTTGGTGCTACTGGCGCGGATGGCTGTGGCAACGGCTGCGCTGGATTTTGTGTAACAGTTCTAGCAACTCCCTGCGGGTTTTCTGCTGTTGGGCGTACTGCTCGTGAGCTAACATTGAGCGTTGAAATAGGTACAGGAGCTTCTGGGCGAGCGGGTATAATACCCATCTTTGTTTGCGTAGCATCATCAAGTGTTCCTGTTACTGTAAGGCCATTGTCTTGTTGATACTTTTTAAGTGCTGCTACTGACTTTTGTCCAAACTTACCGTCAGCTTTAACACCTAATGCTGTTTGGGCAGCTTTGACAGGGTCAATTTGTGCAGTTGCTGATTGCGTTGAGTCTTGTTGTGCTCCTATTGTTGACGCAGGTAAATTTGTATCAAAAGGTCTCATGCCACCAAACTCGCCAGTAATACGTGCAGTAGCATCAGCAAGTCCCATTGTACGTAGTTTAAGTGCGTCAGTAAATGGATCTTGTGATGCTTCTTTAGTTTGGGTAATAACAGTATCAGCACGATCCCCAACAAGACGCTGATCCACAGTTTGTTGTTCAAGAATCGATAAATCCTCTGATCCAAACTGCTTAGATAGCGTATCGTAAAAAGCACGTTTTTGCTTCGGAGTATCAAACTTTAGCCCATAGTCAGTAACACGCATGCCGGGGGCAAGAGGCATGTCACCACTAATCATTGCTCGTTCTATTTGAGCTACCTGCTTTGCCTTACGATCTTCCAGTTCATTGCGCCTAGCAATGTTAGCAGGAAGATTAGTAAGCATTTGCTGAAATAACTGTGTAGGGCTTTCACGTTCTTCCCTAAATGGGCTAAAGTATACCTGTGGCATTATCGTACTCCACGTTGCATATAGTTAATTGGCTTTGGTCTATGTATCAGGTTAGGTTGTGTGTATGGCTGTTGCGTAGCTGGTTGCTCTTCTTGCGTTCCTCCAGCTCCAAACATGCCAAACAATCCTTTAGTCAAAAACCCTGTTGGGTTTGCAATTGCACTAGCTCCACCTTGAACGCTGCTCATGCCTCCGCCACCTGTTCCTGGAGGTTGTACTCCGCCAGTTGGGTCAGGATTGTCTTCTTTGTTTTGGAATAATTGGCCTAGTGAACTACCAAGATTCCCACCGCCTAATGCACCTGTAAGACCTTGTAAAATTGCCATGCCAGTATTAGGCATGTTCTCACGCTGCTGCTGAATGTATGATACATTCTTACTTAGATCTGCTTGTTGCGTACCAATATTGGCTAGTGCTTGATCTTGCTGCTGCCGTCCTGCCATAGCGTTTTGGGTTACCTGCGCTAGCTGTTGGTTGGCTGGTGCTGCTGCTGCTTGCACTGCCTGCGCTCCTTGAATGCCAGACGCCATAGCGTTACCAAAATCACCTGATGATGCGTTCTGGCCTGCTACCTGATTAAGTGCTGCGCCTACTGCTGCGTTTTGACTAGCGTTAATATCAGCACGTTGCTGCTGTGCTGCTGCCATAGGGTTCTGCAACAGAGTACGTTCTTTGGCTTGAGCCAAAGTTGCTGCGCCTTGACGGTTATAATCCTCGTCAATGCGAAGCATATCAGTTTTACGCTTGTTAGCTTCGAGGGCGTTCATAATACCGCCTGCTGCACCAAGCCCTGCTGTGATGAGATTCAACATTATTCGTCTGCCTTATCTTCGCTTAACTGTGGTGTCTCAAAGCGAGGTACAAATGTGAACAATACCTTTTGTACTACGAATTCTGCTGTATACTTATCGCAGAGATACGTAATAAAAGACGTCAACTCCTGCGTAGCCTGATCCATCTTTGCTGCGATTTCAGCTTGCTCAGGGGTGAGTTCTTGTGTTTCTTCTGTCATAATGCACCTATTTTAGATGAATGTTTATGATACTGCAACCTGTTATTTAGTTTTCTGTTGCGGTACCGTCTTAAATCGTTGTGTCTCAAGGACTTGAAAAACTAGCTGTTCTACCGCCATGACCATGCGTTCGTCATCAGGATAGCCCATTACATGCAATATAGCATGCCCAAGCTCATGGATATACGTCATATACTGATCCTTGCGGCTAGTGGGCATACCCTCAACTCGTGTCGATATGTAGATCCGTCGCCTGTCACAATCACATTCGCCGTAGTAATCACGCATTTCCTTATGGATAACACGCCACCTATTACCACCTAGCATAAATGATACAGGTATCTGGTATTTGTCATCTGACTTTGCCATTGATTATGATACGGTTGTTAAGAGTAAAGTCACCAGTTTTTTCAAGATCAACCGTACAGACACCATGATTCCACATATTGCGTGGAGCATAATATGGGTTTAAATCACAAAGGCATCCCATTGTCCACCCTGCAAATACAGACCCATCTAACGGCCTCTTGACCATATCAAAAGTAGTGCGATGAACGTGACCCAACAAGATATTATCATTGGCTTTCATTCGATAAGCACGTGCTGGGTTAACACCTCCTGATCCAAACCATTCATGACCGTGATCCACCCAGAGCTTTCCAATGGAAAGTTTACGCTTTTCTCCCACCCATTCAATGTGAAGACTTGATAGCTTGAGTAAGGTCGGTAGATCAACGACTCCCTTGAGAGCATCGGCTTTGTCAGCGACGTATTTAGCAAATCTTTCCTCGTGATTACCCTCACGATAGATGATCCTAACTCGGTCACCAAAATATTCTCGTAGATGCGATAGCATGGAACGGGCAACGTCAAGCTCCCACGAGAACTCTCTGTTTTTTTCGACTTTTTCATGGCGCGATAATTGGTAGCAGTCCATAGCATCGCCGTTAATAATCAACGTGCCAATGCCCTGTTCCTTCAAATGTTCTAATGCGCTAATATACGACCCATAATACTCGCCATTAGCAGCTTGGTGCAGATCGTGAAAAGGCCAGTGCATATCAGATATGATACCTACACGGCTACTGGTAACCTCGCAGACGTCATCTTCTCTTACTGATCCAGCAATCAAACTACTTTCTAACTGGTCGTTACTAGGCACTAACCCACGGCGTTTAATTTCCTGGGTTATCATCTCAATGCCTTTAATACGAGATTCTTTTTCGGCTAACTTCTCACTCAGCCGTTTACCATTGGCTTTGTATTGTTCGTCCGTCTGACGTGGCGGAGTACCAAATACAGTACGAGAGGTACGTTTTTTGACGACCTCTCGTGTTTCCTGCTGGTGTGCTTCTTTGATTTGTTCACCGCGCTTTTTACCGTTAGCAACGTTACGTTCATGTATGCGCTGCTTACGGCTTTCAGCAATTATCTCATATTCGTCATCAGTTAAACGGTAACGTTTATTGTTCATTTTTAACTGAGTCGGCAGTAAAGAACGATTGAACTAGATCGACAATGGCATAACCTACGCCAAGTACAAGGCTTTCAGTTACGTTGCCTGTGCTTACGCCAAAGATACTCAAAGCTAGAAATACTGCTTTGACGATGCCTGTTACTGTTGTTTTCCAATCTTTTTTCATGGTACTCATCTTGAGAGTTATTAAAATTGGTATCAGCCTTATTGCCAATACTGTAAGGTTCGCGTAGAATTTAGTCCGTTCCCAAAGAGTCATAGCAGTTTCTGCTATTGGGATGTTCTTTGGTTCGAGGTCAATTTGCTTTGGTTTGTAACGGTCAGGTAGGTTAAATGGCGTAAAACCTGGTCGTTCTATCTTTCTAGGAGGAACTCTTGTAATGAGTGGTTCGTCGCGCAGGTTTGCCATACACATGTCTTTCTGTGTTTGTTCGTTCTTCCAGCCTGACCAAACGTTCAATAATGTCTACAATACGTTGAGTAATTAACTCATCAGACTTTTTGAGGTTGACTATTTCTTCAGTAGTAAACTTCAAATTCTCGTGCATAGCTATAAAGCTATCACGGGTCTTGTGATGTTCGGCTATAAGGCTTTTGAGCATATAGCCGATTACGCCTATCATAGTAGTAATGATAAGCCCAAGCAACGTATTGATTGTCATGATAGATTAAGCTTTGTCTTGATAAGATCAACAACAAACTGATCATCTGCTTCCCATCCACTTAATTCAGCTTCTGTAAGACCAATTGGTTGCGTTGTTACTGGAACATTGTCATCATTTAGCAATGAATAAATAGCTGTTGCATAACTATCCTGTTCCATAAACCGTACAATTACTTGCTCAATTTTGAGCAATACTGCTGGCTTTACAATAACTGTTTCTTCGATTGGTTGTTCAAGTGCCATTATTAGTTCCTTTAGGTTAATACTCTAATCGTTTCCAAAGATCCAGCCCATTTAATATTTGTGGCAGCTTGGCCAGTTGCTAAAATTCGCAACCTTGTAGTTGCTACCGCTACTGCTACACTCCATGTGCTGCCGTTGCCTAGAGTAGCTATTGAAGTTACTGTTGGTGTCCCTACAAAAAAATGTGTACCACCTTCATTCCTAAGAACCCCAGAAATTTGCCAAACTGCTATATGGCCTGGTGTACCTTCTTGACGTGCTATTAAATCAAGTTTGAAATATGCCAAGCCAGTACTAGTAATACGGTAAGTGTTTGTATCATCTGCCGTGGCATTACTATTTGCAATTTCAGTTTGTACAGCATCTGTTGTGCGTCTACCATAAATAAATCTTTCAAACTGGCAATCACCTTGCTGACCAAGTGCTCCACCACCGTGGATAAAAGCGTTTCTAAGATCTGTACGCCCATTTGTGCCTACTACCGTAGATCCGTAAGCATCTGGGCCAACATAATTAGCGTCACCGCCAGGAATAGTACCTGCCTGGGCCCAGACATTATTACTTGACCCACCACCAACAGTAGCAACAAAATTACGGCTACCATTTTGCGAACCACCGCTGACCGTTGCGCTAGATCCTGTTGCAGTATTTGACATACCCCCGCCAATAACACTTCTACTACCACTAGCAGAGTTTGACGATCCAGCACCTATAAATGCAAATTGGTTGCTTATTGAATTTGATTGGCCTGCTCCTAAAAAACTATAATCTGATGCGCCAGTCAAACTGTTAGCCGATCCCCCACCAACTACATTAAACATGCCAGTGCTAATTGAATTTACTTGTCCACCAAGCATAGCATTGTATGACCCTGTGACTGTATTTTGGTTTCCTCCAACCAAAACTGCGAATGCTCCAGCAGCTATTTGGGTATTTGCAGTTCTCGCAACTTGAAAATCAACAGCTCCTGTGCCTCGTTTGTTACCGCCAGTTGCCGTTCCGTCAGCAACTTGCGCTGCAATTGCTCCTTGCCCTTTAGGTTGCAATACGGCATCAACATTAGCTGTTGCTCCAGTAGCAATAATTGCGGATGTATTAACACTTAAATGAGGGGAAGTATCGTATGCAGCAGATGTAAAGCCTGTAAGACCTGCACCACCACCGCCTGCTGGTGCGTAACCACTTTGCAATTGTGAAGTTGACATGTTACACCGATGCTATAACAGAAAAGAAACCGTTATCACTTGCGCCTGTGACCGTTAAATTATATGCGCTAAATGGAAGCAAAAGCAAATGTGCTACGCTTTGAGTATTTGTTACTGCTACCCCTGTTACTGGCGTAGGCAAAGCAACAAAGTTGACTCCATCAATCGTACCTTGTAGCGTATATGTCAATGAAGGCCAGTTATTATTAGCATCTTGGAATGGGATAATCTGGATTGCCTGACCACCTGGCATGCCTCCAGGAATCAAAAAGTGGTATACCAAACCATTACGACACTTGACATGCGTATAGTTAGCACGTTGTTGCGATCCAGCAGGGCCTACCAGCATATTTTCACGATCAATTAGCTGATAGTTTTGCTTCTGTGCAGTAGTGCCAACAACTAGCGTTGGCTCTATATTGTTATGGTATTGTCCTGCTGCCATAATAACCTCTTACTGTAAATCGGCACACATAGCCGTTACGGTGAAACTTTCTGCATTGTTTGTACTAGCACCTAGCTGTTGGTTATGCCCAAGATAGATTGCTGGAATACGATATGGGCTTGTCCAAAACGGTGTAAAAGCATTGCCAGTAGTTTGCGTTACAGGAAGTTCAGCAAGCAAAACCCAACTACCACCATTTTCTTTTGTGAACAATCTGATCATCCCGGCAGTAACATTAGCAATAGCTTTAACTACAACATAGTCAACACGAGTACCTTGATTTGTCCCTGTAACTAAAGCCGTAATTGTGCCAGTACCGTTTGTATTGGTATTAGCAGTGCTAATCGTTATGTTTTCTACTCGTAGTGTATGTGCCATAGTGCTTCAAAGTTGTAGGGTAAATTGCGATTATGCAATACTAAACGTTAGTAAACTGCATGTTGTGGTAGTTTGTAAATACGTCTGGGTCGTTGATAGGGGTAAGATTTACCTGTGTAGCTGGATCGAGGGTTGTATTATCAGCTACCAAAACTGCTTCAAACGCATGATACGTTACCTGATAGCCGAATCTTGCCTCTCCACCATTACCATTGTAATAGCTAATAGCTGTGCCTACTTCGTCATCTACGTTAAGCCAAATAAGACAACCGCCATTTAATGACCACGGTAGTGAACTAAACCGTTCGATAAACACGCCTCGTTCGTCTACACTTGAACCCAAGCTTGGAGCGTATAGATCCCACGGCATAATGTCTAGACTCTTATAAATTTTAGGGGCTAAACCACTTCGCCGTACCATACAGTAATAAAACACGCGATTGTTAATAAAAGGAGTCATGCTCGCAAGTATGGCGTTAGAAACCCAACGATACCCCTGCGTAGTCATATAAACCCAGTATAGACCAGCTTTATTTACTTTGCCAAAACGAGTGTAAGCATGCAGCGGGTTAGCGCGTATAGATGTGCCCCAATCCCATTCTGTGTCTTTGGCGTTGTTAGAGTAATTAGAAGCTGTATATGGCGTAGTACTGTTGATAGCGTCTTGCCATCCCCAGGGCCCAATCATCAACGAATTGAAATATGAAGCTGTTACGGTATTGTAGCCAAACCCAGTAGCAAAATCCCCATTCGCATCTTTAATCCAGACAGTAGACAATGCTCCATCTAAACTTGATGTAGTTGGCGCAGTACCTTCAATATGGATAGAAACCTTGTCTTCTTCGACGTTGTGACCATATACTTCGATGTTTTTACCGCCTACAATGTCAATATGCTTAACAGTATCAAACCTATAATTAAGATTGTAAGGGCTGTAAATACGTGTCGGGATTTCTAAATTACTTACACTTACTGTTAGGAATCTTTCCAAATCCCATATGGTCTTAATAGGCGACCGCTGTGTTGTTATCTGTATTGTATTTAGCGGTGATCGTATCTCATATTCTTTAACTGGGGCAACTATTGGCGTACTACCACCTCCACCACTAGGTGCAGGCGTTGGTGTTACGGCAGCAGCAGCCGATACCTTTTGTTTACGCAACCGCTCAAATTCACGTTGCGATTCATGGTCATTGTGACGCCAAGCCGTTTGCATTAACCAAATGTCCTTCTTGGGAATTCAGTACTAAATAACTGCAACGATCTGATGGTCGTCATTTTCTGCAATGTTTCGAGATATACACGGCAACGGCGATACTTACTAAACGGCACAACCAAAGCCAGCGATTCTCGATACGCTGGTACATCATTTCCGCTTATAGACGTTCCACCTGGAGTATTCGATTTAGATACCCACGGGTTGACACCAGCAATAAACGTTGTACCTAATACTGAAATGCCTGGCGATGCCGCAAAGTTTTGGGCAATCAGGTTAAGTGTCAGAGTAGGTGTTTCGCCCATGTAGCTTGTATTACGCAGCTCTACGTTGATTACAGGGTCAGGAGCGACTGCCGTATATGTATAACCTGGTATGGTATTAGCAGGCGTTACGTTAGGTATACGGTAAGGCCCGTAGTTAACAGTATCTGTTTGTGCGTCTACAATGACCTTATCGAGTTGATAATCGCTCTCGCCATTACCTATATCATGGGTAATGACAAGCCCCGCTATTTCCCTAAAAGGATAAACGCCTTGATAGTGTACTGTACTAGGAGCTGGATTTTTAAGGTAATACTGTTGGTCGTTACCAAAGCCAAAGTACTCATCATAACGTAGATTTTGGCGGTTAACCCAGAAAGCACCACGTAGCTTAACAACAGTTGCAGTAGTCTTCTTATAACACTTAGCCGATGTAAATCTGGTAAGATTGAACTTCATCCTCCAACGTCTGCTGTATGTAAATGGGCGCAGATCTTGACCAATGAATTTTACACGCATTAGAAGGTTACCTTTCCACCAGCATCAAATTCGTTTAGATACGTGCCAAACCTCGGAAGATCTGCATGCTCGACATGCCACAGCTTTGTATCAAACGAATACACTAAACGGTATTCCTCGCCTAGCTGCTGGTGATCTTCTGGTTGGAAGTCAGTTACACCAACATACATAGCAGTTGGCGAACATATAACAAGCTCGTTGGCAAACTCATTATAAGCTACTTCCATGTAAGGGTTAATGCCATTTTCATCAAATGGGAATTGTGGCAGTTCAATCTTTGTAGCATAATACGGCGGGAAGTTTGTCGCCATACGCTTGTAAAAGGTAAGGACTGACTGGGCGAGGTTCTCAGGCATACGCCCATCAGAAAGCCATACACCACCTTCATTAGCCCATACAACGCCATGTGGCGTCGTGATTAGCGTCTTTTGGTTGTACGTACCTTGCCCTGGTATCTTATCCAAATACTCCCATGACGTCACGTCTACAACGTCTGGCATCTGTATACGATGACACTCACTGCGACTGTACACCCACAGATGCTCGCGATACTCAGTAAATGCTACATGTGGCAATCCACCTACTTTGATGTAGTTTTCTTCTGAAAATACGTCGAGTGAGATCACCCCTGATTGAACGTCGCTATATCGTATAAGTGCTTGCTCTTCTTCGCCATAGCGATCTAAACAACCACCTATAAAAGTACGACCTTTAATGTTGGCTGTAAGTTTCGCGCCTCGTCCTTGCCAGTAATTACCACTGCTATTAAGTGACAATGGTGCGCTAATAGGATAATCCCACAGCAGAAAATCAGGTGTAAGCAAATTGCTTGCGTTTGTGTTACTTATTTCTGTTTCGTGTTGTCCTGTTGCAATCAAAAAGCCAGTAGTTGAATTGCCGACTTCAACCCATGAGTTAGTTGCTACTGGTGCTCCACGATAAAAATCTTTCCAGTACTGGTCGTCTTGCGTTGTTCTAAAATCATGGAATGGCGATCCATCGCCATCTAGCACAAACTTTTTAACCAAGCGGTATTTGCTGTACTCGTTTTCATCAGGTATGTCAGGCAGCATATAAATGCCAGGCGTAGGTTCTTGCAAAGAGAACAACCCGACGCTATTAAACGCGCTTATATCTGAAGCTTGCGCGCAGTATAAGTTCAATGATTCAATACCTTGCTCAAGGATCTCTGACAACCTAGACTTTTTAAGCTTGATCGTAAATAGCAAAAGCTTAGGATTAGTGTGTTCACGGCGATAACCTACCTTAAAGTTATCGAGACCTTCCTTTAGATCTGTGCCAACTACGCAACTATCAACTGGACGAGCATATATTCTTGTACGCACATCGTCACTATCAGCAGGCACTAATCCTTTTGGAGCTACATATGGTGCGTTAGCGGTAGAATTAAACGGTTCAATGCAATAGGTTTTATAGCCTTCATATAGTCTGTAACGTACATTGTTACCTTGCCCAGCTACAAACGTACCATTTGAAAGCGCATACCCACGTACTGCAGCAGGCAAGGTTGTTTTGCCATTAAACCGTATGCTTTGGTTAAGGGCTAAATAATATTGCTCAACAGGCAAACTGCGGTTAACAGCAGGCCCATTATGTGCAAATGCCCCCAGTTGATTTTCGAGGTTTGTTGTAGCATCTGATACGTTAGCCCCCATTTGCCCAAATGTTTCTTCGTAAAAGAAACGTGGGAATTGCATGGTTGGGTACGCTTCGTAGTCATCTGATGTTACTACGTGCGTGTACTTACTCAAAACAATCTCAACGCCACGGATTGTACCAGTAAGCAACAAAGGAATCTTTTCACCTTTTAGCCACGGACGAGGACAATTATCCTGCAAATAATCAGGCAGTGTAACTCCGACAGTCCAATAGAAAGCTGATTCTTTAATCTCTAGAAAATCAGCACCTGTTTTACCATTGCCGATAATGAGATCTTTATTTTCTTTGTTAGTAAGAGAATACCCAACAATCTTAGTTACACGCTGTACATTGCTATAACTCAATACACCACTTGTAACAGTAATGTATTCGACAACATTGCCAGTATTTTTTTCGCGATATACTTTCCAGTAATCGTCAGTGCTAGGCTGGATGTCGTAGTTCTTGGGTATTTCAATTGTCTGGATATAGTTGTTGTAATTATTTAACCAACGATATTCAGACGAGGCCGTCAACCTATCAGTCAACGGGTTTTGGTCGTTGACGTATGGTATAGGCGTTATGTTGAACACACGCCCACGTGCTTCAACAATCGCAACTTCAATAGCACTATTAATAGGTTCTGTGGTTAATAGATTGTCTGCAGCAACATATGGTGTTTGATATGCTACTGCTGAAGCCATTTCTCCGCCAAATGGTGGAGCAGCATAAGCGCAGCTACCTGCTACTAACGAAGAATTGCCATCAACAGCACCCTTAATGTATGTACGCCAGCTTACAAAGCTTGTGTCTCTTGTAGGGCGCATAGAAGGCTGCAGCACCTTAAACAACGAATACTTGTCGTCAGCCGTGTAATTGTTGCTTAGGTCATTAAGGAACGTTACGTTGGGGTTAGCTGGGTCACCATCACGAATGATCTGCCAAAACTTTCGTTTATCACGTTTACGACGTATATCCCAGTATGACCAAACATAACATGGGTACATGTCGTCAGTCCACGGATTTGCTGTCCATGTAAACGTTGTTCCTGTTACTATACCATTTGCCCACGGATGTGTTTCTATGGCAACATCGGTTGTAATAACTAATGTGCCTCCATGACGCGCAGCGTCAGTAAATGTGCCTCGTATATCCCACCCTGGGAATGGGGCAGGCTCAACCGTTGTCCGCAAACTGCCGTTGTAATTAGGCCCCTGCCCATTTGTTAGGGCGTTGTACCAACGTGGGGATGTGTTAGGGCTACTTACATGCCAACCATAGTGTACAATGCGCGTACGTTCTTCGTCTGGCGTAGGCGCAGCATTGTCAATAATGTGACGCAAAAAATAGACCAATACATTCTGGCCTATTGGCTTGTTGTATGGTACAACAGTTGCACCACATACCGTAAAAGGATCAGTCCGCCCAGTTGTTAAACTTTGGAATTGATCTGTTTCAAGATCTACAAGTGTTGTAAACCTACTCAAATCGACATTGTTAATGTTTGATTGTGAATAGGTTACTGGCAGACCTTTAATAGCAGGAGACTGGCCTAGAGCTACCTGTGTACGGTAGTCTACTAGGCCAATATCTCCATTGATGTGTTTGTTTGTTTCACGCAATAAAGCATACCCACCTCGCTTTGTCAAAGCACCTTTGACAAGAGAAGGATCGTAATTTTTGATGTAAACGGCTGACCGTGATTGTGGCTTTTGCCAACGTAGATCACCATCTTGGTAGTCGTAGTCACTGACTACGGTATCTACCATGCCACCTTCAAAAGATACTTGTAGGTATAGCTTTTTCTGTGGCATTATCGGCCTGTTACGTTACCTGATGTTGGAGGTTGTGCGCCACCCATGCGAGCGCGCAAACGATTAATAAGTATAGTTCTTACATCTGGGCTACCACCTTGATATACCTGATCGCGCAAACGTGGGTCATTCATTACATCCGCATAATCTTGAGGTGATGGATCCCCAAGAAGACGTGGAGCGTAAGCATTGTTCATATCATACATTGCTTGTTGTGCTGTAATGTCCCGTGTAACTTCATCGGCATTAAACTGACGTGCAAAACGATTGCCATAAGCGCGCGCTGATGCTTCCAAATCTGGAAGTTGTGGGCCATAAACATTATCAGGTAAATCTGTGTTTACCATTGATCCAATTGGCTTATCAGGTCGGTATGTGTCATAATTTGGCCTATTCATTGGCATATTTTGAACACCCTCTTCGCGCAATGGCAGTTTATCGTATGCACCTGCTCGCATTGCCGTCATGATTTGATTGGGAGATGCAACTCCACGGCGGCTTTTGTTATTGTCTTTTGCCATAATAATCACCTTTCATGTTTGATTTGACTTGCTGTTTTAGTTTAGATAGCAAGTACAGTTTTACAATTTGACCGTCAACATCGTCAATAGATCCTGATTTTGTCTTATCGGAATCATCATCTTCTTCTTCTTCTTCAATGTCGTCTTCTTCTTCGTATTCTGTTTTAGCAGCGCGCGACTTTAGTTTAACGTCTTTGCCTTGCAGTATACGCTCGAATCTGCTTTTGAGTGAGTCCATATTACTCCGCGAGCCAGCGTAATGGCTGTATAGTTATTGAGGAATTTTCATTAAGTAGATTACGCAGATATGCGTCTGCGCTCTTTAGTTCATCTTCTGCTTGCTTAGTGGCAAACTGCACACGACCTAATGCGTTGTCGTTGCCTTGCAGGTACATAATGTTCTGACATTGGGCTATAGTCTCCCATTCAATTGCTGCCTTAACTGGATCTGGCAAACTAATTGAAGTTGTCCATAGAACAGGTATGTATGGTCGTTCTTTTAGGTAAATAATGGTGACAATGTCACTTGACTCAAAATCACGGCTGAATATGAAGGTACTACCGTCGTCTGGACGGCGTATCTGAGCATATTCATTGCCGAGGGCATTTGGTTCTGCAACGTTTGTCCCAGTATAAAACAAACCAGTAGCATAACCTTGATTGATTGACTGTAAGCTCTGCTCATTGCATTGTATGCCATTCTTCCACACCTGCAATGTTTTGTGGATGATGGTTGTGCCGGGATCAATTTTTACGGTGTTGTATGGGTGTATCTCCCACGCATTGTTGTAAAAGCGATAACGCAATCCACGATCAAGTACAAACGCTGTATCTAATGCAACAGGCGTTAAACTTGTCAAATCGTTAGCTGTGTTGACAGTAAACGTTTCAGTCACATTACGTGGAGCAATTTCGACTTGCTCAATCCACATACGTGTAGTGTCTGCTACCTTTTTGATGGCATCGTCAATAATGTCAATGAGTTCTGCGCGCTTAATGCGCAAGAATCCTTCATCGCCTATTGTGCGCTGTACTTTAGATAGAACTGACTGTATTGTTGCTGCCATCGCTTGGAGGAATAATTGTACCTAAATAACGCCAATCTTTATTGTGCTTGGCTGTGGGTTGAAGCTTACGACGCTTTTCTATAACTTTGTCGCCCTCGCGGACACCAGCACGGCTTGTGTTGCCTTCAACAGTTATAGTGTTAAACTCGTCTTTAATCTCAACATGTATTCCTTCATGACCTTTGCCATTACCTGTACCCCAACAAACTATGCCACCCACGATGGGTTTTTCGCTTGTATGAATTACTGGGGATGCTTTGGCGTTACGCCACGTAACAAGTACGCTTGCGCTGAGAGTACGCTCTAGTATATCATGCAAAGGCGTGTCTTTGTAGACATTGAGCCATACTAATTTGGCAAAGTAGGCACACCAAGCTTGACCTGGACGCCAGCCAATTTTACGCATCTCTGCTTCAAATTCAGGATCATTAAACGATGCGTTACGCCCAATCTCCCGTACGTGAAGCCAACGACGTGCTTCGTCTACTATTTTTTGCTGTATGTTACTGAGTTGGTTGTTGGTTGACATTTCCCAATGAAAGCAATAGTGATTGTTCAATGAGCGACGTTACTTGTTTTGCATTAGGGTCTTCTTGCTTACCAAGATAACCGATAGCTGTCTCACGCGCGTATTGTAATACCAAGTTAATAGCTTCATCAGGGCAATCAGCAAACTCTTCCCAGTTGCTAAGATTGCTGTCAGGAGGCAATAGATCGTCAAGAATTGGCTTACGTACTATCGTTAGCTCGACAGCAGCATCTTTGTACCAATTGCTTGTAATAGCTTGATTGCCTAACGATGGGTCTTGCAACACTTGGCTGCCAGCCCATACCAATATTTTGTAATCTTGTTGCGTCCAAACAATATCCTGACGCCATTGATCGTTAAGTCCTGAGCTAATTGCAGCAAACTTATTGATGTCTACTTGCTCAGGTATGCCCATCCAAAAGTTCTGTGTTGTGTTCGCATACCTATGGATAATCTGCAAACTGCTTACAGAACTTACATACTTATATGGGCTAAATGTTGCAAAGCCAATAGTGTTAGGCCATTGCTTTTCACCACGCTCTGGGTCTGCTATGCCTGCCGTAACAGGTGTATTAAGATCAATAATCAAATATGGGAACTGCGTCAGACCATATTGAAGATTGGCAAATGACCCCAGTACTTCTGGGCTTAGTACTGCTGACCATCGTGACGTATAAAACTGCGGAGCAAACTGCCGTATGAACGTAGCTGCTCGCGTGAGACCTATGTTAAGCCATAGTCGTAGATCATAGGTCTGTAAGTCTTGCCCACCATAATCACGCAGCATACTGCGTAAACTGGTGACAAGCATCTTAGTAGTCCAGTAACTATTAGACGGAACAATATTAGGTATGTTAACTATCATTGCGCCTGTGTCTCTTGTGCATCTGCCTTAGCAAATGTGTTAGCCGTTGTGATAATCTTATCGTACATCAACGGTTCAAAGTCTAATATGCTGTTTGCTGTCTGTGTTGAAGGATCTAATGGCGTCGGCACATAAAGCACGTGTATGTCGTCAGTTGTATTTACAAACGCAGGCACACGTATTTTAAGACGCCCTTTACCATATGCTTCTGTTCCACCTGCTACCTGTGCAGGCAGAATACTATACATAGCGTCATGACTAATGTCATGATATGGGTTTGTGCTTTGTATAGCATGAAACCTGTTAGCAGGCTGTCGTGCGAAGGCAATTTGCGTACGTTCAAACCATACTGAATGAACTGTCACAGGCCGACGCGACAACAACAGCTCATCGTCAAGTGACCATGAAGCAAATGGGATTATGTCTTCGACAACGTAATTAGGCATGTATCGCTGTAACTGCGATGATGCTTCTACGTCTGCTACCTGCAACGCAGGCTGAACAATACTGTCCATGATAGATAGCATTGCGCGATATAGATATAAATCACGCAACTGCCTACTGTAACGTACGCCATCAGGAATAACAGTGACGGGAGAACCCGATACTATGATCGGGTCTCCCATCATCTGTGCTAAAGCTATATGGGCTTGCCAAATACGCATTAGTCGCGAATACCGCCTTGTGTCTGATGACCGAGGCCGAGTACGATGTAACCACCTGCTGTGCCTGTTCCTGGCTCAGGGTTAGGTGTAAGCAATACGTCGCCGTTAGCATCAACGGTAGCTGTTGCCAAAGGCACTACGAGAACTGTTGTTCCAGGTGCGAATGGTGTAGATACTTGGTTGTTAGTAGCAGCAAGCGATGCAAACTGTGTGATTACAGCAATGCGGTCGGCTGGGTTAGGGCCGAACTTGACGTTAATGTCTTCGAGCCGAACACAATTGAAAAACATAATTACCTCTTAGTAACGATATAGTGAAAGAGAATACCGTGATCCGTTTACACTTTGCGTAGCACCTTGTGCACGGATCAAACGAAAACGAACAAAGTGGGTAGAAAGACCTACAATGTTCCAGATTTGGTTACCACGATTCGGAACAAATTGCAATGCTGTTCCAACTGTTGTCCATGTTCCAGGATTAAATGGCGCACCTTCTGGTGTGCAATCTTGGAATGCAATAGTATATGTACAAGTATCACCTGTAACAATTTGATACCCTACAAAACGATGGATTGTATCAATGGTTGCTGAATACAGCGTACCCTTAAGAGCGACAATATCACTAAATACAGTGTCTGTTGCTGCACCACCTGTCTTTGTTGATGTAAAGACAAGTTCAGGGCGGACTGTTGGAGTTTGCGGTGCACGTGTTTGCACCACTCCCTGTGCTGATGTCGTAACGACACCAGCAACAAGGAGAACGATAGCAATGATAAAGTTCTTCATGGTTCCTTATTCAAAAGAAATGATTGATTGATATTGAGCATAACGACGCTCAAGACCCTTGATGCCGATCCACTCTTCTTTGTAGATCTGCTCACCCTTATTACCAATATCCTTATTGATAATCATGTCCCACTCCTTGTGAGTAGTAACAGTAAAGGATGGTACACCAAGATCAAGGCACAGCATCTTGCGAGCGTAGCCTGTTTCTTCCATCGTTTGTGAAGGAACAAGGATCAGCTTGCAACCTGCATGGACGATTGATTCAACTGGAATATCAAATTCCTTTGATGCTTCTTCATCATAGCGCATGTAGCCTGAATCGTAGAAAGCAATCTTGAAATCTGTATAAAGAGTTGTGCCAATAGGACAAATCTTTTCTGTTGAACCACCGTTCTTCATAACCTGATCCAGCAGACGCTGAAGCGATGGGTATGAGATTGTTGGAGCTGTGTGGCGTAGAACGTGGTCTGTATCGCGTGGGATATATTCCGCAATACCACCCATTGTGTAAACACTATTACCCAAGCTGTCTACTGTCTTGCCCTTACGACCAAACAGAAGTGTGCGCTCCCAGTCAAGAGCCATTTGCTTCATGCGAAGCATACGGTTGATTTCGAGAGGATCCTTATCAAGATATGTTGCGTTGATCTTGGATTCCTTAACGATTTCAACAGCATACTTAAACTCTTGAGTAAAGTTGTTGTCGATTACTGGATTCTTGTGGAAACCACGAGCTGTACCAGAACCTTCAGGCCATGTTGGTGTTGCACGAAGCAGTACATCGCCAGGGAGAATAGCACCAGCGTTATTAAGGTTAACACCTGTGTTGACGAGGCCAATAGGCACACGAGCACCACCAAAGTCACGAGGGCCGGGGCCACAATAGAAGCGTTCTACTGTAACAAGTGTGTTGCCTGCACCTGCTGAGTTAGGCGCACCTACGTTACGCACTACGCACTGATCGTAGTCAATGAAGTAAAAACCTGTGTTAGCAGGATCTTCACCCCATGTACGACCGTATACGACTGCCGTAGGTTGACCGCCCACAGTATAACCGAGAGCTGGCGGGTTGTTTGGTGTAGGTACTTGGTTTGTAGCTGGGTTTACTTGACCTGCTACAAGTGGAGTAGCAAGAGCATAAGCGTAGAGACCACGTACAAAAAACATGTCATTTGGTTGGAACATCGCTGCTTGAGCGTTGCTTACACCAAATGTTGTGTGGTTATCTGTTGCTGCTGTTCCTGTCGTGACCGTAATTGTACGATCGAGTTCTGTCAGCTCGTGTACGCGATGTTCACGGTCTGATACATTTTTGGTCTTTGGAAAACGCTGGGATAGCATCGAAGCAAACTTTGTATAATCACGAGTGATATATGACATCGCTCCCATGTTATCCATACCATACTTGCGAAAACGCTCAGGGAGCGCACCGCTAGTATAGAGACTCTGCCAAAACGAGCCTTCCTGCTGTGTTTGTGGTACGGTAGCCATTAGGTTTAGTTCCTAAAATGAAAATGGTTGTTGTTAATATCCACTCATGTTCCCCAACCGAAGTCCCATGAATGATTTTGGTCTGTTATCTTCAAATGTTTCTGTTCGCGGTACATAGTCGTTAGCAGCTTGCTTACTGCCACGGCGGTACTCATCGAGCATTGCTTTACGTCCTTGCTCATACGCGCGCTTGCGCTCCTGTTCAATAACGTTGTTGTAGTTCATTAACCTATGAATATCCTTCATAGTAGGCTGGTAAGCCATTGCGTTAACGAAAGTTTCAATAAACTCATCTTCTGTAACACCTTCGGGAGCAAGATCATTGAGATAAGAATCAATAGCCATATCCATAATGTTCTCAATATTCTGCGTCTGCGGTGCATGTGGTTGCTGTTGCATTTGTGAAAACTCTTGAACACGCCGATTACGGTTTTGTACGTATTGTCGGTTTTGTTGTTCAAGCTGATTTTCAACTTGTTGTGTGTATTTAAGTATTTGACTGCTTACTGAGTTACGGCGAATAAGATCGCTTGGATCATATGCCTCACGCCAGTTTTCGCCAAACTTTCTTGTTACTTCATCTTGTACTATCTGATCAATCGCTTCATCAGAATAGTAATTGCCGAGACCTAACTCACCTGCATATTCAGGGATATAGGTCATCAAAAAATTAATTGGGTCAGTATCTAACCCTCGCATAATTGCTTTTGCTGCCTTTAATTCCGAATCGTGTTCGGTTATTAGACCGCTGTATTGGTCTACAAAAGCATTAGCAAATTCGTCACTTGTCACATGTTGCCAAAGAGCAGGATATTTACTACGGTAAAAATCTAACTCTTCATCTGATGATGCAAATTTATTTGTCGGACGCCATGCTTCTGGAATAAAATCGTAGTCTAGGCCCTGGCTTTCTATCTCCTCGGAATACCCGCCACTTTCCTGCGTCGGTTCGTCGGACTGATTTGTCTCGTCTACGGACGGTACGTCTTGCAATAACTGATAAAATGCGCTCATGGTTTACTCAAAATGGTGGTGGTGTATTGTCTTGTATTGCTGCTGTAAGCTCAGGTGATTCTGGGATCTGTGGCGTACGGCCTGCGTCAATCTCACTTGAGGCAATTTTAACCTCTGCCTGAAGCTGTGCTTTTGCTTTAGCGTATTCGACTTCAAGATTTTTCTGGAAGATCTGTTGCTGGAGTTGCTTGTTTTCAGCATCGAGCTTCTGTACTTGCTGCTGTATTGACTCAACTTGCTGGCTGAGGTTTTTAACAGCGTCTACTTCCTCACGTATTTTCTGCGATTCAGGTAAATCCAAATACTCAATCATATACTGAGTAAGTAACTGCTGCACATGAGGGTCTTTAGTCTGCCCGCCGAGAACGCCAAGTAATTGAGCAGCCATTGCACGTGCCGTAGGCAATGCGCTTGTCATATTGATTCGTACCTTAAAACGAACATCTTCAGGACTTTCGAGTAGAGTAAGTTCCTGCTGATCTCCGTTTTCATCAAGGTAAGCGAGTACTTTGTCTTTAGGAGCGTATACCTGAAGATAGCTTACCATAACATATGACAATCTTTCGAGTGCATCTTCAAGCCACCGACTGTATAGCTTGATACGTTGCGTACCAAACGACTGCATTGTTTGTATACCGCCAAAGGTATCAGGCGTAGCACTAGTTGCCTGTCCTTGCATAAGGCTGCTAATACCTGTAATATATTCTAAAAGGTTTTGGAGCAATCCAAGAATACGCTCAATAGCAGGGTTTAGATTACCAGCATCAGTAATGTTAGGCATACCTCCATTTGGCAGGTCACTATTTGGATTGTATTCAATAAAAGCATTTGGCTTTGCCCATTCCTTTTCAGCTTTGCTAGGGTCAACGATACTTCCTTTGGGGTAGATAACTTTACGATGTGCACTTGTTTGCATATCGTAGATAAGAAGGCTCCAAAATTTATTCAGAGCTTTAACAATGTCTTTGATGTAGTGCATAATACCATAGATTCTGTCAGGTCTATTAGCCATTGACAGTGTAAATGGTATCAGCGGATATTCGTCAGAAGGTATCAGCGACTGCTCGATAATGCGATTGTTGATTAGCAAATATCGCTTAACCATCTTTTGATTTTTACGGAAGTAATTACGTGCTGTAACTACCTCATCACTCAGCAGTGTAAACTCGTATGCCATAACCAAATCTGGCATTTGTGCGTATTGCATCTGCAGTTGCTGCATTTGTGCTGCCATACCATTCATCTGTTCCGAAACCTGATCCCACTGCCGTTGGCTGCCTTGCACCTGTTCAGCAACCTGTTGCATAGGAGTCACGCTGTCAGTTAGTCCGCCTTCAGCAATATCCATTTGCTGGCTAGCTTGTTGCGCTGCTGGCATAACCTGCTCCATTTGTTGCTGGAGCTGCATCATTTGCATACCAAGTTGTTCTTTTTCAGGATTAGGTATGTTAATGGGCTTAGGCTTTTTAGCAGATACCTGACCTGTATCACTAATGTATACGTTAACCGTTTGCTTTGAGAAAAACTCGCGCACCCACACATAACGATCACGAGTATTGCCTGTAAGCCCTGCTTCAAAAGGCCAACCTGCTACAAGTGGGATGTGAGTAGTATCAATACCCCACATAATATCAGGAGCAAAGTTGGTGATGTCATCTTCTGTAATCGTTATATCATAACGACGTTCTGCTTTATGGCGCGGTAGAACATCGACAACGCACAAATACTCTGCATCGCTAAAATCTGGCTTGCGCGTGTGCGGGTCTACATAAACCTTTTCCCATTGGACGTACTCACCGACAACGCCAAATGTTGTCTCTGAATAGAAATCATTAGGACGAACCATAAACCAGCCGATACCACATGCAAGACAATCACGGATAACCATGACAAGCTCACGGTTCATGTGGCCTTCGTACCAAGCAGCTTTCATTGCCTGCTCGTACATATTTGTAAAGTCTGCGCCTACATCACCAGACGCAAGCAAACGTGGCGATGGCTTAGCCCCTGTAAGGAAACTGACCATCTGCTCAATTATAGCCCACGAAATTTTTGTGCTTATGGGAATATCATAACGTTCAGCAATAAACTCTAATTGGTTTTGAGTAAATTGTGTTCGTGTCCCTTCAACATCGCTGTAATAAATCTCAAGATCTTCTTTCATGATCTTGCGGGCTGTTGACGACTGAGCTACCATAAGCCTAAACTGGCTATTAAGTAACGCTACTAGGTCGTCGCCTGTGTCTTGGGCGGTGTTCTTTTTTGCCATACGTGGGACGTTTTTGTGGGAATATAGAACGTTTTGGTCTCTGTCTTGTACGAACATACAGACTAAGTCCAGTTTTTCCAATCTTTTACAGGAGCCGTAATGGCCTCAGCAAATCTTTTTGCCAAACTGTTTAAGGTACAGCAGGAGTTACCTACTATACCTAAAACAGCAACTAACCCGCATTTTAAAAGTAAATATGCGGATTTACCCACCATAATGGAGTCGATAAAGCCATTACTTGCCAAGTACAACTTGCTCCTGTTGCAGCCATTGCAGGAATCGCCATCGCCAGATGTGCTAGCAATTAGTACTACGATCGTTGATGTTGATACCAACGAAACGTTTTCGACAATGACAACTGTACCGATCGGCCCAAATAAAACGCCGCAGGCATTCGGCAGCGCGATTACGTACGCACGCAGGTATGCACTTTCATCAATGCTAGGTATTATTACTGACGAAGATGATGACGGCAACGCATCAAGCGTCAAAGCAACTGTCAAAGTTTCTAAATCCGACGTAATAACACTGTATGCGACGGCTGCTGAACACGGCTACTCAAAGCAAGATATACTGGATAAACTCAAGACAAAAGGAATTTTCCGAGCAGATCAGCTAACGCCAGAAATGTGCGAAAAATTTATCCAATGGATTATCAAAAACCCAAAGAAAGACTAATATGAGTTCAGACACAATAACCTGGCAACAAAGCGCAGAAAGTTTTTTGGATTGCTTTTACATCGACATTTACGGCAACTATGATATTCTGTATGGGCAGTTCCCGCCCGCAGCTATCATTGGTGCTCATCTGTTTCAAACACATGGCAAAAGCTATCGCCCAAACGAAATGCAGATCTTTACGCTGTATGTACTGCTACATAACATGCTAAACAATACTGTTGAGCATGAGATTGGCAATGATGGTGATCTTGTCATTAGGGATATGACGCTAACACCTAATATGAAAATCAGCGATGCTGAACACGGCAGAATTTCTCTGCCGATGTTCGAAGAAATCCCTGAAGAAGTAACCGACGTAGACACATACACCGTCCAATTCAATGCGGCTACTTTGCCAGAGATCGCCAGGCAGAATGGGCTGGATTGGTACAGCGACCAAGAAGGTTACTGGCACAACAAGCTAATGCACCAAGCAACTGATTACTACAACAAACTCACTAAATTCTTTTGGAGGATCTAATGCCACAGACCAGCCCAGCCGTACCAGCGTGGTTTTATCATGTCACGAACCACGATATGTTTGATTATGACAAGAAGAACATAGACGATTTGTGTCAAGTATTCAAAGACACATTGCAGGCGTCCTATATCGCTCATGAAATGTCGCAAACGCTGTCATGCCTCTTTGCATCGGGCGACACAAAGACCGTCAAAGACAAAGCGATTAACTTGTTACTGCAAGCTCGCGAGACGTTGCAGGAGCGCAGACTAAGCCTCGACGCTGCTGCGCGTCAGGCAAAGGAGGCTGTCGATGCCAACAAATATTTAACGCAACGTATTGAACAGGAACTAATAATTGCGTTAAATGAATTAGATTGTAATCAGATGGTTACAGCGTCGGGGTATGAGGTGCGTACCAAGCTCAAGCCCGGAACACTCAAAACTGACGTCGAACCTTCCGAAGCGGACTACGACAAATGGGGCGAAGGATGTGTCAAGCGTAAATTTGAATGGGATATAGCCAATATTAAAGCTGGTTTGGCAGCAGGCGATCTATCGCACGAATGGGCAGAATCAAAAGGTTTCCGCCTCATACGCGATCAAGGTATAACCATCAAAAAATGCGAAGATGCTTCAGCGTAAATCAATAATGGGGTCTATGATTTATCATAGATCCCTATTTTAATCTTCTATGGCAGGCAAAGAAAACCTACGCACTAACGCTACGAAGCGTAACGAAAAACTGTTTTTACTTCTTATCAAAGAAGCTGGCATGCCAGAGCCACAGATTGAAGTCAAAATGGTAGATAAACGACGCTTTCGCATCGATTACGCTTGGCCTGACATCAAGCTAGGCATCGAAATACAAGGCGGTGTTTATACACGCGGTGCGCACGGTAGCATCTACGGTATATTATCAGGATATACCAAAGCTAACATAGCTGCCTGCAACGGATGGCGACTGCTGTATTACACACCACAGCAAATGACGAGTAACGAAACTATCAACCAAATACGGGAAGCGTACCAATGGAGCAAACAGAATGGATCGACACCGAATTAGAGTGTCTAATTGTCGGATCGTTCCTCACCAACCCTAATGCCTTTGACCCTACCATCGTCAAAGCAGAGCATTTTACCCTGCAATATCTACGGACAATCTGGTCAGTAGCGTTCAAAGAATGGCTTGCAGGCGTACCTATTGATCTTGTGACAGTCACAGGAGCTTTGCAGCGTGAAGGTTTGATTGACCTTGTAGGCGGTGCAGGCAATGTGGCTAAGGTCGTAGCTAACTGCCCGACGACTGCGACTGATCGGCATCTCAAGATTCTGCGGAATCTGCATCAACGGCGGATAACTAGCAACGCTTTAGTGCGCGCTATGGACGAATTAAACCAGGGTAAAACCAATATCAAGGATATTGTCGCTAAAATCGACCAGTCAGTTCTTGATGTCGTCGCGGACGCACAACATTCGCATCTTAACAAAGAGGCAGAGTTAGATGAAATTGAACATAAGATACTTAATCCAGTTAGCCATGATTGCCTCGGCACTGCTTGGCCTAGCCTTGACAAACTCATTGGCGGCTATCGCCCAGAGGAGCTGGTACTTATGGCAGGACGTCCTGCGATGGGTAAAACGGCGTTGATGGTAACGGCGCAGCGTGATCTGGCTCTGCGTAGCATACCAAGTTTATGCTTCTCGCTTGACATGGGTAGAAAACAGCTATGGTCACGCTACATCAGCCAATGCTCCAACATCAGCGTTAGCCATCTTGAGTCTGGCAAGCTATTCGACGATACACAGGTACAGACGATACAGACTGCTGTCAACGAGCTTAAAAGTCTCCCGATGTGGGTTGACACAGATCCATATCATACTCTTGCCGAGATACGGATGATAACACGGCAGATGGTACTCAAACACAAAATACAGGTCGTGTTTATCGACCACCTAGGCAAGATACGCCCTGAAAAGGCTAATAGCCGTGAGCAGGAAGTATCTATCATTGTACAAGGTCTTAAAGCACTAGCCAAAGAGTTCAACATCACAATCGTTTCGTTAGTACAGCTCAACCGTAATGTAGAGTTACGCGCAGATAAACGGCCTATGCTGTCAGATCTACGTGAGTCAGGCTCAATAGAGCAAGAAGCAGACATTGTACTTATGTCGTACCGCCCAGAGTATTACAACCTTCATACGTTTGAAGACGGTATTACAGTAGCCAAGAACCGTATGGAAGTTATTGCAGCTAAAGTGCGTAATGGTATACCTGGGTCAGTAATCCTTGATTTTGTTGGAGATCTGACGCTAGTCAGTGAACGTAGACCTGAAAATAACCCAAGCTGGTTAGAGCAGGTAGAAGTTGCATTTAACTGATAGAACACCTATATTGCAGAGGTGTTCGCATTGACACCCCCTCCATTTCTTCCCCCTCGAGCCCTACCTGTCAAAAGGTAGGGTTTTTTTTTACACGTTATTGCGACATGTAAAGAAAAGACCAATATTTTTACTTGACACGTATAGTGATTATTTCTTAGGTTTACACCGAACAGGGGGCAAAAGAACAGGTAAAAAAAAGAAACTATAATAACTATAACATAATATAATAGGCCACAGATCATTTTGTTAACGTCAACAAAATGCTAGGCATACGAGATAACGCTAGATCCCTGCACAGATTTTTGGTAGAAAATATGCGTGAAGCTTCCCCATCCCTGGGCTGACTTCTTCCAACAACCTCCCCCCGGTGGGCTTCCCCCCCTCCCCCCGTCTCCGAAAAAACGTCCTGCATGCACAGGATATATTACGCTCTACAACGAGCCTACCATATGTAGTGCTCGTCCAAGCGTCAGCGTAGGCTCGACACAATGGGCTTGTAACCTGACGTGTTAGACACAATCACCTAGATATATTACTGCCTGCTAGAAACTCTAGCGGACATCTCACAACCTTACCGAAAGGGTACTGCCATGCGTTACGAACTATCCGAGCTTTACATAGCTCTCGACCAAGCTGAGATTGAACACAAGATGGGACTCAGCGATGGTGCTCAATTCCACAGCATCTTCGATGCTCTCATCGATGAAATCGCATACCTCGAAGTACAAATCGAGATAGAGCGTGACCAACAGGAATACGAAATCCCAACTGACCACGACTGGTGGGAAATGATTGGATGCTAACCACAGCGTGATATATCACGTTCTATTACGTACTTTGGTGGCGGAGGTGCTGTCACCAACAACAACCACATATTCACGGAGTCTGCCATGCCATACAACCCTGCCGTAACTCGTGCAATGTATCATCATATCGTCAGCTCATTCGACGATATTCATACATTCCTGTCAGACGCACAAGGTCTAATTAACTCTGAGCGCACACTTGCAATCCCACTTGCATGCTATGACGCTCTTACTCTAGCAGGCCAACATATCGTTGACGTCGCACCGTACGTACTTGAATACCAAGAACGTGAGCCACTCAAATCCGCTCACCTCCCTGCTATTCTTGCCGAACTGCGTACATGGGCTGACGCTATTGACCGTGCTATTCAAAACGAACTTCCACTACTTTAACCACGGAGAACACAATGAAACCGCTCATTTTTCTTATCGCTCGTCTTCCAATCGAGGTATGGTCTGACTACCACGACATACTTGCAACTGTCCCTCAGCCATACGACCAACTGCCGTTTCACACACGGCTTCCACTTGCCGACAAACTGTGGGACTACGCAACTGACTGCATACTTCGTGCCGTACGTATTCGCAACCACATCAGCGAACACCAACCGTACAACGAAGCATTGCTAACAGCAGAAATGAATGAATGTGAGTATATGCACTCATTCATACACAGCCTACTGTTGCTCGAATTCCCACACGAGCTTGTTGCTCTTGTCGGCGATGAAACAGACGACATTCCAGACCCTGACGATTGTCGTGACAACGACAACTGGCATGCCGATGACGAAATCGACGAAGATTGCTATCGTTTCCCACACCAATAACCACGGAGTCTGCCATGAACCTCGACCATGTTATCATCGCTTGCAACATCGCTCTTGTTGTACTGTATTCAATTGTCATTGGCGACATCATTCGCCGTACAATCAAATTCGCAATCTTCCTACTCACAGAAAGGTTGGTGTAATATGCTTGCCATATTGCTTGCTATCAGCTTGTACCAATACGACATCCGACGTACTGGTACATACCCAGGTTCTGACAAAATCGACATTATTGTCGAGTGTGTTCCTTTCAATCAACAACGTTCATAACAACCAATACAACGGAGTCAATCATGCCACGCCTCATCAACCAAGCCCCAACATGGAGCGAAGTAATCGCACGTCTCGAAGAACTCAACGACATTATCATGTTCAACGATGCCAAAATCGACGACTATGCTAACAGCGATAGCCTCTACGACATAGGTCAAATCGACGCTATCGTTCACGACCTCAATGTTGCAAAGTACATGCTCGCTCTTCTCGACCTTGACATCGACCGCCACAGCAAATCACCTGTCAAGCGTCTGCTACACAACCGTGTCGCCTTGCTACTTGACTTTGTCAAGGAATGTGAGGTACGTAACAACTCCCTATACGGTGTTCTCGCTCAAACAACAGGTCGTGTTCGCGAACCACAATACGCAGTACACCCTGCTGACTTTCCATTCTAACGTTGTGCCAATTACGGCGTAGACTATGTTCTGCGCCGTTGTGGGCATAATATATTACGCCCTGCATACGGAGTGTCCGTGTGCATTTTTTCATTTTCTTTTAGGAGGTTTGCCATGAGTGCAAACATCAATATCAGCAACGTTGCCAAGACGGCAGCTTTCTCACCAGCATTCGGCGAATCTGTCGATGCTATCATTGCGCGTGAATTGCAGTATCGTACTGCCAAAGCTCGCGAAACCAGCGACGGTATGTTCGTAGGTGTTCTCAATCTCGACACCAGCGACATCAAGTTCGTCGAAGAGCGTGTTGTTGTTCAGTATGCGCTCACGACGTTCCTCTTTGCACACGGTGCGCAAGACGAAAACGGCAGACCAAAACTGTTCTCTCCAGTTACTGTGCCGTTCCACCTTGCCGAAGATGGTACACCAACCACTCAACTCCGCGTGTTCTTCTACCGTCCGCAGGCCAAGCCTGACGACAAGCGCATCCCTGCGTCAACCGTCATGATTCGGTGTGAGCCAGTCGGCACTGTCTACAAGTTCGACGTTGACAGCGTGTACGCACAGCAGGCCGTCACAGCGTAACCAACAACCGCCTTCGGGCGGTTTTTTTTGAACCGCAGATCCTTGTAAGTTGTGTGTTGTAGCTCGACGCTTAACTCAACCCTTTCCCCATATACATTGCGTGACAAATGCCAGATCCTACTTTCGTCTACTATGTTGGGCAGAATAATGCCTCCATTTACACAGACATTCCTGAGCTACCTGAAACATTTAACATAGGCGATTCATATATGCGCGTAAAGATATTGCCCGTAATCATTGGCGATAAACAATACACGTTCGAGTCTAATGTAATTCTAGATCCTATCGACACAACCATATCCCCCTACACCATCGGTAAGTGTACTGCTCACATGCTATGTAGCTTACATGGTCATACGCTCCAACTAAACATATCGCCATCAACACCAATGCAAATCCCTATTGGTATTAACGACAGCGTTAATGCTGTTATGAATCAGCTCAACGATCTTGAAGATCAGATGCTCGACGATCTAAAAGACATGGCGAGCGTAAGCGTTGAAACACCTACTACTAACTTCCCTGAACAATCCCTCAACTGATGGAACAAAATCGCCAGGCATTGCTAGCTTCATGGCTTGACAATACCCACACCCATAAGACTGCTGATAAGCAGGGACTACTTGCTTTTCTTAAGCATTGGTTTCCTGACTACTACAATAAAGATTGGGCAGCACATCACTTTGACATGACTAAGATTCTGTTTGAGATGTTCCGTCCTAACAAAGAGTCTCGTGTTGAACGTCAGGGTTACTTCATCATTCACCGTGAAGCAGCTAAGACTACGTTGTCATCATTTGGTTTTCCCAACTATTTCATATGGCTTAAAGGTTACTCACCATATGTAAGGTACGAAGCAGAAGGGTGGGAAGGATCTGATAGACATGACTATGATATAGTGAAGCTACCGCCTATCAACGAGCCTGTTATCCTCATTTTGTCCGAGACTGCTACACAGTCAGAGTACTTTGTAACAAACATCAAAGACAACATCGACACACACAAAGGACTACGTAAGTTCTTTGGCAATAAAGATCCACAAATCATTGAGCAAGAAGAAGATGAAGACACAGTTAGGGGGACTAAGATTTGGAGGAAGAATGCTTTTCGGACTAATGACGGTACGATGGTGGTCGGCAAAGGAGCAGGCCAGCAAATACGTGGAACGAACTTTTTCGGTAAACGTCCGCATCTTGCGTTTGTCGATGACATGTACTCTCGTAACAATACGAAGACGGAAGCTCGACTTAAAGATCTTAATAGGTGGTTCTTCGCCGAGCTATCAAATTCGCTGGACAATGAAAAAGGCAAGCTATTTTTTCTAGGCACTATCGTACACCCTGATACGGTTGCACAGCAGATACAAGGTAGTGACCAATGGTTTGGATTAAATAAACCTATCATTGGCCTTGAAGAACTGCGTGATGTACTCGATAAACACTGCGAGCTCAAGCATGGTAAGGTACACATACCCAGCAAGGAAAAGTGCAAAGAGATACAAGCTACATTGACCACGATGTCATGGCCTCAGAAGCATACGTTGCACTACATCCTATCACTGTACAAACGTGAATGGGAACAGGGCAACATCAAATACTTTTACCAAGAGTATCTCAACATATCAGAAGCACCTGAAGAAGCTAAGTTTGATCGTAATAAACTTAAGGCTGTTGACTTTGGCTATGACGCTGCCGGACTACTGACCTTCACATATAACGACGTATTGTATAAGGCTATCGCCGACCCGACTATGGTCGTTGACGTAGCTTCATCAGAGAAATCTACCGCCGATGATTCTGTTATTGCTGTTACTGCTTACGTAAATGCAATAGGACAGAAGACAGGTAGTGATAAGCTAATTGAAAAAACATTCCCAATTATCTTACACCTCGAAGGTGGACGTGGTTGGGGTATCTATGAAGACTCACGTAACCCACGCTTTGTACGACCTGGCATTGTCGATCAAATGGTACGCATTAGTCAGATAATCCCAATCGATAAGATGTATATCGAGTGTAACGCAACTCAAGAGAATGTAAGACGGGAAGCAGAAAAAACTCTTAACACACCCATATACAGTATCGTCAACCGTGATCGTAAGATTGACCGTATCAAAGCTGACATGGAGCCTGTGTTTGCACAGTATGAGGCTATACTCTACGATACACGATGCCATGAACCTGTCATGAAGATGATAACGCAGCTATTGTCGCTCAACCCTAGTGGTGGACACGACGACTATCCCGATGCTACATCACTAGCCTTCCGTAAGTCTGCGATTAACCCACGCACGTTTACCTATCACCCAACGCCTGCTATTAGTAACACCAAAGAAACACAGTATGTGCAGCTTGATGATAGCTACAACGACATATCACGCTTCGGTGCTAGTGCTTGGGAGCTCTTTTAAGGCTGGCACACCAATCAACTGCTGCATAATCTCGTCAAGCCCGGCATCGTTAGCACCTATCTGTGGTATAGGTGTTGACTTGTCTTGTGATTCCAATGCAGCAAGAGCAGTCTCCAAAGCCCATCGACGTAGTGTGGGATTAGAACGTTCATCAGCAAGTAACTGATCGATCTCTTCTGCAATACGATCGACCGTTACTCCCTTGTTCTCGAGTGCTTTCTTTAGCTTTTTCACAAATCCTAACTCAACAAATAAGTACTGGATAAACTTCTGGTTCATAAACATACGAGTTAGGTAGGACATTATCTGCCTACGCCCATATGTAGGATAGGCACGACGTACACATGCCTCCGCATCAAGGCCCTGCTCGATCAGTTTAGCTACCAGTATGTCCTTACCACGCAGTCCTTGCGGTATTGACGCAGCACTCCCCTTCTCTATACTGTAACTAAACATAACGTTCTTCCAGGGTTGCCACGTAAATCCTGGGAATATCATGTTATGGTGTTTGAGTTGCTTGTTAATACAGATGCGCCGTAGTAATGGTACGAACCTGCCATTGATGTCCTCGACGTACTCACCAGACATCGCCTCAAACCGCTTTGCATATGGCACTAACCGTACTGTTGCAGGCACTACGTCACCAGCCTCATAGATAGTGTATGTGTGCGTCGCACCAGACTCTCGCTGCCGTTGTATTTGTATCATGCCTTTGCTTTGGTTGTGGCCTTTGTGTGTGCAATATAGGACGTCCTGTTTGTTTCACATAACGGAGGCGACCATGCCACAGGTAGATGGTCTAACCACAGACCAGTTAGAATTCCTCAAGTGGACTAAGCAGTTTGAGGAAGAACCAGATCTCGATGGGATGTATCAAGAACATCTCAAGCGAGACAACGTCATTGCTGAAGCCGAAGGCTTCCAAGTTAAGTTCAGAGAGGTGTATGTATCGTACACCAATCCTGCTCCGCTTTACAATGCTGACTTCCAGATTCGCTCTGCCAGTCAGATAGGATTGTATGCTAAACTGTTTGTCCAAAAGTTTCTTGAAACTCACGACAACGTCGAGCACTTCTTCGCCTTCATGCTCAACAACGCCAACATCCCTATTGGCATCCACCATGTGTTTAAAGGTCAGGTAGACAAGGTTACTATCTCGCCTGCACCTATCCTGCGTAGTGCTGTTATCTGTGCTGCCAAAAGCCTCATCATCGTACATAACCATCCCTCTGGGAATCTGCAGCCAAGCCCTGACGACATTGCTGTTACCCGTATGATAGGTAGCGCAAGTAAAAGTTTACAGATTGAAGTACTCGACCATATCATTGTTAGTCTTAACAACAATGATTACTACTCATTCTCGGAAAACAATCTACCACTTTCTTAACGGAGGCTTTATGCCAAACTGGGTATTGCACGAGGTTGAATTTACTATCGGTAACAGCCTTGTGTCAACAAATAATCCCAAGCTATGGAATGCAATCAAAGCGTATGTAAAGACGCAACCTCATAACCTTGAGCCAGAGCCAATAAGTGAATTCGACTTTGACTCTATCGTACCTCAGCCCAAAGACATCATGGGGATTACGGTAAGCTTAGAAGCTCTAAGCCAAGCTCCTGCATACATGCAGATGCCATATTGGTATGAATGGCGTTGCGAAAACTGGGGTACTAAGTGGAACGCCGACGACGTATACGTAGGCAATAGCGTTTTCACATTCAATACAGCATGGGCAAATGCCGAACCAGTCATCAAGGCATTGTCAGAAAAGTTCCCTGAGGTAACGATAACTGTCAAGTTTGCTGATGAAGATTGCGGAGGCGGTAACAATGGCTGTTACTCCTATACAAATGGCGAGGTCAGCTATATTGACGATGGCTCATATGAATTTGCCTGTGAACTATGGGGTTTTGAGCCTGATGATGAAGAAGAAACTGCTATGTGGGATCACCTGGCAGATATTATAACTACCACAACAGAGGTAAGCAATGCGAACGGGAATTAGATTTGTCGTTGTACCTAACTTCAAAGGTGCATACATGGTACAGGATGCCTACACAGGTATGTTCCCTGATCCAGATCCGATCTCAACTAAAGAGACAGCCGATAAGATCTGCGAGGGCTACAACCAGCTATGGCGTGAAGGCAAGATCTTCGGCAATGTAGATAGGTACGACAATGAGTACCAATGAACCAGTACTGATGGCATGTAACCATGTTGCCAATGGAACAGATGGATTAGGAAACCCCGTATGCGTTATGTGTACGGGGTTTACCCCTAACGCCAGCATCATTGCAAGTAAAGATGACGTCGATCTTTCTAACCGCATGGCAAAGTGTGCTGAAGGTCGATGCAGTAATCAACAACCAAGTAGCTTTAAGCTAGCATTTTTCAATTACCGCCCTACAAGTAATACAGATAGCTATTACTGTGGGTGCAGAGGATGGGAGTAAATATGTACGGCGTTGAAATTGATAAACCAGAACTGTCTACATCAGACATGAAACGTTTTTTACGTAGCCTTGCTTTTGCAGGTCTTGCACCTGATGTCAATGCAAAGGCAGAGATACAACCTAATGATCGCAAAATGCTGCTTGATGTAGCTAACCGATTGTTTGAGTATGAGATGATCCTGCCAGGTATACGTTCAATCCTTGCTATGCTACGTGGTGCAAAGCCAACATCGGATTATGATATGCCTGCGATTACAAGGGCATTACAGAGCGAAGCGCATGCACTCAATGAAGAAATCCAGCATCTGTGGGATCTAACTGTTATCAACTTCAAAACGGAGCAAGAACCATGACAGAAAAAATATATTGGAATGGCTGGCCTAACCGTGAGACATGTGTGGTACAGCTACATTTGTGCTATGAGTTTGACAGACTCTTTGTTGATTACGTTAAGTACTGCATAGAAAGGGAAGAAGATCTTGACGAACAAGGTTTTCAGTACATTCTTGCAGATCATTGGGAACGTAATTACATGGTTCCCCTTAATGTGCCTCAGGTCATTGAGGACATCATGGGCGATCACCGCATCGACTGGTACGAGATTGCATTACATTATGTAAACAGTTACAAGGAGGACAAAAATGTCTAAATGTTGTGGCACATGCTTTTACAGCAGCCAAAAATCATACGACACATATACTCATGGCTCCGAGTTTTATCAAAGTGCTGTTGAGTATTACGAGTGTGATCTGATACACGAACATGACTTACCTTTGTCATACGACTTCTATTGCACGGCTTACAGTCCGTCTTCTGTTAAACATTTACCAAACAGCAATGAACAACAAAGTGAAGCTGCGCCTGTCACAGTCGTGGCAGGTACCACAAAAAGCTGATAAGAATGGTAAGACATACCCACCTCTAGCCGAGAAATTGGAGCTAGAGGTGGAGGTGTCTATGGATGAGGTAGCTTCTACCTATACCATGCTAAATGCAGAGCTATTCAAAGCCCGTGTCACACACATGAAAGGTCTCAAGCAACGAGCACCTATTGACAACATGATACGTGACCTGTAAAAACCATTTGCAAACAATAAATGTTTTTTGTAATTTCGAGGGAGTTATGAAAGTCGGAATGGAGTTTAGCAAAACAAAGGTTACAATGGAAGACGGGAAGATCCAAACCTTTTATCGCATAGCCCCGTTTACATGTGGGCTTACCGAGCATGGCAAGATGAACCTTGCAGCAGCAATAATATTCACGGCACTCATGTCGGGTATCTTCATCATCGGAGCAATAGTAAACCCATAGTAGTTCCTCTCCGTGGCTAACTATGGCTAGTCCTAGGGGGGTAACAAGGTTGTGGTTGACCTTGCCCCCTGGGCATTTTTTTATGACGCATACCGCATTACCATACCATCTGTACGTCAACGTACGCAACAGTTATCTTGGGCCAACCATGCCTAAAGGTATTACCAAAGGCATATGGCATGGCATACACAGTCGTGAAGGGCAGATGCTTATGTGTCATGTGCTGCTTGAGACTGGTGCTCATTGGTCTGGCATACCATTGCATGCTATATCCGCAAGCGATAACTTCTTTGATGCAGATCAGATTGCTCCGTGGTATGCAATGGGGAACACCATCATTGCTACGCAGTTACCGTACCTAGAAGGATTAAGTACTGTCTGCCGACACAATCATAGCGTTCGTCATGGTAGGCACACAGGTATTATGATTGACTGGTCAGATGGGTTCAGCCGTTACCCTCAGGAACATAAGCCACTTAACCTGATAGCTACTGACCCCGGCCCATTCATAGTAATGCCAAACAACTACATCACGCTGACAGATAAACACTTCACACACGACAACAAAGATGAAGAACTCAAACACTACAAGCGCAACGAGCAAATCTTCTGGGAACACAGTAACAATAACGATACACCCAGTGCCTTCTAAAGAACAGCTAGAACAATTGCTTTACACAATTGTAGTAGCATACAAAGACAACAAAGACGTGCAGGTAATAACCCAATATTCCACAACTACCATAAGGATAATCTTATGAAGTACACAGGAACCATTATCTATCTCGGCGAAGCTAAAGCCGTGTCAGATAAGTTCACAATCCGAGAGATCGTTATCAGCGATCCAAAAGAAAAGTACCCACAGGAAGTTAAGATGCAGACGACGCAAGCTAACTGCAGTCT
>Ga0164292_10000127_pt1 | contig 51182 bp, 44 predicted proteins | sample GEODES117metaG_FD_111486 | JGI IMG/M metagenome (GOLD analysis project Ga0164292, IMG submission 111486) | Eutrophic lake water microbial communities from Lake Mendota, Wisconsin, USA - GEODES117 metaG | ecosystem: Environmental > Aquatic > Freshwater > Lake | place: USA: Lake Mendota... | reverse complement strand
CACCATGATGAACACGGCGCCGCCCGAGACGGGGTGCGTCAGCGCCGCATCGACGCGATCCGTCAGGCGCTCGGCGCTCACCGCGCGCTGCCCGCCCACGCTGTCGCGCACGCAGTCGCTGCACCAGGTCGCCACGCGCGCGTCGTCCTCCAGCGTCGGCAGATGGGCCAGCCGCGTCACGTGCGCGGGCGCATCCAGACCCGCGCGAGCCGCGTCGGCCGCTCGACGCGCGAGCTGCGCCACGCCCTCGCCGGTCCTGCCACTCGTCACCTCGACCGCGCAGCCAAGACGTGCGGAAAGTTTCGCCGCATCGACGCTGAGTCCCTTTCGACGCGCCTCGTCGGCGAGCGTGACGGCCACCACGCATGGCACCTTTCGCCGAAGGGCCTGCAGCACGAAGCGCAGCGAGCGCGCCAGATTCGTGGCGTCGGCTACGGCGATCACCACGTCGGGCGCACACTGGCCGATCCGGCCCTCGATGCAGTCGCGGCACAGCCGGCTCTCCGGGAGTTCAAGGTGGAGGCCATAGGTTCCGGGCAGGTCCATCAGCTCCAGTTCGACGCCGGCCACCGAGACCGTGCCCACGCGGCTCTCGACCGTCGTGCCAGGCAGGTTGCCCGTGCGCGCGCGCACACCGCAGAGGCGGTTGAACAGCGTGGTCTTGCCGGTGTTGGGCTGTCCGAGCAGCGCCGCGCGAACGACCCTTGAGGTCGCCGTGGCCAAGGGCGTGGTGGGCGTGGCGCTCACCCGTGGCTCCGCGCGTTCAGCGGGTCCTTGCCAGCGAGCGGCGGCTTTCCGCGCGGCTCGCCTGGATGATCCGGTCCGCGGCCTTCGGGTTGGCCTTGCACTCCAGCAGCGCGGAGAACATCAGCGGCGCCACGATGGTCGCGTCGCTCTCGATCACGAACATGGGTGTGCGCTCGGTCAGCTTGTCCCACGTGATCTTCTCGTTGGGCGTGGCGCCGGAATAGCTGCCGTAGCTGGTGGTGCTGTCCGAGATCTGGCAGAACCACGCCCACGGCTTCACCTTCTCCTGGAGGTCGTACTTGATGCTCGGCACCACGCAGATGGGGAAATCGCCGGCGATGCCGCCGCCGATCTGGAAGAAACCGATGCCGCGGCCCGCCGACAGGCGCTTGTAGTCGTCGTAGAACTGCGCCATGTACTCGATGCCGCTCTTGACGATCTGCGCGCCGCAGTCGCCGTACTTCACGTGCGAGGCGAAGATGTTGCCGAAGGTGCTGTCCTCGTGACCCGGCACCACGATGGGCAGCCTCGCCCTGGCCGCCTCGAGCAGCCAGCACGCGCGCGGATCGCCCTCGAACTTCGAGCGCGGCAGCTTGCCCACGAGCTCGTAGAAGTACTCGTGCCAGAAGCGGCGCTCGCCGTCGCGGCTCGCCTTCTTCCACATGGGCACCAGGATCTTCTCGACGGCGCGGAAGGCGTCGTCCTCGGGAATGCTGGTGTCGGTCACGCGACGCATGCGCTGCTTCAGGATGCGCGTGTCGTCCCTCTTGGTGAAGTAGCGGTACTCGGGAAAGTCCTTGTAGCTGTCGTGCGCCACCAGGCGGAAGAGCGACTCCTCAAGGTTCGCGCCGGTCACGCTCAGGCCGTGAATGAGGCCTGCGCGGATCGCGGGCGCGAGCGTGATACCCAGCTGTGCGCTGCTCATGGCGCCGGCCATCGCGAGGTACATGCGGCCACCCGCCTTCACGTGGTCCCAGTAGCTGAACGTCGCATCACGCGTGGCACGCGCGTTGAAGTTGCGGTAGTTGCGGGCGATGAACTCGAGGACGGGGAGCTGCGGCGCGGCCATGAGGCCTCGCAATGTACCGAAAGCCGTGCGGCGCGCGGCGATCAGCCGGCGTCCGTCGCGCTCTCGCAGGGCGTGACCATCAACTGGTTCGCCACGGGGCCGCTGAGTCCGACCCGCGTTCGCTCGACCTCGATGATGCACGGCTCGCCCGGCTTGCACACCCGCAGTTCGCAGTGCTCGTGCACGCCCATCGCGCGCAGCAGGCACTGGTCGTTCTCGGGAAGGCCCGCCATGCACCCGGCGTCCAGACGCGCACGCTGGCCGCGCTGCAGCTGCGTGAGCGGCACGCGAGGACGTCCGCGGGTGTCGTGCGCTTCGGGCATTCCGTGCAGTCTAGGTGCGACGCGGGGTCCGTTCAACGGCACGCGCTCAGCGTGCTGGCGTTGGATTCGAGCCCGCCCGCTCCAGCGAGTTCACCACGAACCGCAGCGTGCACTCCACCTGCGGCGCGATGGTGTCCCGCGGCCGGAACGCCGATGCGTTGGTCCCGGGACCCTCGGGCGCAAGGGACAACTCGGGCACCACCTCGCCCTTGAGCACCCAGATGCCCTTCGCGTCGAGCGGGTTCAGGCGAGGCACCGCGCTGGCGGGGCATCGGATGCGGTACCAGCCGCCAACCCGGGCCCCGTCCGCGTTCAGGGAATACGCCTCGATGTCGAACTCGCGGACCGAGCTGTTCGACGCCACGCTCACCTCCAGGATCTCGATCGTCCAGGTGATCGGCTGACGCATCCGGCGCTGTCGAAGCGGGTCGCGGAACCATCGCTCGACCTCGGCTCGGTAGGCATTCACGGCGCGAGCGTCGGCACTCGCGTCCGGAACCGCGACGCTGCGCGACGTGAGGTGCTCACGCAGCATCTGTCCCAGGCTGCGCCGCACGGCGAGCGGATTGCCGAAGTTGTCGGGGCCGGGATCCTCCGTGGTCTTGGGCGCGTTGGCGGGCTTCGCGTTGCCGGACTCCAGCGCCTGCAGTCGGTCCTTCGCGGCCTGCAGCTCGCGCGTCAGTCGCTGATTCTCGGCCTCGAGCGCCTTGATCCGGTCCTCGGTCGAGGTCTGCGCGAGGCAGGGGGCGTGCGTGAGGGCCAGGCACAGGAGAAGCAGGCAGGCGCGCAGCATGGCGGAATCGTATCGGGCCGCCGAGTGCCGCGACTATGCTGCCTGCATGCGAGCGTTGCGCAACCTCGTGCGCATGGCCTGGCGTCGACTGCGATGGCAGCGCGGCCTTGAACTCGCCGCGCCGGGGCTGCTCGTTGCGGCGGGGGTCGCGGTGGCGGCGCTCCTTGTCAGCCGATGGATGTGCCTCGAGGGCTGGTGGATCGCCGCCGCGGGAGGCTGCGCGGCGGGTGCGGCGCTGATGTGGGCGCTCGGTCGTGTGCGCCCGGTGCCATCGGAGCGTGGCGCCGCGATCGAGATCGACGCGCGTCTGGGTCTGGAGGGTCGCATCGCGTCGGCCCTCGCGCTCGATGGCCGCGAGGATCCCTTCGCTCGCGCTGCGGTCGAGGACGGCGCGCGACTCGCGACGGATCCATCGGTGCTTGTCCGGGCGAGGCGCGCCTTCCGCGTCTCGATGCCGGCCCGGATGGCGTGGGTCCCGGTGGCGTGGTTCGCCTTCGCGCTGCTGGCGTGGATGGTTCCGACGCGCGCCGTGTCGACCCAGGAACAGCCCTCCGACAACGCGACGACCTCGCGCGAGGAACTCGAGGTGCGCGCCAGCGAGGCGGAGAACCGCGTGCAGGAAGCCGTGCAGATCCTGGCGGAGAGTCCCGAGGCGCAGCAGGAACTCAAGGAACTGCTGCAGGAGTTCGCCACCACGCCGCCACCCGCGGTACCCGGTGACTCGGCCGGGGGCCGTGACGCGAAGCAGCGCGAGGCGGAGGCGTTGCAGCGGGCCGCGGCGCTGGAGCAGCGGCTCAGCGAGGCATTGGATGCGCCGGAGCTGGAGGCATCGCAGGAACTGCAGGACTTCCTGGCCGCGCTGCCGAATCTTCCGAACGTCGATCCCGCGTTGCTGGAGTCGCTGAAGACCGGACAGATGGAAGCCGCGATGCAGGCGCTGGAGAAGCTGGCGAAGGACGCGGCGGGTGGGGACCCGAAGCGGGCCGAGGCCGCGCGCGAGTCGCTCGAGTCCCTCGCGCAGGCGATCGAGCGAGCGGAGGCGGCGGGCTCCAGATCGATGGCCGCGGCGCTGGAGAAGGCGGGTCTGGACGCGAAGCTCGCGCAGGATCCGGCCGGCGCCGCCCAGGCGATCGAGGAGGCCGCGAAGGCGGGCGCCATCTCGAAGGAGCAGGCGCAGGCGCTTCAGAAGCAGGCCCAGGCGCAGCAGCAGGCGCAGCAGCAGAAGAAGGAACTGGCCCGAAGCATGCGCGAGTGCAAGAACGGCTCCAGTGAATCCGCGCGCCGGCAGCTCTCGCGGCAGCAGGCCGCGCAGCGCATGCAGGCCACGCTGCAGATGGCGATGCAGCAATGCAACAGTCCAGGCCAGGCTGGCTGGTCGATGCCCTGGACTCGAGGCAAGTCGTCCAAGTCCAACTCGGGCGGATCCGGTGGCGGGAAGGGTTCCGGCTCCGGTGGATCCGGCAAGCCTGGGCAGAGCGGAGCGCCCGACACGAACGGTCGCACCGACGCGATTCCCGATGGCAAGCTTGCGAACAAGCAGGAGTCCGCGGGCGATGGAAGCCTGCTGGACGATGCGGCGGCCCGTGACTTCGTGCGCGCCGAGGGCCTGCCCAGCGGCACCTCGAACAGGCAGATCCAGGCGGTCGCGGCGAAGGTCGCCGCCGGTCTCGAGGAAGGCAGCGAGGAAGACCCGGTGCCCGGTCGCCTCAAGCAGGCGCACAAGCGCTACTTCGAGCAGTGGAAGAAGCGGCTCGAAGAGAAGGGTGCGGGCGCGCCGCCCTCGACGCCGTGATTCCGCCAACGCAACGCCTGGCCACCCCTTCCTGAACGCACGCCGTGCACATCGCCTTCGATCGACCCGGATGGCTCGTGCTGCTTGCGCTGCTGGCGCCGGTGGTGTGGCTGGGTTGGCGCGCGATCCCGCACCTGGGTCGACAGCGCGCGATCGCCGCGACGGTGCTTCGCGCGCTGGTGGTGGTGCTGCTGACCGCGGGCCTCTCGCGTCCATCGATCCTTCGCTCGGGTGAGGGGGTCAGCGTCATCGTGGTGGCGGACGCAAGCCGCTCGATTCCGCTCGCGCTTCGTCAGCAGGCGCAGGCGTGGCTGCAGGAGCGCGTCGCGGCGCGCACGGATCCGAAGGACCGTGTCGGGGTCGTCACCGTGGCGCGCGCGCCCGAGATCGTGTCGGTGCCATCGGCGGTGGCCGTGCCGGACACGCTGCGTCACGCCGGCGACGCGGTCGGGACGGATCTGGCCTCGGGACTGCGAACCGGCCTCGCGATGCTGCCGCCGGACACCGTGCATCGCATCCTGCTGGTGAGCGATGGTGTCGAGACCTCCGGCAGCCTGGCGGACGCCGCCGAACGCGCCGCCGCGCTCGGCGTGCCGATCGACGTGGTGCCGATCGTTCGGCCCTCGGTCGCCGACGTGATGGTCGAGGCGCTGCGAACGCCAGCGCGTGCGCGGCGCGGCCAGGTCATCGATGCGCGGGTGGTGGTGCGCAGTTCATCCGCCACGTCGGGCAAGCTTCGGCTGCGCCTGGATGGACGATTCGTGGATCTTGATCCGAAGGCGCCGACCGACGCGCTCGCGGTGCGGCTGGAGCCGGGGCCCAACGCGATCTCCATCCCGCTGCCGATGGACCGCTCCGGCGCGGTGCGGTTGGAGGCGGTGTTCGAGGCCGATGCGCCCGCGACGGACTCGGTGGCGGAGAACAACGTGGGTTCCTCGATCACGCTGGTCGCGGGCGAAGGACGCGTGCTGGTGGTGGGCGAAGGGCCCGTGCTCGATCCGATCGTGCAGGCCATCGAGGCGGCGAAGCTCGAGGCCGAGGTGGTGCTGCCCGACGGCGTCGCCTCGCGTGTCGCGGGCGGCGACTTCGACGCGTGCGTGCTGGTGGACGTGCCGCGATGGGCCCTGGATGCGGAGACCGACCGCGCCCTGGCCGCAAGCGTGCACGACCTTGGATGCGGCCTGGTGATGATCGGCGGAGATCGCAGTTTCGGCGCGGGTGGCTGGAACGAGAGCGCCGTGGCCGGTGCGCTGCCGGTGGACATGGTTCCGCCGCAGGAGCGCAAGCTTCCAACGGGCGCGCTGGCCCTGGTGATCGACTGCTCGGGCAGCATGACGATGCCCGTCGCAGGCGCGGGCGGCGCCACGCAGATGCAGATCGCGATCGAGGCCGCGATCAAGGCCATCGGTGCGCTCACGCCGAAGGACGAGGTCACGGTGATCGCGTTCGCGGGCGAGCACGCCACCGTCGTGCCGCTCACGCGCTGCGAGAATCGCGCCAGCATCGAGTCGGCGCTCCGATCGATCCAGGCCTCCGGTGGCACCAACATGTTTCCGGCGCTCGAGGAGGCCCGACGGGAGCTCGCCAAGAGCCGCTCGTCGACGCGTCACGTGGTGGCGCTGACCGACGGCGCGACCGCGGGCGATCCCGCCGATGGCTTCACGATCGCGCAGGCCATGCGGAAGGACGGGATCACGCTCTCGACGGTCTCGATCGGTGACGGTTCCAACGACGGACTGCTTGGGCGTCTCGCCAACGTGGCTGACGGACGCTTCTACGCCGTCAAGGACACGCAGAGCCGCGTGTCCGTGCCGCAGATCTTCATCAAGGAAGCGCAGCTCGTCCGCCGCTCGATGGTGTGGGAGGGTGAGCCATTCACGCCGTCGCGTGTCGCCAACGCCGAGTGGACGCGCGGACTCGCATCGATGCCGCCCATCCGCGGCTACGTGATCACCGGCGCACGGGGCGAGCCTGCCCAGGTGGGACTGGTCAGCCAGGCGGATCTGCCCGACCCGATCCTTGCGTGGTGGAACCACGGGCTGGGCCGCGCGGTGGCGCTGACGACGGAACTTGGCGGCCCGTGGACGCCCGGATGGGTCCAGTGGTCGGGCTACCAGCCGTTCGTGGCGGGCATGATGCGGTGGGTCATGCGACCGGGTTCGCCGCCGGATCTGGCGGTGCGCACGCGCGTGGATGGGGACGAGGCGATCGTGGAGGTCGAGGCCACGGGCGAGGTGGCTCGCAAGGCGCAGTCCGCGGAGGCGCGCGTGGTCGAGCCAGAGGGGAGCGCGCGCGCGCTTTCCCTGCGCCAGGTTGCGCCCGGCCGATGGACAGGCCGTTTTGCCGTGGATCGCGCGGGCGCGTATCTGGTGAACGCCGCCGTGGGCATGGCCGCAGGCGAGCGTCCGATGTTCACGCAAGCCGTGGTGAGCGTGCCCTATCCGCGGGAGTTCCGCACGGTCGATCCGGATGTTGCGCGACTGGAGGCCGTCGCGCAGCGCACGGGCGGGCGCGTGATCCGTGTCGGGGACTCCGCGTCGGACCTCTTTCTGGACGAGGGCCTGCCCGTGCCCGAGACGATTCGCCAGGCCTGGGACCTGTGCGTGTACCTCGCCGCGATGCTGTTCATCGTGGACGTGGCGGTGCGGCGCCTCTCGCTGGAGTGGAACACGAAGCCAGCCGCGGAGGTGATTCGGGACACGGCGCGCGTCACTGCGGCATGGCGGCACGCGCGGGCGAGCGCGCGTGGCGATGCGCCAACGGCGCCGCGGTCGCCGCAGCAGGCGACGTCCGGGCAATCCAGATCCGCGCAAGCCGTGCCATCCGCCGTCGCCGAGCCGGAGCCGTCCGCGAACCAGCCTGTCGCGCCTGTCGCCCACGAGCCCGAGGACGATTCGCCGATGGGCCGCCTCCGTGCAGCCAAGCGCAGGGCGCGTGGAGAGTCGTCATGAGCACACCCGTGATCCAGGATGCCGCTTCGGCCCGGGCCGCTGCAGACGCCTTTCGCGACTCCGCCGCGCAGATCAGGGGCGCGATCGAGGCCGCGGTGGTGGGGCTCGGGAGCACGCTCGAGGAGTGTCTCTGGTGCCTCCTTGCCGACGGACACCTGCTGCTGGAGGGCGTGCCTGGACTCGGGAAGACCCTGCTTGTCCGCACGATCTCCGAGGCGACCGGATTGCGCGCGGGGCGCGTGCAGTGCACGCCCGACCTCATGCCCGCGGACGTGCTTGGCACGCCCGTGCTGGTGGAGGATCCCGCCACCGGCCATCGCGTGCGGCGCTTCCGTCCGGGTCCCGTGTTCTGTCAGGTGCTTCTGGTCGACGAGATCAACCGCGCCGCGCCGCGCAGCCAGAGCGCGTTGCTCGAGGCGATGCAGGAACGCTCCGTGAGCGTGGATGGTCAGACCATGCCACTGGAACGTCCCTTTCTCGTGCTCGCCACGCAGAATCCGATCGAGCAGGAGGGCACCTATCCGCTGCCCGAGGCGCAGCTCGACCGCTTCCTGGCGAAGGTGCACGTGCCGGTTCCCGATCGCGCTGCGCTGAACGAGATCCTGCGCCGGACCACGGTGGACGCGATGCCGAAGGTGCGGCAGGTGATCGATGCGGCTGGACTGATCGGCCTGCAGGCGCTGGCGCGTCGGGCTGCCGTGGCGCCGCATGTGGTCGACTGGGCGATCCGTCTCACGCTGGCATCGCATCCGCATGGACCACATGCAGCACCCTCCACCAAGCGATGGATCCGCGTCGGTGCGGGGCCGCGCGCCGCGCAGGCGTTGCTGCTGCTGGCCAAGGTTCGCGCGCTGCTGGCCGGCCGGCATGCCGTCGCGATCGATGATCTGGCGGCCGTCGCGCCGTGCGCGCTTCGTCACCGACTGCAGCTCTCCTACGAGGCCGAGGCGGACCGCGTGGATGCCGATCGGGTGATCGCGCACCTGATCGACCACACGCCGCAGGAGGTCGCATGAGCGCGCTCGGTCGCATCGATCAGCTGCTGGACGCGCCCCTCGTGGCCGCGCTCGACCGGCTCGACATCACCAGCCGACGCCCGCTGCAGGGCACGCGGCAGGGGGAGCGGCGCAGCCGTCGGCGCGGGCAGGGCATGGAGTTCGCCGACTTCCGGCCCTACGCCCCCGGCGATGACCTGCGCTTCGTCGACTGGAACATCTACGGTCGCATCGAGCGGCTCTTCCTGCGCATCTTCCTGGAGGAGGAGGATCTCTCGCTGGTGGTGGCCGTGGACGAGAGCGCGAGCATGGGATTCGGCACACCGAGCAAGTTCGACGTGGCGCGCCGCATCGCGATGGCGCTGGGATATGTCGGGCTGGTGAACCAGCATCGCGTCACCCTGGCGGGCCTGCGTGGCGATCGTGCCGAGCGGCTGGAAGGCCTGCGAGGGCGCCGCAAGGCGAGCGAGGCGGCCAGCTGGCTGCTCGGTCGGCAGCCGGGCGGCGCGCTCGATTTCGCGGCCGCCGTGCGTGACATGGCCTCGTCGCGGCATGGCCGGGGCATCGCGGTGATCGTGGGCGACTTCCTGTGCGAGCAGGGACTCGACGCGGGGCTGCAGGCGCTGCGCGTGCGTGGGTGGGACACCTTCGCGTTGCAGGTTCTGGCGCCGGAGGACATCGCGCCGGGCGCGCACGGCGTCGTGGGAGACCTGCGGCTCGTCGACTCGGAACTTTCCAGCGAGGTGGAGGTGACGGTGAGCGAGGCGCTGCTGCGCGAACACCGCCGAAGACTGGAGGCACACAACGCGAAGCTGCGCGACCTCTGCGCCCGCATGGGTGCGCGCCATCTGACCATCGACACGACCGCCGACCTGCCGAGGCTCATGCTGGAGTCGCTGCGGCGCGGAGGCCTCCTTCGATGAGCCTTCTCACGCCGATGCTCGGCGGCATCCTGCTGGCAGCCACGCTGCTGCCGCTGGTGGCGCTCTACATCCTTCGGCTGCGCCGCACGCGAAAGGTGATCGGAAGCGTGATCGGCTGGAAGCGCCGCACCGAGGACCTGCGCGCCAACGCGCCCTTCCAGCGGCTGCGTCCCAGCTGGCTCCTTGCCCTGCAGGCACTGCTGCTGGCGCTGCTGGCGCTGGCGGCTGCGCAGCCCGTGATTCGGGGTCTCGCGGGGGGCGCCTCGCGCGTGGCGCTGCTGATCGACTGTTCCGCAAGCATGCGCACGCTGGATTGCGACGGTCGATCCCGGCTCGAGGAGGCGCGCGAGCGCGCGCTCGCGCGTGCCGACGCGCTGCTGGGCGCAGGTCTGTTCGCGTTCGAGGCGCCGGAGGTCATGGTGATCGCCTTCGCGGGCACCGCGGACGTCCGCGCGCCGCTCGGTCGCAGTGCAGCGCGCATCACGCAGGCCATCGAGTCGATCCTGCAGACCGACGAGGCAACCCGGCTCGGGCCGGCGCTGGAACTGGCGCGCGCGCACCAGGCCGGGAGCGGCAACGACGACCCGTCGCAGGCCATCGTGCCGATGCGGATCGAGATCTTCAGCGACGGCAAGTTCGGTGATGCGGCCGAGGTGGCGCCGCGTGCCTCGGAGACGGTGGAATGGGTGCGCGTCGGCTCGGTGGAGACCGCCAACGCCGGATTCTCGGCGGCCGGCGTGGAGCGCAGCGGGGAGGATCCCGGCCGCGTGGAGGCCTTCGCGGCCCTTCGAAACTTCGGCGGGAAGCCGATCGCGCGCGCGGTGTCGATGCGCGCGGACGGCACGGGGATCGCGCGCACGCCGGGCGATCTTGAGGTGCCTGCGTGGACGCGAGCGACGGCGCAGTCGCAGCCCGGGGAGCGACGCATCGCCTTCGCGCCGTTCACGTCCGGCGGTCAACGTCTCATCGAGCTGACGAGCGAGCCGGGCGACGCGTTCACGACCGATGATCGCGCGTGGGTGGCGCTGCGGGCGGCGCGTGCGCCGACCGTCGCGCTGATCGGCGACGACGCCTCCCTGGACGCGCTGCTGTCCGCGCTTCCACTGGGATCCCTGACGCGCCTCGATCGCGCGGCCGCCGAGGCGGCGATCGCGAAGGACGCGGCGTGGGCCGAGCGGTTCGATGTGGTGGTCAGCGTGGGCACGCCCCCGCGCGAGATGTCGCGGGGGCGTTGGCTGCACTTTGGGGCGCCACCCGCACTGCCCGGGCTTCATCCGCTTCCGGATCCGGGGCGCGACTATGCACGGACCGCGCGACTGGATCACCCCGCGCTCCGCCAGTGCAACCTGAACGAGCTTGTGGTTCGGAAGGCGCACGCGCTTGCGGCGGAGCGCGGCTGGACGGCGCTCATCGAGGGTGGTCGCGCGCCGCTTGCGCTCGCGGGTCGGACGCCGGGCGGCTTCGCGATCCTGGTGGCGTTTGAGCCGGGCGACTCGAACTGGCCCTTCCAGCGTAGCTTCGTGAACTTCACCGCGCAGGCGGTGGACCTGCTCGCGGGTCTTGCCGAAGTCGCCAGCGAGGAGAGCGTCGCGCCGGGCGACATGATCCGCGTTCGGCTGCCCGACCGCGTGAATGCGGTGACCGTCACGCCACCCGGCGAGCGGGCGGTGCCATTGAACGTGCGGTCGGGCGAGGCCGCATGGGGACCCGCGCGTCGGGTGGGTGCCTATCGCGTCGAGTGGACCGGCAGCGACGGTGTCGGTCAGTCGCGTTGGGTGACGGTGAACCAGCTGGATCCGCTGGAGTGTGACGTGGCCGCCGCCGATGCGGTGTCGCTGGGTGGTGCGGCGGTGCGGGCCTCGGCGGGGGGCGACGGCGCGCTGGACGCGTGGCCGTGGGTCCTGGGACTCGCGCTTGCGCTCCTCGTGCTGGAGTGGTGGATCTACCACCGCCAGGCTTCGCGCTGAATCCGCGCGCCGCGGGTGCGCGCGATCGCCGCGCCCGACGCCCTATCATCGCCGCCATGAACGAGGACCGAATCGCGAACTTCGAGCGCATGGCGCAGGCCGACCCGACCAATGAGATGGCGCACTTCAGCCTGGGCAACGCCTATCTGCAGGCGGGCCGCCACGCCGAGGCCGCGCAGAGCCTTGAACGCTGCCTGGCCATCGCGCCCGAGATGAGCAAGGCGTGGCAACTCTGCGGACAGGCGCAGATCGGCGCCGGCTGGGCCGACAAGGCGGCGGCCACGCTGATGAAGGGGTACGAGGTCGCCGCGAGCAAGGGGGACCGCATGCCTCAGCAGGCGATCGGGGACCTGCTGCGCTCGATCGGTCGCGAGCCGCCGAAGGTGGAGAAGCCGGTGGACGAGGCGGCCGAGGCGCTGCGCGCCAGCGGAGCCTTCGTGTGCCAGCGCACCGGGCGCCCGGGAACGCGCATGGAGCACCCCCCGTTCCGAGGACCCGTGGGTGCGTGGATCCAGGAGAACATCTCCGCCGAGACGTGGAAGGCGTGGATCGGGCAGGGCACCAAGGTGATCAACGAGTTGCGTCTGGACTTCTCGCGTGACCGCGATCAGGAGGTCTACGACCAGCACATGCACGAGTTCCTCGGGCTCGACCCGGAGGCGCTCGCGCGCATCCGCGGCGCCGCCACGGCGGGACAGGGTCGCTGAGACGTGGCGGCAGTGCCCTCCGAGCGGCTTGCGACGGCGCTTGCCGGCTGCGCACTGCAGACGCCGCTGGTGGCGGCGGCGGGAACCTGCGGCGTGCTGGATGAACTGGCCGAAGTCAGCGACGTGCGCTGGCTCGGTGCCGTGACAACCAAGAGCCTCACGCCGGAGTCGCGCGAGGGCAACGCCCCCTGGCGGGTGGTCGAGACCAAGGGCGGCATGCTCAACGCGATCGGCCTGGCGAATCCCGGCGTGGACGCGTTCGTGCGCGAGCACGCGCCGCGCGCGCGCGACATGCGTTGCGCGGTCATCGGATCCGTGGCTGGCCATGGCGTGGAGGAGTTCGTGCGGGTCGCCGTGGCGCTGGAAGGCGCCGGCCTTCAGGCGATCGAGCTGAACGTGAGCTGTCCCAACACGTCCGACGGGCGGATGTTCGGGTCGGATCCGGCGCTGCTGGCCACCGTGGTGCGTGCCGTGCGCGCGGCGGTGCGGGTGCGGCCGTTGATCATCAAGCTGCCCCCCGATGGAGACCCGATCGCGCTGGCGCGTGCGGCGGTCGAGGCGGGCGCCGACGCGCTCACGCTGTGCAACACCTTCCCGGCCATGCAGATCGATCCGGAGTCGCGGCGGCCGGCCCTGAGCCGGGGCAGTGGAGGTCTCTCCGGTCCCGGCATCCACCCCATCGTGGTGCGGATCGTGCGCGAGGTGCATCGCCAGGTCGCGGGCCCGGCGGCCGTTCCCATCATCGGACTCGGGGGCGTGCTGGACTGGCGCGACGCCGCCGAGCTGGTTCTGGCGGGTGCGACGGCCGTCGGCGTTGGGACCGCGCTGCTGGTCGATCCGGGCTCGCCCAGGCGCATTGCGCAGGGACTCGATGCGTGGTGCGCGCGGCAGGGCGTGCGCTCCATCCAGGAACTCGTCGGCGCCGTGCAGGCATGAATCCCGACGATCGAGAGCGCTTCGACCGGTTGCTCGAGTCGGTCCTGGAGACGCTTCCCGACGCGTTGCACCGGCTGCTCGACGAGGCGCCTCTGGTGGTGGAGGATGCCCCGTCCGCGGAACTGCTTCGTGCGATGGGAATTCCCGAGGCCGACGACCTGTGTGGCTTGCATGAGGGTCTGTCCCGCACGGAGCGATCGGTCGAGCACCCCGCGCTGCCCGACGTGATCACGCTGTTCCGTCGCGGCATCATCGATCTTGCGGGAGGCTGGGAGCCGGTCGCGAGCGAGCACGGCACGATCGGTGGCGAGGCCGCCGTGCGCGAGGAGATCCTGATCACGCTGCTGCACGAGATCGGCCACCACTTCGGCCTCGATGAGGACGATCTCGAGCGGCTCGGCTACGCGTGACGCTCAGCGCTTGCGCGCGGCTTCGGCCACCGCCGAGGCGGGCATGTGCAGGATGCGCTTGCAACTCACGCACTGCACCACCTTGCCGGTGTCCCCGGCAAGGCGGGCGTAGAGCGCCAGCGGGATCTCGGTGTTGCAGGCGCTGCAGGCGTACTCGCGGTGACGCGCGTCGATCACCTCGACCTCGCTCATCGCCTCGCCCTCGTGCAGGTCCGCCACCTCGTCGAAGAGGCTCATCGCGTCGGCGGGCACCTGGGAGGCGGCGGCCGCGCGCTCGCGCTCCAGTTCACCCAGGCGCTCGCTCGTGTCCTGCCGTCGCTGCGCGCACTCGGCCTGCGCGGCGTCACGCAGGCGCGTGCGCTCCGCCAGCAACGGCTCGAACGATTCCAGTCGCTTCGTCGTCTGCTCCACGCGCTCCAGGACGCCGAGCGCCTGCTCGTCGATCGCGTCCTTCTGCGCCTCGATGCTCTTCATCTCCTGCAGGACCGCGTTGTACTGCTTCGTGTTCGCGCTCTGGTTCAGGTCGTTGCGCAGGCGCTGCACGCGCTCGTCGATCGACTTCGACTCGACCTCCATCGTCGCGGCCTGCGCCTGCAGCTGGCGGCGCTGGTTCTCCACGTCGGTCCGCTGCGCCAGCAGTTCATCGAGCTGTCGCTGCTGGCCCGCCAGGAAGCGGTCGGCCTGCTCGAGCCTGGATCGGAGCGAGCGCACCTGCACATCGACGCGGTGAAGGGCCAGCAACTGCTGCAGCAGACTCATGAAAGAACCTCCATGGAAGAGGGTTCAGCGTACACGCATCGGTTGGGGCGCGTTCCGAGCGTTCCCGCGCATCAGGCCACGCTGCGCGCGCCGAGCAGCCACCAGGCGGCCGGCGCCGTCAGCAGCAGGCTGTCCAGCACGTCCATCGCGCCACCCATGCCGGGCACGGTCGCGCCCGAGTCCTTCGCGCCAGCCTGTCGCTTCAGGATGCTCTCCGAGAGATCACCGATCGGACCGAGCAGCGACGCGAGCAGGCCGAACGCCGCGCCGCGCATGCCACCCACGCCCATCCGCTCGCCAAGCCACGTTCCAGCGGCCACGCTGCATGCGGCGCCACCGAGGAATCCCTCCCACGTCTTCTTGGGCGAGATCCACGGCACCATGCGGTGCTTGCCAAGCGCCATGCCGCTGAAGTAGGCGCCCATGTCGTTCACCTTCACCACCAGCACCGCGCCCGCGAGCGCCCACCACGGCGCCTCCGCGCGCAAGGCGATCCAGCACGCTGGAAGGGCGCCGATCCAGCCCGCGAGCAGCAGCCAGCGGCCCGACTCGGCGAGCGCCTTCGCGCTGTCCGCGCGGGTCAGCGCCACGGCCGCAGGCAGAAGCCCGAGCGTCGCCACGATCGCCGCCGCGCGCGCGGCGAAGGGGAGATTCCAGCTCGCGAACATCACGGTGGCGAAGCCCGCCAGCGCGACCGGCAGGGCGGCGCCGAACGACCAGGCCGCGACGCCGCCCGCGCGCAGCAAGCGCGTCAACTCGATGGTGAGCGCCGGAACCAGCAGCAGCATGGCGACGGATCCAAGCAGCACGCCACCGGGCAGCGAGCCGCCGGGCCAGGCCTGCACGGGCAGGTCCTGCCAGCGTGCATCCAGCCACAGCAGGCCCGCCAGCAGCGCGATCAGGATCGCTCCGGTCACCAGCCTTGTGTGCAGCATGGGATCAGTAGATCGGGATCGAGGGATCGATGTCCACGGACCAGAGGTGAATGCCGCCGGCCACGCTTCGGACCTGCTCGAATCCCGCTCGGCGCAACGCGGCCGCCGCGCGAAGGCTGCGCACGCCGTGATGGCAAAGGGTGCAGATCTCGCGCGACTCGTGCGCCCGAAGCGTCTCGATCTGCGCCTCCAGGTCCGCCAGCGGGATGTGCACGCTGCCGGCGATGCATCCGATCGCGCGTTCCTGCGTGGTGCGCACGTCGATGATCAGCGGCGCGTCGGGCCCGTCGCGCAGCGCCTGCAGTGCACGCGGCGTGATCTCCCACTCGTCGTTGAAGGGGTATCCATCCGGCAGGCCGCGTGGATCCAGTGCGCTCACGGCGAGGTGGTTCCTTCGGCCGCGACCCATCGCCACAGGCCGGGTGCCTCGGCGCGCTGCGAGGGTGGAAGCGTGCCATCCGCCTGCGCGGGCCCCTGCATGGTGAGCCAGGGTGGCATGCCGAGCACCATCCGCACCGGCGACACCACCAGCAGCACCGCGGGCCAACCCGCTTCCAGGGCACCCTCGGCGGCCGCGGCGTCGGCGCGGGTGCCCAGTTGCATGGCGTCATTCGTGGTTGGGAACGTCTCGCCGTTGCGGGCGCTTCCGCCATTCAGCACGAGCGGCTCCGAATACGTGGGCTGATGCTGCACCTGTCCACGCGGTGCCTCAACGCGGACGATGTCCCAGTTGCGGCGATCGAGGCCCTTCACGCTCGGTCCCGCGGAGCGGGTGGCCGGCGGAACCTGCTCGGGCGGATTCAGATCAGGGGTCGGATCGGGACCGGCATCGACCAGCGTGTCGCTGTCGTTCAGGCACCCGCCAGCCAACAGGCCGGTCAGCGCGCACGTGAGGAGGCTCAGTCGTCGGAGGGGCATGGGATTCCTGCGTTCCGCAAGGCTTCCGCGATGGTATCGAACTCGAAACCACGACGCCCGAGCGTGCGCACGATCCACGCCGCGTCGCGCCCCTCGCGCTTCCAGCGGCGCAGGTGCACGGCAAGGTCCTGCGGCCGATCGAGGCCACCCGCGGCCTTCCGTGCAAGCCTTGGCGCCACGCCTTCCGCCTCCAGTCGCACGGTCAGCATCTCGCTCGACACCGGTCCGGCGCGTCGAAGATTCTCCGCACGTCGCGTGGCGTACGCGCCATCGTCCAGCCAGCCGTGCGTCGCGAGTTCGCCGACCACCTCGCGCGCGATGTCCTCGCCCCAGCGCGGGGTCAGCCGCAGCGCCAGCAGTTCCCGGCTGTGATCGCGACGACCGAGTCGTCGCAGCGCGTCAGCGCGGCAGCCCTCGTGGCGCGCGAGGCGTTCCACCGCCTTCTCCAGCCGAACGGTCCATGCACGGCCTTCCTCCAGGCCAAGCGCCTCGGCGGCGTCGCGGCGCAGCGGGCCCACGGTGGTGCGCCCCAGTCGGACGCGCACGAGCCCAGGATCCTTCGGATCGGCGTCGATCGCGGTGATGGTCGGGCGGGTGCTCACGTCAGTTCGTCCAGATAGCCCGCGAGCTCGTTGGCCGCCTTCGCGTCACCGGCTGCGCGCGCCACCTGCAGTCCCTCGCGCAGCGCGGCCACCGCGCCGTCCAGGTCTTCCATGCGTTCGAGGGCCTTGGCCAGATGGAAGCGCGCATACGCGTGTCCAGGATCCGCGGCGATGGTCTTCCGGAACCAGGCGACGGCCTCGTCGAGCCGGCCTGCCGAGGCATGCTCCTGCGCCACGCCGTAGAGACAGAAGGCATCCGACGGATCCTGCGCAAGCATGTGCATGAGTGATTCCAGTCGATTGGAAGGCGCCATGGCGCAGAGCGTAGTGCGCCGGCACGGGGCGACGGAAGGAACTACCCTTTTGGACCCATGAGCCGTCGTCTCGCCCGAGCCGTGCTGCCGTTGCTTCTCCTTGTCACGGGGTGCCTGGACAACACCTACGTGAAGGAGGACCGGACGGACCGAAGGCCACGCGTGCTGGCCATCACCGATCAGGATGGTGGCGCGAACGATTGCGTCGTTGTCGTGGACCGGCTCTGGTACGTCGGGCAGGGGTCGCGCCTGCTGGTGCTCGAGGGTCGCGGGGCCCTTGTGAAGGCGGTCGAGGCCGGCCCGATCGGCAAGACGGGTGCGATCACGGACCTCGCCATGCATCGTGGGGATCTGGTGGGGGTCGTGGGCGGCGACGCGGTGGTGCGTTGGGACATGGCCAACCCGCGCGCGCCCGTCCTGATCGACCGCGTGGACGCGAAGGCACTGGGCTTGGAGCCGTGGAGCCTGTCGCTCGTGGGAAGCGAACTGTTCATCTCCGGCCGAGGCGGCGTGCTGCGTGCCAGCGACGGCCGGCTCTTCCTCAAGGGCGAGAACACCGGCGCGGTGGTCGCCAGCGTCCAGGGCCTCGCGGCCGTGAGTGGCAGGCAGGTCCGTCTGCTCGAGGATGGCAAGTTTGCCGGCGCGGCCACCGCGCTCGAGCCCGGCGGACCCGGCGTCTTCGGCTTCGCGCTTTCGGGCAGCAAGGGCAGCACGGTGGGGCTGATGGGTGCCGACCTGCGGGAGCGTGGCGCGGAGGTGTTCTCGTCGCCGGTGGTGCGCCTGCGCGTGAGTGGCGGGCGTCTCTGGGTGCTTGCGGACGACGCCCTCGCGACCTGGAACATCTCCGATGGCACGCTGAAGGATCCCGTCTACGCCAAGGTGAAGGGCGCGCGCGATGTCGCGGCGCTGACCGACAATCTCTACGCGATGGTCGGATCGTTTGGCCGTGCGGTGTACCGACTGCATGACGACCGCGATGGCGCGGGAGACTCCTTCACGGACGTCAAGCGCGAGCCCGGACGGCTGGACCAATCCGTCTTCGACGGCCGCCGGATCGTTGCGGGAAGCGTGGAGGGCTACTGGCTGTATCCGATCCGCGGCAAGGCAACCTTGTCGGACAAGACCATCGACGTGACCCAGCTGCCTGAGACCAAGGCCACGCTCGCGTGGGGTACCGCCACCATCGAGGCGGGCGACGGCAAGCCGGAGACGCCCGACGAGTCGCGCGGCGTCCGCATCGACGGGCCGGCCGGCAAGGGCCGCTGGTCGCCGGGCGCGGATGGCTGGGTGAACTGCGTGGCTGCGATCGACGGTCAGCTCTGGGTTGGACACTGGCGTGGCATCACCGTGCTGCGACAGGTGCCTCCACCGCCCGGCGAGGAGGACGAGGATGGCAAGCCCGTCGCGCCGAAGCAGGTGCAGCTCGAGGTCGTGGACGAGCTCCGAATCCCCGGCAGCGTGACGTGGCTGCACCCCTTGCGGACGGGCGGTGGCGCGGCCTGGGTCAGCCGTTTCGGTGGGATGGGCGTGGCCGAGTTCGTGCCCGAGGGCGAGACGCCGAAGAAGAGTCCGGCCGACTGACGGCGCGCGCCGCTTCGCCGCAGAATCGTCGGCAGATCGAGTCGTCGGCGCAGGATCCTCCGCGTGCCTTGCACGCGCGGCGTCCGTGGAAGATCAGAAGGTGGCTCAGCAGGCACCAATGCCTGCGCGGGAACAGCGCCATCAGGTCGCGCTCCACGCGCTCGGGGTCCGCGTGCCGCGTCAGGCCCATGCGGCGCGCGAGGCGGCCCACGTGGGTGTCGACCACCACGCCCGCCTGGATGTCGAACGCGTTGCCAAGCACCACGTTGGCGGTCTTGCGCGCCACGCCACGCAGCGTCAGAAGTTCCTCCATCGTGCGCGGAACCTCGCCACCGAAGCGCTCGGTGATCGTCCGCATGCTCTCGTGCACGGCACGCGCCTTGTTGCGCCAGAAGTTCAGCGTGCGCAGGTAGGGCGCGATCGTCTCGGGCGACGCTGCAGCGAACGCGGCGGGGGAGGGGAAAGCCTTGAAGAGCGCGGGGGTCGCCTTGTTCACGCCGATGTCCGTGCTCTGCGCGCTCAGGATCGTCGCCACAAGCAACTCGTGGGGCTCGGACCAGGCCAGTTCGCAGTGCGCGTCGGGATACCGCCTGCGAAGCGCGGCCAGCAGCGCCTTCGCGCGAGCGCGCTGCGCGTCGGACTTGCGTGGCAGAGGCGTGTCCACGCGCGAATCCTACGGACGGCCTCCACCCGGGGCTATGCTGCCGAGGTGCACGAGGCACCGATTCCACTCTCCGTCACGCTGCAGCCACTCGGTCGCGTCACGGACGCGCTCGACGAGGTGTCCGCGATGGGTCTGGCCGGCGTGCAATTCGACGCCTCCGACCCCGAGCTGCGTCCACGCGAGATGAGCGAGAGCGCGCGGCGAGATCTCGCCGCGGCGCTGCGGCGGCGGGGTCTGCAGGCGAGCGGACTCGACTGCTTCGTTCCCGTGGAGCGCTTCGCCGATGCCACGCGCGTGGGACGAGCGGTCGAGGCGGTGCAGGGGTCGATCCTGCTTGCGGAGAGCCTTGGAAGGGTGCCCGTGTGCCTGTTCATGCCGAGCGGCGCGCGCGACGTCGCCGATTCCCTCGAACGCGAAGCGCAGCGTCGGGGCGTGACGCTTGCGGACTTCGCGTGGCCGGTCTCGGATGGATCGGGTGCCGTCGGGATCGATCCCGCGACGCTTCTCGGTGCCGGGGCGGATCCGGCGTCCGCGGTGCGCGATTTTGCGACCCGACTGGCCGCGGCCCGCGTGGTGGACCTGCTGCGCAGTGGCCTGCGTGGGCCGATCGGCGAGCAGGGCGGTTCACGACTGGACGCGATGGCCTATCGCCTGGCCCTCGAGATGGCCGGCTTCAGCGGCCTGCCCGTGATCGATTGCCGGCAGTGGCAGTCGCCACAGCAGGGTGTGCGGTGGTGCGCCTCGCGATGGGTCGCATTGTTGCCCGCCGTTGGAGGCAGCGCGACATGAAGGAAGGCCTGATGGTCCTTGGTCATGGGGTGGACCTGATCGACGTTGCGCGCATCGAGCGCATGCTGACGGAGCATGGCGATCGCTTTCGCGAGAAGGTCTTCACCGAGGCCGAGCGCGCCTACGCGGAAGCCGGCGGTCGTCGGCGCGGCGAGCGTTATGCCGCGCGCTTCGCGGCGAAGGAGGCCGCGTTCAAGGCGCTCGGCACGGGCTGGCGCAGCGGCATCGCGTGGACCGACGCCGAGGTCGTGCATGGTGCGGATGGCGCGCCGATCCTGCGGGTGCATGGCGAGTTCGCGAGGATCGCGGGCGAGCGTGGTGTCACGCGCTGGTGCCTCTCGATCACCCACACCGACACGCTCGCGATGGCCAGCGTTCTGGCGGGCCGCGAGCCGGCCGTGGCCGGGTAGGATGCCCCGCGATGCGAAGGCGCGGCACTCCAACCCTGTACGAACTGGCGCGAAGCACCTCCGCGTCCGACACGTCCAGCCGTCCATCGTCCGGGGCGCTCGAGGTCGCGATGCGCTCGATCCGCATTCCGCTCGGCTTCCTGTGGCTGCTGGGTGTCGGCGTGCTCATCCTGGCGGTGGTGGCGTACGCGTTCGGATACGGGCGCGGGCGCAGCGCGGGTTTCGCGGAGGGTGTCAGCCAGAAACTGGAGGAGCAGGCCGCTCAGGCGAGCGTTCGGACGGTGCGGGACCCGCTGCGGCAGCCTGCCCCGGTGAGCGTCGCGGCCGAGCCTGCGCCTGAACCTGCGGCGACCGAGCGCACGGCCGCTCCGGCACCCGTTCCGACCGGCGGGGACCCCCGTCAGGCTGGCTATTGGTACTTCACGCTGGCCCGCCCCTCCGCGGCGGCGGCCAACGAGATGCTGGCTTTCTGCAGGGCCGAGGGGCTTGATGCGCACCTCGTTTCCGAGGATAATGGCAAGTCTCGCAAGATCATCGTCCTTCCGCCCTTGGCCAATTCGGAGGCTCGCAAGACCCCCGCAGGACAGGCGTTGGAGGCGAAGATCAAGAAGGCGGGCGACCGCTGGAAGGCGAAGGCCAAGGGCAATCGGAACTTCTCCGATGCCTATCCGGAACTGTTCAAGGGTTGAGGCATCGCGCCAACGCCCGCACACGACACGAAACCCTCACCCCACGCAGACCATGAGCATCCACCCCAGCCTCAAGACCAAGTCCGGCGCCCTCAACCAGCATCGCAACGTGCTGAAGCGATCGGAGCGCATCGCGAAGCTCACCCTTGAAGCGGGCTACGACGCCGAGAAGGAAGGCGTGCTGGGCCTCGTGAAGGTCCGTTCGATCAAGCCGAAGGCCGGCAAGAAGCCCGCGAAGAAGGACGCTGCAGCCGCGGGTGACGCGAAGGCCGCCGCTCCTGCCGCCGCCGGCGCCGCCGCCAAGAAGAAGTGACGCGTGGCCGGCGCCTCCGCTGGCACCGAAACGCGCCTGTCCGTCGAGCGGCTCATCGCCGCGCGAAGTCGCTCCATTGACGCATCGGGCATCCGCAAGGTCTTCGACCTCGGGGCCAGGCTCAAGGATCCGATCAACCTGTCCATCGGGCAGCCCGACTTCGCGGTGCCCGAGGCGATGCGCGCCGCCGCGTCGCACGCCGTGCTTGAGAATCGCAGCGGCTACTCGGTCACGCAGGGCATTCCCGAACTGCACGCCGCGATCTGGGCGCACCTGGCGGAGGATGTCGGGTGGCGTGGGCCCAGCGCCGAGCTGGGATGCGCGGTGACCGGCGGAACGAGTGGCGGACTCCTGCTGGGCCTGATGGCGGTGTGCGACGCCGGCGACGAGTTCATCGCGCCGGATCCGTATTTCGTGATGTATCCGCAGATGGCGAAGATGCTGGGCGCGCGGTGCGTGCTGTGCGACACCTATCCGGACTTCCGGATGACGGCCGAACGCGTCGAGCCGCTGATCACGCCGCGCACGAAGGCGGTGCTGGTGAACTCGCCGAGCAATCCGTGCGGAACGGTCATGACCGGCGCGGAGTTGCGAGATCTGGTCGACCTGTGCCGCGCGAAGGGTGTGCTGCTGGTGACCGACGAGATCTACGACGAGTTCTGCTTCCCCGATGCGCGCGAGGGTGGTCGGTGTCCGAGTCCGGCGCGATTCACCCAGGACTGCCTGCTGATCCGCGGCTTTGGCAAGACCTACGGTTGCACCGGCTGGCGCCTCGGTTACGCGGCCGGGCCGATGCCGATCATCCAGGAGATCTGCAAGCTGCAGCAGTACAGCTTCGTGTGCGCACCGACGCCGCTGCAGTGGGGCGTGGTGCCGAGCTTCGGCTGCGACCTCTCGCCACAGATCGCCGAGTACGCGCGGCGTCGTGACCTGGTGGTGAAGGCATTCGAGGGCGTGGCCGAGGTGGCTCGACCAGGCGGCGCGTTCTACGCGTTCGTGCAGGTACCGAAGCGGCTCGGGCTCACGGCCACGCAGTTCGTCGAGAAGGCCATCGATCGGCGCGTGCTCGTGATTCCGGGCAACGTGTTCAGCCAGCGCGACACGCACTTCCGCCTGAGCTTCGCGACCAACCCCGCGAAGCTTGAGGAAGGCCTGGCGATCCTGCGCGAGCTGATGTCCTGAGTCCGCATAACAGGGTCAGACCTTGTTATCAACACCTTGCGCTGGCCGGCGCGGTTCCTCCCCGCGCGAACGGCCGCCCTCACTCTCCGGGGATGTGCACGAAGGTTCCGGTCCACGGACTGCTTGCCGAGCCGAGCAGCTTGCGCGGGATCCGGCCTGCGCGCGCCCCGAGCCAGCCGGACTCGCAGGCCAGGCGCATCGCGTGCGCCATGCGCACCGGATCCGCGGCGTGCGCGATTCCGGTGTTCAGCAGCACGCCGTCCGCGCCGAGTTCCATCGCGATCGTGACGTCGCTGGGCGTGCCCACGCCCGCATCGACGATCACCGGGTAGTCCGCACGCCCGCCGTGCTCCGGGCTCTTCAGCACCTGCAGCAGCACCGCGATCGCCTCGGGATTCGACACGCCACGTCCGCTGCCGATCGGGCTGCCTGCCGGCATCACGCTGGTCGCGCCCGCGTCGCGCAGACGCTGGGCCAGGATGGCGTCATCGCTTGAATAGACCAGCACCTCGAATCCGTCCTTCACGAGTTCACGCGTCGCTTCGAGCGTGCCCACCGGATCCGGCAGCAGCGTGGCCTTGTCCCCCAGGACCTCCAGCTTGACCCATCGCGCGCCAGCGTTGCCGAGCTGCTCCAGCAGGTCGCGCCCGAGCCGCGCCACGCGCACGGCGTCGTCCGCCGTGAAGCACCCCGCCGTGTTCGGAAGCACGGTCAGCCGATCCAGCGGCAGCGCGTCCAGCAGGGAACGGCCCTGCGCGTCGTAGAGCCGCTCGCGTCGCACCGCCACGGTCACCGCGTCGGCACCGCTCGCGTCGATCGCGACCCGCGTCTGCTCGAAGTCCCTGTACTTGCCCGTGCCCACCACGAGGCGTGATCGAAGCGAGAACGACCCGACCTGCAGGGCGGGAAGGGCTGGGGACGCGACGGTGTGCGTGGTGTCCTGCATGGATCAGCCTCCTCCGACGAGCGTGACCACCTCGACGCGATCGCCCTCGGACAACGCGTGCTCGGCGTGGCGGCGGTGCGGCACGAGACTTCGATTCACCTCGACCGCGCAGGGCACACCCTCGCGGCCAACCACGCGGAGCAGGTCACGCACGGTGCAGCCCTGCGGCAGTTCCTTCGGTGACCCGTTCACGTCCACGATCATCGCGCCGATCGTAGCGCCTTCGGGCACGCGGATTCCCTAGCATCCGTGCATGATTCGCCCGCTGCTGATCGCCTTCGCGTGCCTTGGGGCGGCATGTGGGCGCCCCTCCTACGACACGGCCACCCCCGAGGCGACGCTGGATGCCGCCGTGGAGATGGTCGACGACGGAGACGCGCGTTCCCTGCCGTTCCTGATCGAGATTCCGGCGCGAGATGTCACCTTTGAGGACGGCGTGACCGAGGCGAGCGCGATCGCCGAGGTGAAGGCGAAGGCGGGGCAGATGCTGATGCAACTGCTGCGTGTCGCGAAGAGGCTGCGCGAGAGGTTCCCGGGCGAGGTCGACCGCGAACTCAAGGCGGTCCTGGATCAGAAGGCCAAGGGTGCGCGCGACATCGCCATCGCCGTGCTCGCGGATCCCTCCGCCTGGATCGCCGCGCAGCGGCCACGACTGGCAGCCACCGACCTTGGCGATGGCACGGCCGCGCTGACATGGGACGACGAGCCGATCCTGGCCGGAGTGCTCACCCTGACCGAGACCGACGCCGGCTGGCGCTTCCGCGTGCCGGTGGAACTGGTGCGCGAAAGCCCCTACTGGCCGGACACCCGCCACGAATGGAGCGTGCTCGCGAGCATGATGCTGGCGGTCGAACATGCGCTGGAGGACTTCGAGCGCGATCTGAACACGGGCAAGATCACCAGCCTCTCGATGGCCAGTTCGCGCGTGGGACGGCTGGTGGGGGAGAGCGTTGCCGTGCAATCGATCATCTACGCGGCCATGAAGCGGCCGGAGGCGGAGGGCGCCGCGAAGCCCGCTGCGCCGCCCACGCCCAAGGGCTGACGCGCCTCTCAGCGGAGGAAGAGCCAGGTGACGAGGGCAAACACGGGCAGCAGGATCGTGGCGGCCCACGCCGCGTAGCCGCCGAAGCCAGGCATGCGCACGCCCTCGCGCGCCGCGATCGCGCGCACCATCAGGTTGGGACCGTTGCCGATGTAGGTCATCGCGCCCATGAAGACGGCTCCCAGCGAGACGCCCGTGAGCAGGTCGCCGCGCACCCAACCCTCGGCCCCGAGCGGCACCGTGCCATCACCCGCCATCTGCTGGGTCGCCCCGCGCGCGACCTCGAGGAAGACCAGATAGGTGGGCGCGTTGTCCAGCACGCTCGACAGCGAGCCGGTCGCCCAGAACAGCTTCCACGGCGCATCCAGCGACAGGTCCGCGCCCCTCGCCCCAAGCACCGCCAGCGGGACCTGCATCGCCAGGAAGATGCCCGCGAAGAGCGCCGCGACCTCCCCCATGGGCACAAGCGAGAATCCGTGCGACGTGCGCGAGCGCCATGGCTCGAAACCGAGACTCAGGCCGGCCAGCGCGAGCAGCGCGAACTCGCGGCCAAGCGGAGGGGGCGTGAAGCCGAGCAGCGGCAACGGGCGGTCATGCTGAACCACCGCGACCACCACCACCGCCAGCAGCAGGAGGCCGACGCTGGGCCATCCGCGAACGCGCACGTGGCCCCCTGGCGCACCGCGTGCACCCAGCGGCTCGCGGCGCTGCAACTGCCTGTCCAGCACCGCGTAGATCGCCAGCAGCAGCGCGAGCGCGACCAGCCACTCCCGCCACAGGCTTGCCGTCCAGAAGAACGGCACGCCTCGAAGGAATCCAAGGAACAGCGGCGGATCGCCGATCGGAAGCAGGCATCCCCCGACATTGCTGACCAGGAAGATGAAGAAGACCACGGTGTGCACGCGGTAGGTGCGATGCGCGTTCGATCGCAGCAGCGGCGTGATCAGCAGCATGCTCGCGCCGGTGGTGCCGAGGAGATTCGCAAGCACCGCGCCGATGGCCAGCATCGTGGTGTTGGCCGTGGTCGAGGCAGGCAGCCTGCCCTCGAGTCGCACGCCGCCTGCGATCACGTACAGCGAGAGCAGCAGCACGATGAAGGGCACGTACTCCTGCGCACCGTGCGTGGCCGCCTGCAGCGCCGCATCCGCGCCCAGGTTCACGGCCAGCCAGGCGAGCGCCAGCAGGCCAAGCAGGGCACTCGACGCGAGCTTGCTCGTGTTGCGCTCCCACCAGTGTTCGGTTGCCGGAATCAGCGGCAGGATCGCCATCGCCCCCAGCAGCACCACGAACGGAAGGCATCCGACCCACCACGAGCGCTGCTCTGCGACCGCGCCGGCGTCCAGGTGCCCCCCGACGGAGAATCCACGCAGCACGAGCAGTGCGGCGAACAGCGCGAGTCCCATGGCGACCCATCGCGTGACGCGCGTGACGCGGCCAGCTGCGGACTGTGAGCCGTGCATGCCCAAGTTGTAACGCACGGCGCATCGTTGCGTCACCCCGTCCACACGGCTACCGTTGCGGCATGCGCTGGCTCGTCGCGGTCTGGATCACGCTCTGCTGGGCCGTCCCGTGCCTGGCGCAGGTCCAACCGTACGTGTTCGAATCCGACGCGCTCGGCGTGCTCGAGCCGCTCGATGTCGGATTCGACGCAGAGGGCCGCGTCCTGATCGCCGCCGGGCGCGAGGGCTTGCTTCGACTGGAGCCGGACGGCACGCGCACCACCATCGCGGCGGATCGCTGTGCGCGTATGCCGGGGCGCACGGTGATCGCGGAGCCTGCGCTGCACCGGGTCCTCGTCGGTGAGGGCTCCTCGCAGCGCACGATCGATGGTGCCGCGTGGCCGATCGGGCGCCTGCTTGCGCCTGAATCCGCCGCCCGCGCGCCTGACGGATCGATCTGGATCGCGGACACCGGCAATGCGCGCGTGGTCCGACTGAGTCCGGACGGCACCGCCACAGCCTTCGGCGAGCGTGGCTTCTTCCCCGGGCAGTTCGTCGCGCCGGCAGGTGTCGCCTTCGACGAGGGCGGTCCGCTCGTCTCGGATCGCCTCAACCATCGCGTCACGCGCCTGGCGTGGGATGGCAGCTACCGAGACCTGTTCGGACTTCACGCGTTTCGGCCGCGAGAGGGAAAGGGCAAGATCCACTACCCGCAGGCGCTCGCGTTCGACGCGGCCAGCGGTCGTGTCGCCGTGGCGGAACCGTTCGAGCGCCGCGTGCAGGTGTTCCGTCGACCGCGACCCGACGAGGCACTGCGTCCGGTGCCGCCGATGCCCAGCAAGGACGGCGTGAACAGTCACTTCGGCCCGGACTGCGCGGTGGGAGGCGACATCGTCGCGGCATGGGAGCCGGAGAGCGGCTGCGTGGTGCTCTGGGACACGCGCCGCGATCCGCCCGCGCACGTCTCGACCTTTGGTGGCACCGGTGATCGACCCGGCGCGTTTCGCGGTCCCTCCTCCGTGCTGGTCGAGCCCGACGGCGGTGCGGTGTGGGTGCTGGATGCGCTCGGTGATCGCCTTGAGCGATGGGTCCTGGCGCGAGATCCGAACGATCCTGTCCAATTCGACCCGTTCATGCCTCGTCTGGCGGTTGGTCTTCCGCTTTCGGTGGCCCGAGCGGAGGCGAACCTGCCGGAGGTCGCTGGCGTGGACCTGATTCTTCGGCAAGGGCAGGTGGGTGTGGTGTTCGCGGACGGATCGGTGGCATGGACCGACGCGGCGATGGGTCGGTTCGGTCGTGATGCCGCGCGTGCGCGGCATCGCGATGGTGCGGAGCCGGTTCGCGCGGCGGCGATCGATTGCAATGGCCGCATCCTGCTGCTGTGGCCCGACGGCATCGAGATCCGCGGCTCGCAGGGGGCCGCCCTGGTTTCGCTGCCGCGCGAGCTCTCCGATCCGCGCGGCGTCGTGGATCTTGGCGGCGCCTTCGCGGTTTCCGATGCGGCGCAGGATTCAATCGTGCGCGTGCTGCCCTCGGGCGACCCTGGGGAACCGATCGTGCCCGCGCGCCCATCGGCAGCACGGTTCGACGGCATCGCCGCCAACGAGGACGGTCAGTTCTGGATTCCGTCGCGCATGGCGGGCGGTGGGGGCAGGCCGCTGTTCATCGTCGACTACGGCAACCATCGGTTGCAGCGCTTCGGCGCGGACGGACGGTGGGAGGCCACCTTCACGTTGAGCAAGAGTCGCGCACGCGACAAGACGGCACCCAGCGAGGCGCCCAGCGCGGCGGAGCTCGCGCGCGCCGAAGCCCGTCGCCAGGAGGCGATCGCGCGCACCAAGGCGGGTCACGGCGTGATCGGGATTCCGGGCGGGGGTCGACTGGAATGGTCCACGAATGGCTCCGTTCCGCGCGGCGAACCCTTCGCGATGCAGGTGCGCGCGTTTGGCGCGGACGGCAGCCCACTTGCGGGCCATGTGCTCGGCGTGGATTGCACGATGCCCCACCACGGACATGGCATGAACGTGCGCCCCGTCATCACCGAGACCGGCATCGGACGCTGGTCGGTGGATCCCATGCTGCTGCACATGCCGGGACGCTGGGAGCTCTGCTTCGATCTCGCCGGTTCAGACGCGCGGAACCGCCGATCGCAGACCACGCTGGAGGTCGAATGATCCGGCTCATCGTGCTCTGCGCGTTCGCGTTCGTGGTCGTGGCCGGTTCGCGCATGGACGTGATGGCGAAGGAGCGGCTGCTGAAACTGGGACCACTGCCCGCGCCGCCCCCCGATCCGACGAATCGATGGAGCGATGATCCGAAGGCCGCCGAATTCGGACGCTGGCTCTTCCATGAGCCACGACTCTCGCGCAACGGCGAGGTGAGCTGCGCCAGTTGCCACCAGCCGGAACTCGGGTTCGCGGATGGTCGATCTCTCGCGAAGGGCCTTGGCACCGGGATCAGGCACACGCAGTCGCTCCTCAATGCCGCACATCAGCGCTGGCTCACATGGGACGGTCGTGCGGATTCGCTCTGGAGCCAGGCGCTGCATCCGTTCGAGAGTCCGCTGGAGATGGGGCTCTCGCGCCGCGAACTGATCGAGCGCATCCGTGCCATCGAGCCGCTGCGGACGCAGTACGAGTCCCTGTTCGGCGCGTTGCCCGCCGCTGAGGACGCCACGGGGATCGACACAGCCTTCGGTCGCATCGGCAAGGCGCTCGCCGCGTTCGAGCGGCGTCTGGTCACGGGTCCAGCCCCATTCGATCGCTGGCTCCAGACGGTGCGAGAGGGAAGCGAGGCTCCGATCGATGGATTCGGCGCAGACGCGATCCGTGGCGCGCAGCTCTTCGTCGGGAAGGCGGGCTGCGTGCGCTGCCACGCCGGTCCGCTCCTGTCGGATGGCGAATTCCATCTCATCGGTGTTCCGTCGAAGGATGGGGGACTGCCGACCGATCGTGGTCGCCTCGATGGCGTCGAGCGCCTGCGCAAGGATCCTTACAACGCGGCTGGTCCCCACAGCGACGATCCGGACGGCCCTCGGGCACGCTGGACCGCCGCCACGCAGCCCGACCCGGAAACGTGGGGGCGTTTCCGGACCCCATCGTTGCGATCCGCGGCCGCCTCGCCGCCGTTCATGCATCAGGGCCAACTTGCAACACTGGAGGAGGTCGTTCGCTTCTACGACACGCTGGAGGGCGCGACGTCGCTGGACCACCATTCCGAGCGGGTTTTGGAGCCTTTGGGGCTCACCGATCGCGAGCGCGCGGATCTGGTTGCCTTCCTGATTGGAGTCCGGGGCGCGATCCCGGACAAGGCAGTCTGGACCGATCCCTGGCCGGACAGGCCCGGGGAATTGGGTCAAAAACCGGGAGTCGGCACTTCCCCGGGGGCGAAATCGGGGCCATCATGAGCCGAGGCCCGGCCATTGCCGGCGGCTGTCATTCACTCCTCGACTCCGACTGAAGGACGCGACCTTGACCCCACGCCTGTCGAAGACCTGTCTTGCTCTCGCAACGCTCATGGCTTCCTGGTGCGGCGTCGCCATCGCGCACGAGGGCGATCTGAAGCTGCGCGACTTCAAGGGCGCCGTGCAGGCGCCCGCGTGGCTCGCGGATGAGGCGGATCCGATGGCGGAGGCCGCACCCACGTTCCAGTCCAATGGCGTGCGCCTGATGGCGTGGTTCCCGGTGAACACGTTCAATTCGTCGAACACCAGCGGCAACGACGTGTGGGGCTACGTGAGTCCCTCGGGCCGGGAGTACGGACTCATGGGCCTGTCGCACGGCACCGGCTTCGTGGAGGTCACGAACCCCGGTTCCTCGCGGATCATCGCGTTCATCGCAGGGCCGTCCAGTCTCTGGCGCAACGTGAAGACCTACCAGAGCTACGCGTACTCGGTCAGCGAGGGCGGTGGCGGCATCCAGGTCTTCGATCTCTCCAACATCGACAACGGCGTGGTCACGCTGGTGAACACCGTCGATGCAGGCGCGGCCACGCCGGCCACGCACACGATGATCATCAACGAGCAGACGGGCTACCTCTACCGCATGGGAGGCGGATCGAACGGCCTGCGCATCTACACGCTCAAGCCGACGGCCACCGCGCCAAGCGCCAGCGCCACCAATCCGGTGCTGGTGGCCAGCTGGACCACCAAGTACACGCACGACGGCGCCGTCTTCAACTGGACCACGGGACCGTACGCCGGCAAGGAGATCTTCTTTGCCTGCGGCGGCCTGAACGGTGGCCAGACGGACACGGGCGTGGACATCCTCGACGTGACCAACAAGTCCGCCATCACGGTGATCGGGCGCTTCACGTACTCGAACTCGAACTTCTGCCATCAGCTCTGGCTCAGCCAGGACCGGCGCTACGCCTACATCAACGACGAGCTCGACGAGGACAATCGAGGGATCTTCAACGTGGGCCGAATCATGGACATCGCGAACCTGGCGTCGCCGGTCGCGGCGGGCACGTACACCACGGGCCTTCGCTCCATCGATCACAACGAGTATGTGCAGGGCAATCTGCTCTTCTGCAGCAACTACACCACGGGCCTGCAGGTCTTCGACCTGACCAATCCGGCGAGCCCGCAGCGAACCGCGTGGTTCGACACGCATCCCGACGACGATGCCAATCCCGCGGCCACGTTCAACGGCCTGTGGAGCAACTATCCGTACCTGCCCTCGGGCACCATCCTGGGTTCGGACATCGAGCGCGGAATGTTCGTCCTTCGACTGGGCGCCGAGCCGGCGACGGTCTCGCTGTTCGGGCCCGTGCGCACCGAGTTCGATCCGCGTGGGCAGGGCATCCAGGTCGACGTGGCGACGAATCCTGGCATCAGCGTGACGCCGGAGGGGGTCGTGCTTCGGACCACCGTCGCCGGCGTGACCACCGACACGGCCCTGCAGCAGGTGTCGGCCACGCGGTGGGGTGGCCGCACGCCGGCGTATGCCTGCGGCGCCGAGATCGAGTGGAACGTCGAGGCCTTCGTGAGTGACGGCACCTCGGTGAAGTATCCGACCGCGGGGACGCTCCGTGCGCTCGCGGCTTCCTCGAACGAGGTCACGCTTTCCGACTTCTGCGAGACGAGCACGGGCTGGACGGTGGGCGCCACGGGCGACAACGCGACGGCGGGTCTCTGGGTCAACGCGGACCCGGTGTTCACCGCGGCGCAGCCCGAGGACGATCGCTCCGTCAACGGGACGCGCTGCTGGGTGACCGGCAACGGCGCCGTGAACGGAGCGCTTGGCGCAGCCGACGTTGACGGAGGAACCACCACGCTGACCTCGCCGGCGTACTCCGTGGCGGGACTGAGCGACCCGTACATCTCGTACGCGCGCTGGTACAGCAACAACCAGGGCGCCGATCCGAACAACGACTCCATGCCGATCCAGATCTCGGGCAACGGCGGCTCCACGTGGGTGCAGCTGGAGCTCGTGACCGAGAATGCCGGCGCGTGGGTCGACAAGCAGTTCCGCGTGAGGGACTTCGTCACGCCGACGGCGAACACCGTGCGCCTGCGCTTCATCGCGCGCGATCTTGGCGCGGGTTCCGTGGTCGAGGCCGCCGTGGACGACGTGCAGGTTCGAGATCTCCAGTGCCCAACCGGTGCGGACGGCGACCTCGATGGCGATGGTGTCGTCGGCGGCGGCGACCTCGCGATCATGCTGCTGGATTTCGGCGATTGCCCCGGCTGCGTGGCGGACCTCGACGGCAGCGGCACGGTCGACGGTGGCGACATCGCGTTCCTGCTCCTTCTGTTCGGCTGAAAGGCGTGCACGCAGCCATGCGACGATTCCTCCGTCACGCGTTGCTCACGCTGGTGGCCACGGGGCAGGCGATTGCCCACGAGGGCGATCCCAAGCTCCGCGACTACAAGGGCGCAGTGACGGGTCCCGCGTGGCTGGCGGATGCGCAGCCTGAGGGCGACAAGGCGGCCAGCCCGTTCCGGTCGAGTGGCGTGCGGCTGATGGCGTGGTTCCCGGTGAACACGTTCAATTCTGCGAATACCAGCGGCAACGACGTGTGGGGCTACGTGAGTCCGTCGGGGCGCGAGTACGCGCTGATGGGACTCAGCAACGGCACCGGGTTCGTGGAGGTCACGAACCCCGGATCCTCGCGGATCATCGCGTTCATCAGCGGACCGAAGAGCCTCTGGCGCAACGTGAAGACGTACCAGAACTACGCGTACTCGGTCAGCGAGGGCGGTGGCGGCATCCAGGTGTTCAACCTGGCGAACATCGACAACGGCGTGGTCACGCTGGTGAACACGGTCGACGCGAGCGGCGCCACGCCTGCCACGCACACGATGATCATCAACGAGCAGACGGGCTACCTCTACCGCATGGGTGGTGGCTCGAACGGCCTGCGCATCTACACGCTGAAGCCCACGGCAGCGGCGCCGACGGCGAGTGCCGCCAACCCGGTCTTCGTGGCGACCTGGAACCCGAAGTACACGCATGACGGTGCGGTCTTCAACTGGACCACGGGACCGTACGCCGGCAAGGAGATCTTCTTCGCCTGCGGCGGCCTGAACGGTGGCCAGACGGACACGGGTGTGGACATCATCGACGTCACCAACAAGTCCGCCATCACGGTGATCGGGCGCTTCACCTACTCGAACGCGAACTTCTGCCACCAGCTCTGGCTCAGCCAGGACCGGCGCTACGCCTACATCAACGACGAGCTCGACGAGGGCAACCGGGGCCTCTACAACGTGGGGCGCATCATGGACATCGCGAATCTGGCGTCGCCGGTCGCGGCGGGCACGTACACCACGGGCATCAGGTCGGTGGACCACAACGAGTACGTGCACAACAACCTGCTCTTCTGCAGCAACTACACCAGCGGGCTGCAGATCTTCGACCTGACGAATCCGGCCAGCCCGCAGCGGACCGCGTGGTTCGACACGCATCCCGACGACGATGCCAATCCCGTGGCCACATTCAACGGCCTCTGGAGCAACTATCCGTACCTGCCGTCGGGCACGATCCTGGGTTCGGACATCGAGCGCGGCATGTTCGTCCTTCGACTGGGCGCCGAGCCCGCGACGATCGCCATGGCCGATGACGAGCCCACGGTCTTCGACAGCCGCGGCGAGCGCGTGCAGGCGGACGTGGTGCCGGCTCCGGGCGCCGAGATCACGTCGGCGGGTGTGGTGCTGCACACGACCGTCGCAGGTGTCACCACCGACACGCCCATGGCGAGCGATGACGGCACGCGCTGGATCGCCCGCGCCCCGATGATGACCTGCGGCCAGCCGCTTGAATGGAGCATCGAGGCCTTCATGAACGACGGCACATCGGTCCGCTATCCCGTGGTCGGGGGGCTGCCGGCGGTCAGTGCGCTGACCTGGGATGTTCGCGTGGATGACCGCTGCGAGGCCAGCACCGGGTGGACCGTGGGCGGCAACGGGGATCTGGCCTTCGCAGGCACGTGGATCAACGTGGATCCGAACGGCAACGAGGCGCAGCCCGATGACGATCACTCGCCCACGGGCACGAAGTGCTGGATCACCGGCAACGGCCCGCCGGGGGGCGCCGCGTTCTCCTCGGATCTCGACGGCGGCACCACGACGCTCACCTCGCCAGCCTGGTCGGTGGCGAACATGTCGGACCCCTACGTGAGCTACTGGCGCTGGTACAGCAACAACACGGGCTCCAATCCGAACTCGGACTCGATGCCGATCCAGATCTCCGGCGATGGTGGCGCGACATGGGTGCAGGTCGAGCTCGTTTCCGAGAACGCTGGCAAGTGGGTGGAGCGGAAGTTCCGCGTCCGCGACTTCATCAACCCGTCGGCTGGCACGGTGCGCATGCGCTTCATCGCCCGCGATCTGGGCGGCGACTCCAACGTGGATGCCGGCATCGACGACCTCCAGGTGTACGAGTTCACCTGCCCGAGCCTGGTGGAGGGCGATCTCGACGACGATGGAAGCGTGGGCCCCAGCGACATCGCGGTGGCGCTGCTGGACTTCGGTCGCTGTCTGGGCTGCCTTTCCGACGTGGACGGCAACGGCGACGTCGACGGCGGCGACATCTCGCTGCTCCTGCTGCTCATGAACTGAGTCATGGCCCGTCTGTCAGCGCTTCTTCTGGTCGTGCCTGCGTTGGGCATGGTGGGGGACGCGGAGCGGTTCCGGGTGGAGGGCACGGCGCTGGAGATCACCGTGCGGTCGGTGCCGGGCGTCGATGGCGTCGGGATGTCGGTCACGGAGATTCCGTGGGAACTCCTGGATGCCTTCGTGTACGAGAAGCCGGACGCCAACGGCGGTGGCGTCGATGCCGTCGCGCGCCCAAGCAAGCCCTACATCTCGGTGGACCGCGGGTTCGGGCACGCGGGGTATCCCGCCATCTCCGTGAACAGCGATACGGCGCAGGCCTTCTGCGCGTGGCTCTCGCGTCGCTCGGGGCGAAGCGTCCGTCTGCCCCGAGTCTCGGAATTGCGGGCCGCGTGCGCGGCCGCCGGGGCCGAGTCCGACGTCTGGCACGCAGGTCGAAGCGGTGGCAAGACCCGACGGGTGGGCAGCGGAAAGCCGGATGCCGCGGGATTCCACGACCTGCAGGGCAACGTGGCGGAGTGGGCAACCGACGAGCAGGGCAAGGTTGTCGTCTGGGGAGGCTCGTTCCAGGATCCCGCGTCCGAACAGCGATGCGAACGCGTTCGCAGGCCCGATCCCGAGTGGAACGCAAGCGATCCGCAGATGCCGCCAAGCCGGTGGTGGCTCGCGGACGGCTCGTTCATCGGTTTCCGGGTGGCGGTGGACGGCGCTTCAAGCCAGAATGGGGCCACGTCGGAGACGTCGCCTCCGCCCGCCAAGGAGAAGACCGATGGAACCAAGCCAGCCACAACGCCCTGATCGCCGAGCATTCCTTGGCGGAGCCCTGATCGCCGGCGCCGCGATCGCCACGCCTGTCGTGCGCGCGGTCGGCGCGGTGGGGGCCGTCGCCGGCAGCGAACAGATCAAGGTGGTCGTGGTCGGCTGCGGTGGACGAGGCACCGGCGCGGCGATGCAGGCGCTGAAGGCGGATCCCGGTGTGGTGATCTGGGCCATGGCCGACGCGTTTGGCGATCGCATCGATGCCGCTGTCTCGGAACTGCAGAAGTCGTCGTTGGCGGATCGCGTGCAGGTTCCGCCCGATCGACGCTTCACCGGTTTCGACGCGGCGACCAGGGCATGCGCCAGCGGCGTGCACGTGGCGATCCTCGCGGGTCCTCCGGGCCTTCGCCCCGATCACCTGCGCGCGGCGGTCGATGCCGGCCTGCACGTGTTCTGCGAGAAGCCGATGTTCGTGGACGCTGCCGGCGCCAGGCGCGTGATCGAGTCTGCCCGCGCCGCGCGCGCCCGGAACCTGAACCTGGTGAGCGGCTTCTGCTGGCGTCGATCCGCGCCCGAGCGCGAGATCTTCCGGCGCATCGCCGACGGCCAGATCGGCGACGTCGTGGCGATGCACAGCGACTACCTCACCACGCCCCTCGGCGTGCAGGCGCGCCGCCCCGAGTGGACCGACATGGAGTTCCAGCTGCGCAATTGGCAGCACATGGTCTGGCTCTCCGGGGACTTCATCGTGGAGCAGGCGGTGCACAGCATCGACAAGATCAACTGGGCCTTCGGCAACGAGCCGCCCGCGCGTTGCACCGCCGTCGGTGGGCGTGCGCTTCGGGAGCCGATTCCGGAGCGGGGCGACGTGTACGACCACTTCGCGGTGGTCTACGAGTGGCCTGGCGACCGACGCGCCACGCTGATGTGGCGCCAGTACCCCGACAGCTTCAACGAGAACGTGGACACGATCATCGGGACCCGGGGTCGCGCGTTCGTGAATGGCTGGGCGCCCGAGCATCGCATCACCGGCAACGCGAACTGGACCCGATCCCCCTCGGCACCCCGACCGAACATGTACCAGGTCGAGCACGACGAGCTGTTCCGCGCCATCCGCAAGGGCGAGCGCATCGACGACTCGGACTGGATGGTGCAGAGCTGCCGTCTCGCGCTCATGGCGCGCATGGCTGCGTACACCGGGCAGGCTGTCACGTGGAAGGACGTGCTGGAGAGCCGGGAGGACCTGATGCCGGCGACGCTGGCGATGGACGCGCCACCGCCGGTTCCGACGATCCGGCAGCCGGGCCGCACGAAGCTCGTCTGATCGAATTCCACGCACCGGTGGCGTGGACACCGCCATCCTCCGCGCGCCGGTCGATGCGCGCAGCGATCGCGGCGGCCTCCGCCACGTCGAGTGCCTCGGCCGTCGAGAGCGTGCAGAGCGCCGTGGCAACCGCATCGGCGGTGGTGGCGTCCCTCGCGATCACCGTGGCCTGACGGACCACCGGGAGAGGGCGCCCGCAGGAGGGATCCACGATGTGCCCCACGGTCCGCCCAGCGACGGCCCGGGCCTGCTCGCGATCGCCACTCGTGCTGATGGCCACGTCGTGGAGCACCACGGTCTCGGCCACCTGTCCATCCAGGCCCGGGGCAACCTCGATGCGCCATCCAACCTCGCCGGGGGGAGGCGCGCCAAGCGCGATGTCGCCACTCACGTCCACGAGCGCCTGCGGGAATCCACGGTCCCGCAAGGTCGCCAATGCGTCATCGGCGGCCAGGCCCTGGCCGATCGCGCCGAAGTCCATCCGAACGCCGTCGCGCTGCGCGGTGAAGAGCGACCCCTCATCGTCCCAGCGCCACGCGTGCCGGCCCGCGCAGGCTGCCGCCTGGGCGAGCGCCGCATCGCTCGGCATCACGCCAGTGCGCCGCGCCTCGCGCCACAGCCGCGTGATCGAGCCAAGGCCCGCGTCGAATCCGCCGCGTGTCACCTGCGCAAGCCGCCACGACGCGTCCAGCGCGTCGCGGAGTCGGCCCTCCACGCGCTGCGAGGTGCCTGCATGGCTCGGCAGGCGCTGCGCGGGCGTGTCGCTCCGCCAGTCGCTCAACGTGTCGTCCCAGGCACGGATGCGGTCGAACGCGGCGCGTGCCGCGGCAGCCGCGCGTGACGCATCCTCGGCATGAAGCACGATCCGAACCTCCACGCCCATGTGGATCTCGTGGAACTCGTGGCGTCCCGCGAGCGCGGCCGTGATCAGACCCAGGAGGATCATCCGCCGAAACGCAGCTCCAGCACGCTCACGTCGTCCTTGAAGCTGTCCGAGGACTGCACCATGCGGGCGTGTTCCAGCATCGCGTCAAGATCCTGGTTGGGATTCGCCGCCAACGCGTCCAGATAGTCGTCCAGCGTGGCCATCGCGCCGGCGGGCCGCTGCAATTCGAAGAGACCGTCGCTGTACAGCAGGAGCCGGGATCCCGGGGGCACCACGATCTCGTCGGTGTCGTACGGAATGCCCGTCGCGGCGCCGATCATCAGGCCCTGCGAGGCCAGGCGCGTCAGCGAACCATCGGGACCGATCAGCACCGCGGGCGGATGCGCGCCGCCACTCCACCGCAACGTTCCCGTCTGCACGTCCAGGATGCCGTACCAGACGGTGAAGAACATGTCGTTGTGGCGCTCCATGGGAAAGAGCTCGTTGAGCCCCTCCATCACCGCACCGGGTTCCGCCGTGTCGCGCCCCGGGATCGCGCCGGAGTGGATCACGTTCATCGCGCTCACGCCCAGCAGCGCGGGACCCACGCCGTGCCCGCACACGTCAAGCAGGTAGATGGCAAGCCTGCGCGCGTCGAGCCAGTGATAGCCGAAGGCATCGCCACCCAGGCTCTCGCTCGGAACGAATCGCCAGTCGGTGCGCGCCGGACCATCCGTCAGCGGGGCCGGCAGGAGGCTGCGCACGTACTCGGCGGCGCGCCGAACCTCGTTCTGCAGATGCTGCTCGCTCTGCGCCAGCGCCGCGAATGCGGCGTTGCGCTCGCGAAGGGCCTTGTAGCCCTCGCTGTGGTGGCGCAGGCGCGCGATCATCTCGACCGGATCCGGCAACTTCACCAGGTAGTCGTTCGCGCCAAGGGCGAAGGCCTTCGCCTTGGTCTCCGCCTCCTCCTTCGAGCTCAGCACCACCAGCGGCACGTCCGCCAGTTCGGCGCGCTCCCGGTAGGCACGGACGAGGTCCAGTCCGTCCATGCCCGGCATGACCAGATCCTGCAGGATGACCGAGGGTCGCAGCGCGATCGCCTGCGCGACGGCTTGCGCCGGATCGGGACAGAAGTGAAAGCGCCACTCCGGCTGGCTTGCAAGCATCTTCTGGACGGCCGCGCCGATGATCGGCTGGTCATCGACCAGCAGGATCACGGTCGGCATGATGATCATCGACGGCTTCAGCACGGTCTGGCTCATGGGCGATGGGTTTCCGGTTCGGAGAAGTGGGCAAGGATGGCGGCGCCAATCTGGTCGATCCCCAGCACGCGCGTGGCGGCGCCACACTGGACGGCGGCACCCGGCATGCCCCAGACGACGCTGGTGTCCTGATCCTGCGCGAGCGTCGTCCAGCCCGCGCGTCGCAGCGCCAGGAGGCCGCGCGCGCCATCGGTGCCCATGCCCGTGAGGAGGGCGGCCACACCGGGACGCAGGCCGGCGCGTGCGGCACTTTCAAGAAGGGCGTCGACGGAGGGTTGGTGGATGTCGGATGGTGGCCCGGGCTGGTGCCGGAACACGCACTGCGAATCCAGCACGAGATGCTGGTTGCCACCGGCGATGGAGACCGTTCCGGGATGTGCCGCCTGCCCGGGCTCCGCCACCCGGACACGCTGCTGGCACTCGCGCCCCAGCCACTCGGCCAGTCCAGGCACGAACGCCGCGTCAAGGTGCTGCACGATCACGGCGGCGAATGGCAGCGGTTTGGGCCACGTCAGCAGGACACGCCGAAGTGCCTGCGGTCCACCGGTGCTGGCCCCGATCAGGGCAGGGGTCGGCAACGGCTGGCTTCCCATCCTTGGCGCGGGCACGGCAAGGCTCGCGCTGGTCGCGGGCGCGGGTCGGGAGAGTCGCACGATCGTCTGAATGCGCTTGCACAGGCGCTCGACGCCCTCGGGATCGTTCAGATTGGGCGTGTCGATCGCGTCGAGTGCGCCAGCGCCAAGCGCCTCGAAAACCCGCGCCGCGTTGCCGGTCACGGTTGCCGTCACCACCAGGATCGGACAGGGCGCCTGCCGCATGATCCGCCGTGTCGCCTCCACGCCGTCCATCACCGGCATGATGAGATCCATCAGCACGATGTCCGGACGATCGTGAGCGCATCGGGCCACCGCCTCGGCACCATCCATCGCTGTCCAGGCGACCGTGGCCGAAGGCATGCGTGCCACCGTGCGCCGCAACGCCTCCAGCGCGATCGGAAGATCATTGACCAGGCCGATCCTCATGGCGCAGCCTCGCCGATGAGGTCCGCGATCGTGCGCGCGAACGTCTGGTCCTGGAAGGAGCCCTTCGTCAGATAGGCGTTGGCTCCGGCGTCGAGCCCGGCCGCACGATCCTCGGCGCGGTCCTTGTAGCTCACGATGGCCACGGGAAGATTGGTGAAGCGCGGATCGCGCCGCAGCATGCGAACCAGTTCGATGCCGTTCATGCGCGGCATGTCGACATCCGTCACCAGCAGGTCGAAGGCGCCGGCGCACAGCTGGTTCCACGCGTCCATGCCGTCCACGGCGACCTCGACCTGATGGCCCAGGCGGCGCAACAGCTGCCGCTCCACCTCGCGCACCGTGATCGAATCGTCCGCCACCAGCACGCGCCGGCGCGCACGCGCCTCTCCGGACAACGCGCCAGCCGCGATGCCTCGAATCGCGCCGTCGGACAGGCCTCGCCGGATCGAGACCAGAAGGTCCTCGACGTCCATCACGAGCACCGGCATTCCGTCGTCATCGATGGCGGCTGCGGCGACCCCGGGCACCCGTCCAAGTCGCGCATCGAGGGGCCGCACGACCAGATCCCGTTCCCCCAGGAACCCATCCACGGCAAGAGCGCTCCGTTCGCCGGCACCTCCCATCACCAGCAGACTGACCTGTCCGTCGCGTGGCCCCGGTTCGCCCGGCAGCCCGAGCAGCTCCGACGCCCGCAGCACCCCGATCGCGTGGCCATCCAGCTCGAACTGCAGCCGGCCCTCGACGCGCTGCAGCGATGCCTCTGGGAGACGCACGATTCGCTCGATGCGCGCGAGGGGGAAGGCCAGCGTCTCGCCACTCACGCGCACAAGCGCCGCGCGGATCACGCTCAGCGTGATCGGCAGGCTCAGCACGAATGCCGTTCCGGTGCCGGGCTCGCTCTCGATCCGCACGGATCCGCCAAGATCGCGCAACGTCTGATGCACGACATCCAGCCCCACGCCGCGCCCGCTCACCTCCGTCACGGCGCTCGCGGTGCTGAATCCAGGCAGGAAGAGGAGCTCGAGCAGCTCGCCACGCCCGAGGTTCCTCGCGACCTCCTCGGACTGCAGCCGGCGCTCGATCACCTTCGACCGGACCCGTTCCGGGTCGATGCCCGAGCCGTCATCGATCACGCGCACCTCCAGCATGCCTGCCTGATGGCGAGCCTCGAGTCGCAGGCTCGCCGCCGGGCCCTTGCCCGCCAGCCGCCTTCGATCCGGCGTCTCGACGCCGTGATCCATCGCGTTGCGGAGAAGGTGGTTCAGGGGCGCGTCGAGCCGCGCAAGGATGTCACGATCCACCGGCGTCCGCTCGCCCTCGATCTCGAAACGCACCTGCTTGCCGAGCATCTTGGCAAGGTCCCGAACCATGCGCGGGAAGCCGACGCATGCGTCGCCGAACGGTCGCATCCGGCTGCCGATCACCTCGTGATAGAGCCGCGTCCCGATCTCCTCCGTGCGTCGGAACGTGGCCTCGAGCAGGCCCGTGTGGTGGGAGAGCGCGCGCTCCAGCGTGGCCAACTGGCGACGTGCCTCGTCCAGCTCGGGTGAGGGTCCCGCGGCATCCACCACCTCGCGGGTGATGCGCAGCCGACGCTTGAGCTCCTGCAATCCACGCTGCACCTGGGGAGAGCGCCGACCCTCCACCATGCTCTCGCCCGCCAGGCGCATCATGCGATCCAGATTCTCGGCATTCACGCGCACGGTGCGAACCTCGGGTGCCGGAGCGTCGACCGGCTTGGCGCGAGCAGGCGAGGGCTCGATGGGCGGAAGGACCTCGCCGGGCGCGGCCGGGCTCGTCAGGCGCACCATCGCCGCCTCGGGCGCAGCCGCCATCTCCGTGGGCATGGCCGAGGACGGTCGAGCCGGCGCGTCGGCTGGCGCTGGCGCGGACAGGGCGGTCGCCAGTCCATTGATCTCGGCGGCGTGACCGGCGCTCCAGGCGGGCAGGTCCGCCTCTCGAAGCCCCGTGAGTTGCGTCAGCAGATCCGTCGCCTGCAGCAACTGGTCCACGCGTGCGGCGGTGCACGGCTCCATGCCCTTCTGCACGCGCACCATCGCGTCCTCCATCTGGTGCGCAAGGCCGACCACCACGTCCACGCCAACCACGCGGGCGGCACCCTTGATCGAATGCGCCGCTCGCATGAGTCCCGCGATCGGCGTGGGATCCGACACGTTCGCTTCCAGGGCAAGAAGTCCCTCGTTCAGCGCGGCACCGTGGGTCTCCACTTCGCCCTTGAACAGCTCGAACAGGTCCAGGCCGCCAAGATCGCTCATGCCGCGGATCCTTCCCAGCCATGCAGCAACGATTCGGTGTGCAGCACCGCGGCCTGCTCTCCCTCGATCCGGGCCAGCAACCGCGTGGCGGTGCCAAGACCTCGGCGGAGCGTGGTCGGCGCGGGCACAAGGTCGGTCGCGGCCACGCGAATCACGCCATCCACCAGGTCCACCTGAAAGGCCCAGCCATGGTGTTCGGGGCCGACCACGATCATCCGCGCGCCCGGCGAGGGCGGGGGCGTGGCAGGGCCCAGGTCGAGCAGGCGTTCCAGCGATCCCACCAGCAGCAGTTCGCCCTCATCGGCGACCAGCCCGCGAAACGCCGGGCGATCGCGATGCGGCACGCGTCGCACGGGCCGTGCCTCGAACACGCGTTGCACATCCTGCGCAGGCACCGCGAACCGCTCGCCGGCGCAGCGGAAGCAGAGCAGCGGCTGCTGTGCACCAGGATCCTGCGCGAGAGGCGCGGCCAGCGCCGCGGTCTGCGCCTCGAGGACCGACTCGCGCAGTCGCGCGTTCGCGGGAAGACCTGGCGTCGGGGCGCTCATGTCGCGTCACCTCTCAAGGCACGAGCCGCGCGCGCGCGCATGCGCTCCGAGGCCGGACCGTCACCGCGATCCTACGCGAACACGCCGAGTTGAAGGAGCGCAAGAGCATGATCCGGATGCAGATATACCACCTTGCGGAAGCAGGCCTCGGCCTCCACCGATGCGCCACGCGCCAGATGAACCGAGCCCAGAAGCTGCCATGCGTCGGCATCGATGGCATCGGTCCGCACCAGCTGCTCCAGAATCACGATCGCCTGGTCCAGGTCGCCTGCATCCGCGAATTCCTGCGCCTGCGCAAGCGATGGCGATGCCGGGGTGACGGGTGCCGGCGGGGACGGAATCGCGATCGGTCCGAGCGCTGGCTGCGTTGCCGGCGTCGCCGGTGGCTCCAGCGGGTGATCGACGCGTTCATGGGCGAAGGCTCCGGGAACGGCGCTCGCCCGGAACGCGCCAGACCACAGGCGCGGCGGATCGGCGTGTCCCAGGCACAGCATTCCGCCCGCGCGGGTGCATGTGGCCAGGTTCCGCGCGAGTCGGTCTCGGGCAGGCTCGTCCAGGTAGATCGCGACATTTCGGCAGAAGACGATGTCGCAGTCGCGTGGCATGCGATCGCCGGTGATGTCGTCGTGCATCCAACGGATCATCGCCATCGCCTCAGGGACGAGCCGAAGCGAACCGTGCGTGTCGGTCTGGAAGTGCCGCGCAGCCCACGCCGGAATCGGGCCGCGTTGCGCCAACGGCGGACAGGTTCCGCCCGCCGCGCGAGACAGATTCTCCCGGTTCCAGTCCACGGCCACGATCTCGCACGTCCGGGCATCGCGGCCCGTCTCGCGCGCGGTCGCGGCCAGCGAGAACGCCTCCGCGCCGGTGGCGCAGCCGAGACTCAGGATGCGAGCCTTGCGCGCACCAAGTGACCGCAGATGCGCTCGTGCGCACTCGAACGCTGGCGCATGGCGGAAGAGCCACGTCTCCGGAGGCACCGCGACCGCCAGGACCTTCTCCAGCAGGCTGGGGTCGGCCTGAAGCGTCTCCAGCAAGGTCGACTCGCTCACGCGCGTCGCGCTCGCGTGGCGGCGCGCCTGGTCGATCGCGTGTTCCAGCACGGCGGGCTGGAGGGGCAGGTTCGAACGAAGCCAGCGCTCCAGACCGCTCACGGGTGGGAGCCCGGCAGCGTCATCAACGAGGAGGAACCCTGCAGCAATCCCGAATGCTGCGCCGCAAGACGGGCGGCATCGAGCACCAGGATCTCGCCACGGTCCACGCTTGCAACCTCGCGGATGAACGGCAACGCCGGCAGTCCGTCCGGGGCGACCCACGAGCCGTCGCGCTCCAGCGTCGCGGGCGCGTCGACCCGGTCCACCAGGGCGCCAAACACCGCGCGTCGTCCGTCATCGGAGCCGTCGATCGGTCCCTCCAGCAGGAGAATGCGCGACCCCAGCGTGGGCTCCACGGCAGCGCCGCCCAGGAGCATGCCCAGGTCCACCGAGGGGATCAGCGTTCCGTGGTAGTTCAGCAGGCCTCGGATCCACGCGGGCGCACCCGGCACTTCGCGAAGTCGCACCATCGGACAGACCTCCCGAACCCACGCAAGGTCCACGGCAAGGTTCCGCGCGCCGACCGTGAAACGCAGGCACCGCATCCCGGCAGGATAGCCCGCGTTCCCTCCGCGAATTCAGTCCGGATGCGCTGCGCGCAGGTCTCGCAGCCGATCCAGCATCGCGAAGAAGATCTCGACCAGTTCCGGGTCGAAGTGGCGCCCGGACTCGCCACGAATGTGGTTGAGGACCGGCTTCTCGGCCCACGGCTGCTTGTAGGCGCGGGTGCTCTGCAGCGCGTCGTACACGTCGGCAAGCCCGACGATGCGCGCGAAGAGCGGAATCTCCTCGCCCCGCTTGCCTCCGGTGCGTGGCATGCCGGTGCGCGGATCCTGCAGCGGCCGTCCCAGCAGGTCAACGTGTCCGGGGTAGCCCGTTCCATCCCATCGCTCGTGATGGTTCAGCACCACGTCACGCGCAGCCTCGTCGAACTCGGTGGGGTGATCCATGAAGAAGCGCGCCCCGATGATCACGTGCTGGCGCACATGGACAAGCTCCTCGGGCGTCAGCGGACCCGGCTTCGACAGGATCGTGTCGCTGATGCCGACCTTGCCCACGTCATGCAGGCGCGCCGCGACCACCAGCCGGTCCCGCTGCCGCTCGTACGCGGCGCCCGAGAGCCCGCGCCGGTGCGCCCATGCCTCGAAGATCAGCGCCGCCACACCGGCCACGCGCTCCGCATGCGGGGCGGTCTCCGAGGGATCGCGCGACTCCGCCATCCGCAGCATGCGCGAGATGATGCTCTCGGCCAGACGGCTTCGCTCGATCGCGACCGTCGCCATGCTGGCGAAGTGTCCCAGCAGCACCTGATCCGCCTCGGAGAAGCGGTCCCGCGGCCGGCCGCGCTCGTCGAGCGCGTTGAGCAGCTGCAGCACGCCCAGCGTGCTGCCCATGCTGGTCCGGAGCGGAAGCGCGAGGATCGAGCGGGTCGCGTACCCGGTCAGCCGATCGAAGCTCGGATCGAAGCGATAGGGCAGCGACGCATCGATGTCATAGGCGTCCGCCAGGTTCACGGCCTCGCCGCTCATCGCGACCCATCCGGCGATGGACGTCTCCGTGACCGGCAGCTGGTAGGCGTTGAACTTCGCCTGGTCCGGCTCGCGCCTGGACAGCGTGTCGTTCTGCGCGTACGCGAATCGAAGGGCACGAGACTCGCGCAGGAAGATCGTTCCCGCGTCCGCGCGCAGCAGTGCGCGCGCCTCGCTCAGGATGCGCTCCATCAGCACATGGAAATCCTGCAGCTTGTTCAGCTCCAGGCCCAGTTGGACCATGCGTTCCACGCGGCCTCGCTGCAGGGCGTTGTCCGCCTCCAGGGACGAGCGCATGTGCTGCACGATCTGCCGCATCTCGCCAAGGTCGCGGTCCCGCTCGCGCACCCGCGTCTGAAGGCGGGCGATCGCGGCGTCCGCGTCAAGGGCGCGCCGCGTAGCGCCTCCGAGCTTGGCCAACGTCCGAAGCCTCGCGCGCAGCTCCTCCGGCTCGATGCCGCGGGTGACGAAGTCCTCGACACCCGCCGAGAACGCGGCGGCGCGCACCAGCGGATCGTCCGAGGCGGCGATCGCCAGCGACGGAACGCTCGACGTCAGGGGACTCGCCTGGAGGCTTCGCAGCAGGTCAAAGGGCATCGGATCTCCACCCGAGATGTCGACCACCACGACCGCCGGCGCGAGCCGCGTCACACGCTCAAGCGCGTCGGCATCCCGGGACATCGTCCGGATCTCGTGCTCCGCCGGATCCGCTGCGGCCTGAACGAGATCGAGCACCCACGCCTGTCCGGAAACCACGCACACGAGGATCCGATCCCAGGGCGCGGGGGCCTTGGGCTTCGATTCCGCAGCGGCACTTCCGTCGGGCATCCACGGATCCTACTCTGCCCTCATGAGCGCTTCGCCGCTGCACCTCGCCGGCACCTGCCACCTGTTTCTGGCGATCGAGGTCGGCCTCGCGATCGATCTGCAGCGTGCGCAGCGCGCGTTGCAGGGTGCAGGCCGCGCGCGCCTGCCATCCGTGCGCAATCCCGCCGGGCTTGACTGGAGTGATCCGCCTCTGACGCTGGAACAGGATGGTCCCTCCATCGAGGTGGAGGGGCATCGCGCCACCACGGTCGTGCAGGTTCGCATCTTCGACTTTGGCGCGGTCAGCTTCTGCTATCGATTCGACTTCGACGCGCCGATCGATGTGCTCGTCGGTCTGGGGGCCGCGCTCTCGTCGCATGCGGCCCTGCTCCACGACGGCCGGACGCGGGCCACGGCGCTGCTGGAAGCGCTCGGATCCGCGATCCGGCGTCCCGCGCTGAGCGCCTTCACCGAGGATTACGTGGTCTTCGCCGCGCGTCGGATTTCGGGATCGTCCGCGGGCCCTTCGGACGAGGATCTGGCCCGGATCCTGCGCGCGGAACCGGGCAGGCTCGGTGAGCAGGAGGTGCGTGACTGCCTCTCGGCGAGCGTCTCGTACGGCCCGGCGGACCGAGCCGTGATCGACTGGAACGCCGCCATGCTGATCGACGAGGCTCCCGAGGCGAGCCTGGATGTGCTCGAGTTCGCGAACGTCGAGCTTCTGGAGTTCCGCGCGCTCGACGCCCAGCTCGACGCCGCGCTGGAGGAGGCCTGGGGAACGGTGTCGGGCCGCGCGGGCGCCGCGGCGCGGTACCGCACGGGACACAGCGAACTGAAGCGCGTCGCGGCGCTCCAGATGGACGCGGCGCTGCTGTACGAGGAGATCAACAACGCGTTGAAGCTGCTCGGCGATCAGTTCCTCGCGCGGCTCTATCGCGCCACCAGCCGGCGCATGCATCTCGACGAGTGGGAGCGTGCCACGCTCCGGAAGCTCGAGACGCTCGACTCCATCTACGCGAAGATGGCTGACACCCAGGCGCATCGACGCGCGGAACTTCTGGAGTGGATCATCATCGCGTTGATCAGCGCCGAGATCGTCTTCTCGCTGGTCACGTTTCTGCGACGTTGATCATTCCTCCTGCAGGCGGCGGGGGTCTCATCTCGAGAACGCGAAGACGGTCCTGCACGGTGCGCGAGCACGCGTCGAAGTTGACCAGCTCGATGTGGAATCCACGCACTCCGGCAAGCGTCCATTGAAGCCGGCGCAATGACGTTCCGCGGTCCCACCACGAGCCCTTGGCGGACAGGGCGAGCACGATTCGCGGAGGCTGCAGCGGGAGCGCCGCATGCACGGAGGCCAGCCGATACCCGGTGATGCACCGATCCCTGAGCAAGGCCGCGGCGATCTGGGTAAAGGTCTCGTGGTCGAGGTTCACCGGCCCCAGATCACCGGGCAACAGGGAGGCTTCCCGCCATGTCTCCGGATCCAGAGGACGGGTCCGCAATCGCACCACGAGGCGCCACGTCGCCTTGGCCTCCGCCATGCGGCCATCCAGGGCAAGCCGATCCGCCAGCTCCTGAAGCGCGCGCGCGTGCCGAGCCGGATCGACCGCCTCAAGCCGGGAGAGCGCAAGCAACGTGCGCGGCGCATCGGCGGGCCCTGGCCCGGACAGCGAGCGGTCGAACACCCATTCCAGCACAGCCGCTGACGCGCCAGCGTCCTTCGCCAGGCGGTCGAGCAGTTCGTCAACGCGTGTGAAGGCGCGTGCGCGCACGAGAAACAGGTGCAGCATGAGGCAGGATCCCAGTCTCGATGGATCAAGACTTGCCTCCGCTCGATCGGCGAGGCGATGCATCACTTCCAGGTCCGTGGCCTCCGGCTCCGACGTGGATTCCGCGTGCCCAGCGGATCGGTTGACGACCCTGTCGGCGGTGCCCAGGCGCGGCGTGTCACCCAGCCACGCCGCTGCAGCACTGTCGGATTCCGAGACGGCTTGGGGAATCGCGGCGTCACGCGGGTCGATTCCGATGCTGCGCAGGCGGTCCGAGAGTGAAGGATGCGTGTCATCGGGAAGGGTGTGTCGCTCCAGCACCATGCGCAGCAGGTCCGGATCGCGGGGATCCGGCTCGGAGGCCAGTGTCTCGACCGCGCGAATCGCGCCATCCACCCGCTCGCCGGCCAGATCGTCCCTGGTGGAATCCTTGATTCTCCGGATGAGCCTGACCGCCCCGAGTTCCAGGCGGATCACCGCACGAGCGGATGCTTCCGCGCCGACGAAGTGTGCGGCCACCCGGTCGGCCTCGTTCTCGTGATCGCGCCGCTGTTGCATGTCTTCCGAGAAGAATCGAGCGCGGATTCGGCGGACCGATCGTCTGATCGGACCACGCCCTTGTCCGAGTGGTGACGAGATGGTGGCGAGCAGGGTGTGGGTCACTGCGATCATCAGCCGACCTCGGTGGTCGAGGTGACGCATGTGAGCCAATTCATGCACGATCACGACCTCGGTCTCCTCCGGCGTGAGCACGCGAAGCAGGGGTTCACCAAGTTGCAGCGCATGCTCCCGGGCACCGACGAGCCACCGCCGCGTCACTCGTGCGGCGGCCTGAAAGTCCGGCGTCACAATGATCCGGTCGATGCGTGGTGCGCCGATGGTGTCCACCCAGTGATCCACGACCTGCCAGAGCTTCGGCGCCTCCGCGCGCGAGATCGATCGCCCCATCTTCGTCAGGCGATACCGCAGAAACATGATGCATGATCTGCCGAGAGAGACGCTGAACGTCGTTCCGAGCGCGAGACACGTCAGCGAGAGGAGCGCCGGAAGATCCAGGCTGAGCTGGCCACTTGCGTATCGATGCAGCAGCGCTGCTCCACCTGCGCGCCATCCATGCATGATCGGGAAGACAACAAGGGGCAGAAGTACCAGCGCGTAGAAGTGCGCCTTCGTGCGAACGGACATGACTCGTCTCCACGAGCCGGGGAATGGAGTCCCCGGAGATGATCGGGTTCCTGTCGAGCTCCATCTCGACGCCCTCTCATCAGCGCCTTCCAGAGTTCACTTGAGACCGCGCTTGGAAATTTCCAGAAATTCCCCAGCAGGGCGTGCGACTCCCGTGACGGCATCGGCTTGATCCAGTCCGCAGGATCCTGATTTCGAGGACCCGGAACTCGCCCCGCAAATGGGACCGGTGGGAGTCGCACCCACACGCCGGTTTCCCGGCCGCGGCTTTTAAGGCCGCTGCGTCTGCTGTTCCGCCACGGTCCCGCGCGGCAGGGTAGCCGCGGGGCTCAGCCGTCCACGCGCGGGCCGTGCCAACCGCCCTCGGGCAGCAGGACCTCGTTCACGGCATCGGGGCCCCACGTGCCCGGCGCGTAGCGGTGCACCGGCACGGCGTTGCCCAGGATCGGGTCCACGATGCGCCAGGCCTCCTCGACCACGTCCTGACGCGCGAACAGCGTCTGGTCGCCCTTCAGCGCGTCGCCGAGCAGGCGCTCGTAGGGGGTCATCTCGTCGGCCTGCTGGTCGACGGCCTTCAGTTCGAGCGGCCGGCCCACCATGCGCTCGCCGTCGGCCTTCACCTGGACGTTCATGCCGATCTCGATGCGCGGGCTGAGCAGGAAGCGCCAGTAGTTGTGCGGCGGCTTCTGCTCGTTGGGGAAGACCACCGACGGCGGCCGGTGGAACTCCACGCGCACCTCGGTGGCGGTCATGGGCATGCACTTGCCGGCGCGCAGGTAGATCGGAACGCCCGCCCAGCGCCAGTTGTCGACGTGCACGCGCACGGCGGCGTAGGTCTCCACCTGGCTGTTGGGGGCCACGCCCTCCTCCTTCAGGTAGCCCTCGAACTGCCCGCGCACCACGTCGTTGGGACCCAGCGTGCGGATGCTTCGGAACAGCTTGATCTGCTCGTCGCGCACGCGCTCCATGTCGGGCCAGAAGGGGGGCTCCATGCACAGGAAGCCCACCACCTGCATCAGGTGGTTCTCGATCACGTCGCGGATCGCGCCCGCGCTGTCGTAGAAGCGGCCGCGACCCTCCACGCCGAACTTCTCGGCCATCGTGATCTGGATCTGCTTCACGTGGTCGCGGTTCCACAGCGGCTCCAGGAACGCGTTGGCGAAGCGCGTGAACAGGATGTTCTGCGTCGCCTCCTTGCCCAGGTAGTGGTCGATGCGGAAGATGTCGCGCTCGGCGTACACCGCATGCAGCGTCGCGTTCAGTTCCTGCGCGCTCGCCAGGTCGCGGCCGAAGGGCTTCTCCACCACGATGCGGCTGCCGTCGGCGCAACCGCTCGCCTTGAGCTGCCGGGTGGCGAGGCCGAACACCACTGGCGGGATCGCCAGGTAATGCAGCGGTCGCTTCGCGTCGCCCAGCGCGGCGCGAAGCTTCTTGAAGGTCTCGATATCGGCGTAGTCGCCATCCACGTACTGGAAGCGGTCACTGAACGCCTTGAACGCCGCCTCATCCACGCCGCGCCCGTAGGTGGTGATGCCCTCGCGCGCCCGCGCAAGCAGCTGGTCGCGCGTCATGCCGCTCTTGGCCACGCCGATCACGGGGCCATCGAAATGGCCCCGCTTGAAGAGCGCCTGGATCGTGTCGAAGGTCTTCTTGTGCGCCAGATCGCCCGTGGCACCAAAGAGCACGAGCGCGTCGCTGCGTTCGGGAGCGTTCATGAGGATCCCTTCCGGCTCAGTGCGAGCCGCTCGCCTTCTCGTGGTGTCCGCCGAACTCGAAGCGCATGGCCGAGCACACCTTGTCGGCGAACAGCGCATTGCCGCGGCTGCTGAATCGCTCGTAGAGCGCGGCGGTGAGCACGTGCGCAGGCACGCCCTCGTCGATCGCGGCGTCGATGGTCCAGCGGCCCTCGCCGGAGTCGCTCACGCGACCACCGAACTGGGCGAGCTGCGGGTCCTTCGCCATGGCGTCGGCGGTCAGGTCCAGCAGCCAGCTCGCCACCACGCTGCCGCGGCGCCACAGCTCGGCGATCTCGCCCAGGTCGAAGTCGTACTGGTACGCCTCGGGCTCGCGCAGGGGGGTGGTCTCGGCGTCCTTCTCGCGCTGCACCTTGCCGGCGTTCGCGTTCTTGAGGATGTTCATGCCCTCGGCGTAGGCCGCCATGAGTCCGTACTCGATGCCGTTGTGCACCATCTTCACGAAGTGGCCCGCGCCGCTTGCGCCACAGTGCAGATAGCCCTGCTCGGCGCTGCCGCCGCGATTGCCGCGTCCGGGCGTGGCCGGGACATCGCCCTTGCCGGGCGCGAGCGCCGCGAAGATCGGATCCAGCCGCTGCACGGCTGCCTTGGGTCCGCCGATCATCTGGCAGTAGCCGCGCTCGAGGCCCCACACGCCGCCGGAGGTGCCGCAGTCGATGTAGTCGATGCCCTTGGCCGCCAGATCCTTCGAGCGCCGGATGTCATCCTTGTAGTAGCTGTTGCCGCCGTCGAT
>Ga0164292_10000124_pt1 | contig 51291 bp, 50 predicted proteins | sample GEODES117metaG_FD_111486 | JGI IMG/M metagenome (GOLD analysis project Ga0164292, IMG submission 111486) | Eutrophic lake water microbial communities from Lake Mendota, Wisconsin, USA - GEODES117 metaG | ecosystem: Environmental > Aquatic > Freshwater > Lake | place: USA: Lake Mendota... | reverse complement strand
TTCAACAAAGCAAAATAACCATTCACTTTAGGCGATAAATAACATACTTAAATTACGATTTTACAGATATTAAGATCGAAAATTAGCAATAAAAATGCTTGGCGGAGAGGGTGGGATTCGAGTAATCGCCCTATCTGATTGTTTTATATAATCAGAATTGTCCACCTTTGCCAAATATGCCCCCTTCTCTGCCCCCAAATTTATTGGCGTGATCCGGACAGATATGGACAAGAACGGCACGAGAACCATCGATGATCGCGCCATTCCAGCAACCGTCATTACATACCAGACTAAGCGGCGGCCACAGCAACTGGTGATCTTACCAATTGCCTCAGCAAAATTGTTCGAACCTTCAAGTTTCATATCTGTCAAAGAAGCTTATGGAATCGCTTTCGGGAAGCAGGAGTGGTCCCGAAAGGGACTCCATTGAGTAGCAGTCCAACACATCTTCTAAGCGACCCACTCGGATCCTTCCAACGCCTCGTCTAGACTCTCTTCGTTCCGGGCTGAGGACATCTGCGTGCGGTTGTCGGGTCTCGCCGCGCGGCACCTCGGGGCCCGAAAAGGCGGTGCCGTAAGGGCGCTCAGGCGACGACCGGCTCAAACACAGCGGTGGCCGGATTGGCGACGAAATGGCGTGAGAGGCTTTCGCTCTTTTCAGCCACCTGTTCGACACATGCGATCAGGGTTTCGAGCTCGGTATCGCTCATCAGCGGCGAGAAATTGACCCGCACGAAGCCGGGCTTGTCGAGCTCCGCGCCGAACCGGATCGCCTGCGATTGCAAGTCGTCGATGACGAGCAAGCGATGCACGTAAGGCCCGGCGCAGGCACAGCCGCCGCGCGCCTGGATGCCGAAGCAGTCGCTCAGGATGCGGGTGACGAGCTGGTGATGGACCAGCCGGCCCTCGCCATCGCGCATGCGGAAGGAGACGATCGGCAGGTGTGCCTCCATTGCGCGGCCCAGCACCTCGATCCGCGGCTTGGCCCGCCACCGAGCAAGCGCGGCGCAGCACATGGTCTCGGCCCGCTGGTCGAGCCCGGCCTCGGTCATCGCCGAACGCACGATCGCGACAAGCCCCGCGCGGATATCGCCGATCACGTTGGGCGTGCCCGCTTCTTCGCGCGCGGCCAGATCGTGTAGGTAATCATGCCAGCCCGACGACACGAAGCTGACCGTGCCGCCGCCGGGCGCCGAGGGCTTGTCCAGCACGGTTGCATCGCGCCGCATCACCAGCACGCCTGACGATGCCGGGCCGCCAACGAACTTGTGCGGCGAGAACACCAACGCGTCGATGTGCACGTCAGGCGCAGGCTGCATCAGCATCGGGACGTAAGGCGCCGCCCCGGCATAGTCCCAGATCACCTTGCCGCCCGCCGCCTGCACGATGCACGAGACACCGGCGACATCGGTCAACGCGCCGGTAACGTTGGACCCGGCGGAAAAGCTACAGATTATCCGGCGACCCGCACCACGCCGAAGTTCGTTGACCAAGGCCTCACGATCAGGGCCGCCCCTTGCATCCTCACGCAACTCGATCACTTCAGCGCCGCTCTCACGCCATGGCAGAAGGTTCGAGTGATGCTCGTAAGGGCCAAGCAAAACGAGCGCACGCTGCCCTGCCTTATCGCGCTGATCGGCCCCGAACAGGCGCACCAGCTTCTGGAGGCCCGCAGTCGCACCCGAGCCGGCGAAGATCACCGCATCGCCCACCCCCGCCCCGCAAAAACGGGCGACCTCAGCCCGCGCCGCCCGGCGCAGGGCGTTGATCGCGCGGCCGCACCAGGACGCCTGCGTGTGCGGATTGGCATAGACCGGCAGGACGTGTTCCAGCACGAAATCCTCGACCTCGCGCAGCGCCCGGCCTGATGCGGCGTAATCGGCATAGAGCATCGGCTGCTTGCCCAGCGGCCCGTCGACCAGCTTGCCCTTGCCGATGACCGACTGGCCCAGCTTGGCTTGCGCCAGCTTGCCGCTTATATCGGCACGAAAGGCATCGAACAGAGCGTGAGCTTCGTCAGCTTCGGGACAGAGGAGCGGCTTGGTCATCCGCATCTTTTACCCCAATCTCGATGTGATTTCTTTCCCGATTTCCGAACAAATCGGCTATCCTATCGTTCACATGACCACACAAATCGTCAAAATTGACCGAATTGATCGTAAGATCCTTATGGCACTCCAGAACGATGCCTCGCTCAGCCAGCGCGCGCTGGCCGAGGCGGTCGGCCTGTCCCAGAACGCCTGCTGGCGCAGGCTCCAGCGGCTGGAGAACGAAGGCGTGCTGCGCGGGCAAAGGGCGAGGGTCGATCTGGCGCGGCTGGGTCTCGATCTAGTGGTGATCGTGATGATCAAGACACACCACCATTCAAAGGACTGGGCCATAGCCTTCAGGGATCATGTCGACCGCATCCCCGGCGTAGTCGATCTCTACCGCATCGGCGGCGAATGGGATTACCTCATCAAGGTCGTGACCGAGGGGATCAAAGGTTACGACCGGTTCTACCAGCAATTGGTGGATGGGTTCGATCTGTCGGTGGTGACCGGACATTTCGTGATGGAGGAGATGATCGCTGCGCGCCCGGTCACGCTGATCTGACCCGGTCAAGGCGCAGGCGGCTGAAACAGCGCCGGATCAAGCGCGCCGTTCACGCGGGTCTCGCGCCAGAACACCGAATTGGCGATGACTCCGTCATACAGCAGCGTCACCCGCCGGGCCTGCACCCAGCCGTTTTCCAGCCGCACGAAATCGCCATAGAGCCGCTCGTGAAATCCGCGCGGCGCGTCGAACGCCATGTAGGTGACGAAGCCGCTTTCGGCATCGAATCCGAACAAAGTCTGCATGCCGTTGGGGTCGAGGATGCGTACTATGTTCGTCCGCCGCCCGCCGATTTCGCGCGGCGGGGCGGTGTGCAGAGCGAAGCCGTCTTCCAGAGCTGACCGAATAATACCGAAGCCGAAATTATTCGCCCAATAGGCATCGGCCTCGGCGCGAGGCATGATCCCGCGTTCGGTCCAGGTGGTCTCGCCGTCATAGCCGACCTCGAAGATCACCCTCTCGCCGGTTCTCGCGATAATCCGCACCTTTCCGGAAGCCTCATGCGCCGCTGTGCGCCCTTCCTCGAAGGTGCGCCACATGCGGTAATCGTCCGCCTCGGAGCGCACCGCGCCAGTCGCGGGATCGTAGAACGTCGCCGTGCCGACCAGTTCGAGCGTTGCCGGTTCGAGCCATAGGTCACCGCCATGCGCCCCGACCGCGCGCTCGACCACCGCTCGCGCCGCCGGATCGGACGACTGGGCCTGCAGGGGGCCTGCCACGAGCCCGAGGACAGCGATCGCCACCGTGATCATCCAGCGCATGACAGGCCTCCACACAATTTGTCCGGACACCTTCTCAACCACGCCGCCATGCGATAGGCAAGCACCATGAGGTCTTTTCGCTCCCAAGCGCTTGCCTGCGCGCTCGCCACGCCCGCCCTCGCCGCTGCGCAAGGCCCGCTGCCCGCCGGAATCTGGACCAACACCGAAGATGCCTATTTCGCCGAGGAGGAAGGACGCCCTCGCCCGGCACCGGTCATGATCGACGTCGGCGCGGACGGACGCTGGCGCGGGATTGATGCTTTCGGCGCGCCGCAGGGCGAATGGCAGGAAGGCGCCATCCCCGGCCTCGCGCCGCGCGAGGGTGGATCGGGCTGGCAGATCGACGGCAGCGAAATCCGCCGCGCGCGGCCCTTCACCTGCTGGGTCTCGGTCCGCAAGTTTGCTGCAAAGCCCGACGGTGCGACCGACTGGACCTTCGCCGGGAACCTCACCAGCTTCGATCAGGGCGGGCGCGTAACGATCCCCGGCGATGGTGTGGCACCGGACGTCTCGATCCGGCTGCGCAACGTCACCTGGGCCAAGGGCAGCCGCAACAAGCCCTCGCTGGTGCTCTATGTCCACAAGGACGATCCCGAGCGTGCGGAAAGTTACAGCTGGGCCTCGCCCGATGCTTCGCTGGTGGGGATCAACCTGCGCTGGATCCAGGGCAGCTGCACCCTCACGGGGGGCTAACCGCCGGCCCGCTTCCATGCTGCGCCGCCGACCCAGTCGCCGGCGACAGCGCGAAATTCCTCGCAGGAGATGTTCGCCCAGACCCCAGCGGCGAAATAGGGATCAGCCTTGAGCCGCAATCCAGCCTCGGCAGCATCGCGCGCCTTGATGACCAGCAGCGAGCCGATCGTGCGCTCGCCCTCCTTGAGCGGCCCGGCGACAGCGTAATCCTCGATATGCGCCTCGACATGGGCGAGATGTTCGGCAAGTGCCGCCTCGCGCGCAGGCGCGCTGCCCGCGCCATCAAGGCAGCGGAAGGCGAACAGCCTCACGGCCCCACCTCGACGCATTCGACGAGCTCGCCTGCCGCGCCCATCGCGGTGGCGGCGCGGCGGCCTTCGTAAAGCGCCCCGCCGATCGCTCGCGGCGGCGCGAACCAGTCGGCGCTACAGGCATCCAGATCGCGCACGGCCAGCGTCACCAAGGCGTTGCCCGGCGGCAGCATCCCGTCATGCCGGGCGCGCGGCGCAGCGACGGCGGGATAGTCGTCCACCTCAACGATTGGCATACGCGCGCGCTTTACCATGGTGATCGTCGTCTGGGTTTCGGGTGGCAGGTCGAAAGCCTTGTTGATCATCGAATAGGGCAAGGTGTAGTCCACCCCGCGCTCAAGTCGAAGCCGCTCAACATACCATGCGATTGCCGCCTGCCGGTCGGGCGCGGCGAGGACAGTGATGAAGATCCGGTCCACCGGCGAGGCAGCCTGCGGCAGGTCGGTATCGGCCATGTCCGCGAGCACCTGGTTGAGATAGACCATCTCGCCCCCAGGCCCCAGCGCCTGCATTGGGATAAAGGCCGGGGCGACGTTCTCGAGCTTTTTCGGCGGGCCGACGATCCGGAACAGGTCGGGCGGGAGCGCATCGGGCCATTGCCAGACGTCCTCCACCGTGGTCTCAAAAGCGGCCCAGCCATAGGTCGTGGTGGGCTTGAAGGCGGGATGCGCGGGCTGCTCGACCAGCCGGAACCAGCACGGCGCGCCGCTCGTCGGGCGAAGCACCGCATAGGGCGCACCTGCGTTGGCGGGACAGCCCCAGCTTGCCGCGAGGTCGGAAGGGAGCGCGCCTTTCTCGACCAACTCCAGCCCGAGCACGTCGCGATAGGCAGCAATCCCTTGCGGAAGGTCGGGCACGGTCGAAAGCCCGCCCATGATCGTACCATGGGGGATGCTCATGACTTGAACTCCGGCTTGCGCTTTTCGACAAAGGCGGCGGTGCCTTCGGCGAAGTCGGGGCCGGTGAAGGCGGCGGCGAAGATCGCCAGCGTCTCCGCGTCGTCGGCCACCTGCCCGTCGAGCACCCGGCGCACGAAGCCCTTGATGGCGCGCGCGCTGCTGCCCGAGGCGGCGGCGATCTGCGCAGCCAGAGCATCGCTGCTATCGGCGATGATCTCGACCAAGCCGATCCGCTGCGCCTCATCGGCGTAAAGCAGTTCGCCGGTGTAGAGCATGCGCTTGGCCTGCCCGGGGCCGACCAGATCGACCAGCAGCTTCACATCGTGCAGCGGATAGACCAACCCGAGCTTGGCCGGGGTAATCCCGAACCGCGCCGCCGGGGTCGCCACCCGGATATCGCAGGCCATGGCGATACCGCAGCCCCCGCCAACGCAGTCGCCCTCGACAAAGGCTATGGTGGGGATGTCGGCGCGGGCGAGTTCATATTGCGCGCGGTTGATCGCCGCCTGATTGGCCGCGCGCCATGCGGCGTCATCCTTGTTGGCGAGCAATTCGCGGATGTCCGCGCCCGCGCAGAATGCCGCCCCCGGTTCGGCCGCGCGCAGTTCCAGCACGTTCGCCGCCGGATCGGCAACCGCCTCGGCGACCAGTGCGGGCAGCGCCTCCCACATGGCCATATCAAAGGCATTGCGCTTGTCCGCGCGGTCGATCAGCAGGCGCGCGACCGCGCCCTCGCGGGTGAGGCGCAGGCTCATGCCGGGTGCGCCGCCATGAAGTGATCGGCAATCGCCTTGCGGGTTGTCACCCACACGCCATCATGCGCGCGCACATGGCGGAAGAATTCCTCGAGCGCCCAGATCCGCCCCGGCCGCCCGATGATGCGCAGGTGCAGGCCGAGGCTCATCATCTTGGGATTGCCCTCCTCGCCCTCACGATAAAGCTGATCGAAATTGGCCTTGGCGTAATCGAGCCATTGGTGCGGGGTCAGCGCCGGATCGGTCCACATTTTCATGTCGTTGCTGTCGAGCTGGTAGGGCACGATGCACATCGGCTTTCCGGGCACAGTCTCGCGATCCCAGAATGGCACGTCGCCGGAATAATCGTCCATGTGATAGGTGAAGCCCTCCTCGGACAGCAGGCGGCGGGTGTTGTCGGTCAGCAGATAGCGCGACAGCCAGCCATGGGGGCGCACGCCGCAGGTCGTCTCGATACTGGCGACGGCGCGGCGGATGAAGGCGCGTTCCTCCTCCTCGTCCATCTTGAACTGGTGGACCCAGCGCCAGCCATGGCTGATGGGTTCGTGGCCAAGTTCGACGATGGCCTCCGCGATCTCGGGGTGGTTTTCGAGGCTCATCGCCGCGACCGTCCAGCTGGCCATGATGTCATAGCGTTTCAGCAGCTTGACGATCCGCGGCGCGCCCGCCTTGATGCCGTAGAGATAGTTGGATTCATTGGAATAATTGCGCATCTTCGATTTGACGAAGACACCCAGCTCGTCGACCGGCTCCATCCCGCGATCGCCGCGGGCGATGGTCATTTCGCTGCCTTCCTCGACATTGACGACCACGGAGAGCGCCATCTTGGCGCCACCCGGCCAGTCCATTCTTTCCTCGACAAGCGGCATCAGTGCATCTCCTCGCCGCCAGAGACATTGAGCGCCTCGCCGGTAACATAGAAGGCCGCCTCACTCGCCAACCACAGGCAGGCAGCGGCTGTATCGGATGGTAGGCCGGGGCGGCCCATCGGATTCTTGGCGGCCATGTTGGCGAGATAGTCCTCGACTTTGGCAAAGCCGAGCAGCTTGGAGAAGTATTCGTTCTGCTGCGCGCCCAATCCGGTGGTCACGTGGTTGGGACACACCGCGTTGACGGTAATGCCGTGTGCGCCGAGTTCCACCGCGCTCGCCCGCGTCAGTCCGACCATGCCGTGCTTGGAAGAGACATAGGCGGGCAGGTGCGGAAAGCCGGTTTTGGCGGCTTGCGAGGCGATGTTGATGATCCGCCCGCCTTGCCCCTTCTGGACCATCGCCCGCGCCGCCGCCTGCGTGCAATAGAACGCGCCCGACAGGTTGACGGCGATCACCTGATCCCATTCGTCAGCGGTGTCGACGTCGAGCAGCGGCTTCATCTTGAACCCGATCCCGGCATTGTTGACGAGGATATCGACCTTGCCGAAGCGTTCGACGGTTTGCGCGACCAGGGCGCGGCATTGATCCGCCTTCGACACGTCGCAGGTGATGGCCGCCACCGCCGCGCCGCGCGCGCGCAGGTCTTCCGCCACGCTGATCGCCTCGTCGTCGATGGCAAGGTCAGAGACGACGCAGTTCGCGCCCGCGTCGGCAAAGGCCTGAAGGATGCCCTGCCCCAGCCCCTTCTGCTTGCCCGATCCGGTGACGACAATCGTCTTGCCCGCATACGCACTGCTCATCTCACAGATCCTCGGTCAGGATGAACTGCGGGGCTTCAGCAAAGCCCTGGAAGGGCGCGGCGGCGGCCTGAAAATCCGCGGTGGAAATGTCGGCGATGAAGGCGTCCATGCCGGTGATGTCGATGATTTCGATATACTGGAAATGCGGCGTAGCGGCATCGTCGCCGAAAACGCCGGTCGACTTGTGGACAGTGAAGGACGTCACAGACCCGAGGCCGTTGACCGTCGGGATATCGCGGGTCTTGGCCCACGCCTCGTATTCGGAAACGTCGACGCCGGGCTTCAGGTTGAATAGGCAGATGATGCGCATGGCTTCAGGCTCCTTTCTGGGGCGGGCGATAGGCCCGCAGGGTATTGTCAATCTGTCGGGCAAGCGCGAACAGCCCGGCTTCCGCTCCGGCAGGGCCGACCAGCTGGACGCCGATCGGCAGGCCGTCTTCTGTCCAGCCGGCAGGAATGCTGATAGCTGGCAGACCCGCGATATTGGCGAGGCAGGTGAAGTCCGCCTGCGCGGCGGGCTCGGGATGGCTATGCGGGAACGGCGGATTGGGAACGGTGGGCAGAATCAGGAAGCCATGCTCCTCCACCACCGCGCGAACTTCGGCGCGGGTACGCTCGAGGATGGCGCGGTCCTCGGCCCAATCGGCGATGCTACGGCGCGGGCCGTAGGTGAGCAGCTTAGCCAGCCGCTGAGAGGTGAGCACGCCGCGCAGGTGCGCTGACAATTCCCGCGACACGCCGATGAAGCCAGCAAAGCGGATTTGCGATTGCGGATGGCTGAGCGCCGCGCGCGCAGGCCGATCAGGCAGCGCGGCGAGCGCCGTATAGAAGACGCGCGCAACCTCGGGATGCACGTCCACTCCATGCTCGGCCAGCGTCGCGCCCGGGCCGGTCAGCGGATCATCGCCAAAGCCCGAGATGACGCGCGCGGCCCGTTCCAGCATATCGAGGTCGCGAGCCAGCGGTCCGATGGCATCGAGCGACAGGTCGGCGGGCTCCAGTCCCTCCTGACTGACGCTGGCAGTGGCAGGCTTGAAGCCGTAGACCCCGCAATGGCTGGCAGGGATACGGACCGATCCCATCGTGTCAGTGCCCAGCGCAATGTCGCACAATCCGGCCGCGACTGCCGCCCCGCTCCCGCCCGACGATCCGCCGGGCGAGAAGCCCAAGCGATGTGGGTTTTGGACGGCCCCAAAATGCGGGTTATCGCTCTTTGCACCAAGCGCGGCTTCCTCCATGTTAAGCACGCCGATGATCGCCGCCCCCGCCTGCCTGAGCAGTGCAACCGCGTCCGCGTCACGATCCGCCAGCCGCGTCTCGAATGCACCGAGGCCCGCGTGCCACGGCATCCCGGCGACCGCGATATTGGCCTTGATCCCGACCGTCAGCCCAGCCAGCGGACCCTCGCCAAAAGTCGCCGAGCGGTCGAAATCGCTGAAGGCGTTGAGCGGGGCATTGGCTGCTTCAAGGGCATCGAAATCGATCATCGACCTGTCTCTAGACCCCGCGCTGGTCGATCAGCCGGAGCGGCTTCTGGCGCGTGTCGATCTCGGTCGCCGCCGCCGTTTCGCCGGGGGCAACGAGGGCCACTTCTACCTCGACCCCAAGCCCGCGGCGCAGCAATTCGGCCAGTTCCCCGGCATCGCTCCCGCCCCGGCTTTCGAGCGTCACGGTCATGTGGTCCTTCTGGCTCGCCTCACGGCGCAGGTGGCAGACATATTCGCCGGTGAGGTCGGGCCGGTTCTCGATGATCGCGCCGATCGCGTGAGGGAATACATTGATCCCGCGCAGCTTGACCATGTTGTCGCTGCGACCCTTGAACCCGGCGATGCGCTTGAACACGATCTCGCCGCGACCGTCCAATTCGTGGGTGATGTCATGGGTGTTGAAGCGGATGCACGGCGCAATGTCGTCCTTGTAGAGGCAGGTGACGACCATGTCCCCGGTCTGCCCCCTCGCCACCGGCTGGCCGGTATCGATATCGAGCAGATCGAGATATTGCGCATCTTCCCAGACATACATCCCGTCACGCTCAGGCCCCTCACCCGCGATGCTGCCCGTATCGCCGACGCCGTACCAGTCATAAGCCTTGGCGCCGTGCCAGGCGGCTTCGGTGCTGGCGCGGTCCTCGGTGCCGAGGTGGCCGATGATCATGCGGATATTGATTGTGTCGAACAACCCTTCGGCCTCGGCGGTTTCGGCGAGTTTCCTGATGTAATCGACGAAGCCGACAATCGCGGTGACGCCGAAATCGGCCATCAGCCGCACCTGATTGACGGAGCGCGTCTCGATCCCGGTGCCTGCACTCAGGAACACAGAATTGGTGAAGTGCGTCACCGCCTCGCGGATATAGTGCCCGCCATTGATCATGCCGTGGCCATAGACCGAGTGGACGACATCGGTCGGCTCCAGCCCCATCCAGCGATACATCCGCCCCACCAGAAGGTTGCCGACCTCGCGCCCCTTCGGCCCAAAGATCAAGGTCTGGGGCTTGCCGGTGGTGCCGGAGGTGGTGTGGAAGATCGTTGGCGCGCGGGTTTCCGCCGCACCCATCCCGTGGAAATCGCCGAAAGGAGGATAGTCGGCGATCGATGCCATCAGATCGCTCTTGTCGTAGACCGGGAGCTTCGTGATGTCCTCGAGCCCGCGAATATCGCCTCGCTCGATCCCTCTTGCACCCCACAGGCGCTGGTAGAACGGCACCTGCCAGCCGCGCACCATCAGCTTGCGGAATTGCGTGTCCTGAATGGCGAACAATTCGTCGCGACTCATCGCAGTGTAGCGCGCCGTAAAGGCCTCGCCGATCGGATAGTCGGCGAGGATCTGCCGGTGGTCGAGCGCTTCGAAATAGGTCGGGTAGGTCATCAGGGATTCGCCATGTAGGATAGAGGATCAATGAAGATGCGCGGGTCGACATCCGGCCCGGCGAGTCTGCGGCACAGGGCATATTTGGCGGCGGACTGGGCCGCGCTCATCGGCCAGGCCGGGCTGCCGAGATTGGCCGGGATCGCGCGTTCGATGACACGGCCATCGCGCCGGGTGACCACGAGACGCTGCGGCGCCATCGCGTTGCTGTCAGGATTGGCGTCACACTTCACCGCAACGTTGCCCGCCAGCCCCACCAGCTCGGGCACATGGAGCGCAGCGCCATCGAACAGGTCTGGGTCGATCGCCCCGTCGCGCAGCATCAACGGGGCAAGGATCGCAAGGCACAGCCGCGCGTAAGCGGCGCTCATGTCCGGCCGGTAAGGCCGCCCGACGAGGCGCTCGATGAGTGGAGGCGCGTGAAGTTCGATGCGCGCAACATCGCCGATCCGCAGGCCGGCCCGGTAAAGCGCCTCAAGCTCGCCGAGCGCACCATGGCTGGCACGGCCCGAAGGGAACGGCTTTGTCGCGACTTCGCTGATCCGCCAGACCTTGCCCAGACCCGACGTATAGCGCGACAGGTCGAGCTGCTCGATCACGCGGGAATAGCCAAAAGGGCCTTCGAGCACGTCGTGCGGGCCAGTCATGCCGCCTTCCACGAGTGCAACCGCCGTGATCGCCGCGCGTGCGGCATTGGCGATCTGCAACGGCAGCGCGATGGACGCCTCAACATGGGCCTGCATCGTTCCGCTAGCAAAGGAATAGGCAAGGCCCATCACGTCGGCAAAGCGAGCGTCGGGAATGTCGGCAAGGCGCGCCGCTGCCAGTGCCGCGCCGATCACACCTGCCGTCGCAGGGCGAAAGAACGCCATTGGCCCGGTGGCCGAAAGCCCCAGCCCGCTGGCGATATCAACGCCGACTGCGACTGCTGCGAGCAGATATTCCTCGCTCACCCCGCCATTGTCGTGGGCCTGCGCCATCACCGCTGCCGTTACAGCGGAAAGGGCGTGCACCACTGCCCCTTCGTGGACAGCATCCCATTCGAGGCAATGGGTCGCAAAGCCGTTGAAGAATGCCGCCGAAGCCGCCGGAGCCTCGCCGCCGCAAAGCAATCGGGCATCCGGATTAGTGCCCAGCGCGCGGATCGCGTATTTCAGCTTTTGCGCCTCGGCCGACTGCGCGCCGGCGGCACCGCATGCCAGCGTGTCGGCAATCAGCCGCGCGGTATCGGCGCGCACGCTTGCCGGCAGGCGGTGCTCCGCAGCAGCAAAACCGACGATAGCCTGCGTCGCGCTCACCGGATCCACTCCTCGAGCAAGGCATCGATTGCCGCGCCGTCATCGCCTTCCAGTGCCAGCCGTGCCGCCCGCCCGGCCTTGCTCGCGGCCAAGCCGCTCCAACGCGCGAGGCTGTGCATCTTGGCAACGATGTCCTCGGCACTCATCGGCCTTTCGGGATCGCCGAGTGTGTCGACCAGGTCCAGCCCGTTGACACGAGCCCCGAAATGCGCGGGGTAGCGGGCGGTGAAGGCGGGGTCCTCGGCCACCGACACTTGCGCACGCAGCGGAGCGAGCGCGGCGATGGCCTCGGGCGTGAAGTCTTGCGGTTCCGCATTGCGCCCGTCCGCGACCACCGCCACCGCGTGCTGGAGCGAGAACTTCGCCTCCAGCTCGGTTTGCGGATCGGGACGGTCGCAGAAGGTCAGCGCGTCGGCATAGGTCTCAACCGCGAAAGGTGCCTCCAGCATTTCGCTCGCGCGCAATTGCATCGCAGCGTCGATGGCGGGATGAGCATGGCGGCAGGCGGCGTAGGGCTTGAAGCTGACCTCGTGGATCAGCCATCCCTCGCTGCCTCCCGCCAGCTTACCCGGCGTATCCGTCATCGCCGCGAACAGCCCCTGCGGCCCTTCGAGCAATCCGAGCGGCCCGGTCGCGCCGTAATGGACGTGGAGCGCCGCATCGCGCCCAGTGCGCACGGCGTGATGGATGTGCCACTGCTTGGTCAGCACGCCAGGAGCATGGCGCATATGCCATAGGCCCCCTGCGACCGATCCCGCGTTGGCGAGCGCATGGGCATATTCGACCGGCGCGAAACCGATCAGTGAACCGAAGGCCGCCGCAGCGCCGAAGCCGCCCATGGTGGCGGTCGGGTGCCAATGGGCATAGTGGCGGGCATCACAGGCCGCGCCGATCGCAATCATCGCCTCGTAGCCGCGCACTGCGGCATCAAGGCGCGCATCCATGCCGGCGCTCGCCATGCTCAAAGCAGCCGGCCACACCACCGGCCCGGGATGAAGCAGCGCGGTGCGGTGGACGTCATCCATTTCCAGCACGTTGCCAAGGTAGGTCGCGCGCTCCCAGCCGTTGTAAGAAATGCTCGCGCCCAGAGCTGCCGCCTCGGTGCCGCGCGCGCCTGCCACGCAGGCCAGCCAGTCGAGCAGGTGGAGACGCGCACGCTGGCGCTCGCCTTTTGTTACCGGGCGCGCTAACCTTGCGCCAAGGCCGGTCAGCAACGGTTCGCTCATGATGCATTGCCTGTCAGACCGCCGGAGATTTGGAGCTTGAAGTGGCCACGATAGCCGAAGAAGCAAAGCCGCAGCGCATCCCGCGCTACCTGCAGCTGGCAGGCGAACTGCGCGAAGCGATCATGAAGGGCGAATTCGCGGGCGGGCGGCAGTTCCCGACCGAGACGGTGCTGTGCCGCAAGTACGATGTCAGCCGCTACACGATCCGTGAGGCGCTGCGCCGGCTTGAGGCCGAAGGGCTGATCCAGCGGCGGCGCGGATCGGGCACTACGGTCCAGCCGGCGGCCGCACGCGGCGGTGCGCTGCACCAGCCGCTGTCCAATGTGGGCGAGTTGCTGCAATATGCGCAAGGCAGCGAGGTAACCTACGCCTTCGAAGGCCGTGGCACCTTGCCGCCCGAGGTTGCTATACAACTGGCCGAACCGACGCATGGCGAATGGACCGCCTTTCGCGGGGTGCGCCGCCATGCGGGCGACGTGCCGCCGATCGCGGTGACCGACGCCTATTTCCATGAACTGCTCGGTGATGCGGTGGCAGCGCTCGATCTCGGGGCGGGTACGCTGTTCAGCCAGATCGAGCAGCTTGCCGGAGTCCAGATCGGCAAGGTGACGCAGGACATCCAGGCGATTGCCGCCGACGCGCGCATGGCCGCCATCCTCGAGGTCGAGGAAGCCAGTCCAGTGCTGCGCATCCTGCGTTGCTATTTCGACCAGAAGGGCCGGATCTTCGAGATTTCGGTCAGCCACCACCCCGGCGATCGCTTCGCCTACGCGATGCATATCGACGTCGAGGCCTAGGCCGCAGGTCATTCGCCGCCTTCCCCAAGGCCCGGCACCGAGCCCGGCGTCCAGCGCTCACCGGCAAAGCGGATCGGCGGGGCGATGTGCTTTCCCCCGCCCTCGCCTGCGACGAGCAGGCCCCGTTCGGCGACATGGGGCGCATCAAGCGCCTCACGGAAATCGAGCACGGGCGCGAAGGCGACGTCCTTGTCGGCAAACCATGCTTCCCACTCGGCCCGCGTGCGGGTGGCGAACGTGTCGCGCAGGAACGCAATCAGCGCACCCTGCTCGCCCGCCGGGGCCTCCGCGAAAGGGATCAGGTCTTCCCGTCCTAATGCGGTCAGCAGGTTGCGCGCAAACTTGAGCTCGCGCCCGCCCAGCACGACGTGGGCATCATCAGCGGTGCGATAGACCTGATAGAAGGCTGCCCCGCCAAGACTGCGCTGGCTGGCCGAGCGCGGCGGCGCGCCGCCCGCAATCGCGCTCCCGGCGGTATGCACACACCACGGCAGCAGGCTGTCGAACATGGCGCAATCGATATAGGCGCCCTCGCCCGTGCGAGCGCGCCCGAGCAGCGCCATCAGCACCGCCGAAAGCGCCGTCAGCCCGGCGGCGAGATCGGCGCTCGGCGCGCCGGGCACCACCGGGGTGCCGTCCGCCCCGTCATTGACGCTGAGGAACCCGGCGAGCGCCTGCACCGCCATGTCATGCGCGGGGTGATGCGACAATGCGCCCTCCTGCCCGAAGGCCGAGATCGAGCAATAGACGATATCCGGCCGGATCGTCTTGACCGCAGCATAGTCAAAGCCGAGCCGCGCCATCACGCCGGGCCGGAAGCCTTCAATGAAGACATCCGCATCGGCAATCAGATCGCGCAAGGCGCCTGTGCCCGCATCGCTTTTCAGGTCGAGCACGATGCTGCGCTTGCCGCGGTTGAGGTTGGCGAACCACACCGAATGCTGAGCCCCATCATAAGTGTCGAAAGGGGCCTGTTCACGCGCCGGATCGCCGGCGGCAGGCTCGATCTTGATCACCTCCGCGCCCTGATCGGCCATCATCACCGTCATCATCGGCCCCGGCAGGAATTGCGTGAGATCGATGACCCGGATGCCGTGGAGCTTGCCCATACTGCTGTCTTACCCTCCCCGGCGCGTGTCAGACGATGCCGCCGGCGCGCAGCCGGGCAATCTCGTCAGGATCGTAGCCGAGGCCCGCGAGAATATCCTCGCTGTCCGCCCCCAACAGCGGCGCTGCCCGGTTGGGCGGGCGCTTGCCACCGAACTTGAGCGGGCTCTTGAGCACCTTCAATTCGGGCGCATCGGGATGGCTCACTTCGTCCCGCAGCCCGATTTCCTCGAGCCACGGATTGTCGAGCGCCGCGCCCAGTTCATAGACCGGGGCGACGGGGACATGTCCGCCCAGCAGCTCCTGCCAATAGGCCATCGGCTGCTTCCCGAACTCTGCATCCAGCACTTGTGTCAGCGCATCGCGATGGGCCAGCCGGTCGGCGTTGGTGGCAAAGCGCGGATCGGCGGCGAGATCCTCGCGACCGATACGGGTGGTAAGGATATCCCAGAACTTGGGCAGCTGGCACATGACGAACATCCAGCCGTCGGCAGCGCGGAACATCTGGCTGGGCGTAGCCGTGGGGTGCGCGCTGCGCGGAGTGCGCTGGGTTTCGTCCCTGTTGTTCATGTACCACAGCGCCGGATAGCTGGTCTGGTGGACCGCGGCCGAGAGCAGATCGGTATCGACATCGCGGCCCTTGCCGCTGCGCTGCGCATCGACCAGCGCGCCGAGCAGGCCGATGCAGAAGATCGTGCCGGTGATGAAGTCCACCATCGACAGGCCCATGCGCTGCGGGTCGCCGCCGGGCTCACCGGTGAGCTGGCAATAGCCAGCCTCGGCCTGCATCAGGTAATCATAACCCGGCCACTTGGCCCGCGCATTGTCGCGCCCGTAGGCGGACAGGTGCGCGCAGACGATGGCCGGATTGATCCCGCCGAGCGCGGCATAATCAAGGCCCAGCCGCGCCGGCAGGTCGCCGCGCATGTTGTTGGCGACCGCGTGGCTTTGCCCGACCAGACGGTGCAGCACTTCCTGCCCGGCATCGCTGCCAAGATCGAGCGTCAGCGACCGCTTGTTGAGATTGAACGCCTGAAAGTAGACGCTCTCGCCGGGACGCAGAAAATGCGGGCCGACCGCGCGCGCGGTGTCGCCCCCGCCGCGCCGCTGGCCATCGGGGCCGGGCTTGCCGGGCGGCTCGATCTTGATGACCTCGGCGCCCATCTGGGCAAGGAACATCGTTCCATAAGGCCCCGCGCCATATTGCTCGGCGCTGATGATCCGGAAGCCCCGGAGCGGAAGGTCGGTTGCCGCTTCCATCGCGTGCCGCCCGCTCAGGCCGGGTTCTCCTTGAGGTGCTGCTTGGCGATGATCATGCGCTGCATTTCGTTCGTGCCCTCGCCAATGCACATCAGCAGGCTGTCACGATAATAGCGTTCGATGTCATATTCCTTGGAATAGGAATAACCGCCATAGATTCGCATCGCCTCTTGGCTGTTTTCGACTGCGGCTTCGGATGCAAAATACTTCGCCATGCCCGCTTCCTTGTCGCAACGTTCGCCGCGATCATAGGCTTCCGAGGCATCGAGCGTCAGCAGACGCGCGGCGCGCGCGCGGGTGACCATTTCGCCGAGTTTCAGCTGGATCGCCTGATGTTCGGCAATCGGCTTGCCCATGGTGTGGCGTTGCTGCGCATATTCGGTGGCTAAGCGCAGACTGCCTTCAGCCAGCCCGACGCCACGCGCCGCAACATTGATGCGCCCCAGTTCAAGGCCCCCGGTCGCCTGAAAGAATCCCTGCCCCTCGACCCCACCGATCAGCTGGTCGGCGGGGATACGGTAGTCCTCCATGATAAGCTCGGCGGAATCGATGCTCTTGTAGCCGAGCTTGTCGAACTTCTTGCCGGTGGAGAGGCCCTCACGCTTATCGGCGATGAACAGGCTCATGCCCTTGTAACGCGGCTCGGCTGCCGGATCGGTCTTGGCCAGCAGCGCGAAGCACTGGCCGTTCAAGGCATTGGAAATCCAGGTCTTGGTGCCGTTGAGGATGTAGTCGCCGTTGGCATCCTTCTTCGCCACGGTGCGGAGCGCCTGAAGATCGGTGCCGGCATTAGGTTCTGTCAGTGCAAGGCCTCCGCGGATCTCGCCGCTCGCGAACTTGGGGAGCCACTTGGCTTTCTGTTGCACCGTGCCGAAACGCTCCACGGCGGCAGCCATGATGAGGTGCGAATTGAAGATACCGGTGATCGCCATCCAGTGGCTCGAGATCTTCATCACGATCTTGGCATAGGTCGTCGCGGGCAGACCGAGCCCGCCATATTCCTGTCCGATGGTCGCCCCGAACAGGCCCATCTCGGCCATCTGGTCCACCAGTTCGGCAGGCCACAGGTCGTTGTGATCATGGTGCTTGATCACCGGGATAACCTCGCGCTCCATCCAGCGGTCGATCGCGTCCATGAAGGCGCGTTCCTCGTCCGGATCGATCGTGCGGATCTGGTTAGCGATTGCTGCGGCAGTGGCCATGGCTTTGATCCTTGCGGTCTGTCTGATTACTTGTCGAGCGCGCCGAAGCCGCGCTTCCACACCAGCACTGTGCGCTTATAGTGGGCGACGATATCGCCGTGCTGGTTCTTGGCGATAGTCTTGAAGGTGACGATGCCCTGTTCGGGGCGGCTGGCGCTCTCGCGCTTTTCCAGCACCTCGCTTTCGCAATAGAGCGTGTCGCCCACGAACAGCGGCTTGACCATGCGCACCTCGTCCCAGCCGAGATTGGCGATCGCCTTACCGCTGGTGTCCGACACGCTCATGCCGGTCATCAGTGCGATGGTGAAGGGGCTGACCACAAGCGGCTTGCCAAACTCGGTGTCCTTCGACAGTTCGTAGTCGAAATGCGCCGGATGGGTGTTCATCGTCAGCAGCGTAAACCATACGTTGTCGGCGTCGGTGATCGTCCGCCCGGGACGGTGTTCGTAGACGTGGCCGACCACGAAATCCTCGAAATAGCGCCCCTGCACCTCGCGAAAGCGGCCGGGGGATACTTCGATGTAAGAATCACGCATTGCCAAGCTCCTCGTGGCGCGCCAGCAGCGCGCGATAACGGATGATGAAGGGCGCCTCGAGCATCCGGCCGCGAAAGCGGATCGCACGCCCCCCGCCCGCCTCGTAGGCGGCGAGCGCCTCGCGGGCCTCGTCGACCTCTGCGGCGGACGGCAGGAAGACTGCATGGATGGCGGCAAGTTGCGCCGGATGGATCGCCGCCTTGGCCGCAAAGCCGATTGCGCGGGCGCGGGCCGCTTCCTCGGCCAGCCCGGCCTCATCCTCAAGCTTGACGAACGGCACGTCGATGGCGGGCTTTCGCGCTTCGGCGCAGGCCAGCACCAATTGCTGGCGCGCGGCGAGCAGCGGTTCCCACGCCAGCTCGACGCCCAGTTCTCCGGAAAAATCGCCCCCGCCGAACATCACCGCCGCCACCTTGTCGTGACCGGCAATGGCAAAGGCGTGGCGCAGGCCCTTGGGCGTTTCGATCAACGGAATGAGCGACGGGCAGCTTTCCCCCAGCGCGCCGGCGACCACGGCAAGATCGCCCGCCTCCTCGACCATCGGCACCAGCAGCGTTGCAGGCAGTGTTTCGGCATCGAGCAGCGCGGCAAGATCGCGCACCCCGGCGGCGGTGCGAACGGCATTGATTCGGATCGCCCAGCCTTGCGGCTTTTTCGCGACCTCGGCGATCGCGGCGGCTCGGGCGCTGTCCTTGTCGGCAGCTGCCACCGCGTCCTCCAGGTCGATCACCGTCAGCCCCGCCCCGCCCGCGCGCGCCTTGGCAAAGCGGTCAGGCCGCGAACCGGGAACGAACAGCAGGCTGGCAGCGACAAACACGACAAGATCCTCGCGATTTCGGGAATGTGACGTCACCCGGAATTCAGGCTTCACAATTTGTCCGGACAAATCTAAAGTCAAGGAGGAATTGCGCGGTTGCCCGATAGCTTTTCGATAATGACGCTGGTTTGGAGGGAAATGATGACATTGATGAAATCCGGTTTGCTTGCAGTCGGCACTGCTGCCTTCGCGATGCTCGCGGTCGCGGGAGCGCAGGCTCGCACGCTCGACCCGGCAAAGCCAGAGGATGCGCTCGAAATCTCCAAGCGGCTGCAATGCGGCGTCTCGGAAGACGAGCCTGCGGTCTACCACTGGTCGGGCAATATCTACGGCCGCAGCCCCGGCTTGCGCGACAAGCTGCTGTTCAAGGGCGAAGGGATGAATATCCGCCGCTGCGTCGAAGTGAACGATCCGCAGCGCGGCAAGGGCTGGCGGCTGGTCAGCCGCGAAGTCATGCTGATGCTCGACCCCAAGACCGGCGAGGTCGTGCGGCAATGGGAGAACCCCTACACCGGCGAGACCGTCGAGGTGATGCACATCCACAATGATCCCGTAAACGGCCGCCCCAACTTCGCCCGCGGCGCGGACGGCTCGCCCTTTACTCTCGGCAGCCTGCGCGAGGCCGGGCCCTATGTCTTCATGCCGTTCGAGGCCCCGCTGTTCTACACCAACCCGCTCACCGGCGATTATCAGGAATATGTCGGCGGCGAATACCACGCGATGGAGATCTTCGACTTCGGCGCGCTCAAGAGCGACCTCTACGACAGCACCAAGCCGACCGCCTACCCGATGATCAGCTGGGTGCGCATTTCGGGCTGGGCGCCGTGGATGAAGATGGGCAGCCGTCCGGGCCAGATGGTCTTCAACGCGATGGGCCGCAAGCTGCCCGGCGGGTTCGAGGAACTGCCCGATGTGCTCAAGAGCGAGATCCGCGCCAATTACCCGATCTACGAACAAGCACCGCCCAAGGACGATGCACGTCCCAACGAGACGACCTGGACCAAGTTCAAGCTGCTGACCGATAAGGCGCGCGAGGCGGCCGGCACCTCCGGCAAGTCGGGCGAGGGCCATTGATCGCAACATCGCGGCGCGGTTTCCTTGCTGGGAGCAGCGCCGCGATCCTAGCCGGCGCCGCTCCGGCGCGGGCACGCGGGCGGACCGAAGTGGACGTCGCAGTGATCGGCGCAGGCCTCGCCGGGCTCCATGCTGCGCGCGCCTGCGAGGCGGCGGGGCTGAAGGTCGTCGTGATCGAGGCCGAGCGGCGCATCGGCGGACGGCTCCACACGTTGCATGACCTGCCCGGCGCGCCGGAGGCTGGAGGCATCCAGGTCGGCGCGGGCTACACTAGGCTGCGCAAGGCCGCCGGCGAACTTGGCGTAGTCCTCGATAGCGGCGGCGGTGCGGGAGCGGGGATCGCCGACGCGCCGGGAAACCTCTATGCGGTGAACGGCGTGACGGCGACGCCCACCGACTGGCCCACCAGTCTCGGCAACCGCCTTGCCGATACTGAGCGCGCAGTCGAACCTGCGGCCTTGCTGCGCCACTATGCCCGCGCCTTCCCGCGACTGTCGGGGCCCGACGGGTGGCGCTATACCGCGCCCGATTCCGATATCTCGGTGCTCGCCGCGCTCCGCAGCGCAGGAGCCAGCGAGGAGGCCCTGCGGCTGATTGCGGCCAATTTCAACGGCAACAGCCTTGCGGGCATGTCGCAGCTTAGCCTTGCACGCACCTTCGCGATCTATGCCAGCCAGCCCGGCCCGATCGCTACCATCGCGGGCGGATCGCAGCGGCTGCCCGAAGCCATGGCGGCGAGCCTGCGCGGCAATGTGCGGCTCGGACAAACCGTCCGCGCGCTGCACGAGGAAGCAGACGGGGTAACGCTCCACCTTGGCAAAGCCACGCTGCGTGCCTCCCATGCGATCTGCACTATCCCATTTGCCGCGCTGCGTCACGTCCCGGTTGAGACCTCCCTTGCCCCGGCCGCCGCGCGGATGATCGCCGAACTGCCCTATACCCGCGCGAGCTTCGCCTACATAGCGGCAAGCGAACCCTTCTGGGAAGCGGACGGCCTACCTGCGACACTCTGGAGCGATGATCCGTTGATCGGACGCGTCTTCGTGCTCGGCGCGGCACCGCCCATGCTCAAGCTGTGGACCACCGGGGCGGGCGCAGACCTGCTTGACCGCCTGCCATCCGAGGAAGCCGGCCGCCTGATCGTTGCACGCATAGAGGCGACGCGTCCCTCCTCACAGGGCAAGCTCCGCGTGCTGCGGCTGTACAGCTGGCAAGCCAATCCGGGTGCGCGCGGCATTTATCATCACATCGGCACCGGCATGGCGGCAGACCTTGCAGCGACCACCCGCCGTCGCGGAAAGCGTCTGCATTTCGCTGGCGAGCACCTCGGGCGAGCCGCGAGCGGCATGGAAGCCGCCTTCGAAAGCGCCGAAGCAGCGGTCGACGCCGTCCTCGCGCGCGCCTGACCTGACCGCCACAAAAACGAACGGCGGGAGCGCGAGGCCCCCGCCGTCCGTTCGCAGCCTAGCTGCTGCTAGCCGTCAGAAGCGCACTTCGGCAATCACGCCGAAGCGACGCGGCGGACGCAGGCCGGCAATGAAGCTGCGGCGCAGATCACGGTTCGCGTCGGCATAGCGGATCAGCTGGTTGACCGCCGTCTCATCGAACAGGTTGCGCACGAAGAACTGCACCCGGAAATTGTCGTTCTGCGCGCCGAGGCGCACGTCCGACACCACCGAATCCCCGGTTTCGGCAAGGTTGTGAACCTGTGCGAAGCTGCTGGAGAGCAGATAGGCGTTGATCCCCGCAAAGGCCTGCCAGCCCGAATTGCCGATATCGCGGCGATAATCGAGATCGGCGAACACGGTGTGTGCGGGTGCGCGCGGCAGGCTCTTGCCGGTGAGATCGCCGAACAGTGCCTGACAGCCCGTGGTTCCGGGGAACTGGTCGCCCGTCGAGCAATTGACAAGGCTATCATCGGCCACATCGTTGAGCACGCCCTGGTTTTCGTCAACGCCGTTGCGGAAGCGGGTGTTGGCATAGGCGTAGTTGGCGGTCAGGGTCAGTTCCGGCGAAGGCTTCACCTGCATTTCCAGCTCGAGCCCGGTAATCCGCACATCGCCGGCATTGTTGATCGCCGAGACGAGCTGCGGCGCCAATTGCGGATTGAGCGGATCGTCCGGCCCGCCAATCTGCACCGGCTGGGTCAGCTGATAACCTTCGATGGTGTTGTGATACAGCGCGAGATTGACCAGCAGCGCCCCGTCGAGGAACGTGTTCTTCGAACCGATTTCGTAGGATACGACATCCTCGGCGTCGAAGGTTCCCCGACCCACTGCGATCGCGGCAGGACCGTTGAACCCACCCGGCTTTTGACCTTCCGAATAGACCGCATAGATCAGGTTGTCGGGGCTGATCTGGAAATCGGCGGTGATGCGCGGCAGGAATTCGCTGAAGGTCACCTGAGCGGCGACCGGCGCGCCGATATTGCCTGCCGCAACAGTCGCGGTCTGGGCGACGGTGCGGATCCGTTCTTCCTGATAACGCCCCTCGGCGCTGATCGAGAGGCTGTCGGTGATATCGAAGGAGACCGAGCCGAACACCGCGATGTTGCGGATCTCGTCAATGGAATTGTTGCGGCTCTCGGTCAGGGCGCCGAGGGCGCTGAACGGCGGGAACGGTGCGGGGGCACGGCAGAGCCGGTTTTGCGCGCAGAACGCAAGGCGCGCGGCGCGCATATTGGCATCGGCCTCAGCCTGTGCGCCAGGCGGCAGCACCCGGTTGTCGGTCGAGGTGCCCTCCTGCTCCCAGTAGAACCCGCCGAGCAGGAAGCGTGCCCGATCGGTCGTGTATTGCAGCCGCAGCTCCTGCTGCCAGTCGGTGCGTTCGGACTGGTTGGAGAAGGAGAAGTCGGTCTGCGAACTGGCGAAGCCGAAGAAAGCCGGCGGCGCGCCCAGCGGGAAGCCGGCGAAGATGACGCCCTGGAAGCGGTTGGGCGAATAGTCGCCGTCGGTGCGCTGCACCGATTCGCGGCTGTTGTAGCCGGTGAGCGATGTCAGCGTCAGGTTGTCGGACAAGTCGACGTCGACGTTCAGGCCGACGTTCCAGGTATCGATCGCGTTGCCGACAAACTCGCCTTCGAACTGTTCGGTGTAATCGGTGCTGACCGGGCGCGGCTGAATGACGCCGCAGAAATAGCGCCCCTGCCCGCGATAGAGCCCGCCATTGTCGGGCAAGCAGTTATTGTCGTTTGCGTCGGTGGCGAAAATCGCGGGCTGGCCGTCGCGGGTGCGGGTGTAGTTGCCGCGCAGGCCCACGCGCAGCGCGCCGCCGTTGTCGTACTTGAGCATGGCGAAGGCGGAATTGGTTTCCTGCTCGCCGATCGGGCTGCCGTCGAACTGGTTGGTGAAGAAGCCTTCGTTCTTGAAGTAGCGCCCGCCGACGATGAGGCCGAGACCGGGTGCCAGCGGCCCGCTGATCGAACCGCTGATGTCATAGGCCATGCCCTCGGACACGTCGGCCTGCACCCGCCCGCTCCAGCGATCTGCGGGCGACTTGGTGATGATGTTGATCGCGCCGGAATAGGTGTTGCGACCGTAGAGCGCGCTCTGCGGCCCCTTGACCACTTCGATCCGAGAAATCGAATCGATGTCGTAGTCGGCGATCGAACCGTTGAAATAGATGCCGTCGATAAAGAAGGCCACGCCCGAATCCCCGAGGATGTTGGCCTGGCCACGGATCACCGGGCGGTTGGCGTCGCGGCCGAAACTGTCGTCAAAGACAAGGCCGGCGGTTGCCCGCGTGAGATCGGTCACGCTGTTGAAGCCGAGCCGGTCGATCCCGTCGGCGGTGACCACCGCCACCGCAAGCGGGGCATCCTGAAGCCGCTCCTCGGTCTTGCGAGCAGTGACGACGATCTCGTTAGCCGAGGTGACCAAGGCCCGCGCTTCGCTTTCGCTCTGATCTTCGGCAACGGTCTGCGCCATCAGCGCGCCCGGCGTGAGCATCGTGGCTGTCAGCAGGATGCTGCGAACAAGCTGTTTCATGGCTGCTTTTTCTCCCCTCGAAAAGCGCCCCTGAGGGCGTCCCGAAAATTCCCGTCGTCTATTTCTGCCAAGCCGCGAAAATTTGTCCAGACAAATTTCTGACAAAGCTGTGCAAGAGCTGTTGCGGCGAGATCCTTGTGCCATTCTTGCCGCACCCTCCAGCAGCGGCTCAGACCGGCTTGACGTTGCCGAGGCAGGCGGTCGCAAGCAGCAGCACGTATACCGCCCATACCCAGATGCGCGTGCGGTCCATCGTGCGGCGCAGCGGGATCTCGGTCGCGTCGCTCGAACCTTGGGTGAGCACCGCAGCAAGCTGCGCGCCGACCGGCTTGAAAGTCACGTCGATCATGATTGCAGCGACAAAGATCGCGCCGAACAGCAGCGCCTTGATCGCCAGCCAATCAGGCTCCAGCGGCGCGCCGAGCAGCAGGCTCTGTGCGCCGAGCCACAGGTAGAAACCGCCGATCGCCCAGCGCAGCACCCCCTCGATCCGGCGGTTGCGTGCCGCGCGCGGGGTCTGGTCATAGGCATGCGAATCCCACACCAGCCAGAGCCAGAACAGGCCCGTCGCCCAGGCCCCCGCCAGCAGCCAGACGGGCACCTCCCACCACCCGCCGGTTGCAACCACACTCAGCGACAAGGGCACCATCAGCGCCCACGCGCTGCGCGGCACCATGTCAACTTCGACCAGCAGGGTCAGTAAGGCAATGCGCTGATCGACCGACCATTTCGCGCGCTTGCGGAAGTGCTGGCCAAGCATAAACACCCCCACATCCGCGCCCAACCACAGGACAAACAACAGCAGGTGGGCATAGACGAGCACCGGATAGGCAAAGCCAGACATATCTTTTGCAGGCTCCCTCACATCATGCTGTTGCGCAAAAAGCACCCTGTATGAAACTTTCGAGGCTCTTTGTCCGGACAAATGACATGTGCGCGCTTGACAAGCAAGCGTTTGTCCGGACAACTTCGCAACGCAGGTAGGGGACATCTGGAACGTCAGAAGGCGGCCAGCCGACCAATATTTGAGGAGCCCATCCCATGACCACCTCCATCCGGCTGAGCCCGGCAATTGCAAGTATGACCTCCGCCCTTGCACTTCTCGCAAGTGCCGCGCCTGTCTGGGCGCAGGACAGTGCTGCATCCGAAACCACCGCCGATGCGGCAGATCCGGGCGCGATCATAGTCACCGCACAGCGGCGTTCCGAAGATCTTCAGGATGTGCCCGCGTCGGTCACGGCGCTTGGCGCTGAAGACATTGCTCTGAGGCAGATCGAAGACGCGAACGATCTTCAGGCGCAGATCCCCGGCGTGGTCATCACCACCGGAACCGGCACCTCGAACTCAGCCCGCATCTTCTTCCGCGGCATCGGCGAGGACGAATCGCGCGGCGCAGTCGACCCGGCGATCGGCATCTACATCGACAATGTCTATCTCGGGCGCACCGTCGGCAGCCTTGTCGACCTGCTCGACATCGAGCAGGTCGAAGTGCTGCGCGGACCGCAGGGCACGCTTTACGGGCGCAACACCAATGGCGGGGCGATCAAGTTCACCTCAGTCCGCCCGCAGCTTGGCGAAAACTCTGTCTCGGCCGATTTCGGATATGGCAATTTCGATCGCATCCAGGGGCGCGGCATCGTCAACGTGGCGCTGGCAGACAGCATGGCGCTGCGCGTATCGGGCCTTTACCGCGAGCGTGACGGGTATTTCACCCTCAATCCCAATGGCGCCTTCGCCGGACTGGCCGGAACCACGATCGGCGACGAGGAAGTGCTCTCCTTCCGCGGCAGCCTGTACGGCGAGATGAGCGAGCACTGGAACGTGACCGCCACCTTCGACTACACCAAGGACAATTCCGACCCGGTCCCCAGCACGCTGGCCGCCTCCAGCAGCAACCCGGCAATCACCACCGACCGCGATGGGGACATTTTCACACTTGAACCGGCGCCCGGCGTCACCTGTTCGGCAGCGACCCCGCCCGGCTTTCTGCCGATCGGCTGCTTTACCGACTATGCAAGTTCGGTCGAAACCTACGGGGCCTCGATCGAGCTGAACGGCGAATACGACAACTTCACGATCACCTCGATCACCGCCCTGCGGGCGATGAACGATGACCTGTCGAGCTTCATCAGCTTCCCGTTCTTCCAGCGCACCAAGCAGGATCAATTCAGCCAGGAACTGCTGGTCAACTTGACGCCGGCAGAGCCTCTCAACCTGACGTTGGGCGCGTTCTATTACGAGGAAGGCGTCGACCTGCGCTATACCTTCATCTTCCCGTTCGAGAACTTCGTCGACACCCAGAGCTTTGCACTTTTCGGCCAGGCGGAACTGGAAGTAACCGATGCGCTGACCTTCACGGGTGGCCTGCGCTGGACCACCGAGGATCGCGACTTCGTGGGCAATGCCGGCGGGCCGCTGGCCGGGTTCGGCACCAATATCACCGGCACTGCGGACACCGACAACGTCACCTGGACTGTGAAGGCCGATTACGCGATCACCGACGACATCCTGCTCTACGCCTCTTACGCGACCGGGTTCAAATCGCCCGGGTTCTCGTCGGACTGCTTCAACCCGACCGCGTGTTTCCGCCGGGTCGATGAGGAACAGCTCGATTCGATCGAGGCAGGCCTGCGCACTCAGTTCTGGGATGGACGGATCACCCTTAACGCGACCGCCTTCTACAACGACTATCAGGACCTGCAGATCAGCGGCACCCTGCCGACCGGTGCCTTTACCCGTATCAATGCCGGCGAGGCCCGGATTCAGGGCGCCGAAATCGAGGGCCGGATCGAGCCTGTCGACGGCCTGACCATCTACGGCAATGCCAGCTTCCTCGATGCCGAATACCGCAACCTCAACTTCCAGCAGGCCGGCCTGCTCTCGAACAGCACCAACACCGTGCCCGGTCTCGCCTGCACCGGGGTCACGGCCGCTCCGGGCACATCCCAATACGAGGCGCAAGTGATCGACTGCGCGCTAGGGCTCGACCTCAAGAATGCGCCCGAGTTCAAGGGGCTGATCGGGTTTGTCTATGAGGCCGATGTTGGTCCGGGGCAGATCTTCTTCGGCAGCGATGTCGCCTATGAAGAGGACACCTTCGGTCTGGTTGCCAACGTGCCGGGCACCGAACAGAGCCCCGGGACACGGATCGATGCACGGATCGGCTATCGAACCGATCGCTGGCGCGTGACCCTGTGGGGCAAGAACCTGACGGATCGGGAGTATTTCCGTGCCAATACCTTCAACGTGCCGACCCGTCAGAACCAGGTCTTTGCCGCCCCGCCGCTTACCGTCGGCGTGGATATCGGCCTTACCTTCGACTGACGCGGTGCGCGCCGCAGCACGGCTGCTCAAAGCGGCGCTGGCCCTTTCGGTCGGCGCCGCGCTTCCCGCGAAGGCCGAACAACAGGCTGCAGCTTTCGGCGTCGCGCCGTGGAGCGAGGTCGTGGTCAGCGTCGCCGACCTCGATGCGAGCGCGGCCTGGCTGGTGGACGACGGCGGCTGGCGCGAAGACGCGCGCGGGGTGCTATCGCGCGAAGAACTCGCCTATTGGCGCCTGCCGGAGACCGTTTCGGGCGCATACCTCAGGATTTGCGCCCCCAAGGCCGAGAGCGGCTGCATCCGCTACATCCGCTTCGATGGGGCCGAGGCACAGCGCCCGATCCGCCTTGCCGCGCGCCCATGGGACACAGGCGGCATTTTCTCGGTCATGCTGCGCAGCGAGGACACGCAGGCGATGTTCGACGCGGCAATCGCGCGCGGATGGTGGGCGGAAAGCCCGCCCTATGCCTTCAGCTTCGGCGGATCGGATCTGGTCAATGTCGTGATCCGCGGCCCCCACGGGGTCAATTACGCGCTCTACCAGCGCGCAGCCCCGCCGTTTGACGGCTTTCCGGTGGGCAGGCTCAGCCAGGCCTTCAACACCATGCGCATGGTGCGCGACCAGCCCGCTGCCCTCGCCTTTTTCCGAGACCGGCTCGGCTTCGGGGTGCTGTTCGACGCCCCCTTCACCGATCCCGAGCCGCGTCCCAACAATTTCTCGGTGCCGGCCAACCTTGCCACGACGCTGGTGCGCCGCGCCGCTGTTGCCCAGCCGGCGCTGCCCGGCGAGGACGGACGGATCGAAGTGATGCAGTTCGAAAGCTTCGCCGGGCGCGACCTTTCCGCCCATGCCGCGCCGCCCAATTGGGGTATCATCTCGGTGCGCTATCCCGTCGCGCGGCTTGGTGCCTATCGCGCGCTTCTGGAAGCGAACGGCGTGGCAGCCGTACATGAAGCCGGCGAAGTTCCAGTCGGCGGGCTCGGCACGCTCGATCTTGTCGCGGTGCGCGATCCCGACGGCAGCCTGACGGAGTTCTACCATGCCCGCTAGGCCCCCGTGCATCGGCCCGCTGGACAGTATCGCGCGGCTGCGTCACCTTCCGTCTGCCGCGCTGGCGGCACCCCATCGCGCAAAGGAGAGAGCGTGACACCCGCAACAACCCCCGGCATCGCCGCGCCGCCCGACGACAGAGGCGAATTCGCCAAGGGCTGGAAGGTCCTGCTCGCGGGCGTGCTCGGGGTGATGTGCGGTGCCTCGCCCATCCCCTACAACGTCATCGGCTTCACCATCGGCCCGCTGCGGGAGGAATTCGGGTGGAGCCAGACCGAGGCGGTGCTGCCGATCACCCTGTTCGGTGTGATCGCCAGCGTGCTTGCGCCGGTGTTCGGCTGGATGGCGGATCGCTTTGGCGTGCGCCCGGTGGCGCTGTGGTCGCTGTTTGCCTTTGCGCTGTCCTTCGCCGCGGTCGCGCTGACCCCGGCGGGAGACCCGCGCGCCACGCTGTATATCTACTATGCCTTCTGGGCGGTGATCGGCCTTTTCGGTATCGGCTCGACTCCTGTCACATGGAGCCGCGCGGTCAACCTGTGGTTCTACAAGAACCGCGGCCTGGCGCTCGGCATTCTGTTGCTCGGCACCAGCCTTGCCGCGATGATCATCCCGCGCTTTGCGGTCGATGTGATCGAAACGCAGGGCTGGCGCGCGATGTTCGCGGCGGTGGCGCTGTTCCCGCTTGCGGCGCTGGTGGTCGCCTTTTTCCTGTTCCGCGAACCGACCCCGGATGAACGCCCGCGCGCCATCGAGAGCGAGAGCGGGCGGCTGACCGGCGTCACGCTTGGCGCAGCGCTGCGCGATTACCGTTTCTGGATCATCTGGCTGTCGATCGCCTCGATTGCGGTGGCGTTCGGCGGTGCCTTCATCAACATGCCGACCATGCTGGGATTGCGCGGCGTGGATGCGACCAGCGCGGCAAGCGTGATGGGCATTCTCGGCATCGGCATCTTCGCCGGACGGCTGATCACGGGCGCGCTGCTCGACCGGTTCTGGCAGGGATTCGTCGCCTTCCCGCTGCTGTGCCTGCCGGCAATCTCGGCGTGGATCCTGCTGGGCGACAGCATCACCTTCCCGCTCGCGGCGATGGCCGGCTTCTTGCTCGGCTTTGCCGCCGGGGCCGAGAGCGACCTTATCGCCTACCTGACGGGCCGCTATTTCGGGATGGCCAATTACGGGCGCATCTACGGGATGCTGTACATGCCCTTCGGCCTTGGCTCTGCCGCCTCGCCGGTGATCTATGCGCAGGTCTTTGACCGCACCGGCAGCTATGATCCGATCCTGACCATCGCCATCGGGCTGTTCATCGCCGGGGGGGCGTTGCTGCTGCTGCTGGGCCGTTATCCGGATAGCTTTCCCGAGGCCGAGCCCGACCCCTCCCCCGCCGCGCCGGAGCCTGCATGATGGCCAGCCTTGCTCACGACAATCCGCTTGCCCCGCTGCGAAAGGCCGTGGCGGAGGCGGCGCTGCTGACTGATCCGGCCAGCCTTGCACTGCACAGCCACGACGTGCTCTCGCACGGGGGCGAGCCCCTCGCGGTGTTCCGGCCGGCATCGGTCGAGGAACTTGCCGCCGGGATTGGCGCGGCAACGGCGGCAGGCATCGCCATCGTCCCGCGCGGCGGGGGGATGAGCTATACCGGCGGCTATCTTTATGACGGCGGGCCGTTCCTGCTGGTCGACACCGCCGCGCTCGACGCGATCATCGAAGTCAACGAGACTGACATGGTCGCCACCGTCGAAGCCGGGATCAGCTGGGACGCGCTCTACCGCGCGCTCGCCCCGCGTGGGCTGCGGGCGCTGGCGTGGGGCACCCTGTCGGGCATCCGCGCCACGGTGGGCGGCGGGATGAGCCAGAACGGCACCTTCTGGGGTGCACGTGGCGGCAGCGTGGTGGACGGTGCGGTCAGCTTTGACGTGGTGCTCGCCGACGGGACGATCATCTCCACCGGCTCCGGTTTCTTCCGCCCCTATGGCCCCGACCTTACCAGTCTCTTCGCCGCCGATTGCGGGGCGTTCGGTGTCAAGGCGCGGGTGCGGCTCAAATTGGTGCGCGAGGCCGAGGCCTTCGCCTATGGCTCGTTCAGCTTCGAGCGCCACGATGCGCTGCTGGGCGCGATGAGCGCGATTGCTCGGGCTGAACTCGCCTCGGAAAGCTTCGCCTTCGATCCCTTTCTGCAAGCCCAGCGGATGAAGCGGGATTCGCTGGTAAAGGACGCACGCCAGCTCGGCAACATGCTCAAGGCCGAGGCCAAGGCGAGCGGCATCTTCAAGGCGATGAAAGAGGGCGCAAAGGTCGCGCTCGCCGGGCGGAGCTTCCTCGACGGGGTGCCTTTCAGCCTGCACTGCATCGCCGAAGGCCGCCACCAGTCCGGGGTCGATGCCGACATGCGCGCGATCGAGGCCATTGTGCGCGGACATGGCGGGAGCGTGGTCGAAAATTCGATCCCCAAGATCCTGCGCGCCAATCCCTTCCCCCCGCCCAATTCGATGCTTGGCCCCGGCGGAGAACGCTGGGTGCCGGTGCACGGCTTCCTCCCCCACTCGCGGCTCGTCGAGGCTTGGGAACGGCTGCAGGCCTTGTGGGATGCCAACGCCGCCGACATGGCGCGGCTCAAGGTCGAAACCGGTGCCCTGATCGCCGCGACCGGCCGCAGCGCCTGCCTGATCGAGCCCGTGTTCTACTGGCCGGGCGAGCAGAACCCGCTCCACGCCCACGCCATCGATGCCGATCACCTCGCGCGCCTGCCGCGCCTTGCCGACAACCCCGAGGCGACCGCACTGGTGGAGACGCTCAAGGCCGAGGTCATCGCCATCTTCCAGAGCCTTGGCGCGATCCACTTGCAGATCGCCCGCACCTATCCGCTGCGCGCGCGCCATGACCCGGCGGGATGGGCGATCCTGACGGCGCTCAAACGGCAGGTCGACCCCAAGGGTCTGATGAACCCCGGCGCGCTGGGGCTCGATGCCGCTGATTGACCGCCGCCGCACGCTTGCCGCAGGATTGGGCGCCGCCGCGCTTACCCGCGCCCCATTCGCCTTCGCCAAGGGAGACAATGTGACCGATACCGCCGCCTTTTCCGCCATGGCAATGCAGCTGACCGCCCGCTCGCTCGAACGCCTGTCCGAGGCCGCCGCCGCGCGCGCGGCGATCCTTACGCATATCGCCGAGATCGAAGGCCAGATCCGCACCAGCGCAATCTTCGTCGCCCAGTATTCGGGGCGGCCGGTCAAGCTGGTGGTGCTGCCCGAATACCTGTTCACCTCCTATCCCGGGCGCATTTCCATTCCCGATTTCGCCGCGCGAGTGGGCTTTGCCGAGGACGGCCCAGAATATGAGGCGCTCGGCGGGGTGGCGCAGCGGCTCGGCATGTTTCTTGCGGGCAATGCCTACGAGACCGATGCGGCCTTCCCCGATTTCTATTTCCAGACCAGCTTCATCGTCGCGCCTTCGGGGGAGGTGGTGCTTCGCTATCGCCGCCTGCTGTCGATGTTCGCCCCTTCCCCGCATGATGTGTGGGAGGCCTATCTCGACAAGTACGGCCTTGAGGGCGTGTTTCCGGTGGCGCGCACCGAGATCGGCAATCTCGCGGCCATCGCCAGCGAGGAAATCCTCTACCCCGAAATCGCCCGCGCCCTCGCCTTGCGCGGGGCGGAGGTGTTCTGCCATTCCTCCAGCGAGATCGGCTCGCCGCTCGCCACCCACAAGGATATCGCCAAGCAAGCGCGCGCGTTTGAAAACCTCGCCTATGTCGTCTCGGCCAACACGGCGGGGATTTCCGGTACGGCCATGCCGCTCGCGAGCGCCGACGGGAACAGCCAGGTGGTCGACTGGAAGGGGCGGATCGTGGCGCAATCGGGCGACGGGGAGACCTTCACCGCCTTTGCCGCGATCGACCTTGCCGGTTTGCGCGAGGCGCGGCGAACCCCGGCGATGACCAATTACCTCGCCCGCCAGCGTCCCGCCCTGTTTGCGCAGGCCTATGCCGCAGCCGCCGCGCCGTTTCGCGGCCCCGACGGCATGATGGAGGACGGCAAGCCCGCCGTCCCCGACCGCGACCACTTCCAGCGCGCACAAGCCGAGGTGATCGAACGCCTCGCCAAGGCAGGAGTGATCTGATGCAGCACCGTACGATCAGCGGCACGATCCGCTACCTTTCGATGAAGCCGGGCCGCGAAGGCAGCGAGCGCGGGCGGGAGAGCTTCCGCTTCACCCATCACGGGGATGGCTCGGTCATCATGAGCGCCCATTGCGAGATCGAGGAACCCGATCCCACGGTGATGCGCGACATCATCTGCCACATCGGGCCGGACCGCAAGCCGCGCAACCTGCTGGTGCACTTGACCGTGGGCGATGCGTTCCTCGGATCGGGCTGGATGAACCACGATCCCGTCAAAGGCACGATCTCTTGCGAAAGCGACAGTCCGGCATTGGGCCGTCATTCGGAGGCGCGCGAGGCAGGAGACTTCGACGCTTTCGGCACGCATCCGGTGGTGGGCGATGGCTTCACCACCCGGCTGATGGACCACACCAAGGGCCCGCACCGCAGGAAATTGCGCTTCTTCCTGCCCTCGCCCGACCATCGCGGCGCGACCGCCCCGCAGATCGCGGAAGTGATGATGACGATGGAATATGTCGGCGAGGAGGAAAAAACGGTAGCTGCCGGCACCTTCCAGTGCCGCCGCTACCGGTATGTCGATGACAGCGAGGGGGGCATGGGCGGCGAACACCATCCCGATTTCGACATGTGGGTGACCGCCGATGCCGACAGCATCCTCGTGTACGGGTCGATCGACGGTTACATGATGAACCGTTACGAGCTGGTCGAACTGACCCGCTAGACGCGGACCACCACCTTGCCGAAGTGCCCGCCGTTCTCGAGGCAAGCGAAGGCGGCAGACGCATCCGCGAAGGCGAACTGGTGATCGACGGGGATTGCGATGCGCTTGTCGGTGACCACTGCGAGCGCCGCCTCCAGCATCGCGCGGCTGCCGCTGGCAATGCCCTTGATCGCGGCGTTCTTGCCGATCAGCGCGCCCTGGCTGGCGCTGGCGGCATCCTGCGGCGACCCGGCCAGCGCGCCGAGCGTGCCGATCCGGGCATTGGGCGCCGAGGCCGCGAGCGTCTCTCCGAGTGCCGCAAAGCCCAGCGTATCGACCACCACATCCGCCCCGCGCCCACCGGTCGCCTCGATCAGCGCCGCTGCCCAATCGGGGCGGGTGCGGTAGTTGATGGCAATGTCGGCACCCAGCGCCCGCGCACGTTCGAGCTTTTCGTCGCTCGACGAAGTAATGGCAAACTGCGCCCCCATTGCCTTCGCCAAAAGCAGCGCGAAGACCGAAACGCCCCCGGTGCCCTGCGCGAGCACGAGGCTACCCGCGGTTGCGCCGCCGAAAGCAACCATCGCATGCCACACCGTCGCACCGACCACGGCGAGACTGGCGGCGGTGGTGTCGGTCACGCCATCCGGCACCTTTAGCGCGGCGGCGGCGGGGAGCACGATTCGCTCGGCCAGCCAACCATCGACAGTCACCCCCATGTCCTGCGCGAACACTGCCGGGCTGTATGCCTTGTCGTTGAGCCACGTCAGGAAGTGCGGTGCGATCACGCGGTCGCCAGGCGCAAGGCCGATAACGCCCTCGCCCACTGCGATCACCTCGCCCATCCCATCGGACAGGGGAATGCGGCTTTCCGGTAGATCTCTGCCGTATTGACCGCGCAGCACCATCAAGTCGCGGTAGTTGAGCCCAGCGGCGATGACCCGCACCAGCACCTTGTCCGGCCCCGCAACCGGCTCGGCACGCTCGGTCAGGCGCAAGCCGCCGATGCCGCTCTCCCCCGAGTTTCGGGGTCCGATTTCCCATGCCTTCATGGCGCCGCGATCCTCCTCTCGTCGCACAGGGTGCGCTTCCACGGCGCGCCGTCCTTGAACCATTGCCATGTCCGCGCGCGGCTCTGCCCGCCCGGCGCGATGCTTATCATCTCGACATAATGCGCGCCGGGAACATCCAGCCGATCTAGCCGCAGCATGAGCGTGTCCTCATGGGTCTGCCAGCCATACCCGGAGAAGCGGTCGGTCGCCCAAACCAGCCGTTCGCCCTCGAGCCGCCCGCCGAACTCGTAGACAGCACTGCGTCCGTCCTCCCACGTCAGCCAGTTGTGCTGGACGTAGTGCCACGGGCCGCTGTCGGGGAATTCGCAGTGGGTCCTCACCCGGTGCACATCGAGCAGCGCGCCATCCGCTTCGAGGTGGCGATACCAGCCGTCCCACCAACCCTCGTGCAGCAGCATTGCTGGCATGGCGGCGGTGAGCGCTGTGCGGTTGCTCATGCCTGGCCCCGCTCGGCATAGGCCTCGATGGTCAGCGCAGTGCCGGTCTGGCGGATCAGCGCCTGTTCGCGCAGGAAGCGCAGCATACCGGAATCGCCCATCCGGCTCGGCCCCAGCCCGCTGCCCTTGCGCGACAGGTTGGTGGCATCGCCGACCATCGAGGTGAGCGCGCCGTCCTGCAGCGAGACTGCCCCCGCATCAAGCTGCGGGGCGATGGCCTCGGCTTCCTCAAGAGAACAGGCGAGCACCGCTGCGGACAGGCCGTAGGCGCTGTCGTTGGCAAGGGCGATCGCTTCCTTGAGCGTGTCAAACAAGGTTACCGGCAAGACCGGTCCGAAGGTCTCCTCGCGCATCACTGCCATATCGCGCGTCACATCGACGAGCACCGTGGGTCGCAGATACGCCCCGCCGCCGAGCCGCTCGACCGTGCCCCCGGCCAGCACCCGCGCCCCCGCCGCCACCGCCCCGTCGATCTGCGCCTGCACCTTGTCGGCCTGCGCCGGGAAGATGAAGGGGCCGATATGACCGCGCGCTGGATCGGGATGGGTCAGCTCCACCGCCTCGGCGCCCGCGACCAGTGCGGCGAGGAACGGCTCGGCAATTGCGCGGGCGACATAGATGCGCTCGATCGACTGACAGGCCTGTCCGGTCGCAACGATCGAGGATCGCAGCGCCACATGCGCGGCCCAGACCGGGTCAGCGCTAGCGGTGACGATCATCGGGTCCTTGCCGCCCAGTTCGAGATTAGCCGGGATCAACTGCCGCGCGGCCGCTTCGGCGACCTTGCGGCCCGTCGCGGTCGAGCCGGTGAAGCAGATATAATCAACCTCCTCGATCAGCGCCTGACCGACCTCTGCACCGCCCATCACATAGGCGAGCGGCAGGTCGGGCACGGCTGCAAGCACCGCACGCATCGGTTCGACGAAGCGGGGCGTGACCTCGGAAGGCTTCACCAGTGCCGCCGATCCCGCCATCAGCGCAGGCACTGCGTCGATATGACTGAGGATCACCGGGAAGTTCCACGGCGCAATCGCCCCGAACAGCGGGACGGCGCTGTATTGCGTGACCAGTTCGATGCCGGGGGTGAGCGACGGCTTGGACCCGCGATCAAGGCCTGCGAAGAGCTCCGGTCCGCGCTTGGCCCATCGGCGGATATTGGCGATGCAGCCTTGCACCTCGATGGCTGCGATGGTGCGACGCCCGGTATCAACGGCGAGCGCGGCGGCGATGCCGCCCGCTGCGGCCTCCATCGCATCGGCCAACCGCAGCAGCACGGCGGCGCGCCCCTCCGGCCCGAGCGCCTCCCAGCCCGTCTGCATTACCCTCAGCCGTGCAGCTTCGGCGGCGATCTCGGTGCGCGTGGTCTCTGCGAAGTCGTATTCCGGCTCGCCGGTGCGCGGGTTCAGCGCCTTCACGTCTGCGCCTCCCATGCAGCGATGACCTCGTCCCCGCGCGCGAACCATGCCTCCGGACGCTTCGCGAGATGAGCGAGCAACCCTTCGAGCGCCGCGATGCGATAGGGCAGGCCCATGATGTAGGGCGTGAGGTGGATCGGCAGCATCCGTCCCGCGCCCTGTTCGGCCGCCTCGCGCGCCAGCCAGTCGAAGGCATCGCCGATGCTCTCGGCCCAGCTGTCGGCGCTCTTCTGCTGGACGGTGATGATCTGGCGGTCGGAGAGTTCGTGGTTGAGCGGCAGGTTGATGAGGCTGTTGGCGAAGCGGTAGGGCAGTTCGTCATTCACCCAGTCGCAGCAATAGGTAAGTCCCTGACCTTTCAGGATATCGGGCGTGGCGAAGCTCTGCTGGCGCGCGATCGAGAGCCAGCCGGTCGGGCGCACCCCGCTCGCGCGCTCGATTCGCTCCATCGCTTCGGCCACCAGCGCGGCTTCTGCTTCCTCGCCAAGGGTGGAATCGATCGTGCCGTTCATGTCGGTCGAGTGAGCAATTATCTCGTGCCCGCCTTCAATCACCGCGGCGACCAGTTCGGGATAGCGCTCGGCAATCGCGGCATTGGTGGCAAAGCTTGCCTTCACCCCGGCTGTCTCGAACGCCTCGAGAAAGCGCCATGCCCCCACCCGGTTGCCATAGTCGCGCGCGGTGTAGTGGCGATAATCAGGATAGGGCGTGACCATGTGGCCGGGCGCGGTAAAGGGACCGCCGAGAATGATCGGGAACCATTCGAGGCTCACGCAGAGCCACACCGCAACCGAACCTTGCGGCCATGTCACCGGAGGCCGCGCGTGCATGTTCGACCAATTATAGAGGTCATGGTCGTAACCCTCGCGGCGACGGGGATATTCGAGATAGCTGTCCGGCAGGGTGCTCATTGCTGCGCCCTCCAAGCATCGACGATTTCACCTGCACGCGCGATCCATGCCCTCCCATCGGCGGCAATATGACGCAGCGCCTCCTCGAATGGTCCGATACGGTGCGGCTGGCCGATAAGATAGGCGTGGAGCGGAATGCACATCACCGTCCCCGACCGCTCGCCCTCGACCGCGAGCCGCTCGAACTGGCGGATCAGCGTATCGGCATATTCGCGCCCGGACATATTGTAGACGAAGAAGCCGTAATGGTCGTTGACCTCAAGGCTGTAGGGAATCGAGACGAGCCTGCCCTTGGCAACCTTCACCTCCTGCACCTGATCGTCGTGATAGAGGTCGCAGGTATAGTCGAGGCCATATTCGGCAATCAGATCGAGCGTGCGCGGGGTGTGGGTCAGCGCCGGAGCGAGCCAGCCGCGGATCGTCTGTCCGGTGGCGGCGCGCACCGTGGTAATCGAATCCTCAATAATCGCGCGCTCCTGATCTTCTGTCATTTCGTAGGAATAGCGCGTGTTGTAGATACCGTGACTGAAGAACTCCCAGCCCCGCGCGGCAGCATCGGCGACCACTTCGGGATGATGCTGGCACAGCGCGACCGAGAGGCTGACCGAGCCGGGGAAGCCATGGCGGCTCATGACCTCAGCCATGCGCCAGTGGCTCACCCGGTTAGAGTGGTCGCGGTGCGAATAGCCGACCACATCGGGATGCGGTCGTGCCCAGGATTTGCGCTTCGGGTGCGCGGGCGGATCGACCTCGTAATATTCGAGATTGGGCGCGACCCACACCGCGACCGACTTGCCACCCGGCCACACGATCTTCCGCCGCGCATTATAGGGATGATAATCGTACAGCCCCGGATCAGCCGCGCCCTGCTGCATGTCAGCGTGCCTCCAGCCAGTCGATCACCGCCTGCACCGGCTCGACATCGGCATATTTCAGCTGGAGATCGGTGAGGTTCGCGAAGTGGTAGCTTTCGTGCTTGTCGGCGCAGGTCTCGATCGGGACGATCGCGCGATAGCCGTGGCTCAGCGCATCCACCGCCGTCGCCCGCACGCAGCCGCTGGTGGAGCCGCCGGTCACCACCACCGTATCGACGCGGTGGAAGGTGAGATAGCTGGCAAGCGGGGTTTCGAAGAAGGCGCTCGGCATGCGCTTTGTGTACTGAAGATCGTCATCGTCGATCTCGCAGCGCGGATCGAAAGCGTGGCGCTCGCTGCCATACTTGATGTTCTGCAGGCTGTCCTCGGTATCGGTGCGCGTGCCCCACACACCCGCGTCCCCGGCATCGGCCTTGTAGGCAACGCGGCTCCACACCACCGGCATCCCCCGCTCGCGCGCGAGGCGGCTGATCGTGTTGATGTACTCGATCTGGCGCGGGTCTGTCTCGTAGGCTGTCTTGAACAGGTCGATGCGGGTATAGGCCTGCTGAACATCGACATTTACGATCGCGAGCTTCTCCCCGAACCCGAACTTGCGGCGGGCGGGATTGGCCATCACTTCCTCGAACAGCTGGCGGGCCGTCTTGCCGTCGGATATCATCTTCGTGCCAATCAGCTCTGCCATTGCGCGCGCCGTCCTTTTTTCGTTCGATTCCACTTTGACAGCGGACAATAAACGCGCGTAGAGGCTTGTCGAGTGAAATTTGTCCGGACAACTTTGGCGAAATGATCACGCGGCATATCCTGACCATTCCCGGCACAGGCAGGCGCGTGCATTACCGCCGCTGCGGGACGGGGCCGGCGCTTCTGATGGTGCACCAGAGCCCGCGCTCTTCGGCGGAATACGAGCCGCTGATGCGCAAGTGGGCCGAGCATTTCACCTGCATCGCGCCCGACACGCCGGGCTTCGGCCAGTCCGACCCGCTCCCCGGCACGCCCGAGATCGCCGATTTTGCCGATGCCCTGTGCGAGACGATGGATGCGTTGGGGATTGGCCCTTGCCCAGCCTATGGCTTCCATTCGGGCGGGATCATCCTCGTCACCGCACTGAAGCGCCACCCGCAGCGGTTCCGCGCGCTGGCGGTGGGCGGCTATGCGATCTGGAATGCCCAGGAAATGCGCATCTTCGGCGAGCGTTACCTACCCGAATTCGTGCCGCAACCCTATGGCGAGCACCTCGCCTGGCTGTGGAACCGGATGCTCGAACAAAGCTGGGTGTTCCCATGGTTCGACACGCGCGAGGAAGCCCGGCTGTCGGTCGCCCATGCCGACGTGCCGCGCGTGGCGCATGCGGTGATGGAGATGCTCGAAGCGGGCAACGCCTACCGAGCGGGCTATGGCGCGGTGCTGCGCGCCCCGCGCGACATTCCGCCGGTCGAAGCGCAAGTGCCGCCCTGCCTCATCAGCGCCTATGACGGCGATCCCTTGCAGGCCCATATCGACCGGCTCGGGCCGATGCCTTCCGGATGGGAGGCAAGGAAAGTCGCCACCCCCGAAGAACATCAGGACGCAAGCCTTGCCTTTCTGAGGCAGCATGGCGGCGAGGCGCCTTGCCCGCCGCTGGCCGAGGATGCGCACGAAGGCTGGGTCGTGATCGAAGGCGGGTTGATCCACTGGAAAGGCACGCCCGGTGCAGACCGCCTCATGCTCCATGCACCGGCAGGCGAAATGGCGCAGCCCGACGCAGGCAGCCTCGCCATCGACGCACCCGGTCATGGCCAGTCCGACGATTTCGAGCACCCGCGCGCTGCGGTCGAGGCGGCGGCATCATCGCTTGAAGCAAGAACGGTGTTTTGGCCTGCGCCGCCTCCGGGCGATCCCGACAAGCTCTATCCCGACATGACGCCCGACCGCTTCGGCACCTACCTCCAGCGCGCCTGGGCCGTCGCCCGTGCCGAGGCCTTCTTCGCCCCGTGGTATGCGGCCAACCCCGCCTATGCGATCCCGCTCGATGCGGGCGCGCTTGATCCCGCCGCACTCCAGCGCCGCGCCCGCGCGCTTATGGTCGCAGGCTCTGCCGCGCGCCGCTGGCATGATACCCTCGCACACGTCAACGGAGAGACCCCATGAACGACTTCGCCAAGGCCATGCCGCTCCTCGCACGCCACGAGGGCGTGTGGGACGGCACCTATTCCTATTTCAACGCCGCCAACGAGAAGATCGATGAACACGCCAGCCGCCTGCTGTGCCGCATCACCGGAGATCCGGACGTGCCCTATCACCAGACCAACCACTATCGCTGGCCCGACGGCCGCACCGAAGTGCGCGATTTCCCCGCGACCTATCGCGATGGGCGCATCTGGTGGGACAATGAGCTGATTCAGGGCTGGGCCGCGGAAGTCCCTCTCGATGAATACGACCGCACCATGATGCTATACTGGCAGCGCACCGGCGATCCCTCGCTTTACCTGTACGAGCAGATCCAGATTTCCGATTGCGGTCAGCATCGGTGCCGCACATGGCACTGGATCAGGAACGGAATGCTGGAAACCCGCACGGCGATTCAGGAGACTTTCCTGACGAAGGACTGGCGCGCAATCGACGCTGAGATGAAGGCGAAGGGCTGACGCGGCTCCGATGGGACACACCCTGTTCGCCAAAATCTGGGACGCGCACCGCATCACCGCAACGGCGGGCGGCGCGCAGCTGATCGCGATCGACCGGGTTTTCCTGCACGAGCGCACCGGTGCTGCGGCGCTCAGGCGGATGGCGGAGACGGGTCGCAGCGTGCTCGATCCGGCGCGGGTCTTTGCCGTGATGGACCACATTGTCGACACCCGTCAGGGGCGGGGCGACGGCACGCTGATGCCCGGCGGCGAGAGCTTCATCACCGAGACCCGCGCAGCGGCGCAGGCGGCAGGGATCACGCTGTTCGACGTCAACGACCGCGATCAGGGGATCATCCACGTCATCTCGCCCGAACAGGGCATCGTGCTGCCCGGCCTCACGCTAGTCGCGCCCGACAGCCACACCTGCACCCAAGGCGCGTTCGGCGCTCTGGCGTGGGGCATCGGCAGCAGCGAGGCCGAACACGCGATGGTGACCGGCACGCTCAGGATGGAGCGGCCTAGAACCATGCGCGTGACTTTCGCCGGCCAGCTTGGCCCCGGTGTAACGGCCAAGGACATGGCCCTCGCCCTGATCGCCGCCCACGGCGCGGGCGGAGGGGCGGGCCATGCGGTCGAGTTCGCAGGCGAGGCTGTGGTGGCGCTCGACATGGAAGGGCGCATGACCCTCGCCAACATGGCGACCGAGTTCAGCGCCATGACCGGGATTATCGCGCCGGATGCAAAAACCTTCACCTATCTGGCAGGCCGCCCCCACGCACCCGTCCGCTTCGACGATCCCTATTGGGCGACGTTGCGTTCGGACGACGACGCGCGCTTCGCCCGCGAAATCGTGATCGACGCTGCCGCCCTCGCCCCGATGGTGAGCTGGGGCACCAGCCCGGAACACACCATCCCTGTCACCGCAGCCGTGCCGCAGGGGCCTGAGCGGGCGCACGACTATATCGGCCTTGCCCCGGGTGCGCCGCTGGCCGGAACGCCGGTCGATGCCGCCTTCATCGGCTCATGCACCAACAGCCGCATATCGGACCTGCGCCGCGCCGCCGCGCTCTTGAAAGGCCGCCGCATCGCGCCCTCGATCCGCAAGGCGCTGGTCGTCCCCGGCTCGCTCGCGGTCAAGCGTCAGGCCGAGGCCGAGGGGCTCGACAAGCTGTTCGAGGCGGCCGGGTTCGAGTGGCGCATGAGCGGGTGTTCGCTGTGTTTCTACGCAGGCGGCGAAGGCTTCCCCGAAGGGTCGCGCGTTATCTCCAGCACCAATCGCAATTTCGAAGGGCGACAAGGCCCCGGCATCCGCACCCATATCGCCTCGCCCGAAACCGTCGCCGCGAGCGCGATTGCCGGGGTAATCGCCGATCCGCGTGCGCTCGCCCGCGAGGAGGCCTCCGCATGATGCCCGTCTCCACCATCACCAGCCCCGGCGTGCCGCTGCTGCGGGACAATATCGACACCGACACGATCATCCCCAGCCGCGAGATGAAAACGACCGGCCGCACGGGCCTTGCCGAGGGCCTGTTCGCGCCATGGCGCTATACCGACGCTGCGGCGCGGGTCCGCGACCCCGGCTTCGTGCTCAACCAGCGCGACGCGATCGGCACGCGGCTGCTGCTGGTGGGAAAGAATTTCGGCTGCGGATCGAGCCGCGAGCACGCCGTCTGGGCGCTCATGGAATTCGGGATCGAAGCGATCATCGCCCCATCCTTCGCTCCGATCTTCAAGGGCAACTGTATCCGCAACGGGCTGCTGCCGATCGAACTGCCCGTAGAGGTCGTGCGCGGTCTTGCATGGCAGATGGTGAGCATTGATCTAGCCGACCAAACCGTCAGCGCCGGGGGCGAGAGCTGGCATTTTCCCATCGACGCGGAGGCAAAGGCGATGCTGCTCGAAGGGCTCGACGCAATCGATCTCACGCTCAAAATGAAATCCGCCATCGCGCGCTGGCTCGGCGCAGACCGGCGCGCGCGGCCCTGGGCCTATCTGGAGAAATCCAAGTGACCGAAATCCTCGTTTCCGAAGTCGGCCCGCGCGATGGGTTGCAATCGATCAGCCGGGTCATGCCGCTCGAAGCGAAAAAACGCTGGATCGCAGCCGAGGCGGCCACCGGGGTCCGCGAGATCGAAGTGGGGAGCTTCGTTCCGCCGAGCTTGCTGCCGCAGATGGCCGACACCGCCGAGCTGGTCGCCTTCGCGCGCAGGATCGAGGGGCTGAACGTCGTCGCGCTGGTTCCCAACGCCAAAGGCGCCGCCCGCGCCGCCGAAGCCGGGGTGCACGCGATGAGCATCCCCTTCTCGATGAGCGAAACCCACAGCATCAAAAATGTGCGCAAGGATCACCCCGCGATGCTGACCGAGATTGCGGAGGCGGCGGCGATTGCACGCGAACACGGCATCCACTTCGCGGTCGGCCTTTCGACTGCTTTCGGCTGCACCATCGAGGGCGCGGTGAGCGAGGATACCGTGGTGCGCCTCGCCGAGAAGGCGGCGGAGGCAGGGGCGCAGGAATTCTCGCTCTCGGACACCACCGGCTATGCCGACCCGGCAAAGGTGCGCAGGCTGGTCAAGAAGGTGCGCGCGGCTGTGGGCGCGGAGAAGATGACGACGCTCCACCTGCACAACACCCGCGGCCTTGGCCTCGCCAATGTCGTGGCGGGACTGGAGGAAGGGATCACCACCTTCGATGCCTCGCTCGGCGGTCTCGGCGGCTGTCCGTTTGCGCCGGGTGCGAGCGGCAATCTCGTCACCGAAGACCTCGTGCTGATGCTCAACGCGATGGGCCTCAAGACCGGGATCGACCTCGACAAGCTGCTGGCGGTGCGCGCTATCCTTGCCGAAGCGCTGCCGGGCGAGCCGCTCTACGGCTTCACCCCCGATGCCGGACCGATGAAGGACTATGCGCAAAGGATCGCGGCGTGAGTGCGCCTGAGCCCTTGAAGGGCATCCGCATCGTCGAATTCACCCACATGGTGATGGGGCCGGTGGTCGGCCATATCCTTGCCGGCCTTGGTGCGGAGGTGGTGCGGATCGAGCCGATCGGGGGCGATAACACCCGCCGCCTGAAAGGCTCGGGCGCGGGTTACTTTCCGATGTATAATCGCGGCAAGCAGTCGATCTGCCTCGACCTCAAGAGCGCCGAAGGCATCGCAGTGGCTAATGACCTCGTGGCCCGCGCCGATGTGCTGGTCGAGAACTTCCGTCCCGGCGCGCTCGACCGGCTTGGGCTCGATTATGCGACCTGCGCCGCTACCAACCCGCGCCTCATCTATTGCAGCGAAAAAGGCTTCCTGCCCGGCCCCTATGAACAGCGCACCGCGCTGGACGAGGTCGCACAGATGATGGGCGGGCTTGCTTACATGACGGGGCCGCCGGGCCGGCCCTTGCGCGCCGGGGCGAGCGTGATCGACGTGACCGGCGGCATGTTCGGCGTGATCGGCGTGCTCGCCGCTCTGGAGGAACGCCACCGCACGGGCCGCGGGCAGAAGGTCGTCGCCAGCCTGTTCGAGACCACCACCTATCTCGTCGGCCAACACATGGCGCAATTCGCCGTCACCGGCAGTCCCGCCGCGCCCATGCCCGCGCGGGTCTCGGCCTGGGCGGTCTACGATGTCTTCGAGACGCGCGACGAGCCGGTGTTCATCGGCGTGGTCACCGATGCCTTGTGGGAAAAGTTCTGCCGTCTCTTCGCGTTTGATGCCTTGTGGGCCGACGAGAGCTTGCGCGAGAACAACGCCCGGGTCGTCGCGCGCGACCGCATCATTCCCGAAATCCGCGCTCTGATCGCCACGATGACCCGCGCCGAGGTGATCGTGAAGCTGGATGGTTCGGGCCTCCCCTTCGCCCCGATCGGAAAGCCCGAAGACCTGTTCGACGATCCGCACCTGCAACATGGCGGTCTGGAAGACGTAACGCTCGACAACGGCACACCCGTGCGACTGCCGACCATTCCGCTCGAACTGGGCGGGGCGCGCATTGGTGCGCCGCAGGAATTGCCGAAGCCCGGGCGCGACGCGCGCTGCGTGCTGGCGGGACTGGGTTACGACGAGGAACGCATGGCCGCCCTGATCGCGGGCGGCGCAGTGGGAGAGAATGAATGAGAATGATCCTTGCTGCCGGGGCTGCCAGCCTGCTGTCCGGCTGCGCCGTGAATATCGGCAACGAGGCGCCGCGCACTGCCGCCGCCGCGCCCGCATCGCCTGGCGTCGACGCGCCGAAAGACCGCCTGCCGACCGACGTGCGCCGCGCCACGATCATCGTGCGCGACATGGAAAAGTCGCTCGCGCTTTACCGCGATGTCATCGGGCTTCAGGTCAATTACGACACCACCGTGCAAACCTCGGGCGTCGCGCTCCCCGCCGGCGAGCCGGGGGCGACGGCGCGGCTGGTACTGCTCAACGCCAATGATCCGTGGGTCGGCTGGGTCGGGCTGATGGAGTGGGTCGATCCTGCCATTCCCGCTGGCGACTATCCCAAGCGTATGGGGCCGGGCGATGTCGTGCTGGTGCTCAACACCGACGATGTGCCGGGCCGCTGCGCGCGCGCCAAGCAGGCTCCTGGCGTGACCTTCACCGCCGAGGCGCGGCTCCAAACCTATCCGGGACGAAACGGCGGGCCGGATATCCGAGTGATGGGCTGCAATTTCTTCGACCCCGACGGGATCCTGATCGAGCTTAATCAGATTCTGGAGTGACGAGGTCTGGCCCGTCGATCACCAATACCTGAACGTCGGCCAGCCCTTCGCGCAGTTTCTTTGCTTCGGCATATTCGGGGCTGTTCCAGAAAGCCTTGATCGCGGCGCGGTCGGGCCATTTGGAGATGACCATGCTTGCGCCTTCTCCGAAGCTGCCTTCGAGGCATTCGGCGCCCGGGCCGCGAAGCAGGTATTCGCCGCCGAACTTGGGAATCAGTGCCGCCGCCGCCGCGCCGTAACCCGCGATAAAGGCCTCGCGGTCGCGGATTGCGGCGGTGACGATCATGTAGGCGGGCATCGCAGGCTCTCCCTCAGAACGGCTTCACCGCGCCGAGGAAACAGACCGAGGCGATGGTGATCCAGTAGATATAGGCGGCCACCCGCGCGAGCGCGATCTCGCGGGCGAGCGCGGCTTCCTGTGCGGCATTGGGCCCCGTGGCAAGGATCCGGAACCGCTCGGTCCAGCGCCGCATGACGAGCCGCAGGAACAGGCCGATGCAAAGGGCAAAGGCATAGAGCCCCATCTTGGAAGGATACCACAGGTTACTCGGCCCCGAGGTGATTGGGCCGCTGCCGGCAAAGGCAAGCCCGACAGCCGCGAACAGCGCAAGGATCAGCGGATAGCGCAGCCATTCCTCCGTGCGGGTGACGACGATGCCGATATCGGTCTCGCGCTTGATGAAGGCGGTCCAGGTCATCGCCAGCCAGATGGCGAAGAACAGCCACATCCACCACACGCCTGCCCCTTCGAGAAGCGGCACAAATCCGTAAAGCTTGCCCATGTGCAGCCCCAGCGGCAGTAGGAGCACGATGCCGGTGCGCGCGAGAATGTCGATCCGGTAAGCGGTTTCCATATGCCGCCGCCGCTCCTCCAGCGACAGGGCCGGGTTCGTGACGTGGTAGCTGGTCTGGAACACGCCCCATTCCCCGCCCAGCCAGTAGACCATCGCAAGGATATGCACCCATCTGAGGATGGCGAGTTCGTTTGCCGCGAGAAATTCCATTGTCGCTTTTGACCCCCTGTTGTCGGCGCCCCGTCCACGCCGTGATCTCTATTCGCGCGAGAGCTTCTCGACGATGTCCATGATCGGCGGATCATGCGCCTGCATCGCCTCGACCTCCTGCTGGAAGCCGCGCATGATGCGCGCGATATAGGCCTGCGTTGCCAGACCCCGCTCGTCACCCGCCGCGCGGTCGGGCACATAGCTTTCGATGTCTGAGCGCGATAGCGTGCCCTTGGCATCGAGCAGCCGTTCGATCGTATCCTGCCGCTCGCGCAGCGCGGACACCTCGGCGGCGAGCGCGAAGACGGTGGAATAGAGCCGGTCGAGCGCGGGTTCGTCGAAGAACTCCGGGCGCTTGCCCTTCGCGCGCCGACCCGAAAGGATGACCCAGTCCAGTTCCTCGCTCATGCGGCCTCAGCCTGTTCCAGCGGCTTCCATGCGCCATAGGCGTTCCAGATCGCGGCGCGGCCATAATCCTCCTCGGCCGCATCAGGAGAGGGCGGGAAGATCGCCGGATCGACCACCGCACGCACTCCGGCCACGAACTGGCTGTCGCGCGGGAAGCCGGCCTCGGCCATCACCGCCTTCAGATCCTGCCCGTGCATCGCCGACCAGAATGGCTCGTTGTTGTTGAAGGCGTCCCAATCGCGCATGAACTGCTCGAACAGCGGCATCGCGTCCGAATATTGCGGCTGCTCGATGTGGAGGATCAGCCCACCGGGCGCGAGCACGCGGTTGGCCTCGGCCAGAATGCGCGGCATCGCCTTGGCGGACAGCTCGTGCAGGAACATGGTGGTCTGCACCCAGTCGAAATGCCCGTCGGCCCAGCGCGACAGATCCTCGCCCGAGGCCTGTACGAAGCGGATATTGGTTACCCCCATCGCCGCCGCGCGCGCCGCGCCGTAACGCAGCGATGCAGCGGCGGTGTCGATCGCGATGACCTCAGCATCGGGAAACGCCTGCGCGATCGGCACGGCGTTGTGGCCGATGGTGCAGCCGATATCGAGAATGCGGCGCGGGCGCCAGTCGGGCCGCTCGGCCTTGACCCATCCGACCACCGCCTGCCCGCCCCCGTCATTGAGCCCGCCAAGCGCGCCGCCCGTGGTCGCGAACAGGCCGACGTCGTAATTCGCTCCGACCGTCACGTCGCCGGGGCGCTCTTCGCTATGATAGCCGCCGGGCTGGCAGTGAATATCGACCGCAGTCTGGTATTCGGGCTGCGCGATCGCCGGGTCGAGTTCCAGCATCCCCGAATGCTCGTTGAACTGGCGCGCCATCGCGTCGAGCTCGTCCAATTGGCGCAGCACCACCTGACGTCCGTTATGCTGGCGCATTTCCATCGAATTGCGCTTCAGCGCCGACCACATGCGGTGCCAGGGATCGCGGTTCATCGCATCGCGAATCTCGTAGCGGTGTTCGGGATCGCGGCCATGTTCGGCCCGGAAAGCAGGCAGGACCCGCTTTTCGTAGGCGAGCCGGTTGCCCGCACCGATCGGGCCGGAAAGATAGCGGTTGAAGTGCGTCAGGAAATTGAACCGCGCCGCCTCGTCGTGGGAGGTGCGCGGCATCATCGGATGACGGCTCATCGCGGTATAGGGCGGGGGCAGATCTTTGGCCATGGGCGGCACCTTTGCACTGAGCCGGAAAGTTGTCCGGACAAATTTCACGTGGAACGCGGTTTTGTCAAGGCTTGGGCAATACGTCCTTGATCTGGATCATACTGCAAGGACCACGCGCTGCACAATCAGCGCGCCCAGCCCTTCACTGCCTCGCCTTGCTGAAGCGCACGGATCTCGTCCAGATCGCGAGGCGGATTAAGCCACATCGGCTTTTCCCGCTCTGCCCATTCGCGCAGTTTCGCGGGCAGCTTGGCATTGCTGTCCACCCGCCATGACAGCAGGTGATAGATCGCCTGCCCCTTGCCCGCAAAGGGCGGTAGCGCGCCGTAGCGCTGCCAGGCCATCTGGTAGGGTTCGTCATTGGTGCCGGGGCGGTGGATGAAGAAGTCGTAGTTCTCCCAAGCCTCGTATCGCCCGCCATTGGGGAGCGGGAAATCCAGGAACACCGGCGCGGTGATCGCCAGCGTGTCCTTGCCCATCCAGCGCCAGGTCATCCCGGTCTTGGAGGCGATTTTCTGAACCGCCGGCGCAACCCCCTGCTCGACATCTCCATAAATGCGCCCATTTTCATAGCGATAGGAGATCATCTGGTAGGGATAGGCGATCGGCTCGACCTTCTTCCCGTTATATTCGGTCAGGATCTCGCCGGTTTCGGCATCGGTATAGGCATAGGTCTTGCGGGTCAGATGCACCACCGGATCACCAGGCTTTTCAGGCCAGAACACCCGGCTCGAATCGAACCCGATCATGCCGAACAGCTTCTTTCCGCTGGGGTATTCGTAGATACCCCCTTCCGATACCCAGTGCACCGGCTCGCCGGTCCCCGCGCGCGCATCGATCCACATCCGGAACTCTTCGGGAGCAGCGGTGCGGGTGTCCGAAATGGCTTTAGTGGTTGCAGGCGCGGCTTCGTTCTCGGACAGGGCAGGCGCGGTCGCGATTATCGCTGCCGCGGTGCAAGCAAGGACGAACGAGCGCCGGGCGCAGGAAGACGAATGCAGCATGGTTGCTCCTGTGATGATTGCGCCTTGCAATTTGTCCGGACAAACGTCGCTTGGCAAGGCTTCCTCGATGGACCTTCTCGGGGAACGTCAGTTTGGTGTCAGCAGGCAACACGAACTGAGCCACAAGTGCACTTTGCCCGAAAGGGATATCCGCGAGATCGGCACCAGCTTCTTCAACATTGGGATCGAGGCGAGGCTTAGGCCAATCACTTCTTCTGACATGGCCATGACAAACCGATTGGGGTCCGAACCTCAGATCGCTTGCGCGCATGCCGTGAAGCGATAAATCATTCACAACCAGACGAAAATGCCGAAGATTTTTTCTGGACCGCTGGGATTGGGCTCGCCCGCTGACTCCATCAAACTTGCCGGCGGAACTGCTCGGATTCGAACCCACGGGATGCGAATGAGCGCCGAAATTTAGTTGGCGGCGGGTATCCACAGTGAATCATGGCTGTGCCCCCAGATCTGTCGATCCGTGCCCCCAGAAATGCCCCCAATCGGCATCGACACCAACAAGATTTGGAATCTCATTTCGGTTGATTGAAGTTATCAATCATCGAGAGCGGCATTTGAATAATTTTCGTGCTATATTTCAGATCATTAGATCTAAAATTAGCAATAAATATGCTTGGCGGAGAGGGTGGGAATCGATTAATCGCTCTATCTAGTTGTTTTATATAGCCCGTCTTGTCGAAAAAGACTGATTGTGCCCCCTACACTGCCCCCAAAATTGTTGGCTTGATCCGGACGAATATGGACAAGAATTGAAGTCCAATCGACGATACGGCTGCAGCAGCTCTCGACCCACATACGGTCGTTCACGATCGCCAAGGCGAGCGTCCGGTTCTGACATTAGCTGCCGGTCGCAAGGCATTCAACGCCTGATTAGCTCCCAGGACAGCGCCCGTCCGGCAAGCCAAGGAACGCGCCGAGCAGGGCGTTGGCAGCCTGCGGGTCCTCGAAAGGGGTCCAGTGGCCCACGCCCGGGAGCATTGCTGTGGTGAGGTTTTCTGCCTTGGCGCGGGCCCGCTTGGCGAGGGTAGGAGCGAAAGTCTTGTCCTCACTACCCTCGATCAACAGCACCGGCATGGTGATCGGGCCAGAGCGCCTTGGCCAGCCACTGCCGGGAATCATCTTATCAAAGGGCGGGATATTGGCGCGGTACCACGCGATGCCGGCGTCGATCGCTGCCGGGTCGGACAGCGCGCCGCGGAACAACTCGCCTTCCTCGGCGGTCAATACGCCTTCCGAAATTGCGCGACCATAGGCGGTTTCGAACAGGGTGGAAGGCACGTTCAGCCGCTCGATTCTCTCACGGTTAAGCGCCTGCAGGCGCGGAACGTAAGCCGAGGCCGCCCGCTGCACCGGGTCGTCAGCCAGCATGTCAAGAAACAGGTCATAAGGCGGCGCGCTGAAAACGGCGAGCCGATCGAGCCGCTGCGGTTTCCACTGTGCGTAGGACCAAGCCAGCGCACCGCCCCAGTCATGGCCCACGAGCGTGACTTTCTCACGCTGTGCCAGCGCCGAAATTGTACGGTCAATCTGCCGCGCGAGACGTTCCACGCGGTAGTCAGCATCGCGCGCCGGCCGGCCCGAAAGGCCTGCTCCTGGCGCATCGATTGCGATCATTCTCCGGCAAGCACTGAAGGCCTCCATCTGGTCGAACCACACATACCAGAAGCTCGGAAAGCCGTGGACGAGGATCACCGGAGGGCCCTCGCCGGTTGCGACATAGTGGATGCGGTCGTCCCCTTTGCCGATGAAGCCTTCGGTATAAGGACGGCCACCGATCCGGTTGGCATGGATCACCGCCGGATCCGCAGCCATGGCGGCTGTTGACAGTCCGACGACAACGGCGGAAATCAAGTGCCTTGCCAGCCCAATGATCCGCATTGACACCCCCTTTTTATTGCAATATTCGTCAATAACAGAGGGAGAGGTCAATGTCACTAAGGTTTGCAGGGGCCTTGGCTGCAAGTCTGCTGATCGCCGGATGTGCTCCGCTGGATAGCGAAGCCAAGCCCGATGCCACATCCTCACTTAGCGGGCAGGCCGAGCTTGGCGAGAACCTTTACCTCACCCATTGCAGCAGCTGTCATGACAATGCCACGGGCGGCGCTCCTGTCCGCGCTGCCATCGAGAAGCGCAGTGCGGCCTATATCAAACAAGCTCTGACTACAGGAGTGATGAAGGCGCAAGGCTCTGCGCTCAATCCCTATGAAATCGCGATCCTAGCGGATCATCTCGGGACTGATGCCCCGCCGCAGATGGTGGCGGGAAAACGCTGCGAAGGTCGTCTGGCGGTGTCGGGCGCGCCGCTCTGGAACCGCTGGGGCAACGGCCTGTCCAACGCGCGTTACCAGCGCCAGACTGCGATCACACCCACCAATGTCGGGCGACTGGAGCTTGCCTGGGCCTTCGGCTTTCCCGAAGCGCAGCGTGCCCGTTCACAACCTGCGGTAACCGATAAGGCGGTGTTCACCGGCAGCCAATCGGGCCGGGTCTATGCGCTTGACCGGATGACGGGGTGCATCTGGTGGACGTTCGATGCCAAGGCCGAAGTGCGCAATGCGCCCGTCCTCGACGTCGATGCCGCC
>Ga0164292_10000123_pt1 | contig 51357 bp, 52 predicted proteins | sample GEODES117metaG_FD_111486 | JGI IMG/M metagenome (GOLD analysis project Ga0164292, IMG submission 111486) | Eutrophic lake water microbial communities from Lake Mendota, Wisconsin, USA - GEODES117 metaG | ecosystem: Environmental > Aquatic > Freshwater > Lake | place: USA: Lake Mendota... | reverse complement strand
CGGATGAAATGCGAGGTCGCAAACGGCTCCATCGATCCGCCGCCTGCCGAATAGAGCACCAACCCGCCGAAGCAGGTGAGCAGCAGCACCGGGATCAGCATCTCCCAGGGCTGGCGCGCGATCTGCGCAGGGATGATGCTGGTCGAGCCGCCAAAGGTGCTGCTGTTCATTCGGGCACGCTCCCGGTTGCGGTTTCGGTTGCGGCTGCGCCCGTGTCTGTCGGTGACGGGGAGGGCGGGACTTCCGGAGCGGGCTCGATCCCTGCTGCCGGGCTCGCGGTGCCAGCCGGAGTGCTCGAAGGATTGGCTTCTGGTCGCGGCGCGATCACCTGGTTGGCGATCCCCTGCGACTGCTGCGCGGCAACGCGGGCTTCAGCCTCGACCCGGTCGAAGATTGCCGTTTCACTGCGCGGCGGACGGCTGACTGCGGCCCCGCGCTCCGCGGCATAGGCGGCATAACGCCGCTCGAGCCGTTGCTGCGCTGTGCCGCCCCACCCGGCCTCGAGCGATTTCAGCGCATCCAGACCTTTGGCCGGATCGAACAGGTAGGTCATCACGTCGCGCGCGATCGGGTAGGCCGCGCCCGATCCGCCGCCATGCTCGATCACCACCGCGCCGGCATAACGAGGATTGTCATAGGGGGCGAAGAAGATGAACAAGCCGTGGTCGCGATACTTCCACGGGCCGGACTTGCCGTTCGAGATCGAAAGCGAGACGACCTGCGCGGTGCCCGTCTTGCCCGCCATCAGCGTGCCATCAATCGGCAGCCGCGCGCGGCCGGCGGTGCCGGGGCCGTTGACCACATCGCTCATCGCCTTGCGGACATACTCGACCTGCTCCAGCGGGAAGTCGATATCGTCGAACCCCTTGGGCTTGGTGTCGAGCGTCAGGCGCGGCATCACGTGGCGTCCGGTCGCGATACGCGAGGCCATAACCGCCAGCTGCAAGGGGCTTGAGAGCATGTAACCCTGCCCGATGGTGGCATTGACCGTGTCGAAGGTTTGCCACTCGCGGCCCCACTTCTTCATCTTCCAGGCTGGATCGGGTACGGTGCCGTAGAACTGGCTGGTGACGGGGAGGGGAAATTCCTGCCCCATTCCGCAGCGCCGCGCCATATCGGCGATCGGGTCCATCCCGACCCGCTGCGCCATCGAATAGAAATAGACGTCGCAGCTCTGGTAGATGCCCTTGGCCATGTTGACCGAGCCGTGCCCGCGCCGGTTCCAGCATCCAAACACGCGGTTGCCGACGCGCAGGCCCCCGCCGCAGAACACCGTCTCCTCCGGATCAACGCCCGCCTGCATCAGCGCCATCGACACCATCGGCTTGACGGTGGAGCCGGGCGGGTAGAGGCCTTTGAGTACCTTGTTGCGCAGCGGCACGCGTTCGTCCTCGCGCAGCATCGCATATTCGACCCCGCCGATCCCGTCGGAAAAGGAGTTGGGATCGAAGCTTGGCATTGAAGCCATGCAGAGCAGGTCGCCCGAGCGGCAGTCCATCACGACCACCGAGCCGCTTTCGAGCCCGATGCGGCGTGCGGCATAGTCCTGCAGCGGACCGTCGATGGTGAGGCGCACCGGTTGCCCCTGCACATCCTCGCGGGTTTCGAGGTCGCGGATGATGCGGCCGCCGGCGGTCACCTCCACCCGCCGCGCGCCGGGAACGCCGCGCAGATATGTCTCGAACTGCTTTTCGAGGCCGTCCTTGCCGATCTTGTAGCCCGGCGTGACGAGCAGCGGATTGGGGTCTTTCTCGAACTCCTCGGCCGAAGCGGGGCCGACATAGCCGATCAGGTGGCCGACGCTCGACGCTGTCGGATAGAAGCGCGAAAAACCGCGCTGGGGCACCACGCCCTGCAGATCGGGGAGGCGCACGCTGACGGCTGCGAATTGTTCGAAATCCAGGCCGCTTGCCACCTCGACCGGCTGAAACCCGCGCCCCTCGGCGACCTTGGCCTTGATATCGGCGACCCGCGCCGCCTCGAGCCCGAGCAGGGTGCCGAGCCGGTCGATCGTGCCTTCGGCATCGACCATCCGTTCGGGAATGATATCGACCCGGAAATCGGCGCGGTTCGAGGCGAGCGGGGCACCATCGCGATCAAGGATCCATCCGCGCCGCGGCGGAACCAGCGTGAGATTGACGCGGTTGCTCTCGGATTCGAGCCGGTATTTCTCGTTCTCGGCAATCGCGAGATAGGCGAGGCGCCCGGCCAGCAACACGCCGATCCCGCCCTGGACTGTGCCGATCAGCACCGACCGCCGCTCGAACATGTCGCGCAGGATCGAGGCGTTGATGACCTTTGCAGGCCGCTGCGACCCCTTGCCGCGCAGGAACGGTAACTTCACCCGATCCTCCGCGCGCGGGCGAGCCGGAATTGATCAAGGCTGGCTACCATGCGCGCCAGTATCGGGTAGAGCAGCACCGTCAGCAAGGCCTGCGGCAAGGCTACCACCAGCAGGTCAGGCGTCACCGTTGCGCCCGACAGCATGATGGCCGCCAGCCATACCAGCAGAGCGGCGAGCCCGGCGGTGAACCAGTCCTGCCAGAACCCGCGCCAGGGAAAACGCGTCTCGATCAGTTCGATCGCAATCAACGCCAGTGACCATAGCAGCACCGCGCTGCCGAAAGGTTGCCCGCTGAACAGATCGTCGAACGCGCCGAGCGGCGCTCCGGCCCAGAGCGGCAGCAGGCCCGGTCGCACCATCCGCCATGCCAGCAGCATCAGCAGGCCGAGCTGCGGCATCAGCGGCATCACATCGGCGATCAGCAGGACCGGCAGCAGCGATCCGAGCATGATCGAAAGCCACGGCACGCTGCCGGCGCGAAGCGGCGACTGGGTGCGATTGATGCGGCTGCCATAGGGATCGGAGCGGGCGTTCGGATTTAGCCGCTCCATCATTCGCGGCCCCCTGAGGGCGCGGGCGCGGGCGCTGGCGTGGACGCGGGTTCGGGAGAGGGCGATGGGGCCGGCGGCGGGGTCGGGGTCGTGGCTGGAGTCTTTGCTGGGGCCGTTGCCTCGGGACCAGCATCGAGCGGGGTACGGGACCCTGCCAGCGCGGCGACTGCTTCCGGCTGATAGATCGGTTCGACCGCAACAAATCCGGTGGCGGAAGGCTCTGCTACCAGCCGCCCGATGCCGCCATCAGGCGTGATCTTGGTGATGATCGCCACCGCAACGCCGGGGCGGTAATAGCCGCCTGCGCCGCTGGTCACCATCAGGTCGCCCGGCTTGAGAGGATTGATGCCGAGATTGACCAGTCGCACCCGCAACACCCCGTCACCGCGACCTTCCGCAAAGGCGACGACATCGCCCTTGGCGCGGCGCACCGGCAGCACGCTTTCGCTATCGGTCAGCAGCAGCACGCGCGCCGAGTTGCGCCCGGTTTCAAGCACCCGGCCGATGACTCCGCGATCTGAGACCACCGGCATCCCCGCGTCCACGCCGCTGAGGCGCCCGGCACCAAGATAGGCAAAACGCCGGCCGCTGGTCGCCGTCGAGCCGACCAGCCGCGCCACCACGACCGGCTTGATGTCCTTGTCGTTAAGGCCGAGCAGCGCCTTGAGCCGCAGGTTCTCTGCCCGGATCGCGTCCGTTTCGGCAAGGCGGATGCGGGCGAGCTCCATTTCCTCGCGCAGGGCGGCATTCTGGCTGCCCGCACGGAAATAGCCGGCGATCCCGCTCAGCAGGCTTTGCTGACCGTTGCGCGCCGCCGCTGTTGCTTGCCCGGCCGGGGCGACCGCATCGCTCGCCACGCCGCGCAAAGGCGCAAACGCATCTGGCTGCCGCAGCGATAGCAGCAGCAGCCCGAGGCCCATCAGTGCTCCGATACCTGCGAGCAGGTAGCCGGTGAACACCGAGAATTGTGCCTTCTTCGAGAAGCCCGACCGTCGAGCTGAAGGCGGCGCCATGGCGGAAAGTCCCCTACTGCCTGATCCCGGGCCGAGACTGATGCGGCTTACGCCGTCATCAGCACGCCGCGATAGATCGGGTCTTCCATGGCCCTGCCGGTGCCAATGGCGACGCAGGTGAGCGGATCCTCGGCGACCGAGACCGGCAGGCCGGTTTCCTCGCGCAAGTGTTCGTCCAGACGGCGGATCAGCGCCCCGCCGCCGGTGAGCACAATGCCCTGATCAACGATATCGGCGGCCAGTTCCGGCGCGGTGTTTTCAAGCGCGATACGCACGCCTTCGACAATCGCGCCGATCGGTTCGGACAGCGCTTCTGCGACATGCGCCTGGTTGATGGTGATTTCCTTGGGCACGCCGTTGACCAGATCGCGGCCCTTCAAGGTGATGATCTCGCCCACGCCGTCTTCGGGGATCATGGCGGTGCCGTAATCCTTCTTGATCCGCTCGGCGGTGGCATCGCCGATCAACAGGTTGTGGTGACGGCGCACATAGCTGACGATGGCTTCGTCCATCTTGTCACCGCCGGTGCGCACCGAGGTGGTGTAGGCAAGGCCGCGCAAGCTGAGCACCGCGACTTCGGTGGTGCCGCCGCCGATGTCGACGACCATCGAGCCGACCGGCTCGGTCACGGGCATATCGGCGCCGATGGCTGCGGCCATGGGCTCGAGGATCAGGTGCACTTCGGACGCGCCTGCATTCGAGGCGGCATCGCGGATCGCGCGCTTTTCGACCGAGGTCGAGCCCGAGGGCACGCAGATCACGATTTCGGGGTAGCGAAACAGGTTGCGCTTGCCGTGCACCTTGCGGATAAAGTGCTTGATCATCTCTTCGGCGATTTCGATATCGGCGATCACGCCGTCACGCAGCGGGCGGATCGCCTCGATGCTGTCGGGGGTCTTGCCCATCATCAGTTTGGCATCATCGCCCACAGCCTTGACCCGCTTGATCCCGTTAATCGTCTCGATCGCGACCACCGAGGGTTCGTTGAGCACGATCCCTTGATCCTGCACATAAACAAGGGTGTTGGCGGTGCCGAGGTCGATCGCCATGTTCTGCGAGCCGAACTTGAAGAGATTGGACAGGAAGCTCATGGTTTTTGGTGTTCCAGTGGAGGCGGGGCAGGTCTGCGGGTTGGATATGGGGAGGGCCGCAGCGGATTTCGACCCGGTTATGACATTAAGCGCTGCGCCTAGCGAATCCGCGCGCAAAACACCAAAATAATTCTGGGTGTGCTTGGTGATTTCTGGGGGCTTCCCCTCGAATTTGCGACCGCTGACAGCTAGCGTGCGACAAATGCCCGAAATCCGCCGCCTCCCGTCAGCTCTGGTGAACCGCATTGCCGCGGGCGAGGTGGTCGAACGTCCTGCTGCGGCATTGAAGGAGCTGGTCGAGAACGCGATTGACGCAGGCGCTCGGCGAATCGGCGTGGTGCTGGCAGAAGGCGGGCTTGCGCGGATCGAGGTGGTCGATGATGGCTGCGGCATGGGGCCTGCAGCGATAGGTCTGGCGCTCGAACGGCATGCCACCTCCAAGCTTCCTGATTCTCTGATCGGCCCCGAAGGCGCGATCGAGCTGGCCACGACCTTGGGTTTTCGCGGCGAGGCTTTGCCCAGCATCGCCAGCGTCGCACGGCTGACCATCGAAAGCCGCGAGGCTGCCAGTGGCGAGGGCTGGCGGCGGGTGGTCGATCACGGCGCGCTGCTGGCTGACGAACCCGCGGCGCTCCCGCCGGGCACCCGCGTGCGGGTCGAGGAACTGTTCGCCAAGGTGCCCGCGCGCCGCAAGTTCCTGCGCACCGCCCGCAGCGAATATGCCGCCTGCCTTGATGTGGTGCGCCGCCTTGCCATGGCGCGGCCCGATATCGCCTTTACGCTGGAAACGCTGAGCGAATCCGGGGGCGAGGGCGGCAGGCGCACCGTCCTCAACCTGCAAGCCGGCGAGGAACTCGCGACCCGCGTCGCCCGGATCATTGCGCATGAATTGAAGGACAATTCCGTCCCCATCGCAATGGAACGCGACACACCGCACGGGATAATGCGGCTCACCGGTGTGGCGGGGCTGCCGACCTGGAACCGCGGCGTCGCCGATCACCAGTATCTGTTCGTCAACGGCCGACCGGTGAAGGACCGGCTGTTGGTGGGCGCCGTGCGCGGGGCCTATGCCGATATGCTCGCCCGCGATCGCCACGCGGTGCTGGCGCTGTTCCTCGACCTGCCGCCGCAGGATGTCGATGTGAACGTCCACCCGGCCAAGACCGAGGTGCGCTTCCGCGATACCGCCGGGGTGCGCGGGTTTATCGTCTCGGGATTGCGGCAGGCGCTGGCGACTGGGGACCGCCGCTCTGCGCAGGGGCCGGACTGCGCGGCGATGCAAAGGTGGGTGAGCGAGCCGGTCAATCCCGATCCCGCGCCCACAGCACCGATGATCGACAGCATCTTCACGGGCCGCGACTGGAGCGCGCAGCATCCCCGCCTTGGCGAAGCGCGTCCCGCATGGACTGCTCCTCTGGCGGAACCGCAAGGCCGCGCCGAGGAAGCCGCGCCGCTTCCCGAGAGCGCCCAGCAATACCCGCTCGGCATCGCGCGCGGCCAAGTCGCGAACACCTATATCGTCGCCGAATCCGCCGATGGCCTCGTGCTGGTCGATCAACACGCTGCGCATGAACGCCTCGTGCTCGAACGCCTGCGCGCCGCCGGGGCGGACGAGGCCAACCGCCGCAGCCAGGCCCTGCTGGTGCCCGATGTGGTCGAACTCGACGAGGTCGATTGCGACCGCTTGGAGGACGCGGCGGAAGGGCTGGCGCGCTATGGCCTCGTGATCGAACGCTTCGGGCCAGTTGCGATGCTGGTCCGCGCACTCCCCGCCGCGCTGCCACGCGCCGACAGCACCGCGCTGCTGCGCGACCTCGCCGACGATATCGCCAAGCATGGGCGTCAGGAAGACAGCGGCGCGCTGCTGCTGGCCGAGCGGCTCGAACTGGTGCTGGCTACCATGGCCTGCCACGGTTCGGTGCGGGCCGGCCGCACGCTCAGCGTTGCCGAGATGAACGCGCTGCTGCGCGAGATGGAAGCGACCCCGCGCTCAGGCCAGTGCAATCACGGCCGGCCGACGTGGGTGAAGCTGTCGATGGAGGATGTCGAGAAGCTGTTCGGGCGGCACTAGCGCCGCAGCGCCGCGCTCGCATCCGCCAGCTTCCCATCCGCCTCCGCATCCTCGGGCAACCCCATTACCGCGCGCAGCAGGGCAGCGACTGCGACATTGTCGAACACCTCCAGCTTGGCGCCTTTAGCAAAAGCAGGGCCGTGGGCGATGAACAGCGCCAGCATTTCAGGGTCGGCATTGTCATAGCCATGCGCGCCGCCTTCGATCGGGGTGGGCGGCGGGCCGGACGCGATGATCCAGCCGGCCTCGGCGATGCAGATGATCGCCGCGACCCGCGGATGCTTACCGTAGGCGAGGCGCGCCGGGAGGTCCTTCTTGCGCGAGCAGGTCATGTGCTCGTGCGGCACCAGCAGCGCCTGCGCCACGCGGTCATCGGTGCCCGTGACCGGCTCGATCGCGGCATAGGGCCCACCGGTGATCAGCTGATAGCTCGCCCGGTCGATCAGCGGATCGAGCTGGATCAGCCGCTCCGAACTCACCGCCCGCATCCCGTGATCGGCGACGATCACGAGGTTCGCCGTGATCCCAAGCGCGGCCATCCCGTCGACCAGCTCGCCGACCCGCGCATCGACCTCGGCCAGCGCGGCGTTCACTTCCGCGCTGTCGGGGCCGAAGCGGTGGCCGGCGGTGTCGACCGTATCGAAATAGAGCGTCACGAAGGCCGGACGGATCGCGGCGGGGCGGCGCATCCAGTCGAGCACGGTGTTGACGCGTTGCACGTTGCTGACGGCCTGATCATAGCGCAGCCAGTCGCTCGGGCGCATGCCGCCGATCGCGACTTCGCTGCCCGGCCAGAACATCGTGGCGGAGCGGATCCCGGCCTTCTCGGCGGTGATCCACAAGGGCTCGGCCTCCTCCCACCAGAAGGAATCGAGCGCCTGCGGGTTGTTGCCAAGCCCGAACATCAGGCCCGGACGGCGCGGGTCCATCATCGAATTGTCGGCAATGCCGCTGCGATCGGGCCGCTTGCCGGTGGCAAGTGTGTAGAAATTGGGGAAGGTCTTGGTCGGGAAACTCGGCCGCATCGGCCCGCTCGCGCCCGCAGCGGCGAGCGCCGATAGGCGCGGGGTGATGCCGCGTTCCAGATAATCTCCCCGAAACCCGTCAATCCCGACCAGCAAGGTGACGTGGCGGGGATTGTCCTGCGCGGCGAGCCCGGCGGGCAGGAACAGGAGGGCTAGGAGGACCAGGATCTTGCGCATGGGCCAGAGCCTAAATCCGGCGTACGACAATTGCGAGACGGCGGCGCTCAGACGTTGAACTTGAACAGCAGGATATCCCCGTCCTGCACCACATATTCCTTGCCTTCCTGCCGCAGCTTGCCCGCTTCCTTCGCGCCGGCTTCGCCGCCCAGCGCGACATAGTCGTCATAGGCAATCGTCTCGGCGCGGATGAAGCCGCGTTCGAAGTCGGTGTGGATCTCGCCTGCCGCCTGCGGAGCCTTGGCGCCATCGGGGAAGGTCCATGCGCGCGCTTCCTTGGGGCCGACGGTGAAGAAGGTCTTGAGGCCCAGAAGCTTGTATCCGGCGCGGATCACGCGGGCGAGGCCGCTTTCGGTGAGGCCGAGAGCTTCGAGGAATTCGCCGCGGTCTTCCACCGGCATCGTCACCAGATCGGCCTCGATCGCAGCGGAGACGACGACCGCCTGCGCGCCCTCGGCTGCCGCCTTGGCGAACACCTTGGCCGACAGCTCGTTGCCTTCCGCGGCGTCTTCCTCGGCGACGTTGCACACGTAAAGCACCGGCTTGGCGGTGAGCAGCTGCGCCTGCTTGAACAATCGCTCCTCCTCGTCATCGGCGGGCACGGTCAGGCGCGCGGGCTTGCCGTCGCGCAGCAGTTCGAGCGCCTGCCCAAGCACGCTCGCCATCGCCTTGGCTTCCTTGTCGCCCGCAGCCCCGCGCTTGGCCGCAGCCGGCACGCGCTTTTCGAGGCTTTCGAGATCGGACAGCATCAGCTCGGTCTCGACCACTTCGGCATCCGCGATGGGATCGACCTTGTTGGCGACATGCTGGATATCGCCATCCTCAAAGCAGCGCAGCACATGGACGACGGCGTCGACCTCGCGGATATTCCCAAGGAACTGGTTGCCGAGGCCTTCGCCCTTGCTCGCGCCCTTCACAAGGCCGGCGATATCGACAAAGCCAAGCTGGGTTGCGATGATCTTGGCGCTCTTGCCGATGGCGGCGATGGTTTGCAGCCGCTCGTCCGGCACCGCGACCTGCCCGACATTGGGCTCGATCGTGCAGAACGGATAATTCGCGGCTTGGGCCGCCTGCGTCTCGGTGAGCGCATTGAACAAGGTCGACTTGCCGACATTGGGCAGGCCGACAATCCCGCAACGGAAACCCATGATGATTGTCTCTTGATAAGCTGGAAAGCGCCGCCCTTAGCGAGCGCGCCCGCAGATGGCTAGAGCGTCAGCTATCGTGCACCGCGCGGATCAGCGGGCCGTAGGGCGAATTGCCGAGCCAGTCGGTCTGCACCTTGGCGGTCAGGGCGTTGATCGGCGCCTGCGGCTTGTTGCCGGGCGACACGGGCAGGCGCAGCGGGCGGGTGCCGGGGGGCTGGGCGATCAGCGCGGCGATGGCGCGCGCCACGTCCATCGGATCATTGGTGCGGCCCGAGCCGTCCTCCTGCCCCATCTGCGAAACCTGCCGCGGATAGCCCTCGGAATGCACCGCCATCGAGCGTTCCTTCAGGGCGGCGGAATAGGCGTTGCGGTTGACCCACACCTTGGTAGGATATCCCCCCGGCTCGATGAGCGTGACATCGATCTGGTGCGGCACCAGCTCGTAGGCGAGCTGCTCGCTCATCGCTTCAAGCGCGAATTTGGTGGCCGAGTAATGGCCCGAATAGGGCACGATCACGCGGCCCAGCTGGCTCGAGATCTGGATGATTTGCCCGCTGCCCTTGGCCCGCATCCCCGGCAGCACCGCGCGCGCCATTCGGTGCGGGCCGAACACATTGGTGTCGAAGATCAGGCGGGTGGCCTCCATGTCCTGCACCTCGACCGGCGAGGTGATCCCGATGCCCGCGTTGTTGACCAGCACATCAATCGGCCCGCCATTGATCGCTTCGGCGGCCTTGACCCCGGCATTGACCTCGGTGAGTTCGGTCACATCGAGGCCGATCACATGGAGATCGAGGTTGTCCGCCTTCGCCAGCGCCGTCAGTTCATCTGCCTCGGAACGGGGGAGGGCGCGCATGGTGGCGAACACCCGCGCGCCTTGCCGGGCGAGCAGTTCCGCCGTCAACCGCCCGAAGCCCGAGGAGCAGCCGGTAATCAGCACGCTTTTACCCTTGAATGACATCGCGGGCTGATAGACCGGCTCTGCAGCGGCGGTCTTCGCGATAGCGGCGAGCGCTCCGGTGGCGGCAACGCCGGCGAGCAGCGAACGGCGGTTGATGCGGGTCATGAGGCGTGTCCTTGGCGGGCGGAAAACGGGTCAGCCAAGGTTATTGTCTTGCCGCCAAACTGCAAGCGCGTGCGGGCTCTTGAGACGGATTACACGGCCGCGATAGGTTGCCAGCTTCGCCTCGGTGCGCGGGCGCGGGCCGGTATTCCAGTTCATGACATACCAGAGGAAGGCAGGATCTATGCGTTCGGGGCAGCCTTCGGGCATATCGGGCCGCGAGCGGCCGCGATGGCTGATGATCCGGCGCGTTAGACGCGACAGACACAGCGTGATCGGGAAATCGAGATAGATCACCGTGTCCGCGCGCTCGAGCCTGGGGCCAAGCGTGCTGCCGTAATTGCCCTCGATCAGCCATTCGTCCCGCGCCACCACTTCGGCGAGACGCGCGTTGAGTTCGGCCTTCTCGGTCTCGACCCAGCCCGCCTGCCAGCCGAGCTGGTCCATATGCACCAGCGGCAGGCCCAGCAGCGGCGCCAACTCGCGCGCCAGCGTGCTCTTGCCCGACCCGCACGGTCCGATGATGAGCACCCGGCGCATGGGGCGCTTATTCCTGCATCCTGAGCGCGACGTCATTCATGAAGCGCGCGTCATCGCCTTTGGCGAGCCACTCGGCTTCTGCGCCCATCGCGCCGAGCATGGCGGCAAGATCATCTTCTTCCGCCTTGGCGAAGTTGCCGAGCACATGGCCGGTGACGCGGTCCTTGTGGCCCGGATGGCCGATGCCGAGGCGGATGCGGCGGAATTCGGGGCCGCAATGCTGGTCGATTGAGCGCAGCCCGTTATGACCCGCTGTCCCGCCGCCCTGCTTCACCTTGACCTTGAAGGGGGCAAGGTCGAGCTCGTCGTGGAACACGGTGAGCGCCTCGGTGCCGAGTTTGTAGAAGCGCAGCGCCTCGCCCACGGCGCGGCCGCTTTCGTTCATAAAGGTGGCGGGTTTGAGTAGCAGCACCTTGTGACTGCCGATCCGCCCCTCCTGCGCCCAGCCCTGGAATTTCTTCTGAACCGGCCCGAAGCCGTGCATCTCGGCAATCACATCCAGCGCCATGAAGCCGACATTGTGCCGGTGGAGCGCATAGCGCGGTCCGGGATTTCCGAGGCCGACCCAGATCTGCATCACGCGTCCTTAGCGAGGGAGGGGGAAAAACGAAACGCCGGACCTCTTGCGAAGCCCGGCGTTCGAAAGCCGTAACTGGCAGAAGCGGGTTATTCGCCGCCGGCTGCTTCGCCTTCGCTGCTCTTCAGGCCCGAGGGCGCGATGAGCGTGGCAATGGTGAAGTCGCGATCGGTGATCACGCTGGTGACGCCCTTGGGCAGGGTCACTTCGCTGATGTGGATCGCATCGCCGATTTCCTTGCCGGTAACATCGATTTGGATTTCGTCAGGGATCTCGGCGTTCGGACAGGCCAGTTCGAGTTCGTGACGCACGATGTTGAGCACGCCGCCCTTCTTGAGGCCGGGCGAGGCGTCTTCGTTGATGAACACCACCGGCACCTGCACTTCGACCATCGAGTCGCCGGTAAGGCGCAGGAAGTCGGCGTGGATCGGACGGTCGGTCACCGGGTTGAACGCCACATCCTTGGGCAGCGTGCGGACGATCTTGCCACCGATCTCGATGTTGACGATCGAGTTCATGAAGTGCCCCGTCATCAGCTGACGGTACAGTTCCTTCTGCTCGACATGGATCATTGTGGGTTCTTCCTTGCCACCATAAATGACAGCAGGTGTCCGACCATCGCGGCGAAGTGCACGGGAGGCTCCCTTGCCAGCCCGTTCGCGCGCTTCGGCCGGCAGGTTCAGAGCGTCGCTCATAATCGTGCCTTTCGAATGCATGTTGATGTTAGTGTCTTCGGGCGCACCGCCTCCAGGGATGACCGGAGCGCCGAAGCGCGGTCGCTTAGAGGGAGAAGGCGCGCTTGGCAATCAAATTGCGGGGTTGGCGTGCAGCAACGCCCGAATGCGCCAAGCCTCAGCGAATGCTCGTGACGCGGTAACCGCGCGAACGCAGCATCACCGCCAGCCCGTCCGGCCCCACCAGATGCGCGGCGCCCACCGCCACCAGCGGGCGCGGTGTGCCTTGCATCATCACCGCAATCGCTTCGTCCCAGCGGCGGTTGCGGGCCACCAGCAAGGCCTCGCGCAGTTCGGGATCGGCCATAAACCCGGTGGTACCGGCGGCGACCAGTTTGGCCTCGTCGCCTGCAAGCCAGGCCTGCCGCAGCTGTCCGGCGCGCAGTTTCGCCTTGCTTGACTCTGTCACTACCGCCGCCAGCAGATCGCGCTGGTCGGCTTCGGGCAGGCTATCGAAGACCGCCAGCTGAGCGGCCACGCCTTCGAGTTCGATGACCTTGGTGGCGGGAAATTCGCGGATCAACGCGCGGTCGACCCCGTTGGCCGGATCGCCCTCGGCATCGATCTGGGCGAGCATCAAGGCCGCAGCCCAGCTTTCGGTCGCAACAAAGTCGTCAGGCACAAAGTCGCCGCGATCGAGCAGGCTGGCGAGCGGCTGCTGCAATCTGTCCGGCAGGCGGCGATCGAGCGGGGGCAGGCCGGGGGTGGTGCCAAGTTCGGCAAAACTTGCGGCCATCGCCGCGCGATCATCGAGCGCGGCGATTTCTACAACCAGCAGGTCGGCTGCCTTGATAACGCGGGCAATTTGGGGGGTGCGCCAATGGGTGCCGGGGGGGAGGGCATGGATGGTGCCGAGCATCCAGCCCTCCACCGCGCCATCGGCGCTGGCGATTTCATAAAGCAGCGGGCTTGGCGGAGGCCCTGCAGCTGCCTCGCCGGGGGCATTGCTGCATCCGGCAAGTGCAAGTGCGAAAACCGGGGTCAGCACTGCCGCCAGCAAATTGCGGCTGATGCGGATCAGGCCGACCCCCGGGAATGCGATCATCGTGCAGCGATCCCGGTCACTTGACCCGGGCCACAGTGATGCCCTTTTGCGCCAAGTAATCCTGCACGCTCTTGGCACCGGCAAGGTGGCCCGCGCCGACCGCGATGAACACTGTGCCGGGCTCGTCAAGGCGGGTGTCGATCCATTCCGCCCAATTGGCGTTGCGGCTGTAGAGCAGGGCTTCGGCCACCGCCGGATCGGTCATGCCTTCGTTCATGATGTTCGCGAGTTCGGCGGCATCACCTTCGGCCCATTCGGCGACCATCCGGTCGAGCATCGGCTTGATCTCGTCCATGCCTTCGACCGCTTCCATCATGAAGGCGACCTGCGCCTCGGTCGGCATGTTGTCGAAGATGCCGAGCTGGAATTCGGCGGTCTCGAGCGCGCCCTGCGGCTTGGTGCCGGCCTTGGCGAGCAGGATCTTCTCGACACCGCTGTTGGGATCATAGCCCTGCTGCATCAGCGGCAGCAGCGACAGGGTGAGGCCGGCGAGCCACGGCTTGACCGGATCGAAGGCCTCCGGCGGGGCGCCAAGCTTGGCGAGGCCAGCTTCGTAGGCCGCTGTCTGCTCGGGCGTGAGCAGCGAGCGCAGCGTGGTGCCCGGGGGCAGCAGGCCGAGCTTCATGCTGAGCTCCTGGAGCTCGGCCTCTGACGCCTTGTCCATCTTGATCTCGGTGACGATCATGTCCGAGCCTTTGAGCGCGGTAGCGATGGTCGCATCATACCATTCGAGCTCCTTGGGCAGTACATGGACCGTGCCGAACAGGTAGATCGTGGTGTCCTCATCGGCGACCTTCCACAGGGCCGGGCCGGTGCCGGTAGTGGCGGGCGCGGCGGCCGTTTCGGTAGCCGCGTGATTATCGGCCAGCGCTGGGCTGGCGGCAAACATCGCCAGCGGTGCAGCGGTGAGAGCGAGGAGCGAGGCAAGTTTCATTTTTGGTTCCTTTCTTACGGGGTATGAGAAAACAGCGGGGGAGTTAAGGCAAATTGCAATCGTGCGGCCGCAATCAGGCGCGCCACCATGCGTAAAGACAGGCGACCATCATCCCGACAAAGCCGAGCAACCACACACCGAAGGGGTGCGGCGCCGAGCCGATCCCGCCAGCGTGAAGCACGGCCCACATCGGGAAACCCGCCAGCACCGCGACGCAGCCACCGGCGAAGCCGATAAGGCTATGCTCGCGCTTCATCTCGTCGATGGTGCGGAAGCCCCAGAGCGGCAGAACCGCAAAGCCGAACAATACCAGACCTGCGAGCAGGATTGCCACCGCCGGATCGAGCGCAAGCTTGTCCCAATCGTTGCTGAACAGGCTTCCGTCGCCCTGATCGAAGGCGCCGGTGACAAGCCCGATGATGCCGCCGACCATGACGGCAACGCTGAAATAGAGCATCTGGCGGCGCTGGCGCTGGCGGGTGCGCGCTTCACCCGGGCCCGTCGTGGGTATTTCGTCGGGGGTCAAGCGCCGCCACAGCCGCACGGCTGCATAGGCGATGCCGCCAATGGCCAGGGCGAGGGCACCGATAATGGCGAAATCCCGCGCAGCCGGATCACCCTTTGCGATCATCACACTGACGTAGCCAACAATGACTCCGGCAAGAAAAAGCACCGCGATGCCAGCGCCAAACGCAAGCACTATGCGGCCGAGCAACGACAGACCGTCGGACGCTTCGGTGTCATCAATGTTCGTCATGGAAAATCTCCTCGATCTGCATGTCGAACAGGCGGGCAATCCGGAAGGCCAGGGGGAGGGAAGGGTCGTGCTTGCCGGTCTCGATGGCGTTGACCGCCTGCCGCGACACATCGAGCCGGCCAGCCAGTTCCGCCTGGCTCCAGTCGCGTTCGGCGCGCAAGACTTTTAGACGGTTCTTCACGCCGTCAAACGCCGAGCGCGGTGGTAACCTTGGCGATGATGTTGCCGACAGCATAGCCGCTCATGGCGAGCAGAACGAAGACGTGCCAGCGCTCGAGGCTGATCGTTTCAGTAAGTGAATTCATATGATGTCTCCATCAGGCTCCCCTGACGAAATGTCAGGTATGGCTGACTATATGTCGCGATTTTCTGACCATGTCAAGTAGACCTTACTTTGTGTCTCCAAAACCTGACCCGCGGCCCGATTGTCCTCGCCACGTGCTGCGGTGCGGCATTGACGCTTTGGGGGTGTTCGGCCATGGCGAGCCGCCATGAGCGCCGCACCCCTTTTCTCCCCGCCAGCTCGCGATCCTGCGCGCTCTTTCCAGGACATGATCCTGACGCTGCATGACTTCTGGAGCGCGCAAGGCTGCGTGATCCTGCAGCCGTATGACATGCGGATGGGTGCGGGCACGTTCCACACCGCCACCACCCTGCGCGCGCTCGGGCCGGAACCGTGGAACGCGGCTTTCGTGCAGCCCTGCCGCCGTCCGACCGACGGGCGCTATGGCGAAAATCCCAACCGGCTGCAACACTACTACCAGTATCAGGTGATCCTGAAGCCTTCGCCCAGCGACATTCAGGAGCTCTATCTCAAGAGCCTCGCTGCGATCGGGATCGATCCTCTCGCGCACGATATCCGCTTTGTCGAGGACGACTGGGAATCTCCGACGCTCGGCGCCTGGGGGCTGGGGTGGGAAGTCTGGTGCGACGGGATGGAGGTGACCCAGTTCACCTATTTCCAGCAGATGGGCGGGTTCGATTGCAAGCCGGTCGCGGGCGAGCTGACCTACGGGCTCGAACGCCTCGCGATGTATATCCAGGGCGTCGACAACGTCTATGATCTGGCGTTCAACATCGCGGGCGTGACTTACGGTGAGGTGTTCCTCGAAAACGAGCGCCAGATGTCGAAGTGGAACTTCGAGGTCGCTGATACCGACGCGCTGTTCGACCTCTTCGCCAAGGCCGAGGCCGAGTGCAGCAATGCGCTCGGCGCGGGCGTGCCCATCGCCGCCTATGAACAGGCGATCGAGGCGAGCCATGTCTTCAACCTGCTGCAGGCGCGCGGCGTGATCTCGGTGCAGGAACGCGCCAGCTATATGGGCCGCGTGCGTGATCTCGCGCGCTCGTCCTGCGAGGCTTACGCCGAAAAGATGGCGCCGGAATGGGAAGCGAAATATTCGGGGTGGAGTCTCGTCTGATGGCTGACTTCCTGCTCGAACTGCGCTGCGAGGAAATCCCTGCCCGGATGCAGCCCAAGGCCAAGGAAGATCTGGCGCGGCTGTTTGCCGATGCGCTGGACAAGGCCGGCTTGGCGGCGGGATCGATCGAAACCTACGCCACCCCGCGCCGTCTGGCCCTGATCGCCAAGGACCTGCCGCTTGCGACCGCCGCCGTGAGCGAGGAAACCAAGGGACCAAAGGTCGGCGCGCCGCCACAGGCGCTGGAAGGCTTCCTGCGCAAAGTCGGTCTCTCCGCGGAGCAACTGGTGGAGCGTGACGGTGTGTATTTCGCTGTGACCCAAAAGCCGGGGCGCGACACGGCGCTGGTGCTGGCCGAAACCATCCCCGCGATCATCCGCGCCTTTCCTTGGCCCAAGTCGATGCGCTGGGGCGCTGCGTCGCTCAGCACCGTGTCGCTGCGCTGGGTACGCCCGCTTTCGGGGATCATCGCCTTGCTGGAAGGCGCGGTGGTCCCTTGCGCAATTGACGGGATCACCAGCGGGCGCACGACGATGGGGCACCGCTTCCATCATTCCGGTCCGGTCGCAATCGCCAATGCCGGGGCCTATATCGAAACCCTGCGCGCGGCCCATGTGATCGTCCATTTCTCCGAACGCTGCAAATTGATCCGCGACGGCGCGGCCAAGGCTGCTGCCGAGGCGGGCCTGACGCTGGTTGCTGACGAGGGGCTGGTGATCGAGAACGCGGGTCTCACCGAATGGCCGGTGCCGCTGCTCGGCCGCTTCGACGAGGCCTTCCTCGACGTGCCGTCCGAGGTGATCCAGCTCACCGCGCGGGTGAACCAGAAGTATTTCGTGTGCGAGGATAGCGCGGGGAAGCTGGCGAACGCCTTTATCTGCACCGCCAATATTGACGCGATCGATCCTGCGGTGGTGGTTGATGGCAACCGCAAGGTGCTGGCAGCAAGGCTTTCTGATGCAAGGTTTTTCTGGGAGCAGGACCAGAAGACGCCGCTTCATTCGCAAAAAGACAAACTCAGCCGGATCACGTTCCACGAGAAGCTCGGCACGGTGGCCGACAAGGTTGACCGTGTTGCGAGACTTGCACGGTGGTTGGTTGAAGAAGGAATTGTGCGCGACGCAGCGTCGCAACCTGACGCGGAAAACGTGATTGACCTAGCCGGTCCCAATAGGCGTGGGTTGTCACTAGCGGATTGCGCCGAGGTTGCTGCCCGTTTGGCTAAGGCTGACCTTGTGACCGAAATGGTTGGCGAGTTTCCAGAACTCCAAGGTTTGATGGGCGGCTACTACGCGGAGCGGGAGGACTACCCTCAGGAAATTTGTGACGCAGTTCGAGATCATTATAAGCCGGTTGGACAAGGCGATGCTGTTCCAACTGCACCCGTGACGGTTGCCGTCAGCCTTGCCGATAAGCTCGATACACTCATCTCATTCTTCGCGGTTGGCCTACGTCCCAGTGGATCGAAAGACCCTTTTGCTCTCCGCCGTGCGGCAATCGGTGTTCTTGATATTCTGATCAAGAATGAGATCCGAATTCAGATGCGAGAGTTCATTGTTCTACGTTCCGTAATGCTGACAATCTGGATGGGCATGAAGATCGCAGAACGGGAGAATGCCAAGTTTTACGACTTCGTGAATGACTCCGCTCTGTCGCTATCAGACCGCGTTTCGATCATGCTGCAATACGCGCAGGCAGACGTAAATGTGGACGCAAAGCACCGTGAGTTGGCCGAAGAGATCAGTAAAGGCCCCGGGCTACTCCTCGACTTCTTCGCCGACCGCCTCAAAGTCCAGCAGCGCGAAGCCGGCGTCCGCCACGACCTGATCGACTCGGTGTTCGCGCTCGGCGGGGAGGATGATCTCGTCCGCCTGCTCGCCCGCGTCCACGCGCTCCAGGCCTTTGTCACCACCGAGGACGGCACCAACCTCCTCGCCGGTTACAAGCGCGCGGCCAATATCCTCAAGAAGGAAGGCTTCGACGCCGCTCCTACTGACGACGCCCTCTCCTACACGCCCGAAGCGGCGGAAAAGGCGCTGATCGACGCGCTTGCTGTCGCCGTCCCGCGTGCCACGGAGGCGGTGGAGGGCGAGCGGTTCGCCGATGCGATGGCGGCGCTCGCCACCTTGCGCGCCCCCATCGACAGGTTCTTTGAAGAGGTGACTGTCAACGCCGATGAGGCCGACAAGCGGATAAGCCGCCTTGCGCTGCTGGCGCGGTTTCGCGATGCGGTGCACCGGGTCGCCGACTTCAGCCGGATCGAGGGGTAAGGTTTTCGCTTCTTGGACTGTGTCTCAAGTGTCTCATGGTTCAGCCTTCCAACGCCGAAGCTTAACAGGATGAAGTGAAGTGCAAACAGTCTACGTCTTCGGCGGCAACGCCCCGCACTCCGACCCGCGCCAGAAGGACAAGACCGTCGCGGGCGGCAAAGGCGCGAACCTTGCCGAGATGGCGAGCATCGGCCTGCCGGTGCCCCCGGGCTTCACCATCACGACCGAAGAATGCGTTCGTTATCTGCAAGATGGCGCGGATTTCTCCGATGGCTTGCGAGCCGCCGTCGCCGCCGCGCTGACCCATGTCGAGGCCACCGTGGGCAAGAGGTTCGGTGATGCAGGCGATCCCCTGCTGGTCTCGGTGCGATCGGGCGCGCGGGTGTCGATGCCCGGCATGATGGACACGGTGCTCAACCTCGGACTTAATGACGCGACAGTTCAGGGGCTCGCTGCCTCCTCGGGCGATGCGCGTTTCGCGTGGGATAGCTACCGCCGCTTCATCCAGATGTATTCGGATGTGGTGCTCGGGATCGATCACGGCTTGTTCGAGGAAGCGCTCGAGATCGCCAAGGAAGACAAGGGCTTCTACAACGACACCGAGATGGCGGCTGAAGACTGGCAGGCGCTGGTTGCCGAGTACAACACCATCGTTGCCGACGAGCTGGGCCGCCCGTTCCCGCAGGATGTCCACGAGCAGCTCTGGGGCGCGATCCGCGCGGTGTTCGACAGCTGGGACAGCGACCGCGCCAAGGTCTACCGCCGCTTGAACGACATCCCGGGCGACTGGGGCACCGCGGTCAATGTGCAGGCGATGGTGTTCGGCAATATGGGCGAGACCAGCGCCACCGGCGTCGCCTTTACCCGCGATCCGGCGACCGGAACCCGCGCCTATTACGGCGAATACCTGATCAATGCGCAGGGCGAGGATGTGGTCGCGGGGATCCGCACGCCGCAATACCTCACCAAGGCCGCGCGCGAGACCGCCGGAGCCAAGCCGCTCTCGATGGAAGAGGCGCTGCCTGAGGCCTATACCGAACTCGCGCGTGTGTTCGACCTGCTAGAACTACACTACAAGGATATGCAGGACATTGAATTCACAGTAGAACGCGGCAAGCTGTGGATGCTCCAGACGCGCTCGGGCAAGCGCACCGCCAAGGCCGCGCTCAAGATGGCGGTCGACATGGTCGGCGAAGGCCTGATCGACGAGCGTGAGGCGGTGCGACGGGTCGATCCGATGGCGCTCGATCAGCTGCTCCACCCCACGCTCGATCCCAAGGCCGAACGCCATGTGCTGACCACCGGCCTGCCGGCGTCGCCCGGCGCGGCGGCGGGCAAGATCGTGCTCGATGCTGATACGGCAGAGATCTGGGCCGGGCGGGGCGAGAAGGTCATTCTGGTGCGGGTCGAAACCTCGCCTGAGGACATTCACGGCATGCACGCAGCCCAAGGCATCCTCACCGCGCGCGGCGGGATGACCAGCCACGCAGCGGTCGTCGCGCGCGGGATGGGCCGGCCTTGTGTCTCGGGCGCAGGCGCTGTCTCGATCGACCGCGCTACCCGCACGCTGCGGATCGGGACAACCGAATTGAAGGAAGGCGATGCGATCACGATCGACGGGGCGGCGGGTCAGGTGATGCTCGGCATCGTCCCCACAGTCGAGCCGGAGCTTGCGGGCGATTTCGGCGTGCTGATGGTGTGGGCCGACAAGCTGCGGCGCATGAAGGTGCGCACCAATGCCGAAACCCCGGATGATTGCCGCATGGCGCGCCAGTTCGGCGCCGAAGGCATCGGGCTGTGCCGCACTGAACACATGTTCTTCGAAGCCTCGCGTATTTCGCTGGTTCGTCAGATGATTTTGGCCGATGACGAGGCCGGTCGGCGCCGCGCGCTGGAAAAGCTGCTGCCCGAACAGCGCGCCGATTTCACCGCGATCTTCGAGGTGATGGCAGGCCTTTCCTGCACGATCCGTCTGCTCGATCCGCCGCTCCACGAATTCCTCCCCCACGCCGACGAGGAATTCGCCGAGCTGGCCGATGCGACCGGGCTCGGGGTCGATCACCTGAAGCGTCGTGCGGGCGAACTCCACGAATTCAACCCGATGCTGGGCCATCGCGGTTGCCGCTTGGGTATCACCTATCCCGAAATCTACGAGATGCAGGCGCGCGCGATCTTCGAGGCGGTTTGCGTTGTCAAGGCATCCTCGGGCGAAGCGCCTTTGCCCGAGATCATGATCCCGCTGGTCGCCACCAAGCGCGAGTTGGCGATCCTGCGCGCGCTGGTTGACCGTGTGGCCGAGGCGGTGTTTGCCGAAGTCGGCACGCGGGTCGATTACCTCGTCGGCACGATGATCGAACTCCCGCGCGCGGCGCTGATGGCGGGCGAGATTGCGGAAGAAGGCGCGTTCTTCTCGTTCGGCACCAATGATCTGACGCAGACCACGCTGGGCGTGTCGCGCGATGATGCGGCGCGGTTCCTCTCGGTCTATGTCGACAAGGGCATTTTCCCGCGCGATCCCTTCGTTAGCCTGGATATCGAGGGCGTCGGCCAGCTGGTCGAACTGGCGGCCGAGCGCGGGCGGGCGACCCGGCCCGACATCAAGCTCGGCATCTGCGGCGAGCATGGCGGCGATCCGGCGAGCATCGCCTTTTGCGAGAAAGTCGGGCTCGATTACGTCAGCGCTTCGCCCTACCGCGTGCCGATTGCACGGCTTGCCGCTGCGCAGGCGGCTTTGAAGGCCTAGGTTCCCGCAAGCGATCGCCGCCCGGTAAGGGTAATGATTTCGAAGCTCTCGGCGGTCTTGCCGTCGGGCTCGGGGCGGGAAGCAAAAGCAGCGCGGGCGCGGGCGAGGGCAGCCTTGCCGAGTGGGGCGGCGGGTTTCGCCAGCGCATTGCCGAGGCCGCAATCGCGCAGGTCTGCGACCAGCCGATCGAGGGCGGAATAGCGGACGGTGAGCGTGTGGGTGTCGACCACCGGGTCCTTCCATCCGGCGCGCTGGAGCAGGCCTGGCGCAGCGCGTGAATCGACCAGGGGGTGGATGCGGGCCGCAGGGCGATCGGGCTCGGCCGCCAGCATCGCGGCGCGTAGGGCCGGCAGGCTCTGGCCGCCGACGAAATGGGCCATCACCAGCCCACCAGGCGCCAGCGCATTGCGCAAATGGATCAACGCGCCCGGCAAATCATTCACAGCGTCGAGCAGGCCGACCACCACAATCAGATCAAAGCCGTTGTCCGGGTAGGGCTGTTCGAGGTCAAGGTCTTGGGGCGACTGCACCGCCGCGCCGGCAAGGTTAAGGTGGCGCGCAAGTTCGCCTGACCCATCGCCCAGCACCAGCGTTCGCGAAGGTTGGTGCCGCAGGAAGGCGAGGCGCTCAAGCGTATCCTCGATCATGTCCTCGGCGAGAAACCGCGCGGCATCGGGCCGCAACTGCCGCCGCTGCGCGCGCTCGAGGCGCATGGTGCGGCGGGCCGGGCTGAAGATGGCGGGGATCGCAGGCGCATTCATGCGCGCTGCCCTGCCGTGCTTACCAGCACAGCGCAAGCAGTGCGACAATCCGTGGCGATAGCAGTGGTCGCACACTTGGGCCGAGGCATGAAGCCGCTGGTGGATCTCGTCTATCCGCCGCGTTGCCCCTTGTGCGGCGCAGCCCTCGCCGATCAGGACGGCCTGTGCGTGGACTGCTGGAGCCTGCTCGACATCCCCGACGACGGCGGCGGCGGCGAGGCTGCTGCCTTGTGGCTTGAGCATGGGCGTAGAGTGCCAGTGCACGCGGCGACCTTCTATAACGAGGCATCACGGCGTCTCGTGCTCGATTACAAGCACGGGCGCCGGATTGCGCTGGCCCGACTGCTCGTCCGTTTGATTGCCGCGACGCTCTCGGGTCCGGCGCATGACGGCGTAGCGCCGCTGCTGGTGCCGGTGCCGCTCCACCGCTGGCGGCTATGGCAGCGCGGCTTCAACCACGCGGCGCTGCTGGCCGGCAAGTTGGCGCGGCTCGGCAAGGGCGAGGCGGTGGTCGACGGGCTGATCCGCCGCAAGCGCACGCCCAGTCTCGGCGGGCTCGGGCGGGAGGCGCGTGAGCGGGCGCGATTGTGGTCAACCGGCATCGCCTGAAGCGGATTGCGGGACGCGATGTGGTGCTGGTCGATGGTGTGTTCGCCAGCGGCGCGACGGCGCGGGCCTTCGTTTCGGCACTCGCCGGAGCGGGCGCGCGGAGCATCGCGGTGGCCTGTTTTGCGCGGGTCGATGAGGCTGCGGGGCATGGCCAGCGCCTGCAAAACGAAACGCCCGAGGCCTTGTGAGCCCCGGGCGCCGCGTGACGAAACGGTTTGGATCCTCCCTTGCGGGCGATGACGGCCAACCCCCTAGCTTGGCCATCGGGATCCTGTCCCTAATCGTTCAACCGGTCGCGCTGGCACCCCGCTGCCAGTCTGCGGTCCGGTCACCCCCAGAACCTAGCATCAGGCGATGCCGGAATTCGGTGGAGAACCCCTTGCGGAAGATCCTGCAGCCTTGTTCCACCCCCTCTGACGATGCGGAAGGCCAAACCGCGTGGATCGACATTTTTTGCAAGCCGCTGTTGTGATCGTGCAACAATCCGCGCATGAGCGCGCGGATTTTGGCATGATTGAATCCGGTCGCAGCTTGCATTTGCATCCTGCTTTGCCCCTCGGAGTTACCCTATGGCCGATACCTCGTTGAGCCCTGAAGAGCGCGAGCAGGGCGTCCGTTTTGCGCCCAAGTTTGATGCCGCCGGATTTCTCACAGCGGTCGTGGTGGATGCAGCAACGCTCGCCGTGCTGGTGGTGGGGCACATGAACCGCGAAGCGCTGGAGGCGACGCTTGCGAGCGGCAAGGTGCACTTCTGGTCGCGCTCGCGCGGGGCTTTGTGGATGAAGGGCGAGACTTCGGGCAACGTTCTCTGCGTCGAGGCGGTGCTGGTCGATTGTGACCAGGATGCTCTGGTGATTCGCGCTACGCCCGCAGGGCCGACCTGCCACACCGGGGCGGGCAGCTGCTTTTACCGGCAGGTTGTGCTGCAGGAGGAAGGGCCGGTGCTCGTCAAGGTCTCAACTTGACGCTCACGTAAACGGAAGGTATGAAGCGGGGCATGGCTACAGCACCCGCTCACGAGACTTCCGCACAGAATCCCGATGCCGAGCCGCGCCGCAATGGTGCGCATCTTGATCGGCCCGACATTCATGCGCGCGAACAGTTCACCATCTCCGACCTCACCTCGGAATTCGGCTGCACCGCGCGTGCGCTGCGGTTCTACGAAGACGAAGGGCTGATCAATCCGGCCCGCGTCGGCCTCACCCGCGTCTACTCCAAGCGTGACCGCGCGCGGCTCGCCTGGATCATGCGCGCCAAGAATGTCGGCTTCAGCCTCACCGAAATCCGCGAGATGATCGATCTCTACGATCTCGGCGATGGCCGGGTCGAACAGCGCCGCGTCACGATTGCGAAATGCCGCACGCATATCGACAAGTTGAAGGCCCAGCGCGACGACATCGATAGCGCGATCAAGGAGCTCACCGATTTCGTCGCCGAGGTCGAGAAGCTCGAACTCGGCTGAGCCGCCTCTCACCCGTTACCCCGTACACCAACCGTTCAAGCCACCCCGAGGGATCCCGCAATGCCGACCTACACAGCGCCCACCCGCGACACGCGCTTCATCGTCAACGAAGTGCTCGATCTGGCAAGTTACGGCAATCTGCCCGGCTTCGAGAACGCCACGCCCGACATGATCGACACCGTGATCAACGAGGCCGGCAAGTTCTGCTCCGAGGTGCTCGCGCCGGTTAACCAGGCAGGCGACGAGCATGGCTGCACCCGTCATGAAGACGGCAGCGTCACCACACCGCCGGGCTTCAAGGAAGCCTATCAGGCCTATGTCGAAAGCGGTTGGGGCACGCTCGCCCAGCCCGAGGAATTCGGCGGGCAAGGTCTGCCGCACGTGCTCGGCTTCGTGCTCGAGGAATTCTCCGGCACCGCCAATCAGGCCTTCGCGATGTATCCCGGCCTCACCGCCGGCGCGATCTCCGCGATCCTGGCGAAGGGTTCGGACGAGCAGAAGGCGCTGTATGTGCCCAAGATGATCTCGGGCGAATGGTCGGGCACCATGAACCTGACCGAGCCGCATTGCGGCACAGATCTCGGCATGATCCGCACCAAGGCGGTGCCGAACGGCGATGGTTCTTACGCGATCACCGGCACCAAGATCTTCATCTCGGCCGGCGAGCACGATCTCACTAGCAACATCATCCATCTGGTGCTGGCCAAGACCCCGGGCGCGCCGGATTCGACCAAGGGCATCTCGCTGTTCATCGTGCCCAAGTTCCTGCTCAATGCTGATGGCAATCCGTCGCAGCGCAACGGCGTGACCTGCGGTTCGATCGAAAAGAAGATGGGCATCCATGGCAACGCCACGTGCCTGCTCAACTATGATGGCGCGACCGGCTTTATGGTGGGCGAAGAGCACAAGGGTCTCGCCGCGATGTTCATCATGATGAACGCGGCGCGGCTTGGGGTCGGCATTCAGGGCTATGCCCAGGCGGAAGTCGCCTATCAGAATGCCGTGACATACGCGCTTGATCGCCGTCAGGGCCGCGCGCTCACCGGCCCCGCCGATCCGGCGGCCAAGGCCGATCCGATCTTCGTCCACCCCGACGTGCGCCGGATGCTGATGGACGCCAAGGTGTTCACCGAAAGCATGCGGGCCCTGTGCCTGTGGGGCGCGCTGCAGGTCGATCTGACCCACAAGGCGCAGACCCCCGAAGAACGCGAGACCGCCGATCTGCTGATCGGGCTGATGACTCCTGTGATCAAGGGCTATGGCACTGACAAGGGCTATGACATCGCCACCAATATGCAGCAGGTTTACGGCGGCCATGGCTATGTGCGCGAGTGGGGCATGGAGCAGTTCGTGCGCGATAGCCGCATTGCGATGATCTACGAAGGCGCCAACGGCGTGCAAGCGATGGACCTGTGCGGCCGCAAGCTCGCCGCCGGCGGCGGCAAGGCGATACAGGCCTTCTTCGCCATGATCGACGAGGAAATCGCCGCCGCCAAGCAAGTTGGCGAACTCAAGGATGCCGCTGAAAAGCTCGAGAAGGCGTTGGGCGAGCAGAAGGCTGCGACCATGTGGTTCATGCAGAACGCGATGGCCAACCCCAACCACCTCGGCGCGGGCGCGCACCACTACATGCACATCATGGGCATCGTGACCCTCGGCTTCTTCTGGCTCAAGATGGCCAAGGTCGCGCTCGGCAAGCTGGCGGGCGAGCCCGAGGACAAGGCGTTCTACGAGGCCAAGCTGGTCTCGGTGAATTACTACACCGAACGCTTCCTGCCCGATGCGGGCGCGCTGCGTCGCAAGCTCGAAGCGGGAAGCGAATACATGATGAAGCTTCCGGCCGAGGCCTTCGCCACCGCCGCCTGAGCCTCGCGCTGATCATTCGTCCGGGCACTTTTGCGGGCCGCCATGTTTGCGCATGGCGGCCCGTGTCGTATCGGGGGAAGGCGACAGGAGAACAGAGCATGATGATGCGGCGTACTTGGCTGGCACTGGCAGGGGCGCTGCTGCTGATCGCGGGTTTTGCGACCTTGTTCCCTGCGCCCGAGCTGTATGCGAGCCAACCGGCACCCGCCGCTGGCCATTACGTCTTTACCGATTGGGACGGGCCGGATCTGCCGGTGTTCTACCAACTCCCCGACCGGGTCATGCCTCAAACGCCGGTGGTTTTCGTGATGCACGGGGTCAATCGCGACGCCGATCGCTACCGCGACGAATGGGCCGCGCTCGCCCGCAAACACGGATTTATTGCCGTCGTGCCGCAGTTCGGCGCCGCCGACTTCCCCGGCTCGAACGGCTACAACACCGGCTACTTCGCTGAAGCCGACGGCACCCCGCGACCGCGCGACCTGTGGTCGTTTGCGGCGATCGAACCTCTGTTTTACGATGTCCGCGAGCGCTTTAGCACCGGGGCGACGCGCTATTCGATCTACGGGCACTCGGCTGGCGCGCAGTTCGTGCACCGCTTCGTGCTGTTCATGCCCGAGGCGCGCATCGACCGGGCGATTGCCGCCAATGCCGGGTGGTACACCATGCCCGATCCGGCGACCGCGTTTCCCTATGGACTGGGCGCCGCCCCGGTCGACGATCAGGCGCTGACGGCGGCGCTGGGCAAGCGGATGACGGTGCTGCTGGGCACGGCCGATACCGATCGCGATGATCCCGATCTTCGCAAGACTCCGGAAACCGACGCCCAGGGCCCGCATCGCTTTGCGCGCGGGCAGGCGTTCTTCGTGCAAGGCCAGCAGGCGGCGGCTGCGCGAAACGTGCCGTTTGGCTGGAAGCTAGTGACGGTGCCGGATGTGGGTCACAGCAACGGCAAAATGGCTGCAGCGGCGGCCGCGCAGTTAGTGGCAGATTAAGCTGCGCTGGCTGATTGCCAGCTTATTCCGACATTCCCATGAAGCGCTGGCTTCCCGCCTTGACCTTGGGGGCAGAGGCAAGCGCCAAGCGGTCCGACAGGCTCATCGGCTTTGCCGGAGCAGGACGCGAGCGTTCGCTCGGCTTGGCGGGAGGGGGAGGGGCGGCTTCGACCACAACATCGCGCACCGGTTCCGGCTCCGGTTCCGGCATAGGCTCGGGCACAGGCTCGGGCTCTGGCATAGGCTCAGGTTCTGGTGGCGGAGCAGGTTCGGGTTCGGGCCACGGGACCTCCTCGGGCGCGGGCGGGGGCGAGGGCGGAGCTTCAGGCTCTGCGGCAACCACCTTCTCGTTTGCAATGGGCTCGCCCTGAGCCGCCTTGGCCGTGGCGGCTGCGCTCAAAATTTTGTCCGCGACTTCCTCAATCGAGCCGACCACCAGCAGCGGCTGACCGCCGACCATGCCGACACTGGTCTGACCGTTTTCGGCGGTGCGCAGCCATGCAATGTTTTGCGCCACAACAAGATAATTGCCGCCGCGCGATTCGAGCATGACGAATTCCATTTGCGCCGTCCTCCGATCCGCTGGAATGATTTCTGGCAGGTAGCGGCTTCTTTAGCGCGAAACGGTTAACGACTTGCACTTTGCGGTCAAATAATGGCCCCTGCGCGCAGCGTTTCGGGGACGCTGCGGGACGCGGACTGGTCAGAGCCGGGCGGATCAGTCACAAACGCGGCGCAACGCGCGCGCCCGCACCGGCATTAATGACCGGGCGCAAACAGGAGAATATCTCTCGATGGCAAAGCGGTGGTTCGCGCTCGCGCTCGCAATGGTGACGGTGGCTCCGATGGCAACAGCGCCGCTGGCAGCAGAGCCGATACAGGCGGGCCAGTTGCCGACGCCGATCCGTGCTCAGCTTGATGGCCAATATGATCAGGTCATCGCCGATCTCATCCGCATTACCGAGACCCCGGCGCCGCCGTTCAAGGAAGCCAAGCGCGCTGCGCTGTTCGCACAAATGCTGCGCGATGCCGGGCTGACCGATGTGAGCATCGACGAGGAAGGCAATGTCCTGGCCTTGCGTCCCGGACAGGCGGACGGGCCGGTGTTCGTGGTCTCCGCCCACCTCGACACGGTGTTTCCCGAGGGCACGACCATCACCGTCACCCGTGACGGCGATCGGTTGCTGGCGCCGGGGATCGGCGATGACAGCATCGGCCTTGCCTCGATCCTCGCCTGGGCGCGGATCATGGAGGCGAATGCAATCGCGACGCGTCAGCCTATCCTGTTTGTCGGCACGGTCGGCGAAGAGGGCGCGGGCGACCTACGCGGGGTACGCCACTTGCTCACCAGGGGCGCTTACAAGGGCAGGATTGGCAGCTTCCTGTCGGTCGACAATGCCGATGCCGCACGGGTCGTCCACGCGGCAGTCGGCTCGCGGCGGTACCGGCTCGGTTTCAAGGGGCCGGGCGGGCACAGCTACGGCGCGTTCGGGATCGTCAATCCGATGGCGGCGATGGCTGAGGCGGTGCGCGGGATTTATGTCATCACAGTGCCGGCAGAGCCCAAGACCACCTACGCAGCAACCGTCGTCAACGGGGGCACTTCGGTCAATGCGATCCCCGATCTGATCCAGCTTGAGGTCGACATGCGTTCGGGTGACCCGGCTGCACTAAAGCAACTCGAACAGGATCTGCTGGCTGCCGCAGAGGCGGGGGTCGCAGCGGAAAACACCGCGCGTTCTGTGCGGGCGGGGTCAATCTCGCTTGAAAAGCAGCTGATCGGTGACCGGCCTGCCGGCGCGACACCGGCCGAACACCCGCTGGTGCGCGATGCGCTGGCGGCGTCGCGGGCGGCAGGCTTTGATGCGCGGCTCGACGAATCCTCGACCGATAGCAACATCCCGATGAGCCTTGGCATCCCCGCGCTCACTATCGGCACCGGAGCCGGGGGCGGGCGGACCCACAGCACCGAGGAATATCTCGAAACCGGGCGCGAACGCTTCGTCTCCGGGCTATCGGTGGGCCTTGCGATCATTCTCGCCCAGACCGCACCGCCCGCGCCCTGATCCCTATTCGACCGGCAGGAAGTCCGGCACCGAAAGATAGCGCTCGCCGGTGTCGTAGTTGAACCCGAGCACGCGGGTGCCTGCGGGCAGTTCCGGCAGCTTCCTGGCAATGGCTGCCAGCGTCGCGCCCGAGGAAATGCCGACCAGCATGCCCTCTTCGCGCGCGGCACGGCGGGCCATCTCTTTGGCTTCCTCGGCGCCAACGGCAATCGCGCCGTCAATTGCATCGGTGTGGAGGTTGCCGGGGATGAAGCCTGCGCCGATGCCCTGGATCGGGTGCGGGCCGGGCTGGCCGCCATTGATCACGGGCGAAAGCTCTGGCTCGACGCCGTAGGCCTTGAGCCCGGACCAGTGCTTTTTCAGCTCCTCGGCGCAGCCTGTGAGGTGACCGCCGGTGCCGACCCCGGTGATTATAACGTCGATCGGGCTGTCGGCGAAATCGGCGAGGATTTCCTGCGCTGTGGTGCGGGCGTGGATCGCGGGGTTGGCGGCATTGTCGAACTGGCTTGGCATCCACGCGCCAGGGGTCTGCTCGACCAACTCCTGCGCGCGCTCGATCGCGCCCCTCATGCCCTTTTCGCGCGGGGTGAGATCGAAGCTCGCACCATAGGCAAGCATCAGGCGGCGGCGCTCGATCGACATCGATTCGGGCATCACCAGCACCAGCTTGTAGGCCTTGACCGCGGCGACCATCGCGAGGCCGATCCCGGTATTGCCGCTGGTCGGCTCGACGATCGAGCCGCCCGGCTTCAGCGCGCCGCGGGTTTCGGCATCCTCGATCATCGCCAGCGCAATGCGGTCCTTGATCGAGCCGCCGGGATTGGTGCGCTCGGACTTTACCCACACTTCGTGATCAGGAAACAACCGCGCAAGGCGGATATGCGGAGTGCCGCCGATGGTGGCGAGGATGGAGTCGGCCTTCATGTTGATACCTCTCTCTTGAGTTCCTGCGGCTCGAAGCTGCTGGCGCGGCGCAATTCGGGGAAATACCACGCCCAGATCAATGTCACGAATATCGCACCCGCGCCGCCGAATACAACCGCGCCGGTGACACCGAGAAGGGCCGCAGCGAGACCTGACTGCATTTCGCCCAGTTCGTTCGAGGCCGAGATCGCGAGGCCCGAGATCGACGACACCCGCCCGCGCTTGTCGTCCGGCGTGAACAGCTGCACCAGCGAGCTCCGGATGAACACCGAGACCATATCGACCGCGCCCATCGCGGCGAGGATCGCCAGCGACAACAGGAAGTTGCGCGAGAAGGCAAAAGCGATTGTGAAGGCGCCGAAGGCGGCGACCGCCCAAAGCATCTTCATGCCCACCGCGCTTTCAAGCGGGCGGAACGAAAGCCACAGGGCAACGATCGCCGCCCCCAAAGCAGGCGCGGCCCGCATCAACCCAAGCCCCTCCGGCCCGACAAACAGGATATCGCGCGCGAACACCGGCAACAGCGCGGTGGCGCCTGCCAGCAGCACCGCGAACAGATCGAGCGTGATGCAGCCCAGCAGAAACCGCTCGCGCCAGACATAGACGAGCCCTTCGATAATCTGCCGCAGCGGCTTCAATGGCGGGCCATCGTGGCGCGCCTTTATAGGGCGGATGGTCAGCACAAGCATCATCGCCGCAACCAGCATTCCTGCCGAAATCGCGTGCGGCATCCATTCTGAGCGGGCGAAGATCAGCCCGCCCACGGCCGGGCCCGCGACGCTCGCCGTCTGCCAAGCGATCGACGACAGCGCGATGGCGCGGGGCAGGAGGTTGGCCGGGACGATATTGGGCGCAATCGCGCTCATCGCCGGATTGACGAACACCCGCGCGGCGCCGTGCGCCGCAGCAAGCGCGAAGATGATCGGGATGTTGAGCGCATCGGCCCATGTCAGCACGACCAGCAGCGCCGCCACCACGCCGTCGATCCCGTTGGCGAAGGCGGCAACATAGCGCCGGTCAAATCGGTCGGCCGCGAGGCCCGCAACGGGCGTCAGCACGAACAGCGGGATGAATTGTGCCAGTCCAAGTAGCCCGAGCTGGAACGAGGCCTCGGCTACGCTCATCCCGTAATCCGCGCGCGCCACGTCGTAGAGCTGGTAACCGATCAGCACCACCATCGACATGGTGGCAAACACGGCAATGAAGCGCGCAAGCCAGTAGCGCCGGTAATCAGCGATCTGGAGCGGAGAGGCAGGTTCGGTCACGGCTGCGCCATGGCAGGCCGCAGGGCGGCTGCCAAGCAGGCGAAACTTGGGATGCTGTCAGCCAGGCTCGGCCGGACGCGCGTTCAGCGCGAGCGGCGCAGGCACGGGTTGGGCTGGAGTTCGTCGATGATGCCGATGAAATCGTCGAGCCGGATGATCCGCTCGAACTGGAAACCGGCACGCGAATCGCGGGTCCAGATGACATAGGCCTCGATCCGGCCCACTACCGGCAAACGGATGATGATACGGTTACCGCGCGAAAGTTGGTGTGCATCATCGATCATGAAGCCATGCGCCGACAGGTTGCAGACATGCAGCTTGAGGTCGCCGTGCTCGAAATGCTCGACTATCACTGGATAATCGACCGGGTGCCGCGCTGTGCGCCGCATATCGGTTACGCTCAGATTGGCACCGCTCGTCACGCCCCACGATCCTCCCTTGTGGTCTGGGTCCGCTAGGGGGAATGCCGGATAAAGGCTGATAATTGGTAAAGGCGGGTCAACGCCGGATCAGCGCATGCTTCTTCTTGCCGAGACTGACGCGCAGGGATTCGCCTTCGCCTGGCAGCACCAGGTGGGCCGGATCGGTGATCGTCTCGCCTTCAAGCTTCACCGCGCCCTCGGCCAGTTTGCGCTTGGCTTCGCCGTTGGAGGCGGTGAGGCCGATCTCGGTCAGCAGGGCGGCGATGCGCATCCCTTCTGGGCCGGTGGCGAGCGTGGGGAGGTCTTCGCCCGCGCCGCTCCCGGCGAAGGTTTCGCGTGCGGTGGCCTCGGCGCGGATGGCGGCGTCCTCGCCGCGCACCAGCTTGGTGACCGCGTTGGCGAGCACCTGCTTGGCGGCGTTGATCTCCGCGCCTTCGAGCGCTTCGAGCCGTGCGATTTCGTCCAGCGGCAGATCGGTGAACAGACGCAGGAACTTGCCCACGTCGCGATCATCAACATTGCGCCAATACTGCCAGAAGTCATAGGCGGGCAGTTGGTCTTCGTTGAGCCACACCGCGCCGGCGGCGGTCTTGCCCATCTTGGCCCCGTCAGCCGTAGTGAGAAGCGGGGTGGTGACGCCGAACAGGTCCGTCCCGTCCATCCGCCGCCCGAGCTCGATGCCGTTGACGATATTGCCCCACTGGTCGCTGCCACCCATCTGCAAATGGACGCCAAGCTCGCGCGACAAATGCCGGAAATCATAACCTTGCAGGATCATGTAATTGAATTCGAGAAAGGTCATCGGCTGTTCGCGCTCGAGCCGCAGCTTGACTGAATCGAAGGTCAGCATGCGGTTGACGGTAAAGTGCGTGCCGACTTCCTGCAGCAGCTGGATATAGCCCAGCCGACCGAGCCAGTCGTGGTTATTGACCATCACCGCGTCGGTCGGACCGTCACCGAATGTCAGCAGCTTGCCGAATACCGTCAGGATCGACTGGATGTTGCTCTCGATCGCCTCGTCGGTGAGCATCTTGCGGCTTTCGTCGCGCCCAGTGGGATCGCCGATCCGGGTCGTGCCGCCGCCCATCACCACCACCGGCTTGTGCCCGGTCTGCTGCAAGCGGCGCAGCATCATGATCTGCACCAAGCTGCCGATGTGAAGCGAGGGCGCGGTCGCATCGAAGCCGATATAGCCTGGCACGATCTGCTTGGACGCGAGGGCATCAAGCCCGGCCGCATCGGTCTGCTGGTGGATGTAGCCGCGCTCGTCGAGCAGGCGGAGAAGGGCGGATTCGTAAGTGCTCATAGCGCGCGCGCTTAACAGGGGGGAGGGGTGACGGGAAGCCTCTTGCCCGCCGCGGCTGCGGGCGGCATGGAATAGGGATGCACCCGCTCATGCTTCACCAGATCTGTGATCTGGGCCCGATCCGCGCCGTCACCGCGTCCGTCACCGCCACGCCGCAAGGCTGCGAGGCCGAATTCCGGCTCGATGGACAGGTGCCCGCGATCATCCTGCCGCCCCATGCCGGGCCGGAACGCCGCGACAATCTCTGGAAGACCACCTGCTTCGAGATTTTCTGGCAACCGCTCGGCGGCACCGCGTACCGCGAGTTCAACCTCTCGCCCTCGGGCTGCTGGGCGGCCTATGATTTCGACAGCTTTCGCGAAGGCATGCGCGATGCGCCGGTGGACGCTATTGCGATTGCCTGTTCGCATGATGACAACGGGCTGGTGCTGAAGGCCAGCATCGCCGCTGCCTTGCCCGCGCCTGCGCAGGTCGCGCTCAATGCGATTGTCGAGCATCCTGATGGCGGCATGCAATTCTGGGCGCTCGCCTTCTCGCCGGGCAAGCCGGAGTTTCACTCAGAAGCCTGCCGCCAGCTGATCCTTGAGCGTTAGCGCATCAGCTTCATCGTGCGGAACGGCGCGTTAAGCTTCACGATCTTCCAGTTGAGCACGAAGGCAAAGCTGACCCAGACAAAATAGGGCACATTTAGCCAGCCTGCAAAACTGTCCCCGGCAAGGCGCGGCAGCACCGTCATCAGACCCAGCACCGAAGTCCAGAGCAGCACGTTCTCGGCCAGCGCCCAATCGGGGCGGCGCAGCTTGAAGAACAGCGGCGACCACGCGAAGTGCAGCACGAAATTGGCGGCAAACAGGGCAATGATCCCGGCGCGCGCTTCGGGGGTCGGGGCCGAGGTGAGCCCGATGTAGAAGCTCCAGCCTGCAAGCCCGAGGATTACTGTCCAGGCCGGGCCAAACAGCCAGTCAGGCGGCTGCCAAGGCGGCTTTCTGAGGTTGCGATACCATGATCCGATTTCGGTCAGCGCGCCGCCTGCTCCGCCGAGGATGATTGCCCATGCGGCGGCGATGAGGGCGCAGGTCCAGTCCATGGCTCCGCATATAGGGTGCGCTTGCGCAAATGCCATTGCCTTTGGCGCGGCGCTGCTTCACCCATTCTGGCATGAAGACAGGAATTGACCGGCTGCTGGCAGATCCCGAACTGCTCCGTGCGCTCAACGGCCGCCGTGTGGCGCTGGTGGCGCATCCGGCGAGCGTGACGTCAGACCTTCGCCACAGCCTCGATGCACTGATCGCCGCGGGGGTGAATGTCTCGAGCGCCTTTGGCCCGCAGCATGGGCTGAAGGGCGACAAGCAGGACAACATGGTCGAGACCGCGGACGAGATGGACCGGCGCTACGGCATCCCGATCTTCTCGCTCTATGGCGAGGTGCGCCGACCAACGGGCCAGATGATGTCGAGCGCGGATGTGTTCCTGTTCGACCTGCAGGATCTGGGCTGCCGGATCTACACCTTTGTGACCACGCTGCTGTATTTGCTCGAGGAAGCGGCCAAGGCGGGCAAGGAAGTGTGGGTGCTCGATCGCCCCAATCCCGCTGGCCGCCCGGTCGAAGGCACGCTGCTGGTGCCGGGGCAGGAGAGCTTTGTCGGCGCTGCCCCCATGCCGATGCGCCACGGGCTGACGATGGGCGAGATGGGCCACTGGTTCATCGAACACTTCGGCCTCGACGTCGCTTACAAGGTGGTGGCGATGGAGGGCTGGCGTCCCGATGCGGGTGATGGCTTTGGGTGGCCGGCGCCACGGCTATGGATCAACCCTTCGCCCAATGCCGCCAATGTGAATATGGCGCGCTGCTATGCTGGCACCGTGATGCTCGAAGGCACCACGCTGTCAGAGGGCCGCGGCACGACCCGGCCGCTCGAGGTGCTGTTCGGGGCGCCCGATGTCGACGCGGCGGCGGTGCTCAAAGAGATGCACCGCCTCGCGCCCGATTGGCTGGCGGGCTGCGCGGTGCGCGAATGCTGGTTCGAACCGACTTTCCACAAACACGCAGGAAAGCTCTGTAATGCATTAATGATACACGCAGAAACGGGATTTTATGATCACCACGCTTTCAAGCCGTGGCGCATGCAGGCGCTGGCGTTCAAGGCGATCCGGCGGCTCTATCCCGACTATCCGCTGTGGCGCGACTTCCCTTACGAATACGAGCTCACCCGGCTTGCGATTGACGTCATCAACGGAGGGCCGAGCTTACGCGAGTGGGTCGACGACAGGGCCGCGATGCCGGACGATCTTGACGTCATGACGTCACATGATGAAGTGGCATGGGTGGCCGAGGTGCGCGGGCATCTGCTCTACTGAGCGACGTCATTGCCGGGCGTGCGGACCGGCTGCACTAGCGTGACCAGCACAAAGCTGATCAGCATCAGCAGATACCAGCTGCCATACTTGGCGAGGCTGACCATGCGCCACTCGTTCTCCTGCCCGGGATAGTTCCAGGCATTGGCGAAGGTCGCGATGTTCTCAGCAAACCAGATGAACAGCGCGACAAGGCCGAAGCCCACCAGCAGCGGCATCCAGCGATGCGTGCGCCAGTTCCTGAAGTGGACGCGGGTGCGCCAGAAGATCGCTGCCGTGGCGGCAAACAGTCCCCAGCGGATGTCGATGGTGAAGTGGTGGGTGAAGAAGTTGGCATAGATCGCCGCCGCCAGCAGCCACGTGATCCAAGCGGGCGGATAGTGACTGAAGCGGAAGTCGAAAATCCGCCACACCCGCGCGATATAGCTGCCGACGGCGGCATACATGAACCCCGAAAACAGCGGCACCGCGCCGATGTGCAGCACGCTCGCCTCGGGATAGGTCCATGATCCGGCCTGCGTCTTGAACAGCTCCATCACCGTGCCGACGACGTGGAAGATGAGGATCACCCGCGCCTCGCGCCAAGTCTCGAGGCGGAATGCGAGCATCCCGGCCTGAATGGCGATCGCGGCGAGGGTCAGGAAGTCATAGCGGTGGAGCGCGGCGCTCTCGGGGTAGAACAGGTGCGTCCCCAGCAGCAGCGCGAGCAGCAAGCCGCCGAACAGGCAGGCCCAGCCTTGCTTGAAGCCGAACAGCAGGAATTCGTAGAGCCAAAGCCGCCAGCCTGTGCCGGGGTCGAAGGCTTCGAGCCGGATGCGGACCGCCTCGAAGCGGGTGTGGCGGCCCGCAGTTTGCTCGCTCAAGCCCCGTGCTTCCGCGACAGCTCCCGCATCGCATCATCGAGCCCGTCGAGCGTTAGCGGATACATCCGGTCGCCGACCAGCTGCTTGATCATCTTGGTCGACTGCGAATAACCCCACTGTTTCTCCGGCACGGGGTTGAGCCACACGGTCGCGGGATAGGTGTTGGTGACGCGCTGGACCCACACCGCGCCCGCTTCCTCGTTCATATGCTCGACGCTGCCGCCCGGATGGGTCACCTCGTAAGGGCTCATCGCCGCGTCGCCCACGAAGATGATCTTGTAATCGTGGCCATATTTGTGGAGCACGTCCCAAGTCTTGGTGCGTTCCTGCCAGCGGCGCTTATTGTCCTTCCACACGCCTTCGTAGAGGCAGTTGTGGAAGTAGAAGAACTCCATGTTCTTGAATTCGGTCGTCGCTGCGCTGAACAGCTCCTCCACCAGCTTGATGAACGGGTCCATCGATCCGCCGACGTCGAGGAACAACAGCAGTTTGACGGCATTGCGCCGCTCGGCGCGCATGTGGATGTCGAGCCAGCCCTGCTTGGCTGTGCCTGCAATTGTGGCGTCAATATCGAGCTGGTCCTGTGCGCCCTCGCGGGCAAACCGTCGTAGCCGCCGAAGCGCCATCTTGATGTTGCGGGTGCCGAGTTCCTTGGTGTTGTCGAGGTTCTTGAACTCGCGCTTTTCCCAGACCTTGATCGCCTTGCCGTGCTTGGCCTCGCCGCCGATCCGCACGCCTTCCGGGTTGTAGCCCGAATTGCCGAAGGGGCTGGTGCCGCCGGTGCCGACCCACTTATTGCCGCCCTGGTGGCGTTTTTCCTGTTCCTCGAGCCGCTTTTTCAGCGTCTCCATGATCTCGTCCCAATCGCCGAGCGACTTGATCGCTTCCATTTCCTCGGGCGTCAGGAACTTCTCGGCGACGGCTTTGAGCCAGTCCTCGGGAATGTCGACGGGGTTCTGGCCGTAGTCGGACATGATCCCCTTGAACACCTTGTGGAACACCTGATCGAACCGGTCGAGCAGGCCTTCATCCTTCACGAAGGTGGCGCGGGAGAGATAATAGAACGCCTCGGGCGTCTGGTCGATCACGTCGCGGTCGAGCGCCTCCAGCAGCGTGAGGTGCTCCTTGAAACTGGCCCCGATACCCGCAGCCCGCAGCTCGTCGATGAAATTGAAGAACATGGGGCTGTGATTAACCGGCAAGCTGCAGCCTGACCAGTCCTCTTTCTTGGGAGGGCAGGGCCCCCAAGATTAACGCTTCGCTTACCATCCTGCGGGTAGGACTGCGGCAACAAACACGGGGCCGCGTACCATCATGCATCAGATCGCCATCGACACTGCCAATGCTCATGCCCTGGGGATGATCCCTGAGAGTTGCGGCGCGGTGACGGTGGGATGCACCGATGTGGCCGGCGTGCTCGAGGCGGTGATTGCTTCCTCGCGCAATCTGCGTTCGGAACATGAGGCGCTGGCCGAAACCGTGCGCGCGCTCGAGGCTGACCAGACCAAGGTTGCCAAAGCGAGCGACGATGCGCGGATCTTGTCCGAGCGCGCGATTGACCGGCTGTCCGAAGGCACGGCGCTGATCCAGTCCTCGCTGACGCAGATTGGCGGGCTGATCGAGCTGGTCGAAACGCTCGGCCAGCACGTCACAAGCTTTTCCGCCGCGATGGTGCAGGTGCGCCGCTCGGCGCAGGACATCGACAATATCGCCGAAACCACAAACATCCTCGCGCTCAACGCCACGATCGAGGCGATGCGCGCCGGGGACGCAGGCCGCACCTTTGCCGTGGTGGCAAGCGAAGTGAAGAGCCTCGCCAGCGACACCCGCAAGGCGACCGAGGAAATCGCCCAGACCATCGACGCATTGGGCGGCGAAGCCGAAGTTGTGATCAGCCGGATTGAAGCCGGCGCCAAGGCCAGCGGCGACGCCAAGGCATCGGTCGCGCGGATCGAGAGCAGCCTCGCCAATGTCGGCAGCCTCGTCGAGGAAGTCGGCAAGCAGAACGATGTCATCGCCCGTTCGACCGGCACGATTAGCAGCCATGTCGACAAGGTGCAGCGCGTGCTGACCAGCTATGACGCGGCCTCGCGCCGTAACGAGGACCAGCTGCACGGCGCACACTGCAAGATGGAAGAGCTGGAGATTACCGCCAGCGATATGTTCGACCGCATCGTACAGGCCGGGCTCAGCCCCGAAGACAGCGCAATGGTAGCCCAGGCTCAGGCGATGATGCAGGAGCTCACGCGCCACGCCGAAGCCGCGCTCGCCGCGGGCGCGATCACGATGGCGGCGGTGTTCGATACCGATTACCAGCCTATTCCGGGCACCAACCCGCAATTGTTCCGCACCCGGTTAAACGACTGGGCCGATGCCGAATGGCGCCCCTTCCTCGACCGCGCCAAAGCGAGCGATCCGCGCGTGCTGGCTGCGGCCTGCACCGACGTAAACGGGTTCTTGCCGACCCACCTTACCGAACGTTCGCGCACACCGACCGGCGATCTGGGCCACGACATCCAGTTCTGCCGCAATGGCCGGATCATGCTCGAAGCGATCGACCGCAAGGCCAAAGTCTCATCCGCGCCCTATATGATGGCGGTCTACCGCCAGGAAGGCGACGGCGATTCTTATGTGGTGGTGCGCAACGTCTATGTCCCGCTGGTGCTCGGCGGGCGACGCTGGGGCGATTTCGAGCTGGCTTACAGCTTCGATTGAGGCTAGTTTGTTGTTCAATTGTTTCTCATGAATCATTGGCCGAAGGACCACTAAAACGGTATAGAGGGGGTCTAGAAAGACCTCTCGACGAGGCCTTCGCAGCCCCCAGCCAACCCTCAGCTCGGATTGCGCCGCGCCAGCAGGGTAAGCGCCAGTCCGGCCAGGCACCACGCCATGCTAGCTGCGATCAGCGCAACATAGAGGCCCGCAACCCGGGCGGCCCGGCTTGGATCAGTTCCAGCCTCGATGTTTCCGGCCAGCGACATCCACATCATGCCCAGCGCAAACCCCCAGCCCGACGCAAGTAAGGCGGATGCACCAGCAGATTGGCGGAAGACCGCAAGCCCGCCGAACACCAAGATTGCGGCCGCAACATAATCAACCAGCCACCATGGCCACCACTGCCACTGGCCCCAATTCACCAGCGTCTCGAACCCGGCTAGGCCAACGCCGTAAACCAGCGCCATCAAGGCCGCGGCACGTAGCACGCCTTCCTCAGCTCGGATTGCGCCGCGCCATGAAGGCCAGCCGCTCAAACAGCATGATGTCCTGTTCGTTCTTAAGCAGCGCGCCGTGCAGCGGAGGGATCGCGCTTGCGGGGTTGCTGCTTTGCAGGACGTCGAGCGGCATGTCCTCGTTCAGCAGCAGCTTGAGCCAGTCGAGCAGTTCGCTGGTCGAGGGCTTCTTCTTGAGCCCCGGCACTTCGCGCAGGTCGTAGAAGATATCCATCGCCTTCTTCACCAGCGTCTTCTGAATGCCGGGGAAGTGGACATCGATGATGTCCTGCATCGTCTCGCGATCGGGGAACTTGATGTAATGGAAGAAGCAGCGACGCAGGAAGGCGTCGGGCAGCTCCTTTTCGTTGTTCGAGGTGATGACGACGATCGGGCGTTCGCGCGCCTCGATCCGCTCCTGCGTTTCGTAAACGTCGAAGCTCATCCGGTCGAGTTCCTGAAGCAGGTCGTTGGGAAACTCGATATCGGCCTTGTCGATCTCGTCGATCAGCAGCACGGGGAGCTGGGGCGCGGTGAAGGCTTCCCACAGCTTGCCCTTCTTGATGTAGTTGCGGATGTCGTGGACGCGCTCGTCGCCCAGCTGGCCGTCACGCAGGCGCGCCACGGCGTCATATTCATAGAGGCCCTGCTGCGCCTTGGTGGTGGACTTGATGTTCCACTCGATCAGCGGGGCGTTCAGCGCCTTGGAGATTTCATGCGCCAGCACGGTCTTGCCGGTGCCGGGCTCTCCCTTCACCAGCAGCGGACGGCGCAGCATGACGGCAGCATTGACCGCGACCTTGAGATCCTCGGTGGCAATATAGGACTTGGTGCCTTCAAAACGCTGCTCGGTCATAAGTTTTCCTGTGAGACGGATTTTCGGGTCGAAGCGATAAGCAACCGCTTGGCCCTGCGCAAGAGGGCGGGGGCTGGCAAATCAGTGAGGCAGCAGCAGGATGCGCTGGGCAATGGTTTCAAGCTTGCCTTCGTCGACTGCTGCCACCGGATTGTTCCAGCCCAGCGTCAGTAGGTGATCGCGGCCCGCCTTGTCGGTAAGCAGCCAGGTAAGGTTGATCACCCCCGGCTCCGATCCACCTTTGAAGCCGAGATAGTTCCAATTGGCCAGAATCGCCGGCGTGGCCGAGGGGTTGATCGCCATGATTTCGAAACCCGCCGGGTCGGCGGTGCGGCGCATATAGGCCAGCAATTTGGCGAGGTCCGCAGGCGAGGCGAACCATTCGATGTCCAGCGCCTTGGGACCAGCGGCAAAGCCGGCGTTGACGGCGTCGAGACTGACGGTTTGGTTGGCGAGACCGTCGAGGATCGTTGAACGAACCGCGGCATCGCCCGCGCGATAGGCGGCTACGCGCCAATCCGGCCCGCCCTTCATCATGAACAACTCGCGGGTTGTCAGGAACGGATCGTTCGCGCCGGGATCGGCATGCCCGCTATCCATCATCAGCTTGAGGATGCGCGCTTTGCCCAGCACTGCAATCAGCTGGTCGGTCGCCGTGTTGTCGCTGATCGAGATCATCAGGCTGGCGAGGCTGTGCAGTGTCAGAGGCGCGCCTTGGGGCCAGTCCTGCAAACGGCCGCTGGGATAGCTCTTTTCGGTAAGCGCCGCGACCTCAGTCCATTTACGACGGCCCGCCTTCACATCCTCGGCCAGCGCCGCGAGCACATAGAGCTTGAAGGTCGACCCCAGCGCCAAGGGCTTGTCCGCGCCGATAATGATGGTAGGCGCGCCGCCATCCAGAGGCGCGAACCATGCGTTGACGCTACCCGGCAGCGCCGCGAGATCGGCGGTGATTGCCGCAGGCGTATCACCGGCCACCGCGAGCGAATCGAACGCGGTAAACAGCAATTCGCTCACCCGGTTGCCCTCGTCGGGAGCAATCGCGATGCTGCCCTTGGCGAGCCCGCGTTCGAAGCGGACATGCAGCACCGCGCGGGTGCCATCGCGCGGATCCAGCAGATCGACGGCTACTGCCTGTCCGAACTGCGCGGTCAGACTGGCGCTCACCGAATTCAGCTGGGCGGGGGGCACGGCCGCAAGAAAGGCCTCGCTGAACACCGCATCGGGCGCAACCGTGCCGTTGATGACGCCGATGACCTGATCGGCGCGGGCTTCGAGCGGAGTCTGCGCGGCTGCCTCGGTTGCAGCGGGAGCTGGCTGCGCTATCGCCGCGCCCGGCACCGCTATCAACGCCGCCAGCGCGAGGACCAGCGCCTTACGCATCGATCAGATCGCGGTCTACTTCCCCCGCGCGGTTCTGGATGAAGTTGAAACGGTGCTCGGGGTTGCGGCCCATCAGCTCGTCGACCAGCCGGGCCACACCTGCGCGCTGCTCGAATTCGAGCGGGAGCGTGATACGGATCAGCCCGCGGGTTTCGGGCGCCATCGTGGTCTCGCGCAATTGCTGCGGGTTCATTTCGCCAAGACCCTTGAAGCGGCTGACCTCGACCTTCTTGCCCTTGAACACGCTCGCCTCCAGCTCGGCCCGGTGCGCATCGTCGTGGGCGTATTGGCTCTCCTTGCCCGCGGTCAGGCGGTATAGCGGGGGCTGGGCGAGGAACAGGTGCCCCTTGCGCACAATCTCGGGCATTTCCTGGAAGAAGAAGGTCATCAGCAGCGTCGCGATATGAGCGCCGTCGACATCGGCGTCGGTCATGATGATGATGCGGTCATAACGCAGCTGATCGGGATCGCAGTCCTTGCGGGTGCCGCAGCCCAGCGCCAGCGCCATATCGGCGATATCGCTGTTGGCTCGGATCTTGTCATTGGTGGCGCTGGCGACGTTCAAAATCTTGCCGCGGATCGGCAGGATCGCTTGGCTCTTGCGATCGCGCGCCTGCTTGGCGCTGCCGCCTGCGGAGTCCCCTTCGACGATGAACAGCTCGGTCTCGCGCCCGCCTTCCCCCGAACAATCGGTGAGCTTGCCGGGCAGGCGCAGCTTCTTGGTGTTGGTGGCGCTCTTGCGCTTGATTTCGCGCTCTTGCTTGCGCTTGAGGCGCTCGTCCATGCGCTCCATCACCTCGCCGAGCAGCGCCTTGCCGCGCTCCATATTGTCGGTGAGGAAGTGGTCGAAATGATCGCGCACCGCGTTCTCGACCAGCCTTGCGGCCTCGGGCGAGGTCAGACGATCCTTGGTCTGCGACTGGAACTGCGGATCGCGGATGAACACGCTGAGCATTACCTCCGCGCCGGTCATCACGTCGTCGGCGGTGATGTCCTTGGCCTTCTTCGCGCCGACCAGCTCGCCAAAGGCACGCAGGCCGCGGGTCAGCGCCATGCGCAGGCCTTGCTCGTGGGTGCCGCCATCGGGCGTTGGCACGGTGTTGCAATACCAGCTGAACACGCTGTCGGCGTAGAGCGGCCAGGCGATCGCCCATTCGACGCGGCCTTGCCCTTCGCCGCCGACCAGCGGGAAGTCCTGCGTGCCGGCAAAGGGCTGGGCGGTGACGCATTCGCGCGTGCCGATCTGTTCTGCGAGGTGATCGGCGAGGCCGCCAGGGAACTTGAAGGTCGCCTCGGCCGGGACATCGTCGCTGGTGAGCGCGGGCGCGCATTTCCAGCGGATCTCAACGCCTGCAAACAGATAGGCCTTGGAGCGGGCGAGCTTGAACAGCCGCTTGGGGGTGAACTTGCGATCGCCGAAGATCTCGGGGTCGGGGGTGAAGGCCACGGTGGTTCCGCGCCGGTTGGGCGCTGCGCCAAGGCTTTGCAGGCCGCCTTGGGTGATTCCGCGCGAGAACTCCTGCGCGTAAAGCTGCTTGTCGCGCGCCACTTCGATGCGGGTATGAACCGACAATGCGTTGACCACGCTCACGCCCACACCGTGCAAGCCCCCGCTGGTGGCATAGGCCTTGCCCGAAAACTTGCCGCCCGAGTGGAGCGTTGAAAGGATCACCTCGAGCGTCGACTTGCCCGGAAACTTGGGGTGTTCGTCAACCGGTATGCCGCGCCCGTTATCGGCGATGATCAGGCGGCCCGCGGTGCCGGGTTCGCCCTCTTCCAGCCGCATCTCGATCCGCGTAGCGTGGCCCGCGACCGCTTCGTCCATAGCATTGTCTAGCACTTCGGCCGCGAGATGGTGGAGCGCGCGGTCATCCGTGCCGCCGATATACATCCCCGGGCGGCGGCGTACGGGCTCCAAGCCTTCGAGCACCTCGATTGCCGAGGCGTTGTAATCGCCGCTTGATGTGGGAGTGTTGGCGAACAGATCGTCGGGGGCGCTATCGGACATGGCGCGGGATATAGGCCCGCGTGCCATGCGCTGCCAAGCGCCCCGCGCCGGTTTTGCTCAGCCGCCGAAGCCGGTGGGTGCGGGATCGACCGAGACGACCTCGCCGCCGCGTACCTCGCGCACTTCGAGCGCGCGATCGGCGATGCCGCTGCGGTTGAAGCGGAACGGGCCATCAACCCCGAGGAACCCGCCACGATCATAGAGTTCGCCCTTGGGGAAGGGATTGCCGACCTTCCACTGGCGCGCGACCCTGAGCGTCAGGAGTACCGCATCATAGCCGAGCGTGGCGATCCGGTAGGGCTTGGAACCGAAGCGGGTCTCGTAGCTTTCGGCGAAGCGCTTGTAGCGGGTGTCGGAGACCGCCGCGAACAGCGCGCCTTCCATCAAGGCGGCGCGGGCAATCACCGGCTCGCCGCTCCACAATTCGGTGCCGATCAGCTGGGTGCGCGGGTTGACGCCGCGCTGCAATTCGTCCGCCGCCTCAAGCCCCAGCCGCGGGCTATCGGCAATCACGACGGTGTCGTAGCCGCCCGCCGCGCGCAGCCGGGCTGCTGCGCTGACGATCGAGGTGTTGCCGCGCGCATAGCCTTCGCGCCGCACCAGCGTGCCGCCGAAATCCTTGAGCGCCTTTTCCAGCGCCGATGCTGAACGCGCGCCATAATCACCTTCGGGCAGCAGCACGGCAAAGCGGTTAGCCCCGCGGGCGCGGGCAAACTGGACAGAGCGGCGGATCGACTGATCGGGGGTGTGGCCCATCACGAAGACATCGGCGCTGGCGACGCTGTTATCGCTGGCGAAGGTGATCACCGGCACACCTGCGGCGCGCGCGGCCGACTGCACCACCGGCACGGCATCGGCCATCAGCGGACCGAGGATCAGCTTGTTCCCGTCCGCAATGGCTTGCTGTGCGGCGCTGGCAAGGCCTGTCGAGGTGTTATAGGTGGTGATCCGCAGGTTATCGGCATTGGTATCGAGCAGCGCCATGGTGGTGGCATTGGCGATTGCCTGGCCGACAGCGGCTGTCTCCCCGCTCATCGGGACCAGCAGCGCGATGCGGTGACGGCCGGAATCGGTCGGCAGCGCGGTGGCCGAGGGTTCGGGCGCAGGGACCGGCGGAGGCGGAGCGGTTTCCACATCGCCCCTGGGGATCACATTGCAGCCAGCAGCGAGCAGCGCTGCACCCGCCAGCGCAAGATTGCGGCGCGTGAGCAGCCCGGCGGCGGTCGCCAGCCATCCTGCCCATTTCGGCGCTTTGCTGTGGTTCATCCTTGCCGACCCCTCGCTGGTGCTTCAATGCTCGGCCCGCCATGACGAGCGAGCTTCCATCCATCCCCTCCGGGACGCCCGAGCCGGGTCTCTACATTGTGGCGACCCCGATTGGCAATCTCGCCGACATCACGCTGCGGGCGATCCACGTGCTGCGCGCGGCGGCGATCATTGCCTGCGAGGACACACGGGTGACCGGCAAGCTGTTGAAACATATGGGGTTCAAGTCGCGGCTTCAGCGGCTTGACGATCACGCCCCGCCGGAAGCGCGCGCGCGGATCATCGACGAGGCGAGGGTTTCGCCGGTTGCGCTGGTGTCAGATGCGGGCACGCCGCTGATTTCCGATCCCGGCTATCGTCTGGTGCGCGAGGCGCGCGCGGCCGGGGTGAATGTCATTGCCATCCCCGGCGCCTGCGCAGCGATTGCGGGACTTGCGATTGCGGGCCTGCCGAGTGACCGTTTTCTGTTCGCAGGCTTTCTGCCGGTGAAGGACAAAGCGCGCGAGGAGGCTCTGGCGGGCCTCGCCGGTATCATGGCGACGCTCGTGTTCTATGAAACCGCACCGCGGCTCGAAAAGTCGCTGCGCGCGATTGCCGCCCTGTGGCCTGCGCGCGAAGTGGCGGTGGCGCGCGAGCTCACCAAGCTGCACGAGGAATGCCGCTCGGGCACGGCAGAAAATCTTGCCGATCACTACGCCGCGCATCCCCCCAAGGGCGAAATCGTGCTGCTGATCGGCCCTCCGGCCGAGGCCGAAGCACCGGTGTTCGATGCCGACGCTTTGCTGCGTGCTGCGCTCGCCGATGCCGGGCCGGGCAAGGCGGTGGGACAAGTGGCCAAGGCGACCGGTCTCGATCGCGCCGATCTCTATGCCCGCGCGCTGGAGCTCAAGGGCGAATGATGCGCGAACGCTCCACCCCCGAGCGGCAGGACGACGACCAACGCGGCCGCGAGGCCGAGGCTCAAGCCGCGATGTGGCTCACCCAGCAAGGCTGGCGGATCGTCGCCGAGCGGGTCAAGACCAAGGCCGGCGAGATTGATCTGATCGCCAAACGGCCCGGCCTGGTCGCCTTTGTCGAGGTCAAATGGCGCGCCCGCGCCGATTCGCTGGGCGACGCGATTGATGAACGCCGGCTCACCCGCGTCGCCAAAGCCGCCGAAGTCGTCGCCCACGAATATGCCACAAACGGCGAGGACATCCGCATCGACGTGATCCTGCTTGCACCGGGCCGCAAGCCGACCCACATCGAAAATGCGTGGATGCCTTTCGGGTAACCCTCACGGAGTTGAATGAATGACCTTGCGCGTTGCGGTCCAGATGGACCCGATCGACCGGATCAATATTGCAGGCGACAGCTCCTTTGCGCTGATGCTGGCGGCGCAGGCGCGCGGCTATGCGGTCTACGAATACCACGTCGAAAGCCTCACGCTCGACGAGGATGACCGACTGTTCGCCCATGCCTTCCCGGTGACGGTGCAGAGGGTCGAAGGCGAACACTTCACGCGCGGCGAGCAACAGCGGCTCGATCTCGGCAAGGATGTCGATGTCGTGCTGATGCGGCAGGATCCGCCGTTCCACATGGGCTATATCACCGCCACCCACATGCTCCAACGCATCGGTCACGAGACGCTGGTGGTCAATGACCCTGCCAATGTCCGCAACAGCCCCGAAAAGGTGATGGTGCTCAACTACCGCCGCTTCATGCCGCCGACGCTGGTGACGCGCTCGGTCGATGAGGTGCGGCGCTTCATGGCCAAGCACGGCGCCATCGTTGTGAAGCCGATCCACGGCAATGGCGGCAAGGCGATCTTCCGCATCGGCGAGAACGGCGAGAATCTCACCGCGTTGTTCGAGGTGTTCAACCAGACCTGGCCCGAACCGCACATGGTCCAGCCCTTCCTTCCCGAAGTCGCCAAGGGCGACAAGCGCATCGTGCTGATCGACGGCGAGGTCGCGGGTGCGATCAACCGCATTCCGGGGGAGGGCGAGTTCCGCTCCAACCTCGCGATGGGCGGCTCAGCCCAGCCGACCCAGCTGTCCCTGCGCGAACAGGAAATCTGTGACGCGCTCGGACCGGATCTCAAACGCCTCGGCCTCATCTTCGTGGGCATTGACGTGATCGGCGGGCAATGGCTGACCGAGATCAACGTCACCTCGCCCACCGGCATTGTCGCGATCGACCGGTTCAATGGCACCGACACCGCGGGCATGATCTGGAATGCGATCGAGCGGCGGATCACCGAGCGCCGCGCCGCTGCACCAAAAGGCTGAAAGACATCCGATGACCGAACTCCTGCTCACCCTGCTCGACAAGGGCGGCTATCTTGGCATCTTTGTGCTGATGATCCTCGAAAACGTGTTCCCGCCGGTGCCGTCGGAAGTGATCCTCGGCGCGGCAGGCGTGCTTGTCGCGCAGGGCAAGATGAACGGCTATGTGCTGTGGCTCATCGCCACCGCGGGCACGGTGGTGGGAAACCTGTTCTGGTACTGGCTCGGCTATCGCTGGAGCGAGGAGACGCTCAAGCGCATGATCGACCGCTGGGGCCGTATCCTGACCTTCGAATGGGACGAGTTCACCAAGGCACGCGATATCTTCCGCAAATATGGCGACTGGATCGTGTTCCTGCTGCGCTTCTCGCCGCTGCTTCGGACGATCGTTTCGCTCCCGGCGGGGCTAGCGCGAATGAGCGTGTGGCGTTTTGCGCTTTACACGTTCCTCGGCTCGCTGATCTGGAACGGCTTGCTGATTCTGGGCGGTCAGGCGCTCGCGGGGCTGATCGAGGAGTACGAGGCGCTGGCAGGCTATGCCATTGCTGCAACCGTGGTCGTAGGCGTTGCGATCTACATCTATCGCTTTGTCACTTGGAAGCCGGTCAAGGCCCACGAGGCTGATGATCAAGTCTGACCGCGCGCCTAACCGCGAGGATGCGCCTTGCGGTAGTTTTCGAGCAGGCTCGCCGCATCGACGCGGGTGTAGATCTGGGTTGAACCCAGCGAGGCGTGGCCGAGCAATTCCTGAAGCGAGCGCAGATCCGCGCCCGCGCTCAAAAGGTGGGTGGCAAAGGAATGCCGCAGCGCGTGCGGCGTCGCCGTATCGGGCAGGCCGAGCGCGCGGCGCGCCTGTGCCATCGCCCGCTGCAGCATGCCGGGCGAGAGTGGCCCGCCCTTGGCCCCGCGGAACAGCGGCTCCTTGGCGGACAGCGGCCAAGGGCACAGCCGGACATATTCCGCCACGGCGGCGCGGGTGATGGGCAGCACCGGCACAAGCCGTTGCTTGCCGCCCTTGCCGGTCACCTGCAGCACATCGCCCAGCATCCCGTCGCGGCCCGAAAGCGACAGCGCTTCGGCAATGCGCAGGCCTGAGCCGTAGAGCAGCAGCAGCACCGCCCGGTCGCGCGCACCAACCCAGTCAGCGGTGGCAGTGCCATCAATCATGTCGGCGAGGTTCACCGCCTCATCGGGGGTGACAGGGCGGGGCAGACCTTTCTTCAAGCGCGGCCCGCGCAGCCGCGGCGCGACCGGATCGGGATCGCCCGCCTGTTCGCGAGCAAAGGCGATGAAGGCCTTCAGCGCAGATAACTCGCGCGCCGCGCTGGCATTGGCAATGCCCTCGGCGCGGCGCGCGGCGAGAAAGGCACGCAAGGCGTGCGCCTCGGTCCGGGCGACCGCCTCCCAGCTTTCCAACGCATTAGCAGCACAGAGCCGCTCCGCCGCCGCAACATAGGCGCGCACGGTGTGGGGCGAGCGGCGGCGGTTGTCAGCGAGATGCGCGCGCCATGAAGCGAGGAGATCAGCGGCGCTCATGCCGCAACCAGCGTGTCGGCCACTATCTCGGCGAGCAGCGCATCGAGCAGCGCGCGGCCCGGCGGGGCAACGCCGATGCGGCTGCCATCCTGCCACATCAGCCCGAGCCCTGCGAGGCGGCCGAGGGCGGCTTCCTCCACCAGGCCGCCAAGCGGCAGAGCAAAACGGGCGGACAGCGCGGCAAGATCAACCCCCTCGACCAGCCGCAAGCCCACCAGCAGCGCTTCGGCCGCCTGCTCGCTGACGGTGAGCGCGCGAGCCGCGCTAATCCCGTCTCTCTGACGCGCGACGGCGGCGAGGAAATTCTCGGGCTTCTTGTGCCGCACCGTCGCCATGCCGCCGCGCCGTCCATGCGCCCCGGGGCCAATACCGGCATAGTCCTGATAGCGCCAATAGGCGAGGTTGTGGCGGCTCTCCTCGCCAGGCCGGGCATGGTTGCTGGTCTCATAAGCCGGCAGTCCCGCAGCCAGCGTGAGTTCCTGCGTGATGTCGAACAGCTCAGCCGCCTCGTCGTCATCCAGCGGCACCAGCCGTCCGCGCCGCACATCGCTGGCAAACCGCGTCCCCGGTTCGATCGTCAGCTGATAGAGCGAGAGGTGCCCGGTGCCGAGCCCAAGCGCGCGGGTCAGCCGTTCGTGCCACATTTCGGGGGTGTGGGCGGGCAGAGCGTAGATAAGGTCGAAACTGACGCGCTTGAACAGGCTTTGGGCGGTGTCCAGCGCCGCCAATGCCTCGTTTGCCCCATGCAATCGGCCCAGAAACCGCAGCTCGGCATCATCCAGCGACTGCACGCCGAGCGACACGCGGTTGATCCCCGCCGCTGCCAATGCGGCAAAGTTGGCGGCCTCGACCGAGGACGGATTGGCCTCGAGCGTGATCTCGATTGCTGGATCAAAACCCCACAACCGCTCTGCTTCACCCAGCAGGGCGCCGACCAGCGCAGGCGGCATCAACGAAGGGGTGCCGCCGCCGAAGAACACCGAGGTCAGCCTTTCGCCCCCTGCCACCGCCGCCTCGGCGCGCATGTCAGCCAGCAGCGCGGCCTGCCATCCGGCAACGTCCACGCTTTCACGGACATGCGAATTGAAGTCGCAATAGGGGCATTTCTTCGCGCAGAAGGGCCAATGAATATAAAGCGCACGGGCCCGCATCAGGGCGTTCTCCGCAACCGGGTGAGGCACCACATCCCACCACAGCCGACCAGCGCGAACGCCGCTCCCGCAGCAAGGAACTGCAACCAGCTATCGGCCTCTTCGGGGGCCCAGGCCGGGATGATGAGGACGACCGCAGCCACCAGCGCGACCGCCCAAGCCAATGCCGCCCGCAAGGCCAACGGATGGCGCTGCCAAACCAGCCAAACAGTCAGCGGCCCCAGCAACGCATAGGTGATCTGAAAGGCGGTCATGGCGCGCTGGATCAGCGTCTCGTGTCCGCCGATGTTTTGCCAGGCATTCTGCAATCCCTGCACGCTCAGCGCTGCAACAGCGCCCAGCCCCAGCAATACGGCAAAGCCCAGCAAGAGCTTGCGCATCCATCCCGAACTTGCGCGAGTGATCATGCAGCACGCCTAGCGACGAAACGGCGCGGCGGCCAGTGCGCGCTACTGGGCGAATCTTCAGCTCGGCTTAATTGTTGCACGATAATTCTGATGACATGCAAAGTTTCGCCTTCGTTTCCGCGATGATCCGGCGCGCCTGTATGGCCCTGCTTATGGCAGCCGCGCCGGCGCAGCCGCACGCGTCGCGCACTTCTGCGCCTCAGGAACGCGACGTGCTCGAAGCGCACAACATGGCGCGCGACGAGGTCGGGTTGGTCCCGCTCGTCTGGAGCGAGAGGCTGGCGAATGATGCCGAGGAATGGGCGGAGCATCTCGCACGCAACAATCTCTATGATCACGCCTCGCCGGAAGCTCGCAAGGGGCAGGGCGAAAACCTGTGGCGTGGTTCAAGTGGTTACTGGAACGCAAGGCAGAAAATCGGCTTCTTCATCGAGGAAAAGCGCCATTTCCGCCCCGGCCATTTCCCCGATGTCTCGCGCACCGGCCGTTGGAGCGATGTGGCGCATTACACCCAGATCATCTGGCCGCAGACCCGCGAGGTCGGCTGCGCCGTCGCCCACACCCACCATGACGAGGTGCTGGTGTGCCGCTACTGGCCTGCGGGCAATGTCTGGGGCCACCGGATTGATCCCGACGAGCACCTCGCCCGGCGTTAGGTCAGCGCGGAAACTGCTCGGCGACCAGCCTGGCGAAGGCATCGGCGCGGTGGCTGATGGCGTGTTTTTTCTCCGGCGCGATCTCGGCGAAGGTCAGCGCGCCGCCGGTCGGTACGAATACCGGGTCATAGCCGAAGCCCATCGCCCCGCGCGGCGGCCATGTCAGCGCGCCATCGCAGCGCCCTTCGTAGATCGCATAGTCTCCATCAGGCCAGGCAAT
>Ga0164292_10000122_pt1 | contig 51379 bp, 49 predicted proteins | sample GEODES117metaG_FD_111486 | JGI IMG/M metagenome (GOLD analysis project Ga0164292, IMG submission 111486) | Eutrophic lake water microbial communities from Lake Mendota, Wisconsin, USA - GEODES117 metaG | ecosystem: Environmental > Aquatic > Freshwater > Lake | place: USA: Lake Mendota... | reverse complement strand
AGGTCGGCCGCGAAGGTGCCAACGCGCACCTCCTGCCCCTCCAGCTCGAGCGGCATGCCGAGGGCCTGGCTGAGTCGATCGAGATTGGCTGCCAGCCATGGCGTGAAGCTGTGGGCTTCATGGCTCCAGGCCTCGCGCAGCGGCACCGCTGCCAGTGTGCCGAACTCCGAGAGGGTCATGCGGTCTGCGGAGCTGCGTTCAGGCTGCCAGAACTTTCGATCCCCTGCTGGGTGCCCCGGGCTCAGTAGCCCCGGGACACGGCTGGCTTGGCAGTCGCCTGGCGATCACTCCTCCTCGTCGCTGCCGCCCACGGGCACCAGGCGGATCTGCTTCTTGCCCAGCTTGATCTCAAACTCATCACCGGGCTGGAGGTCGAGCATGGCGGTGTAGGCCTTGCCCACCAGCAGGTTGCCGTTGAACTGCACCTTGGTGGTGTAGCTCAGCTTGCGGCCACCTTTGCCCCGGCCTTTGCCGCCGCCTTCCCCCAGGCTGACGCCTTTGGCTTCCAGCAGCGCCTCATAGAAGGCGGTGAAGTTCAAACGCTCGCTGCCATCTTTTTTGCTGCTCACATAGCCGCAGCTGCGCACCAGATCGGATTTGGACACATCGCCCAGCTCTTTGACTTTGGCGAGCAGTTCGGAACCGGTGAGCATCGGGAGGAGTCTTCAACCCCGAGACCCTAACGACATCAGCGCAAGTGTCTACCTCTGAGAAGTGCAATGTTTGGCGACGAGCGTTGTTTCAGCGGTTGAGCCGCTGCATCTGCCAGGTCACCAAGGTGCCGATCGGGCTCCAGAGCAGATAGGGGATCAGCAGCAGCACTGCTGATCGTGATTGGGGCAGCACCACGATCACCAGCGCCACGCCCCACACCCAGCCGGCCAGCCCGATCGCGGTGCCATTGGCCAGCCGGCGGGTGCGGCAGATCAGCCAGGTGTAGCTCTGCACCAACACCAGCAGGCCCAGATAGCCCGCCATCAGGCCCCAGCTCCAGCTGGCGTTCCAGGCCAGCAGCGCTGAGGCGTAGAAGCAGGCGTAGATGGCGATCCAGATCAGCGGGATCAGGCCTTCAAAGGTGAGCCAGGCCGGCCGCCGCAGGCGGATGAACCAGGCGAACTGCTCACGGCTGGGGTTGAGCAGAACTCCCACCGCCACCATCACCAGCAGGATCAGCAGTGCAGCAGCCATGGGGCCTGGGCGGGACTGCTTCAGCCTGGCGAGGGGAAGGGCTCAGCGCAGGGACTCGCAGGCTTCCCCATCGCTGTTGCTATCCAGATAGGTGTGCCCTTGGCGCAGCAGTTCCTGGGCCCGCGCATAAGAGTCGATCTCATTGCAGCGGTAGCGGCGGCCTCCTGGGGTGGTGCCATCGGGGATCACCGCAGCACGGCGCCCGCGGCGGAAGTCCCAAGGTCGGGTGATGCCGCCGGGGACCTGCCAGACGCCAAAGCGCCGCCGGCTCGCCCGATGTTCAGCGTCCAGATATTCCTTGGCGTTGCAACTGCCCAGGTACTGGCGGTAGGCAAAGGCCAGGCCGTCTTCCACCAGCGCCAGGTTGATGTTCACGCCGCTGAACACCTCGGCCACCGTGCGGCCGTAGCGATCGGTGGTTTTCACAGCGAGCGTCACCTGCCGTCCGATCGGCAACCGCTGCTGCAGATAACGGCGGGCCTGCTGCCCCCACGGACTCTGGGCCGTCTCGGGGGCATCAATGCAGGCCAGCCGTACGGTGATCGCCCGGCCGGCTTGGCGCACCCGAATCGTGTCGCCGTCGCCGATGGAGAGCACGGTGGCACTGCTCCCCTGCCCGGCCGAAGCCACAGGCCAGGCCATGGCCGCCAGCGCTGCCAGCACCGTCAAACCCCGCAGAACCATCCGTGCCATCGCCGGAGTTTGCACCGGCAGTGATTCCATGCAGCTCCTGCATGACTGGGGTCAATCCCGGTGACTGGCGCCAATCTGGTGCTCAGCACTGATGCACCATGGGCCGCTTGCCGCTGCTGTTCGCGCTGGCTACCGGGGCTCTCCTGGCTGGCAGTGCCATGGCTCAGCAGCCAGTGCAACCCCTCCCGAAAGTGGGATCCTGCCCGCTGGGCTACTACAGCTCCGGCAGCTATTGCGTGCCGAGCAGTGGCGGCAACACCCGTGGTGCCATTGAGAAGACGGGAAACAGCTGCCCATTGGGGTTCTATTCCTCGGGCAACTACTGCCTCAGCAGCCCCAGCAACGACCGCGAAGCGATCCAGAAGACGGGCAAGTCCTGCCCGCTGGGCTGGTTCAGCTCGGGGAGCTACTGCGTCAAGAGCCGCTGAACGCCATGGGCTTTCGCTTCCGCCGCTCCGCCCGCCTGGGCCCGCTGCGTTTCAATTTCGCCAAGGGGGGCCTCAGCTCGATCTCCGTTGGCGGCAGGGGAGCCTCGTTCAACATCCCCGTGAGCCGCAGTGGCGGTGCCCGGACCACTGTGGGGCTGCCGGGCACGGGCCTGAGCTGGACTGTGGAGCACACCCGCGATCGCTCCGCCGTACTCCCGGCTGGTGCTGCGGCTGGCCTGCCCAACAGTCGCCGGCTGCGGCCCGGTCAGCTCGACGTCCTCAAACAGTCGCTGCTTGAAGTGCTGCGCCAGGAGTTGTTCGCCCCCGGATCTACGGGGGAGCAACTGTGGGAGCACGGCCTGGTGAGCAGGCTGCTCGCCGATGGCTCCCTCGACGCCCGCACAGCTGGTCTGCTGGCATTGATCGAGACGCCGGAGGTGATGGAGGCCTACCTGCGGCGGGCCCAGGGGCAGGACGATGCCAAACGCCGGGCCCAGCGCTGCATCGAGGCGGTGCAGGTGGCCGTGCGGCTGAGCGCTGATCGGCGGAGCCTGGGATGACGCTGGATCCGAGCTCCATGCCGCCGCTGGTGCGGGATTTTGCCGAGGCTGTGCGCGACAGCCCAGACGATCAAGCCTGGTTGCGCCTGTATGGCCACGCCCTGATCGACTCCCTCGCCGAGCCAGACGGGGGCTCTGCAGCGATGGTGCTGGAGATCCTGCGCTTGATGCGCGAAAACCTGCTGGGTGATGGCAGCTGGGGCTCCCTGATCTGGGATCACGATCTGGTGCCCAAGGTGATCGCTGCCACCGGACTGAGCGGGGAAGCCAAGGAGCAGCTGGAGCGGGTGGCGAGCTGGGATGGGGTCTGCAGTTACGTGTGCGAAGGCCTGGATGGCACCGTGGCGCAGGAGCGTGCTCTTGAGGTCGCTGAGCGCATCCAGGAAGTGGTGCGCCTGGCCGTGGAATTTGAGCTGGTGGATCTGGAGTGATGCGGCGGCCATGAAGCCCCCTTCATGAACGCCCGTTGCCTCCGGTGAAGACCGGTGTCGATCGTTCTCGGGACCTTGCCTGACCCTGCCGCCAGATCCATCGTGGCTGCAACGGGATTCGGAGGCTCCATTGATGGAAGACACCCCCCCTGAGCAGCCAGTAGGAGCGCGCTGACGATCCGGCCCCTGCTCCAACACTCTCGACGGATCTCTGACGTTCCTGGCGTGTCGCAACGTCGCCGTCCACTGCATCGCCTTAGGTGCCCCGGACCCAACGGAACGTCCCCTTGACACCTGGCCCCAGGTGCCAGCGCCGGCAGCTCCGCCCACAACTGAAGATCACCTGATCTGCAAACGATCAACCGACCGCGCAGCTGCGCCCGACCCCCTTGGGAAGGCACCACGGCTGAGCAGACAAATGCCCGGGGCCGACGCTCCGGGCTTTGTTGTGGGCGCGGGCTGCCCCCATGAAGAAGGGGCCCCTGTGTTGAGGCCCCTTGCACCGGTTGCAGGAGCCGTTGGTGAGCTCCCGGTCGGGTGTCTACCTATGTAATAGCCCCTGCAGCTGGTGGTGTCAGTAGGGCAAACCGGTGGAGTCACCACTGCGGCGGACAGGGCTTCCAGCCCTCCTGCTGTTTGCTCCGCCAGAGCCTGATCGCCTCCTCACGGCTGAGCTCCTGGCGGCGCTTGAGCAGCGGCACCGGTTGATCCGGCAGCAGCTCTCCGGTGATCAACTCCAGCCGCTGCACCCAGCGATCCCAGCGGGTGGGCCGAAAGTGCAGCACCTGCCGGCCGTCGCTGATCCAGCCCTCCCGGGGCGAGAGCGGCGGGCGGCCGGGCCGATCGACGACGTTCATTGATCCCTGCTCAGGCCACCTCCGGCGCCCAGCCTTGGCTCCGGGTCATGTCGTCGGTCCAGCCCTGGCAGCGGCTGGTGAGGTGCTCGCCATGGGCGATCAGGCCCTGATGCAGCTGGCAGGTGAGCACAGGGATGCAGTTCACCCCGGCGTGGTGGTGGAACCAGTGGCAGGTCATGCAGACCTTGCGGCCGCGGGTCTTCATCAGCACCTCGCTGTCGAGGAAGGGCCACTCCTCGATCGGGGTTTCAAGCCTGGCGGCCAGGGCCGCGGGCCGGGGCAAGGAGATACCCATGAACCACTCCAGATGCGTACGCCTGTACTAGCACGGTTCCCTTGGTTTGGCCGCGGCGGCACTTGGAGATGGCTTGGGGCTGGCTGTGCTGACGGCTCAGGCCAGGCGGTCTTCTGAGAGCTGGCGGAAGGCATCGTTCAGCATCACCACCTCGGAGAACGACTGCTCCAGGGCCGAGAAGCGCTGGGGATCGAACAGCTGATCCAAATCGAAGTTGAGGATCGGCCGGATCCCTGCAGGAACGCTGAGGAAGTCGTGCAGCTTGCGCAGCATCTCGCCGGCGCTGCGGTTGGCCTGCTGCAGCTTCTCCCGCTCCCCATTGAAGGCAGCCAAGGCCTGCTGCAGCTGGGGGATGGCACCTTCCAGCAGCTCGTTGCCCTTGGCCTTGGCCAGGGTGTCGATCACCGAGGAGCGCAGCCCATCGATCTTGCCCAGGGCTTTGTTGGTCCATGAGCGCTCCCGCAGGCACTCCATCGCCGCTTTGACCGCCTTGGACTCCACGGAGAGATCCTCCAACTGGGCGATGCCGCCGCTGCGCAGCCAGTTGGCCACACCGCCGCCTGAGCGCAACTGCTGCCGCTCGGCCGGTGGGCTGAGGCTGATGCACACCTCTTCTGTGGTCAGCTTCTTGCCGTTGACGGTGAGCGTGCGGCAGCGCACGTCAACCCTTGGGGCCTGCAGGTCGCCAGCCAACTTGAGCGATTGGATCACGCCAAAGTTCTCCTCGACCTGGCAAGGGGCCTTGCGGACGCGCCGATCAGCGACGTCCACCAAGGCCTGGAGCTGCCGGTGGTTCTGCTGCTGCAGCGCGTAGACCGCAGCAACAATGGCCAGGATCAAGAGCCCTGCCAGTAGTAAGGCCTGCCAGTAGGCGAGCACAAAGCCCAGGGCCACCAGTCCCAGCAAGGTGAAGCAGCCGGTGGCGCATCCGTTGTTCTCCTGGGCCATCGATGAGCGGTGTTGCGTTGGCGTTGCCGCCACTGCCATCAGCATCAGTCCGGCGTCTGGCTGACGCCACCACAAGACGCGCCAGCCATGCGGAACACGCATGGACAGCCGTTTTGGTGTTGCTTGCTGACCCTCCGGTGGCTTTTGCTGGAGTGCCCGATCCAGCCGCCATGAATCCGCCCAAGGCTGTGGATGATCTCCCGGCGAGCTCTGATTCGGCCCTGCTGGTCAGCACGCCGGAGTGCAAGGGGATCCGTGCCACCAGCGATTTCCCCCGCGATCTCAGTGGGTTGTCTCCAGAGCAGATCGCCCACACCTACAGCGCCCTGCGCAACAGCCATGCCTCGCTGGCTCGCGCCCGCGGCCAGCTGCAGCGCCGCTCCCGCGAGTTGCGCGAGGCCCGTGATCGCTTCCTGGCCACCCTGCATGGCTATGAGGAGCGATTGGTGGCGATCGGCAAGGAAAAGGCCGAGGCCCTCTCCCTGGCGCAGGAGCTGCACCAGGAACTCGAGCTCTTTGAAGGCAAGCAGCAGGCCCTGGATCGCCTGCTCACCGACCTGGAAGAAGCCAAGGAGCAGGCAGGGTTCTGGAGCATCCTGCGCATCACCGAGCTGATCGCCAAGATGCGCGCGCTGCTGCGCGGAGGCGCTTCCAGCCGTGGCTGAACTGAGCGAGCGCTTCGCTGAGCTGATGGCTCGGCTGTCCAAAAGCGACGCCGAGCTGTTCCGCACCCTGGGCGAACAGAACGCCAGCGTGCGCCAGATGGTGGAGGACCTCACCGGCCCAGCGGCCGCTGCTGCGGGCACGGACGCGCCAGCCACCGCCGCGCTGGCACCCCAGGCCCTGCTGGCACCAGATGCGTGCTCCCTCCCGGCGCTGAAAGCCCGATTCCGTCGGGTGGCCGATGCCCAAGCCTGGGCGGAAGAGCGCCTGGGTCCCGCCCCCAAGAAGCCCACCTGGGCTGAGCTGGAGCAGACCTTCCGCACTGGCGCCTGGCCCGTGAAGGCCGGCAAGCGTGGTGCCAGTGGAGCGGGACTCCAGGCCGCGCAACTCGAGCAGCGGCTGCTGCAGCGGATCGATCTGATGGAGCAGCGCTGCTTGCACCGGATCGAGGACCTCGAGCAGCTGATCCGCTCGCTACTGGTGCGTGGATGACTACTGAACTGCGCGGATGAGCTGCGACGTCATTGGAGGTCGATGGCATATCTCGTAGGACTATGAATGGTCGGGATTTCTTGCGAGGCAGAGTGACTTATTGGTTGTTTCCTTCGGTGTCTAGCCAGGGTGCTTCCAGTGACGTCAGGCCCACCTCCACGGGGTTTATCCCGTGTTTGCGGAAGCTCCTGATGGAGTAGGGCAGGATGTCATCACTTAGCTTCTCCTGCCGCTGCTTGTTTCTCCAGGCTTTGTTGGAATCGCTTGTGTTTGCCTTGAAGTAAAGCTTTCCAGTTCGCAAGGCTTCAATGGCAGCGTCTCTGCTTTTCAGGTATGCCTTTCCTTTCATGTCTGAATTGGCCCACTCGCCTGTGTCGATCAGCTGATCCCAATACACAAGTTCTGCAAGCTTCAAGCCTGGCCGCGCAATTTCATGCTTGCGCAGCATGTACCCCCAGGACTCTCGTCTGTAGGTGTATACAAAGCCGTCATCGCATCTGATGTATTCCTTCTCGTAGCTCCAGACGTGAGCTTTCTTTTTGAGAATTTCTTTTGGCGTCTTTGGTTCAAAGGATTCAGTGATGGCCCTTGCGGCAGTGCAGGATTCGAGGGCTCTGACTGGTGTAGGCGCTTTGCTGGCGCCGGACTTTTTTGACTTCTCTCTGGAAATGTCCGAATCTGTGATCGATGTGCGCCTGAGCGCCTGAAGGTCAGCGAGATCGAGGACCTCTTTGGGCAATAGCTGAAGCCGGTCTAGTCGGTAGATTTTTTCTGTTTGAGAATCTGTCTCTAGAACTTCTAGATAGTAGATGGTTTCTGGCTCGCCTTCTTCTGGAAGCCCTGGCGCAGGGTTGATCTCCGTGATAGAGATGAAACGTAGTTTTCCGTAGCCTTTGCCGCCCCAGTAAATGACAGGCAGAATCTCGCCGGCATCATGTGCGGCTCTGATGCTGTCTAGCGAGACGTTGGAGGCATTGTTGATCCAGTGGCCATAGGTGAGCAGGGTCTTGATCAGGTCTTTCTTCGTTCGGAAATAGGTCGTAAAGTCTGGCGTGAATTCGAGTTTTTTGATTGACGATGTGCAATTGTACGGATCGATCTCGGCGGCGAAGGGGCGTGATACTTGTGCCCTCCAAGGGCGGCTCGGGTCGTCGGCGCGTATGACGTGAAAGGCAAGTCTCCGTTTCCGATCAATCAGCAAGTCGCCTCCTCCATGTCTGTCATCGATCTTGTTTCCCAGTAGCCTGCTGGTCTCAGATTTATTGAGCAACAGGTATTCCGGAGTGACTTCCATCGGTGGCTTGTGCGTCGGCTCGACCTCGCTGCAATTCTAGGGTGGACTGCGATAGTTGGAATCCTTTGTTGCGCCTGCTGTCTTATTTGGCGGGAATGATGTAATCGGAAGTGCCTGATTGATTTGCTTTTTATCTTCGTCCTCTCAGCCCATGAGATGTGCGGACTGGCTGCGTGGGTGCTGAACCAGAAAAGCTTCGATCCAGTCGTGGTGACGCCGCTGGCAGATCCGATCGGCGATCGAGGGGGCATCAGCCGGCACCTGGAACCGCTTGCGAAACGCCTTGGTGAAGCCCTCCAGAGCAGGGCGGGGCAATCCCCGCACGGTGGCCAGGATCTGCTGGACGGTGACGGGATCGAGGGGCTCCAGGCCCACCTCTGCCATGGGCTCGGCAGCGGCGCTATTGCGCTGGGGCGCCGGAGTGTGGCGGACTTGTGCGTGAGCGCTTGAGCTGGTGACTTCCCGCTGCTGCTTGTCGTAGAGCGCCAGCCCGAAGGGATTCCCGAAGGTCATCAGGGCCCGCTTCATGGCATCGGTCTCCGCTTCCTTGAGGGCGGACTCGTGGGCCTGGCCAAGGTCGGCGTCGATGCCGTGGCCGGCGCCGCTGCCTTCTCGGATGACATCCCCGACGCGGATGCGCACCCGGGCGGTGTAGGTCACCCCCCAGCCAGAGCGACCATCGCGGCCGATGGTGCGCTCGCTCTGGTTGACGCAGTGGACGGCGATGGTTTCGCGTTGCCAGCCATCGAAGCCAAAGATGCGGTTGGCTTCTGCGATGGCCTGCCAACCCTCCAGGTAGGCCAGGGAGCGGCCGGCCTGGCTGCGGGTCTGGACCTTGGCGCGATCAAGGGGTGCGGAGAGAGCAGCGATCTGCTCAGAGGAGAAGACAGCGGGGGCCATGGCGGTGCTCCGAGATGAGGAGGGTTGGAGATCGGTCTTGAGGGAAGTGGGCTCGCCCGTGCAGCAGGCCCATGTCGAGGGGGTCTCTGCCCCCCTCAGTGGATGCGCCAGCTGCGGCGGGAGAGGAGCTGGGCGCCGGTGATCTGGCGGCCAGCCTTGAGGGCCTCTTTGATGGCGGCCTTGTCCGGCTTGCTGGTGGTGGTGACGGTGAGCCACTCGGAATCGAGGGCGTCTTCGTCGTCGATCACGACGGCCGAGGACTTGCGGCTGCTGAGCTCGTGATTGGGGAACGAGAAGCGGGTGGCCGCCGGCTGCAGCTGGGTGAGGACGAACACCAGGGACTCCTCCAGCGCATCGGCCCGGCCGGCATCCGAGCGGGCCAGATCGGTGAGGCGCTTGGCCTGCTGCTGGCGGTAGGCGGCTTGGCCGCGCAAGTGCTCGATCACCCAGCAGGTCGCATCGGCCTTGGCAGCGAGGGCTGCCTTGTTGCCCTCTTCTGCCAGGAGTGCTGCCTCCAGCTCAGCCAGAGCTGAGGCGCGCTGCTGAGGGTCATCGCCTTCCAGCTGCTCAGCCAGCTGGCCGATCGCGGTGGTGAGCTCCTGGGCCTCGATACCCAGCTGCCAAAGCGAGCCGGAGCGCTGGAGGGAGCAGGCGGGACCAGAGGCTGATGGAGCCGACGCAATGAGAGCAGCGGAGGCAGGGATGGGGGTGAGAACAGCCATGACCGTGAGGGGATAAGTGGATCGGAGACAGACAGAGCGCCCGATGGCGCAGAAGGCTTCAGGGGCGTGCAGCAGAAGGAGCGGCCCAGAGCCCAGCCGAGGGGGTGACCTGGGCCACGGAGATCGGCACCGGAGATTGGGCGGCCATGCGGCGGGCCTGCTGCACCAGCGAGGCGGTGCCGGGACCGCCGGGGAACGCCACCACCAGCACCGAGGCCAGGCAGGCGGGTGAGGTGTGCGCGACGGCCCGGGCAATGGCCTGCTCCAGCAGCTCCCGATTGCGGATCGGCCCGGCGGCCCGGCCGTGGCGCTGCCACTGGGCGGGCATCACCAGAGACGACCAGCCCAGCTGATGAGCAGCGCGGCCGATGGCGGCATCGGCACCATGGGCCCCGCCATGAAGCACCAGATGCACCAGCCGGCCGCCACTGCGAGCGAGCAGCTCAGCGGCGACCCGCTGATGGGGCCAGGCCAGATCACGGCCGCCACCAGCGGCGATCACCAACGAACGGGCAGGACCCGAACCTGGCTCATATGAATGATAAACAACCATGGAATCAGCTGCCTTGAAGGACAACTGATCGGGGCATCACTACCGCTCAGCGATACGCAGCGGTGATGGCGAGACCAGGGGATGAGGTTGCCGCCGGCGATGGGCTCAGGGCCTTTGGCGCAGACTCCATCTTACCAGAACGGATGCACTAATGGCCCCGTAAAAGCCAGCTACAGTAGGGATTCTGACCCGATCTCCTTGGAGCGCCGCTGAGCCAGATCCTCCCGCTCGGCCATCACCTGGCCCCAGGACTCTCAGGCTCTCCAGCAACATCAACCGGCATCAGATAACCACTGGCACCGCAGCCGCGGGAGACACCTTCTGCCCCGCACCCACCCCCGGAGGGCAGCGGAGGGCGGCGGCGGCTGTCTGACGTCAGCCACGGCACCGCCGTGGCAAGTTCAGGACGGCCGCCGCTGACCGGAGCACCTTGCCAGCGCAGCCAGGTGACGCCGCCATGCCGGCTGCGATGGCAAGAGCTCTGTGGACAGAGTGTCAGAAACTCGCGTAGGCTTCTGACACAACAGAGCACAACAAGACCCGCCGAAGTGCCATGGCCGTGCTGAGCGAGCAGATCCTGGAGGCCGCGGGCAAGCGCCCGGAGGGATCCCTGCTGGCGGCCAAGCAGTTCCTGGCGCTGGGCAAGCGCGATGCGGTGGACCAGGCCCTGCGCCGCCTTGCGGCTCGCGGCCAGCTCGTGAAGATCACCCGCGGCCGTTACGCCCTGCCCGTCCGCAGTCGCTTCGGGACCAGGCCACCGTCTCCGGAGGTGGTGATCGCCCAGTTCAACCAGGAGGGTGGGCAGCAGCTGGTGAGCAGTGGTGCCGCCGCGGCCAACGCTCTTGGCCTCACCACCCAGATGCCCGCGGTGCAGACCTATCTGTCCCGCAGCCGGAGCCAGAAGCGCTACGTCTTCGGGAAGCAGCAGGTCACGATCCGCCCGGCAGCCGCCTGGAACTTCCTGCTGCCCGATCGCCCCGCCGGCCAGGCGATCCGGGCACTCACCTGGCTTGGCCCTGATCAGGCCTCAGCGTCTCTACCGCAGCTCCGAACCGTGCTGCCGCCCCAGGAGTGGGAAGCCCTGCTCTCCGTCCGTGCCGAGCTACCCCAGTGGCTGGCGGAGCTGTTGAGTGGAGCGGACACATAGGTCACGTCACAGCCATCAACGTCCAGGTGGTCCAAGGCAAACGACTCGGTAGCCATGCCTACAGGGCCGGCCAGCGGATCCGAGAACAATCAGCACAGAAGCGCTCAAGCGCTGGACGGGACTTCTAAGGTTGGAGCCCGCTGTAGGTTCAACTCATGCCTGCAACAGCTGACCCAGCGGGGAATCATCCCCTCCAAGCCGAGCCCGGGACTGCGGCCCAGCAGCTGCATCCCGAGCGTGTCGTGCTGCCTGCTGAGGACTTCGACGCCCTGGTCAGTCGCCTCGAACAGCCGGGCCGCTACGACCCCCGCGTGGCGCGCGTACTCAGCAGAAAAGCGCCTTGGGACTGAGGCTTTCTCCGCCGCAGCCTCTTCAGCCACATCACGACCTCACCGGCTTCAGGTGCGGCGACCGCTCGATTGAACGCTGGATCAAGCGGCACGCTCATTCAAATGCAGAAAATTGGCTGAATCGCATATGCGTCGTCATTGACCAAGACACGCAGCAGGTTGCCGGGATATATGCACTCACTTTCAAGCAATTAGAAAGAGAAGCACTTGGCTCACTCCGATCAGTCCGCCTTAAAGACGGGCCGCCACTTGTTCCGGCCTATTTCATTGGCCAGTTTGCAGTAGCTACCGCATATCAAAATCAAGGCGTGGCCGGAGGATTGGTCAGGGACATCTTTCGATTCCTTTTGGAGCAAGCAGAAAATGGCATTCCAGCACCGCTCGTCTATCTAGATGCTTCACAAGAGCAAGCCGCAAGCTTTTGGAGGTACATGGGCTTCGACCCTTGCCCAGAGCTTGGTGAGAATGCCATGGTCAAAGAGCTCAATAAGATCGCCGAAACCGCTGAAGTCTTAGATCATCCGGACACAAGAGGGAAGCGCGTCAGAATGACGACCACCCTTAAATGGGTCCTGTATCGACGTGGTCTCCGGCGATAAAGCCCATAGTCATAGCAATCGATCTCAACCAAACTGACAGCAGGATCGATGCGGCCCGGTTGGTCTTCATAGGAGTGCTTCCAGGTAGGGAGTTATCACCCGCTGCATGCGCTGAGCCTGCGCCTGCCGCCAGAGCTCATCGATGTTCAGCCGCCGCTGGTTGATCGCATCCTTCAGGGCTTCCAGCACGGGCTCCAGACCCAGCCGGCGGCGATGCCGGAAGCAATCCACCAGGGTCTTCTCCACCCCATAGACCTTCAGCCGGATCGGGCCTGAACGGATCGTGCCGCGCTGCAGCCGATGCAGGGCCGGCTCGGCGTGGATCACCTGTAGCGGTGGGAACTGCAGCGTGGGCGTGTGGGCGCCGCGGGGCAGGCAGAGCCAGACCCGCCTTGGCTGCTGGGTGCCGAGTCCATGCAGCCGCAGGGCCGTCAGCAGACAGAAGACCGCCTGGGGCACCCGCTTGGCGACGATCTCCAGATCGATGTGCTCGCGTACGGCTGCTGCTGGCAGGCCGTAAAGTCCCCGCTCCAGCCGCGTCAGCTGGCCGCTCTGGCATAGCCGCGCCAGGGTCGAGCGATCGACACCGGCCGCGGCAGCCTCCTGGGTCCGCAGGATGCCGCGGCGACGGACGAGTGCCAAAGCCGTTTGTTGCCGGCTCCGCAGGGGCTTCATGCACCCATCGTGCGACAAAACCTTCGCACCTGCTTTTAGAGGGGGTGCTCATGTCGCAGAAGTGGTGGTCGCGCGGCATTGCGTTCTGGTTGGAACGGGTTGGGTGCCTGGCCCGCCAGGCGCCTTCAAAGAGGCTCGGCGCCTTCGCTGAGGATCGCCAGATAGGCGTCGTAGGCAAAGAGGCGGTTGCGCTGCCCGCCGGTGATCTCCCGCGCAATGCCCAGGTCCACCAGGGTCTCCAGGGCTTTGGCTGCCGTGGGGAAGCTCAGGTCGCAGGCGGTGCTGAGCTGTTTGATGCTGTTGAGTGGGCGCCGGCACAGGGCGGCAAACACCTGGCGAACGCTGGGGCCTGAACGCCCCAGGCCGCTCAGTCGAGCCTCATCGGCGCGGAACAGCGCCAGCAGCCGGTGGGCGGTGGTGACGGCGGCCGTCGCCGTGCTCTCGACACCTTCCAGGAAGAAATCGATCCAGGCTTCCCAGTCGCCGTTCTCGCGGATGCCACTTAGCAACTCAAAGTAGCGGCTGCGGTGCTGCTTGAAGAACAGGCTCAGATACAGCAGCGGCTGCTGCAGCACCCCGGCATCGATCAGCATCAGCACGATCAGCAGCCGGCCCAGACGGCCGTTGCCATCCAGAAACGGGTGGATCGTCTCGAACTGCACGTGGGCCAGGGCGGCCCGCACCAGCACCGGCAGGGAGTGGGCTCCATCCGGGGTGCCATGGATGAAGTGCTCCAGCTGGCCCATGCACGTGTCCACCAGCCCTGGCGGCGGCGGCACGAAGCTGGCGTTGCCGGGCCGGGTGCCGCCAATCCAGTTCTGGCTGCGGCGGAACTCCCCAGGCAGCCGATCGGCCCCACGGCCCCTGGCCAACAAGCGGGCGTGGATCTCACGCAGCAGGCGTGAGGAGAGGGGGAAGCCCTCCCGCAGCCGCGCCAGGCCGTGCTCCAGCCCCGCCACGTAACTCGACACCTCGACCACGTCATCGAAGGGGACGCCTGGGGCCTCCTCCAGCTCGAACAGCAGCAGGTCTGACAGTGACGATTGGGTGCCCTCGATCTGGGAGGAGAGCAGGGCCTCCCGCCGCACGTAGGCGTAAAGGAACAGGTCCCGATCTGGCAGCAGGGCTGACACCCCATCCAGACGGCCGCAGGCCAGAAGCGCCCGATCGTGCAGCGCCTGCAGGGCGCCCTCGAGCTGCACAGGCGGCTCCGGCGGCAACGGCGCCGGCACGAAAGCACGCACCTCCTCGCCAGCGGTGCTGGTGAGCTCGTAGCGGCCGGCGCCGTCGCGCTTCATGGACTCTCCGCCGTGATCCTTGAACAAGCCCGCAGCTTATTCAAAGATTGGCGCTCAGCCTTGAATAAGGCTTGGGCTGGGGCTGTCCTGGCTTGGCAGAGAAGGTCGCTCGGACAAGCGCAACTCCTCGCGATCTCCTAATTTGGTCCTAACTAGGAGTTGGTTGGGAGTTGCCTTCCCGTCTGCCCCAGAGGCCTCCGCCGTTTGAGGAGCTGCTCGCCCAAGGGGGTGGGCTGCAGCAGGCCATGCCCGTGCTGGCGCAGCTGGCGGCGGCCACGCAGGGGGACCGCTATCTCCATTGGGATGACCTTCGCCACCGACCGCCGCCCCAGGGGCTGAGCCATGAGCAGTGGTGGCTGGCGGAGAAGCTCTCCCGCCGGGCCAGTGGCGCGCCGCTGCCGCTGCGCAGCAGTGAGGGCGCGCCCTTCTGGTTCTGCCAGCCGCCACTGCTCCTGCAGGGCCTGCATGAGATCGACATGCAGGCCGGTGCCAGCGTGGTGGCGCCGGCGGCCGTCACCACGTCAGCGAGCCGCGATCGCTACTTGCTCAGCTCGCTGATGGAGGAGGCGATCACCTCCTCGCAGATGGAGGGTGCTGCCACGACCCGGGATGTGGCCAAAGCCATGATCCGCAGCCATCGGGCGCCACGGGATCGCTCCGAGCGGATGATCCTCAACAACTACCGGACGATGCAACGCATCCGGGAGCTGCGGGAGGAACCCCTCACGCCCCAGCTGGTGCTGGATCTGCACCGGCTGGTGAGCGAGGACACGCTCGATGATCCGGCTGACGCGGGCCGGCTGCGTCCTCCAGGGGTGGACGTGGTGGTGGATGACATCTACGGCACGGTGTTTCACGTGCCGCCACCGGCTGCCGAGCTGGAGGAACGGCTGGAGCTGCTCTGCCGCTTTGCCAACGGCGAGACCCCGGCAGTGTTCATCCACCCGCTGCTGCGGGCCATCGCCCTGCATTTCTGGCTGGCCTATGACCACCCGTTCTGCGATGGCAACGGCCGCACCGCACGGGCGCTCTTCTACTGGGCGATGCTCCACCAGGGGTACTGGCTGTTCGAGTTCATCTCGATCTCCTCGGTGATCAACAAGGCCAGGGGGCAGTACGAGCGCTCCTTCCTGTTGAGCGAGACCGACGACAACGACCTCACCTATTTCCTGCTGGCCCAGGTGAAGGTGATCCAGCAGGCGATCGCCAACCTGCACGCCTATCTGGAGCGCAAGGCCGATGAGGTGGCAGCCCTGCAGCGACGTCTGGAGGGGATGGATGGCCTCAACCACCGGCAGCTGGCCTTGCTGCGCCATGCCCTGCGCCATGCCGGGTTCCGCTACACGGTGCTTTCTCACCAGAGCAGCCATGGGGTCAGCAACCAGACCGCCCGCAGCGATCTGCAGAAGCTCGCGGGTCGCGGCCTGCTGATCCCAGGCAAGGACGGCAAGCGAGAGACCTTCCGCGTGCCGGCCGACCTGGCGGCCCGGCTTCCCGGCTGATCCAACCGGGCTGACTGAGCAGCTCGACAGCGGGGCCCGCTTGTACCCGCCCACAGTGCGCCCTCGAGCAGCGCAGGCGGCAAAGGCGCCGCCATTCGCCGCAATCCTTGAACAAGCCCGCAGCTTATTCAAGGATTGAAGCTCAGCCTTGAATAAGGCCTGGGCTGGGTGGCTGTCCGAGCTTGGCGGGGAGGGTCGCTCTTGGTCGCTCCTGGCCGCTCTCCGTCGGCCTTCTACGACCCGATTTAGGCAAGTGATTAGGCAAATTTGGGGTACTTTCCAGTCGTGCCAATGGGTTCGGGCGGTTTCCTAAACCGTAGGTCGTGGGTTCGAGTCCCGCCAGCCCCGTTCTTCAGAAGCCCAACGCCGCGGGCTTCAGGCTTCCGTAGCGTGCGCTACGGGTGGTGCATGCACGACTCAGGCCGCTGCAGCTAGCGTGGAGTCAGTCGTCAGGGAAGGGATGACCCAGCTTCACGATCTGCGGCTGCGGCTGCTGGTGCAGCAGGAAAGCGAGCGCATCGCCGACAGCCAGCCTGACGAGCTCGATCTTTCCGTGGTCCAGGCCCGTTGCCTCTGCTGGCTGGCGCTGCTCTCCGAAGCCCATGAGGAGCAGGCCACCGATGCGGAGCGCCGCGGTGATGTGGAGCAGGCCATGGGCTGGTTTGCCGATTCGATGCGTCTGCGTGACGTGATTCAGGTGGTGAGCTCGATCGAGATCCCCCTTCCCGCCGCCAGCGAACGGGATGAAAACCAAGATGATGCAGGGCCGCTGGCGGCCTGATCCCCGCCCCCGAACGGCTCCGCTCGTTCGGTGCCATGATGGGAACAGATATGCCCAAAGGGGAAGCGGTGCCCGAAGAGCCGTGCCAATGCCCTGATTGCCAGCGTTTCTATCGGGAACATGACCGATTGATCCGTGAGAACCCCAGCCTGCGTCAGCAGCAGGAGCTCAACTGGGCGGCTCTTCAATCGTTTCGCACCCTGGCCGGTCGGGTGTTGGAGGAGCTGCAGAAGCACTACGGCGATGGCGCCGAACCCGGGGCTGCCGCAGCGGCGGGTTCGGCTCCCTCCGAAGCCGTTCACCCCGGCGCTGCCGCCGCCACCGAGCCGGATGCGGTGCAGCAGGCCATGGCCGACCTTGAGAACATCAACGCCCACCTCTTCTCGATCGAGGCGCTGATGGAGCGGGTGTTCGATGTGCGGGTTCCGGAGGAGGTGGAGCAGAAATTCCGCGAGGTGGCCGGTGAACTGGCCCCTGATCCGCTCAACGCCGACCGTCTGCGGCTGAATCGCCTGCTCCACCAGACCCCCGATCTGCCGGATCGCAGCTGACTTCCGGACCTGAGCTGACTGGAGAGCCCCTGGGCGGGGCTCCAGTTCAATCCAGTTCGCAGGTGATCGTGACCGGGAATTCCTCGGCTCTCCAGATCCGCTTGGCATACTCCCGGATCGAACGATCCGACGAGAAGAACCCGGTGCGCGCCGCGTTCAGCAGCGACATCCGATTCCAGCGATCCCGGTCCGCCCAGGCCAGGCTCACCGCATCCTGGGCCCGCAGATAGTCGTTGAAATCGGCCAGCACGAAGAAGGGATCGTTGCCGGTGAGGTTCTGCAGCAGCGGACGGAACAGATCCCCATCCCCATTGCTGAAGTGGCCCTGCTCGATCAGGCGCAGCACTTCGGGCAGTTCGGGCACGGTTGCAATCAGCTCCCAGGGCCGATACCCCTCTTTATGCAGGCTCACGATCTCTTCGGTGGTCTTGCCGAACAGGAAGAAGTTTTCCGCCCCCACCTGTTCGCGGATCTCCACATTGGCGCCATCGAGCGTGCCGATCGTGAGGGCGCCATTCATGGCGAACTTCATGTTGCCGGTACCTGAGGCTTCCTTGCCGGCAGTGGAAATCTGTTCGGATAGATCGGCGGCCGGGTAGACGCGCTCGCCCAGCTTGACGTTGTAATCCGGCAGGAACACCACCCGCAGCCGACCTTCCATGTCCGGATCGGCATTGACGACATCGGCGATGCCATTGATGAAGCGGATGATCAACTTGGCCATCGTGTAGCCAGGCGCCGCCTTGCCGCCGAAGATCACGGTGCGGGGTGCCATCCCGCTGGCGAGGCCATTCTTGATCCGCAGGTACTGGGCGATCACCTGCAGGGCATTCAGGTGCTGGCGCTTGTATTCATGGATGCGCTTTACCTGCACATCAAACATCGAGGCCGGATCCACCAGCACACCGGTATGGCGATGGATGTACTGGGTGAGATGGCGCTTCACCGAAAGCTTGGTGGCCCCCCAGCGCTCCAGGAAGACGGCATCGTCGGCATAGCGCTCCAGCTGTCGCAGCTGGTCGAGATCGCTCACCCAGCCTTCGCCGATCGTTTCGTTGAGCAGGGCTGAAAGCTGAGGGTTGGCCAGGGCCACCCAGCGCCTTGGTGTCACACCATTGGTGACATTGGTGAACTTTTCGGGCCAGAGTGCGGCGAATTCAGGGAAGAGATCCTTCTTCACCAGGTCGCTGTGCAGGGCCGCCACCCCATTCACGTGGTGGGAGGCGATGGTGGCCAGGTGGGCCATGCGCACAGCCTTGTGACCTTCGTCATCGATGATCGAGACGCGCCGCAGAATCTGATCATTGCCTGGGTATTTCAGGCGCACCTGTTGGAGGAAACGGCGATTGATCTCATAGATCAGTTCGAGGTGGCGCGGCAGCAGGGATCCGAACAGATCCAGGCCCCATTTCTCCAGTGCTTCCGGCAGCAGGGTGTGGTTGGTGTACGAGAGGGAGCGGCTGGTGATGTCCCAGGCCTCGTCCCATTCCAGATGTTTGTCGTCGAGCAGCAGCCGCATCAGTTCGGCCACGGCGATCGCTGGATGGGTGTCATTGAGCTGAACCGCCCAATGGTCGGGGAAGTCCTGAATCGCAATGCCGCGTTGATCCAGGTTACGGATCATGTCCTGCAGGGAACAGCTGACGAAGAAGTGCTGTTGCTTCAACCGCAACCTGCGCCCTTCATCGGTGCCATCGTTGGGATAAAGCACCTTGGAGAGGGTTTCTGATCCCACCTTCTCTTCTACGGCGCCGTAGTAATCGCCGATGTTGAACGCATAAAAATCGAACGACTCGGTGGCATCGGCACGCCACAGCCGCAGCCGGTCGCAGGTGTTGACCCGGTAGCCCAGCACCGGCACGTCATGGGGTACCCCGATCGCATGCTCCTCGGGGATCCAGCGCACCCGGTAGGAGCCGTGCTCATCGCGGTAGCTCTCGGTGCGGCCCCCGAAGCCCACGAAACAGGCCTGGTCGGGGTGGGGAATCTCCCAGGGCCATCCCGCCTTCAGCCATTTGTCGGTGATCTCCACCTGCCAGCCGTCGCGGATCAGCTGGTCGAAGATCCCGAACTCATAGCGGATGCCATAGCCGGTGGCAGGAATCTGGAGCGAGGCCAGGGATTCCAGGAAACATGCCGCCAGTCGGCCCAGGCCCCCATTGCCGAGCCCGGGTTCCTCCTCCACATCGAGGATCTCCTCGATGTCGTTGATGCCGAAGCGCTGCAGGGCCGCCGCCGCCTCCTGCTGGATCCCGAGCATCAGCAGGTTGTTGCCGAGCTGGGGGCCGATCAGAAACTCGGCCGAGAGATAGGCCACTACCCGGGTGGGGGTGGCAGCGATCGCCTCGATCCCGGCCAGGTAGCGGGTCATTAGGCGGTCGCGCACGGCGTAGCTGAGCGCCATGTAGAGGTCGTGCCGGCTGGCGGTGGGGGCCAGCTTTCCGAGCGTGTAGAAGAGGTGCTCGGTCATGCCGTCGAACACATCGTCGGCCGTCAGGCCGCTGCGATCCGGGTCGGCGTAGCAGCCCGGCGTCGGCAGGCGCAGGTTGAGGGGCTGGTGCTCGGACATCGCGATGATTCCTGTTGCTGATCAGGCAGGAGCCGGTGCCATAAAGCCCCTTGCCCGACCGTAGCCATGGTTGCCGATTTCAAGCCTTCTGCGTCACTGCGTGCCGATACGAACACCGCTGCGGCGGCTTAGGGTCGGCGACACAGTCGCTTCTGTCATGCCCCTGCCCACAGTGTTGCTGGAGATCGGCAATCACCAGATCGAGGTCGCCGAAACCCTGATCCAGGTGGGCCGTTTTCTGGTGATCTTCCTCTTTGCCCGCACCCTGGCGGAGTTGATGGTGCGGCTGCAGTTGCCCGCGATCCTCGGGGAGCTGGTGGCCGGTGTGCTGATCGGTGTCTCCGGGTTGCACCTGCTGCTGCCGCCCGGCAGCCATGCCGAGCTCAGCCACTGGCCTGTGGACCTGGTCGCCTCGCTCGCCGATCTCAGCCCCGAACGGGTGCGGGAGCTCTACGAAGAGAGCATCCCGGGTCTGCAGCAGATTTCCACCCTCGGTCTTTACGCCCTTCTTTTCCTCACCGGCCTTGAGAGCGAACTCGACGAGTTGATCGCCGTGGGCGTGCAGGCCACCACCGTGGCCGTGACAGGGGTGGTGCTGCCGTTCGTGCTCGGTACAGCCGGGCTCTACTACCTATTCCATGTGCCCCTGCTCCAGGCGATCTTCGCCGGAGCCGCCATGACCGCCACCAGCATCGGCATCACAGCGAGTGTGTTCGGCGAGCTGCGTTTTCTGAAGACCCGCGAAGGCCAGATCGTGATCGGCGCCGCCGTGCTGGATGACATTCTCGGGATCGTGATCCTGGCGGTGGTGGTCGCCCTGGCCGGCGGCGGCACCTTCTCGATCGGTCCGATCCTGAAGCTGCTGGTGGCGGCCCTGGTGTTCGTGGCCGCTGCCCTCTACCTCAGCCGCACCGCCGCCCCGGCCTTCGACTGGCTGATCGACCGGCTCAAGGCCCCCGGCGAAGTGGTGGTCGCCAGTTTCGTGGTGCTCACCCTCTGTTGTTTCGCCGGTCAGGCCATGGGTCTGGAAGCGGCCCTCGGCGCCTTTGCCGCCGGTCTGATCCTCAGTCGCTCCAAGCACACCGAGGCCATTCAGGAAACCGTGAAGCCGCTGGTCGCCCTGTTCGCCACCGTGTTCTTCGTGCTGATCGGCACCGGCATGGACCTCTCGGTGCTCAATCCCTTCGAGCCCGCCAACCGCCAGGGTCTTGTGGTGGCCGGTTTTCTGCTGCTGGTGGCGATCCTGGGCAAGCTGGCCTCCGGCTGGAGCTACTTCAGCAAGGAGAAGACCGACCGGCTCGTGGTGGGCCTGGGGATGATGCCCCGCGGCGAAGTGGGTCTGATCTTCCTTGGCCTCGGCACCCAGGCCAAGCTGCTCACCCCGGCCCTGGAGGCAGCGATCCTGCTGATGGTGATCGGCACCACCTTCCTGGCCCCGATCCTGCTCAGACTTGTCCTGTCGTCGCGGCCGAGCGTTGCCGAACTCCCCGTCTGATTCCGGGCTGGCCGCCCTGCTGGGCCGCTGGGGGTTCAGCCGTGCCGGCTGGTTCGACAACCGCAGCGGCGAGTGGTGGCTGCTGGCCCAGCTGCTGCTGATCGGGGCCCTGCTGTTGCCGCCCCTCCCGGCTCCAGCCGATCTCGGGCTGGTCTGGCCGCTGGCGCTGCGGCTGCTCGGTGCTGTTCTGGTGGTGCTGGGCCTCGCCAGGGCCATTCAGGCCTTGCTGCGGCTCGGCCCCAGCCTCACGCCCCTGCCGGAACCGATGCCCGGCGCCCCCCTGGTGATCGAGGGGGCCTACGCCCACTGCCGCCATCCCCTCTACCAGGCGCTGCTGATCGCTGCCCTGGGCATGGCGCTGCTGCTGGGCAGCCTGCTCCATCTGCTGCTGCTGCTGGCCCTGGCAGCCGTGCTCGGCGGCAAGGCACGGCGGGAGGAGATCCGGCTGCTTGCTGTGCATCCGACCTACCAGGCCTATCGGGCTCGCACACCGGCGATCGTGCCCCGCCTCCCCTGGCTCGACTGGCGCTGAGCTCAGTCGTTTTCCCGTTCCCGGCTGCGATTGGCCAGCGTCCAGAACAGGCCCCACAACGCCGCCATCAGGCCCAGGCTCGACCCCCATCCCGGCCCCAGGGCCCAGCCCAGGCCGAGGTCGGTGAGCAGGCCAGCCCCCAGCGCCAGGGCCAGGCTGGTGATCACCAGCAGCAGCTGCTGGGCCGCAGGCGGCAGCGGCCCGGTGGCAAGGGTTTCCTCCAGCCTGGCCAGGGGCAGGCTCAGGGGCAGGTAGAGCGCCAGCGACCAGAAGGCGATGCCGGGCAGCAGCGGGCTCCAGTCGGCGATCCGTTCAGCGAGGGGGAACGCGGGCATCGCGGACGGCGGCTGGGCTTCTCTCCCTAGCATCAAAACCCCCGTCCTCCGCCGCGCCGATGGAAGCCGTGACCACCCAGCCCTGGCAGTTCCGGGGATACCCGGTGCACAGCCTCCGCCGGGGGCCCGAACGGCCTGAGGGTCCGGCGGTGCTGCTGGTGCATGGCTTCGGGGCCTCCACAGACCATTGGCGCCACAACATTCCGGTGCTGGCCCGCAGTCATGAGGTGCATGCCCTCGACCTGCTCGGCTTCGGCCGCAGCGCCAAGCCGGCCGGGCCCGCCTATGGCGGGGCGCTCTGGCGCGATCAGCTGGTGGCCTACGTGAACGAGCGCATCGGTCGTCCCACGGTGGTGGTGGGCAACTCCCTCGGCGGCTTCGCCGCCCTGGCCGCCGGTGTGGCCCTGGGGGAGCAGGCTGCCGGCGTGGTGCTGGTCAATGCCGCCGGGCCGTTCAGCGATGAGCCCACCCCCAGCGGCGGCTGGGGGGCGATCGCCCGGCGCAGCATCGGCGGCGCCCTGCTCAAGAGCCCCGTGCTGCAGCGGCTGCTGTTTGAGAATCTGCGCCGACCCGCCACGATCCGGCGCACCCTCAACCAGGTGTACATCGACCGCACCAACGTCGATGAGGAGCTGGTGGAGTCGATCCGGCGGCCCTCGCTCGATCCCGGTGCCTTCGGGGTGTTCCGCACCGTGTTCGACATCCCGCGCGGCCAGCCGCTCGACGAACTGTTCGCCGAACTCCGGGCGCCGCTGCTGCTGCTCTGGGGCATCCGGGACCCCTGGATCAATGCGGCCGGACGCCGCGCCGCTTTCCAGCGCCATGCCCCGCCGGACACCCGCGAGGTGGTGCTTGACGCCGGCCACTGCCCCCACGATGAAGTGCCCGATCAGGTCAATGCCGCCCTGCTGGAGTGGCTGGCCGGCCTGGCCCATCCGCTGCCGGCACTGGCGCTGGGATGAGCTCGGTGGTGGGCGGTTTCGGTAGCGTCGCTGCCGTTCCAGCCCGCCCTACGTGACCGTCAGCTCGGCGGGTTTCCGCTACCGCCCCGAGATCGATGCCCTGCGGGGCGTGGCCGTACTGGCCGTGCTGGTGTTCCATCTCAATCCCCACTGGCTGGCGGGCGGCTTCGTGGGGGTGGACATCTTCTTCGTGATCTCCGGCTACGTGGTCACAGGCTCGCTGCTGAACCACGCCCACGAGCCCCTGCCCCGGCGCCTGGCGGGCTTCTACCTGCGGCGGGTGCGGCGGCTGCTGCCCAACCTCTTCGCCTGCATCGGGGTCACGGCCCTGGCCACGGCGCTTCTGGTGCCACCGCGGGAAACCCGGGGCCTGTTCACCACGGCGGTCAAGTCGTTGTTCGGCTGGTCCAACAACCATCTGGTGGGCGCCTCGAAGGATTACTTCGGCCTTGATGCCGCCCTCAACCCCTTCGTGCACACCTGGTCGCTGGGGGTGGAGGAGCAGTTCTATCTGGTGTTCCCGCTGCTGCTGGTGCTCTGCGGCTTCGGGGGCCGCCGCACCCTGCCGCTGCTGCTGGCCGGGATCGTGCTTTCGCTTGGCCTGAGTCTGTGGTGGACCGTGGAGGCGCCGATCTCCGCCTTCTTCCTGATGCCCAGCCGCTTCTGGGAGCTGGCCTCCGGCGCCGCCCTGCTGCTGGCCCAGCGGCGCCGCTTCGCCGAGGGTTGGCCCAGCGGGCCCCGGGTGCAGCTGCTGGGGGGAGCACTGCTGGTGGTGGCGCTGCTGTTCACCCCGGAACGCCAGGCCTTTCCTGCCCCCGCGGCCCTGCCCGCCGTGCTGGGCACCCTGCTGCTGCTGCAGTTCCGCCCGGGCCCCGAGGGGCATTTTCTGCCGTTGCGCTGGCTGGAGCGGCCCCTGGTGGCCTGCGGGCTGCTCTCCTATTCGCTCTACCTCTGGCACTGGCCGGTGGTGACCTTCCTGCGCTGGACCTACGGGCTGGAGCGCCCCTGGCAGTATCTGCTCGCCACGGGGCTCTCCTTCGGCCTGGCCTGGCTCGCCTACCGCTGGATCGAGCAGCCCGTGCGCCGCCATCCCCTGCCGCCGCCGCAGCAGTGGGGGCTGGCGGCCCTGGCCTTTGTCCTCACCTGGCTCGGCACCGATGCCCTGGCCCATCCCCTGCGGGGCCGCTTGTTCCAGGGCAGCACGGCCGATCCCGTTCCCCGCCAGGAGGACATCGCTGAGCTGCGGCCGGTGATCGCCGGCACCGGCATCAGCGATTCCCGTTGCGGTGTGGTGACCTGGGAGCCCTACAGCGTCTCCAACCGCACCGATTTCGGCCCCTGCAGCAAGCCCGGCCGTGCCGGTGCCGGGGAGATCTTCCTGCTGGGCGACTCCCATGCCCACCATCTGCTGCCGATGCTCGATCACGTCACCGATCGCACCGGCCAGGCCATCACCTTCAGCTTCAAGAACAGCTGCCTGATCAGCCCCGATCTCACGATCAGCTTCCAGAAGAAGCGCTATGAACCCTGCCGGCAGTTCGCCGCCGGCGAGCTGGATCGTGCTCTGGAGCGGCTTCAACCGGGCGACATCGTGATGATCTCCACCTGGCTGAACCGTCAGCTCGGGGATATCGACAGCCGTGGCGAAGCCAATGATTTCCCGGTGTGGGCCGGTGCCCGGCCCCTGAACCCTTCCCAGGTGCGGGACGCCTACGTGACCAGCACCAGGGGCATCGCCCAACGGCTGGCGGCCCGGGGGATCCAGCTGGTGCTGGTGGTGGATGTGCCGATGCTGGCCCGGGAACCGGTGGTCTGCGCCAGTTGGGCCCGGCTGCAGAGCGCCTCCGACCGCGAGACCGTCTGTTCGCCTGCCGCCACCACCACCGCCTCGATGCAGAACACCCTGCGTCGCACCCTGGCCCGGGTGGCCAGCGGCCTCGGCAACGTGCACGTGTTCGACCCCACCGACCTGCTGCTGGTGGACGGCCAGGTGCGCTACCGCCATCCAGATGGCAGCCTCCTCTATTCCGATCAGCACCATCTCAGCCGTTCGGGCAGCAGCCGGCTGGCCGAGCCTTTCCAGCGCTTCCTGGAGCGCGAAGGATTGGTGTCGGCGCCGGTAGCGTCACAGTCCAGGCCTCCCCGCTGATGTCTCTCTATCGCTGCTCCGAGCCCTACGACCACTGGGTCTGGGAAGCCCCCGGCAGTGGCGACCTGCTGCGGGTGGTGCCGGAACGGGGCGGCCTGGTGACCGGCTGGCGCTGCGGCGGCAGGGAGGTGCTCTACTTCGATGCCACCCGCTTCGCCGACCCTGCCCTTTCGGTGCGGGGCGGCATCCCGGTGCTGTTCCCGATCTGCGGCAACCTGCCCGATGACCGGCTGCCCCTGCCCCAGGGCACGTTCTCCCTTCCCCAGCACGGTTTTGCCCGAGACCGGCCCTGGACGCTGACGGCCCTCGAGGACGGTGCGGGCGTGCGCCTGGAGCTGCTGGACGACGTCACCACCCGCGCCTGTTATCCCTTCGCCTTCTGCCTTGCGATCGAGCTGCGGCCCGAACCCGGCGCCCTGGCGATCAAGGTGCGGGTGGAGCATCGCGCTGCCGCCAATGGCGCGCCCGGCCTGATGCCGTTCAGCTTCGGCCTGCATCCCTATCTGGCGGTGGCCGATCCTGCGGCGGTGCGTCTGGAGGGCCTGGCGGACACCTGCCTCGACCACAGCACCATGGCGCCCGCCGCCACCGCCGGGCTGCTGCAGAGACTGGCGGGCGGTGTGGATCTGCTCTCCCCGGCGGCCGGGCCGGTGCGCCTGCTCGATCCACAGGCGGGCCTGGCCATCAGCCTGGAAACCACCGCCCCCTTCGATCAGGTGGTGGTCTGGACCGATCCCCCCCGGCCGATGGTGTGCGTGGAGCCCTGGACTGCCCCGCGGGGCTCGCTGGTGACCGGCGAACGGCGCCTGGAGTTGGCGCCCGGCAACAGCCTCACGCTGGAGTGCCGCTATGGGCTCAGCCAGCTCTGACGCTGGCGACGCCGGGCAGACGGCCCGGCGCCAGCTGCAGCTTCGGATCAAACTGCCGTTTCACCGCCTCGATCAGCGGCCGTGAAGGCGCGTCCTCCCAGGCCGGGAGGTTCGCGCCGGCGGGTTGCCGCAGCACCGTGAGATGGCCGCCCAGCGCCTGGCAGCGGCGGCGCAGGGCCTGGATGTCGGCCGCGGTCTGTCCCTTTCCCCAGGCCATCCCCAGGCCGCTTCCGGCCGCCAGGTTCACCTCCATGGCGGCCAGCGTCGGTTCCGCCAGCAGGGTGGCTCCCTGGTCGGGGGCGACCCCCAGCCGCAGCAGCCAGGCGGCGGGGGTGGGCCCGGCGCTGCCGGCCCGGTGCAGCAGGTCCAGCAGTGCTTCTGCATCCAGCCCCTGGCAGGGGAGCTGGCTCCGCTGGCCCAGGGCGGTGACCTGGGCTTCGAGGGTGCTGGCATCCACGCTCGCCAGCCCGACCAGCAGCAGGGGCTCGGCGCTGAGGCCCGCCCGGGCGGCCAGCCGTGGGTTCCACCAGTCGATCCGTTCGGGGCTGAGGCCCGAGCCCAGCAGCCAGCGGCTCAGGTCGGCCAGTGCCGGCAGCGGGCCCTGAACCACCAGGCCCCGGCGCTGCAGCGGCAGCGGCAGGGTGCGCAGGGTGAGTTCGGTGATCAGGCCCAGGGAGCCCCAGCTGCCGGTCAGCAGGCGCATCAGGTCGTAGCCGGCCACGTTCTTGACCACCTTGCCGCCGGCCCTGGCCTGCACGCCGTCGGCGCGGATCAGGCCGATGCCGATCAGCTGGTCGCGCACCCCCATGTGGCGCTGGCGGTAGCCACCGGCCAGGCCCCGGGCCACCAGGCCCCCGATGCTGCCGCCCGCTTCGCCCCAGGGGGGATCCAGGGCCAGCCACTGGCGGTGGTCGGCCAGGGTCGCCTGCACGTCCGCCAGGGGGGTGCCTGCCTCCACCGAGATCGTGAAGTCGCCGGGATTGTGGTCGAGGATGCGGTGGAGGCGGGCGCAACTCAGCACCTCGCAGGGCTGGCTGAGGGCCGCTCCCCACTCCAGCCGGCTGCCGAGTCCGGCGGGCAGCCAGCAGGTTCCGTGCTGGTGCAGGTGCCGCACCAGATCGGGCAGTTCGTGGGGCTCGGGGCTGATCACGGCACGATGGTGCCATGGAGCAGGTGAGATCCGCGGCCGGTTCGGCGTTGAAGATCATCGTCATCGACGATGACCCCACCGGTTCCCAGACCGTGCATGGCTGTCCGTTGTTGTTGCGTTGGGACGCCGCCAGCCTCGAGGCGGGGCTGCGCCATCCTTCGCCGCTGCTGTTTCTGCTGGCCAATACGCGCGCCCTCGCCCCCGAGCAGGCCCGGGCGCGGGTGCTGGCGCTCTGTGGGGCGCTGCGGGCGGCATTGGCGGCGGTGGGGGTGGAGCACTGGGTGGTGGTGAGCCGGGGGGATTCCACCCTGCGCAGCCACTTCCCGATCGAGGTGGAGGCGATCGCCGCCGAGCTGGGGCCGTTCGATGGCGCCCTGCTGGTGCCGGCGTTTCTGGAGGGGGGACGCACCACCGTGGCGGGGGTCCATCGGCTCGACGGCCTGCCCGTGCATCAGACCCCCTTCGCCCAGGATCGGCTGTTCGGTTACGACACCAGCGATCTGCCCGACTGGATCGAGCGCAAGAGCGGCGGCAGGATCGCGGCGGACACCGTGCAGCGGCTAGAACTGGCTGACCTGGATGGGGAGCCGGCGGCCCTTCAGGCCCGGCTTGCCGCGCTGGGTGATCAGACCTGGATGGTGGTGGACGCCGAGCACCCCCGCCAGCTGGGGGCCCTGGGGGAGGCGGTGCGCCGCCTGACGCTTCCTGGGCCGGAGCGGCCGCGGCGCTTCCTGTTTCAAAGTGCCGCCAGCCTGTTGAACGGTCTGGCCCGGCTGCCTCCCCAGCCGCTGGATCCGGCCGGCCTGGTGGCCCTGCGTCGTCGTGCCCCCGCTGGCGCTCCCCTGCCCGGGTTGGTGCTGGTGGGCTCCCATGTGCCCCTGGCCGATGCCCAGCTCGAGCGGCTGCTGGCTGATCCGGGCTGCGTTGGGGTGAAGATCGATGTGGCCAAGGTGCATCGTCTGCTGGAGGGGCCTTTGCCCGATCTGCTGCTCGCCTCGCTGGAGCAGGCCTGGCTGGAGCAGCTGCGGGCAGTGCTGGCCTCTGGCCGCACGCCGGTGCTCTATACCAGCCGGGGGGAGCTGCGCTGCCGCCATGCGCAGGAGCGGCGGGCGCTGGGCCTGGCCCTGGCGGCCAGCATGGCCAGGCTGGTGGCAGCGCTGGAGCCCGGCCTGGGCTACGTGATCAGCAAGGGGGGGATCACCACCCACACCCTGCTGGAGGAAGGGCTCGCCCAGGCGGCCGTGGAACTGCAGGGGCAGCTGTTGCCGGGACTCTCGCTGGTGCTCACGGCGGCGGCCCTGCCGGTGCTCACCTTCCCCGGCAATCTCGGCGATGCCACCACTCTCTGGCAGGCCTGGCGCCGGATGGAGGAAGGCACCGGCGATCAGTCGCCGCCGCTGCCGCTGTCGGCGCCGCCGCCTCGATCACCGCGGTAGCTGCGCTCCAGCAGCTGCACCGGATGCTGCACCGGGATCGGTCGCTCCGCTGCCGGCAGGTGCTGGCGCAGCTGCAGGCTGCAGCCGATGTTGGCGCTCACGGCCACGTCGGCGCCGGTGCCACTGAGATCAGCGGCCTTGAGACGCCCCAGTTCGGCGGCCTCCTGGGGCTGCACCAGGTTGTAGATGCCGGCACTGCCGCAGCAGACCCCCGCTTCGCTGGCTTCGCGGATGCGCACATGGGGGATGCGGCGCAGCAGGGCCCGCGGCTGGTCGCGCAGACCCTGGCCATGGATCATGTGACAGGCATCGTGATAAGCCAGCTCCAGGGGGCGTTCGGCACTGGCGGTTTCGCCATCGGCATGGCGCAGGGGCTGCAGCGCCGCCAGGAAGTGCTCGCTCAGGCCCACCCGCTCCAGGAATTCCTGAATGTCGGCCACGCGGTTGCTGAAGGCTCCCCCTTGCTCGGCGTTCGCCTCGCCGGCTGCGGTGGGCGCCACCTCCAGCAGGTGGCCGTATTGCTTGAGGGTATGGCCGCAGCCGGAGGCGGCCACCAGCACCGCATCCAGCGGTTCGGATCCGGCCGCCTGGCCCGGCCCGATCACCGCCTCGAAGCTGGCGATCAGCTGGCTCGCCAGCTCCCGGGTCTGCTCCAGTTCCCCCTGATGGTGGGTCACGGCGCCGCAGCAGCCTTGATCGGGGGGGATCACCACCTCGATGCCGTTGGCGCTGAGCACCCGGATCGCCGCCGCATTCACCGCCGGGTCGAACAGCCTCTGCACGCAGCCCAGCACCAGCCCCACCCGGTAGCGCCGTTCTCCTTCGGCCGGCACCAGCACCGGCCAGTCGTCGCGGAATGCTTCCGGGGCCAGCGGTGGCAGCAGGCTTTCCATAGCCTCCAGTTGCGGGCCGAACATGCCCGTGAGGCCGGTGCGGCGTGCCAGGGCCTGGAGGGGCGTGCCGGCGTAGGCGCGCAGCGGTGCCAGCAACGCCCGCAGCCGCTTGGGGTAGGGCAGCAGGGCGAACAGCACCCGGCGGAAGGCGCGTTGGCCGGGGGTGCGCAGTTCAGGAGCGTTGAGCTTCGGGCGCGTCGCCTCGATAAGCTCGTCGTAACGCACGCCGGAGGGACAGGCGGTGACGCAGGCGAAGCAGCCCAGGCAGCTGTCGAAATGGCTGGCCACCGTGGCATCAAGCTCCAGTTCGCCCGCCTCGATCGCTTTGAGGGTGTAGATGCGGCCCCGGGGCGAATCCATCTCCGTGCCCAGCACCCGGTAGCTGGCGCAGGTGGGCAGGCAGAAGCCGCAGTGCACGCAGGGATCGGCGGCCTGCAGCGCGCTTTCGGCAGGGGGGACGGACGAACGGCTCATCCGGCCAGTCTGCCGCCCTCAGCCCCGCAGTCGGCGGACCAACCCCCGGACCAACCTCCGAACCAACCCCAGGACCCGCTGCCGCAGCCCGGCAGCGGGGGTGTGGATCTCGTTGCGCAGGCGTTCCAGTTCGGCTTCGGCGGTGTTCCGCTGCTGTTCCGCCTGGTGGCAGCGGATCAGCAGCAGTTCCAGCAGCCTCGACCAGCGCAACAGATCCGGATCGAGGGGTGTCGCCAGCACCGCGGCGTACCACTGCGGATCGAAGGGCTGCTCCTCCAGCCGGTGATAGCCGAGCTGTTCAAAGACGGAATCGTTGGCGTGTTCGCCGCGTCGTCCGATGTAGCGCCCGAGTCGCAGCGGCACGGTGATCGCCAGCCGTTGATGACGCAGCAGGGCGGCATGTTTTGCGTAGTCCTGGCTGGTGCCGTGGATGAAAGGCAGCCCACGATCTGCGTGCAGGGCGCGGATGGTTGCATCATCACGCTCCCGGTAGCGAACTCTCCGCATCGTCGCCAGGTAATCGCGCAGATAGGTGGCCCGCTCGTGCAGATGGCTGCGCTTGAGGGCAAAAGCCCAGAGGCTGTGCACGAACAGAGGCCGGGGCGGAAGCCGTTCCTGCAGATCGGGCAGCAGACCGCAGGCATGCTCGGCGACGATGCCGTGGGCCGTGACGATCGCGACCTCCGGCTGGGCGAGTCCCCAGTCCATCAACATCTCCAACCCCTGGAGATAGGCGGCTCCGGGGACGTAGTCATCCTCGAAGAAGAGGACGTAGGGAGCCTGCCCCTCGTGCAGGCTCAGGCGTTCCGCCCGGGCGAAGATCCGTGCCACCCCTGCGTTCGTGGCCAGCCTGTGCAACCGGGCCTGGGGAAGATGCGTCTCCAGGAGGCGCACCACCTCAGCCCGCCGATCCTCCAGGCCGTTGGCTTCGTCCCGGGAGCCGGCATAACCATCCACCCAGGCATGCACAGAAATCCCCTCCGGGGCCTGAGCCAACTGGGGAGCCAGGGCCGCCAGCACCGGGGCCAGGTAGTCCGGTCGGTTGAAGGCCAGGAGGTGCACCTGGTCGTAGAGCAGGCCGGCGGCCGTGCTCATTTCCAGAAGCTCCCGAGCCAGGCATCCCAGCAGAGCTGGCGGCAGCCTGGTGCAGGCGGATCAGGGGCGTCACGCCGGCGAAGCAGAAAACGCTGAGCTCAGGGCAGCACTCCCCCCGGTAGCTGAGCCGTTCCTCGGCGATCAGCCTGCGGGGCAGGCCTGCGTAGCCCCATTCGTGGTTCACGTCGGCGTAGTCCCGCTCCAGCCAGCCCTGGGCCTCGGCGATCTGGTCAGGGCTCAGGGGTTGGTCGGCTGGCTGGATCCAGCGCATCCAGCCCGAGCCGTGGTTGGCCTTGAGGATCCAGTGCGGCGGTAGGTCGTGGTCGGCGAAGCGATGGGGGTTGTCCACCACCGCCAGGGTGCGGGGCGTAAGCCGGCACCGAGCCTGGCATCGATCCAGGCCTTGCTCTGCAGCTTGTCGCAGCAGAGGCGCAGGAAGGGATCGCGCTCCCGCAGAATCCGCACCACCACCCGTTCCGAGAAGAGGCGGGGACGGCAAAGATCGGGTTCCCTGCCCTGATGCCAGTGCGCGTAGCTCCGCCGGAACCAGGCTTCGCTTTCGCGCCGGCCCCGGTCGGGACTCCACCAGCGCCGCCAGCGCGCCGGTTCCTTGGTCAACCGCCGAAGTGCCTGATGACGGCTTCGGCGAAACCGGAACAGCTCACCGGCTCCACCGGGGGCTCCATCAGACGGGCCAGGTCGTAGGTGACCTCGCCATTGGCGATGGCGGCACTCAGGCCCTGGGTGATCAGGTCGGCGGCTTCCTGCCAGCCCATGTACTCCAGCATCATCACGCCGGAGAGAATCACCGAGCCGGGGTTGATGCGATCGAGGCCGGCATGCTTGGGGGCGGTGCCGTGGGTGGCCTCGAAGATGGCCGCGGTGTCGCCGATGTTGGCGCCGGGAGCCATGCCAAGACCGCCCACGACGGCGGCGGCGGCATCGGAGATGTAGTCGCCGTTGAGGTTGAGGGTGGCCAGGATCGAATAGTCGGCCGGGCGGGTCTGGATCTGCTGGAAGATGCTGTCGGCGATGCGGTCGTCGACCAGCACCATCTGCTTCCACTGGCCGCTTCCGTGGCTGGCGCCGATCGCATCGATCACGCCCTGCACTTCGGCATCAATGGCCGCCTTCTTCTCCGGGGTGAGGCTGTCGTACCCCGGTTCGATCATGCGGGCGTTGGCCTCGATGCTCAGCCCCGGATCCTTCTCCAGGTTGCCGAGGATCCAGCTCTCCCGCTCGGTGATGCACACATCGCGGAATTCCGTGGTGGCCAGCTCATAGCCCCAGTCACGGAAGGCTCCCTCGGTGAACTTCATGATGTTGCCCTTGTGCACGAGGGTCACGTGGCGCTTGTCGCCCTCGAGCCGCAGGGCGTGCTGGATCGCCTTGCGGATGTGGCGCTGGCTGCCGTGCTTGCTCACGGGCTTGATGCCGATGCCCGAGCCCTCGGGAATCTGGCGCTTGCCCAGCTTGCCGTTGGCCGGGATCACCACCTCATTGAGGTGCTTGATCAACGCGAGGCACACCGGATCGTTGGCTTCCCACTCGATCCCCATGTAGATGTCTTCGGTGTTCTCGCGGTAGACGATCACATCGAGATCCTGGGGCCGTTTGTGGGGGCTGGGGGTGCCGGCGTAGTAGCGGCAGGGGCGCACGCAGCAATAGAGATCAAAGATCTGGCGCAGGGCCACATTCAGCGAACGGATGCCGCCGCCGATCGGGGTGGTGAGGGGCCCTTTGATGGCCACGCCGTAGGTGCGAATCGCCTCGAGGGTGTCTTCCGGCAGGTATTGATAGGTGCCGTAGAGGTCGCAGGCCTCATCGCCGGCATATACCTTGAACCACTCGATCCGGCGCTCACCGCCATAGGCCTTGGTCACCGCCGCATCCAGCACCCGCTGGGTGGCGGGCCAGATGTCCACGCCGGTGCCGTCGCCGCGGATGAAGGGGATGATCGGGTCGTTGGGCACGACCGGCTGGCCGCCTTCGAAGCGAATGGCCGTGCCCTGGAGGGGTGCGGTGAGCTTCTCGTAGGTGGCCATGGGGGTGTGATCCGGCTCGGGGGAGCCTATGCCTGCGGCCGGATGCGAAACGTTTGCTGGGATCAGCACCAGGGTGGGTCGATGTGGTTGCAAACCCGGCGTTTTTCTGCAGGATGGAGCCCATGAATGCAGCGGATCAGGCAAGCAGTCCCGAGCTGGCCCAGGCCATTGCTTCGGCTGTGACGCTGTTTCGAAGAGCTTTTCCAGACGCCCGGGCCAACCTCACCCCCTGGCGGGACGATCCCCAGACCCGTCGTTTCGATGAGCGGGACAACCTCGATTTCTCCTTCCATTTCCCGGGCTGGAGTCCCCGGTTGGAATGCCGCTCCCTGCTGGTGCAACTGCGGCTGGAACGATCCCCCCAGTGCGAGGCCCCGGGTCGTCCCCGTCTGCTGGGGGTGCTGATCCGCGGGCTCACCTACGAATCAGAGCGTTGGCGCCTGGCCACCCTTGGTGATTGGCAGGCCTCGGGCTCCCATCTACCCCATCCCGACATCATTCATACGTTGCAGGCTCTCTGTCGCGAGCTTTTTGTGCTGTTTGATTCCGCTTCTTGCCCTGATTGCGACAGCAATGATCTCGCCGCGTAGATCGCGTTCTGGCCTGCCTGGCGATGGCCCGCTCGCCCCGTAACCCTTCGCAACCTTGGCGCCGGACCCGGGAGCAACGCGCCTACGGTGACCTGTCGGAAACCACTGCGTTCAAGCGCTACGCCGAAGATGTCTGTCGCCCTTGCTTCCCAGCTGCGTGAGGGAACGAAGAAAGCCCACACCATGGCCGAGAACACCGGCTTCGTGAGCTGCTTCCTCAAGGGGGTGGTCGATAAGGCCAGCTACCGCACTCTGGTGTCGGATCTGTGGTTCGTTTACAGCGCCATGGAGGAAGAGATCGGCAAGTTGGCGGATCATCCCGTGGTGGGTCCGATCGGCTTTCCCCAGCTCAACCGCCGCGAGTCGCTGGAGCAGGATCTGGCTTTCTATTTCGGGTCTGACTGGCGCCAGCAGATCAAGGCCACGCCCGGTGCCCAGGAGTACGTGGCTCGCATCCATCAGGTGGCCAAGGAGGCCCCCGAGCTGCTGGTGGGGCACCACTACACCCGCTATATCGGCGACCTCTCCGGCGGCCAGATCCTCAAGAACATCGCCCAGAAGGCGATGAATCTCGGGGAGCACGACGGGCTGCGCTTCTATGAGTTTGACTCCATTCCGGACGAAAAGGGCTTCAAGGCCAACTACCGCACCACCCTCGACAACCTGCCGATCGACCAGGCCACGGCCGATCGGATCGTCGAGGAGGCCAACCATGCCTTCCACTGCAACATGAAGATGTTCCAGGAGCTGGAGGGCAATCTGGTGGCCGCGATCGGCAAGGTCCTGTTCGGCTTCCTCACCCGTCGCCAGCGGTCCGGCAGCACCGAGGCGGTGGCCGCCTGAGTTTGCGTCCCGTCCGCTTCCTCGTTCCTGGCACCACCGGCCGGTTCCGCTGCGGCGGCCTGCTGGTGGAGCTGCAGACGGCCCGGTTGATCCAGGGGCTCGCTCCCACCGAGGTGGTGACCTACCGCCAGCGGCAGAGCGACCATCCTTTCCTCGATGACCTGCTGCAGGAATCTGCCCCGGGCGAGGCCCTCTGGATCGTGAGCTGGGGCTTTGATGTGCCGATGCTGCTGCGCCGTCTCCGGGGGCGGCGGGTGGCCTATCACGCCCACAGCAGTGGCTACGGCTTCGGCCTGCCCCCGGGGGTGCCGGTGCTCGCCGTGAGTCGCAACACCCTCGGCTACTGGGGAGACCGGGCGCCCCGCAATCCCCTGTTTTTGGTGCCCAACGCCCTGCAACCCCAGTGGCTGGAGCGCGGCGACCGCGGCCAGGGCGCCGCCGGCCCCCGGCCGCGCCGGCCCATCGACGTGCTCGTGCAGGAGCGCAAGAACAGTCGCTACGTGCTGGAGCGTCTGGTGCCGGAACTGCGTCGCGCCGGCCTGCGGGTGGAGGTGCAGAGCGGCTGGGTGGACGACCTGGTGGACCTGTTCAATGACGCCACGGTGGTGCTGTACGACTCCGCCGACTACTGGCGCGGCCGGGGAGTGAGCGAGGGGTTCGGGCTGCCGCCCCTGGAGGCCCTGGCCTGTGGCTGCGTGGTGTTCAGCAGCCTCAACCATGCCCTCGCCGACACGCTCGATCCCGGCCTCCTTGGCCATCAGATCGGCTGCGGCACCATCGAGTCTGATCTGCAGCGCATCCGCGCCGCCGTGGCCGATCCGGGCCACTGGCAGCCCGAACCCCAGCGGCTGCAGCAGTTGCTCCATGAGGGTTCCGAACCGGTGCTGCGCGAACGCTGGGCCGGGGCCCTGGCGGTGATCGATCAGCACTGGCGGCAGGTGCTGGGCGAGGGCGCCCTGCCCCTGGCCGTTGCTCCCCGCTGGCGGTTGCGCTGGGATCAGCTGCGGGCCCGGGTTCAGGCCAAAGTCCGGTCGTAAGGCAGGTTTATGCTCCGATCCTTCCGGTAGCAGGCCGTTCTCGAGATGTCGTTGATCCTCATTGCCGGCCCTTGCGTGATCGAAAGCCCTGAGCTGGTGTACGAGATCGCCGGCCAGGTCAAGGAGATCACCGACCGGCTCGGCATCACCTACATCTTCAAGGCCAGCTTCGACAAGGCGAATCGCAGCTCCGGTTCCTCGTTCCGGGGGCCCGGCGTGGCCGCTGGCCTGGAGGTGCTGGCCGAGGTGAAGCGCCGGTTCGGCCTGCCCGTGCTCACCGACATCCACGAGAGCCACCAGGCGGCCCCGGTGGCCGAGGTGGTGGACGTGCTGCAGATCCCTGCCTTCCTCTGCCGTCAGAGCGATCTGCTGTTGGCGGCCGCCGAGGCCACCCGCGGCACCGACAAGGTGATCAACGTCAAGAAGGGCCAGTTTCTGGCTCCATGGGACATGGCCCAGGTGGTCAACAAGCTGCGGGAGGCCGGGGTGAAGAACCTCTGGCTCACCGAACGCGGCAGCAGTTTCGGCTACAACACGCTGGTGGTGGATTTCCGCAGCCTGCCGCAGCTGCGCGATCTCGGCTGTCCGGTGATCTTCGATGCCACCCATTCGGTGCAGCAGCCCGGCGGGCGCGGCAGCTCCAGCGGCGGCCAGCGCGAGTTCGTCGCTCCCCTGGCCCGGGCGGCCGTGGCGGTGGGGGTGGATGGCCTGTTCATGGAGGTCCATCCCGATCCCGATCGGGGCCTCAGCGATGGCCCCAACATGGTGCCGTTGCACCGGCTGGAGCCGATGCTGCAGCAGCTGCTGGCGATCCGGGCTCCTTTGGAACAGCAGGGACCGGCGGTCTCCAGCCTCTGAGACCCCTGATGTTTCTCTCCTCCCTGGCGCGCGGCCTTGCCTTCGGCTGGGGCCTGCGTCGTTGTGCGGCGCGCCTCGATCGCCTGCGGCTGCTGGTGCTCGATGTGGACGGCGTGCTCACCGATGGGGGGCTCTACTACGGCTCCGAGGGGGAACCGCTCAAGCGGTTCGATGTGCGCGACGGCCTGGCGATCCGCCTGCTGCAATCGGTGGGCATCGAGGTGGCGATTCTCAGTGGCGGCCGTGGGGGCGCCATTGAGCTGCGGGCCTCCCATCTCCGCATCCAGCACTGTCTGGTGGGCATCAAGGACAAGGCCGCCGCGATCGAGGGGCTGTGCCTGCAGCTGGGCTGTGAGCCCGGGGCCACCGCCTATGTGGGGGATGACTTCAACGATCTGGTGGTGCGGGACCACGTGGGCCTGCTGATCGCCCCCGCTGATGCCGTGGCTGCACTGCGGCGCCGGGCTGATCTGGTGCTGCCCCGCCGCGGCGGCCATGGCGCGATCCGGCTGCTGGCCGAGGCGATCCTGCGGCGCCGCGGTCGCCTCGGGGAACTGGAGTCTCGTGGCTGGAGAGATGCCAATGCCTGACACCCTGGGTCCTTGGTCGTCCCGCCGTTCTCCCGTGCTTTCCATGCTGGTGATGCTGGCGGCTCTGCTGCCTTCCCTGGTCGGTTGCGCCTCCCATGCGCCGCCGACCCGGCTGCAGTTGCGGTTCGTCGTTTCCCCGGATCGTGATTTCAGGGAGTCCGATCTGCGCGCTCCCCTGCAGGGGCACGCGATCCACTTTGATCCCCGCACCCTGGAGTGCCGAGGAGCCGGCGTGCTTGCGCACTACCACTCCCAGACGAAGGTGGTGGTTCGCGATCAGAGGGGCCAGGTGCTCGGTTCCGGCGAATTAGGGCCGGGTCGTGTGATCCGCCGGGATCTTGCGGCTGATGGAGTGCCGATCTTCAAGGGGTGTGGGTTCGGGGTTTCGATTCCCCTGAGCGGTGCGGCGAGGATCTACATCATTGATGTTGCGGATGGCGCTTACAAGGAAAGGCTGCACATCAGTCAGTTTGCGGCTCGGAAAGGGATGTTGAATCTGGATGTGGATTGAAGGGTTTATCGCTGTAGAAAACTGATGCAAGGTTGTATCCGAACAGGCCCATCAGAATGGGCACTTTCATCATTCCCAACTCCACCATATTGAATCCCAGCAAGTAGAGGAATGTGCCGCTTGTGGCCAGGCCGATGAGGCCTTTGGTGGGGAAGCCTGTTCCGTTCTGCCACAGGCGCCGCAGCATCAGCCCCAGGCAGACGAGCACCAGCACGGAAGAAATCACTCCGGTGTCTCCCCAGATCTGCAGCAAAAGGTTGTGGGCGTGGCTCAGAGGGCGTCCCACCACCTCGGCCGTGCACCATTTCTGCCAGGAGTTCTGATAGCCAACGCCATACAAGAGGCGGTTCTCTCCCTGGAACGGCAGTCCCAGATAGCAGCGATAGACATTGAACCTCCCCAGATCGCTGAGCACGTTTTCCTGGCCGTAGAGGCTGGTGAGCTGGCTCCAGCGAACGCCCCAGAGGTGCAGGAGGCCAGCCAGGCCGATCAACGGCAGCAGCAGCCATGGGAGTGCGATCCGGAGCCGCCGACGGCCCCAGTCCCAAAGCAGGGAGCGGCTGTTCACAGCAAGGGCCAGAACGAGGCTCACGGGCACCAGCCCCAGTCCGGCGCGGGAGGTGGTGGCCCGGGCAAGCACCAGGCAGCCCAGGACACAGGGAATCAGCAGCAGCCACCAGATCCGGCGTCTGCTCAGCAGCAGGGCCTGGATTCCACACACCGTGCAGAACCCCGCCAGAAAGGCGGTCTGGTTCTGGGTGAGGGTGGGCAGCTTGTATTCGATGCCCCACCAGGCGAACTCCCAGACCACGGGCCCTTGGAGCAGCACCCCGAGCATGCAGGCGGCGCAGGTCAGGGCCGCCGTGCGTCGCCAGGCTCGGCCGGAGCGGCCGAAGCCCAACAGGAAGGCGGAGATGATCAGCACCCAGTCCATGTGGGAGACGGGTTGGGGCCCATCGCCCCGCACGATTCCCCGGATGTTGAGCAGCAGGATGGTGGCGATTCCCCACGACCAGGGCAGCGCCCTGGTCTGGCGGAGCGCCTCGAGCGTGATCCAGGCCGTGGTGGCCCAGGCACTCAGGGCAGAGCCGCCATCCTGAAACAGCGACACGATGGCGATCACCATCGCCATTTCCGCGACCCGCTCCATCACTCGGTCGGTCAGCGGTAGGTCGCTCTGTTGCCGGGCGAGGAGGGGGGGATGGTTGGGGGCTGTCACAGCGGTTCGATCGGGGCCAGGCGTGGATCGAGGATCTTCGGGCCCATGCCCTCGAATTTCACCGCGATCGAGATCTTCTCCCCCGCTCCAAAGCGATGGGTCACGGTGCCGATGCCGAAGTTGGCATGGCGCAGCTGGTCTCCCACGGACCAGGCATGCCCCTGGCCGCGGCGGCGCACCGCATTGGCGGGCTGGCCGGCGGCGCCACCGGCCTGCACGGCCCGGCTCTCTTCCCGGTCGACGCGGGTGAGCCGCTCCAGCCGCTGCTCCCGCCGCAGGGCCGTGCCGCCGCTGCGGGGCACATCCCCCTGGATCAGTTCGCCGGGGAGTTCCGAGAGGAACACCGAGGGGATCGCCGGCTCCCGCATCCCACCCCAGAGCCGCCGTTCGCTGGCGTGGGAGAGGAACAGCCGCTCCTTGGCGCGGGTGAGCCCCACGTAGCAGAGCCGCCGCTCCTCCTCCAGCGAGGCCGGGTCATCGAGGGAGCGGTAGCTGGGGAACAGCCCCTGCTCCATGCCCACCAGGAACACCACCGGAAACTCCAGCCCCTTGCTGGCGTGGAGCGTCATCAGGGTCACCCGGTCCTGTTCGGTGTCCTTGCTGTCGGCATCGCTGGCCAGGGCGGCGGAGGCCAGGAAGTCCTCCAGGCTGCCTTCCTCGTTCTCCTCCTGGTACTGGAGCGCGGCATTCACCAGTTCGTTGAGGTTGCGGCGGCGGTCCTCCGCTTCGTCGGTGCCCTCGGTGATCAGTTCGGCCACATAGCCGCTCTGCTCCATCACCCGTTGCACCAGCTCCGAGGGGGGAGCCTCGTGCAGGCGCCGCTGCAGATCCCGCAGCAATTCCTGGAACTGCAGCAGACCCTTGGCGGAACGGCCCCCCAGGCTGCGCACGGCCTCCGGGTCGCTGATCACATCCCAGAGCGGGATGCCCAGCTGGTTGGCGGCATCGGTGAGCCGCTCGATCGTGGTCTTGCCGATGCCCCGTTTCGGCACGTTCAGCACCCGCAGCAGGCTCACGGTGTCGGCCGGATTCACCAGCAGCCGCAGGTAGGCCAGCATGTCCTTGATCTCGCGCCGGTCGTAGAAGCGCAGGCCCCCCACCACGATGTAGGGGATGCCCCAGCGCACCAGCGATTCCTCCATCGCCCGGCTCTGGGCGTTGGTGCGATAGAGCACCGCCATGTCACCCCAGCGCAGCTCCGGGTGGGCCGCCTCCAGCATCCGCATTCGATGCACCACCGCCTCCGCTTCGGCGATCTCGTCGTCGCAGCGGGTGAGGGTGATCAGTTCTCCCTCGCCGCGGGTGGGCCGCAGCACCTTGTCGATCCGTTCGCTGTTGTTGGCGATCAGGGCATTGGCCGCCTCCAGGATCGTCGCGGTGGATCTGTAGTTCTCCTCCAGCTTCACCATCGTGGCGGTGGCGTCATCGGCGGCGCCGTCGCCGAAGTCGTCCTGGAAGCCCATCAGGATCGTGAAGTCGGCCGCCCGGAAGCTGTAGATGCTCTGGTCGGCGTCGCCCACCACGAACACCGAGCGGCCGCTCCAGTCCTCGAAGCTGGCGGGGTCGCGGCCGTCGGTCACCAGCAGCTTGATCAGGTCGTACTGGGTGCGGTTGGTGTCCTGGTATTCGTCCACCAGCACGTGGCGAAAGCGGCGGTGCCAGTAGTTGCGCACCTGGTCGTTCTGGCGCAGCAACTGCACCGGCAGCAGCAGCAGGTCGTCGAAGTCGAGGGCGTTGTTGGCCGCCAGGGCGCGGCGATAGAGCCGGTAGGCCTCGGCCAGCTTGCGGTCCCGCAGGCCTTCGGCGTTGGCCTCCATCTGCTCCGGCAGCCAGCCCTGGTTCTTGGCGTTGCTGATGGCCCAGCGCACCTTCTTCGGTTCGAAGCGCTTCGGATCAAGACCCAGCTCCTGGGTCACGATCTCCTTCACCAGGCTCTGGGCATCGCTCTCGTCGTAGATCGAGAACTGCCGGGTCCAGGCCAGTCCCTCCGGGTCCCGGAACTTGTCGATGTCGAAACGCAGCAGCCGCGCGAACAGGGCGTGGAAGGTGCCGATCCACAGCTCCTTGATCACCTCCCGATAGATGCGGCTGCGGAGCTGTTTCTGTTCGTGCAGGGGCAGGGTGCTCCACGGCTGGCCGAACTGGCTCTGGGCCAGGCGCTGGGCCAGCAGCAGTTCCAGCCGCTCCTTCATCTCCCGGGCGGCCTTGTTGGTGAAGGTGACGGCCAGCAGCTCGCCGGGATCGACGCCGTGGTGGCCGATCAGGTGGGCGATGCGATGGGTGAGGGCCCGGGTTTTGCCGCTGCCGGCCCCCGCCACCACCAGCAGCGGTCCGTGATGGTGATCCACCGCCCGGCGCTGGGCCTCGTTGAGGCCGCCCAGGAAGCCAGGCAGAGGGGCCGCGCCTCCCGGAGGAGTAGGGGTGCGGCCAGGCACGGGCTGGGAGCCGGAGGGGGAGGGGGCGACCATGGCAAGAGACTAGGCACTGTCGGGCCGTGCCTAAATTGCCTCCCATTCCCGGGGCTGAAGCTGGGCCGATGAGCACCCCTCCTGTTGCCGCCAGCGCGGCGGTACCGATCCCCGTGTTCATCGGCTTCGATCCGCGGGAACGGGCCGCCACCAACGTGCTGATCGACAGCCTCGTGCAGCAGAGCAGCCTGCCCCTGGCGATCACGCCGATCGTCACCCCCCAGCTGCAGTCCCTGGGGGTGTTCCAGCGGGAGCCCGATCCGCTGCAGGCCACCGCCTTCTCGTTCACCCGCTTTCTGGTGCCCTGGCTCAAGGGCTACGACGGCTGGGCGATCTTCATGGACTGCGACATGCTCTGCCGCGGCGACATCGCCGAGCTCTGGGCGCTGCGGCAGGAGCAGTTCGCGGTGATGTGCGTGCAGCATGAGCACAACCCCAATGAAGCGGTGAAGTTTCTGGGGGAGCCCCAGACGCCCTATCCGAAGAAGAACTGGAGCTCGCTGATGCTGTTCAACTGCAGCCGCTGCCAGGCGCTCACCCCCGAGTACGTCAACACCGCCACGGGGTTGGAGCTGCATCGCTTCCACTGGTTGGCGGGCGACCATGAAATCGGCGCCATCCCCGACCGCTGGAATCACCTCGTGGATGTGCAGCCGCCGCCGCAGGCCGCCGCCGCAGAAGGGGGACCCACCCTCCTGCACTGGACCCTGGGCGGCCCCTGGTTCCGAGAGCAGCGCACCATGGGCGGCCCCCTGGCGGCGGAATGGTTCAGCGCCCGGGACGATGCCATGGCCCTGTGGGATTGACGGCCACCGTTCTGCTTGATCAGGAAGGGGTGGACTGGTGGGTGGGGTCGGCGGCGGCTGCCGCTGTGCCGCCCCCTTCGCTGTGGTGCGGTTCCTGCCGGGCCTGGCTGGCCCTGGAGCAGGCCGGCCTCGATGCCCGCGCCCGTTGGCTGGGGCCGCTGGGGGCGTCGGCTTGGAACGCTCTCCAGCTCCGGGTGGGGGCCTGGCACGCCGCCCTCGCCGCCGTGCCGCGCCTGCCGGCCGGCGCGCCGCCCGCCGGAGCATTGGCCGAACTGCTCTGCGGCGATCTGTTCTCGCCAGCTCTGCTGGGTCTTGCCCTGTTGCCCGACTGGCTGGAGCCCCTGCTCGGCGCCGAGCAGGTGATCCTGCCGATCGGCGCCCGCTTGCGAGCCCCCGGCCCCGGCAGGGGGCTCGGTGATCTGCCGCTGCTGCTGCTGGCGGCGCTGCTGCGCCAGCGCGGCGTGGCGGTGGAGATGCCGGCGGTGCTGGGCCGGTTCGATCCGCCGGACCCTTCCGCCGCCGGAGTCCGCCTCGAAGCGGGCGGAGCGGCAGTGGAGGGTCCCTGCCTGTGGCTGGCGATCGGCAAGCTCCGCCATCCCGAGATCCCTCTGCTGGCCTTCGAGGCCACCGGGCTGGCGGTGCGCTTGGTGGAGACCGAGGCCGCCGCACCCCTCCCGGATCTCTTCGCCGATGCCCCCCGGTTCCGCGGCCTGGCGACCGCTCCGGTGCTGCTGGCAGATCCCGCCGCAGCCGCGGCGCCGCCCCTGCCGCCCGCTGGCGCCGAAGCGCCGGCGGGCGACTGGCTGGAGGCCCTCGCCGGATGGTCGTTGCTGCAGGCCATCGCCGGCGACCTGGCCGCCGATCGTCTGGAGCTCGACCACCGTCTGGCGGCGGCCTGGCGGCAGGATCGCCCCCGGCTGCTGCTGGTGCCGGAGGAGAACAGCCGCGGCTGTGAACGGCTGGTGATGCAGGCCCGCAGCCACGGGGTGCCCCATGGCGCCCTGCATCACACCGCCGAGCTGCTGCCGCTGCACAGCCCCGGCCGCTGGCAGCGCCATCTTGAGGATCAGGATCCCCTGCTGGTGCCGTTGCGGGCTGGCGGTAGCGGCGGTGGTGGCGGTGGCGGTGGCGACCGGGCGGTGCTGAGCGCCGATCCGGTGCGCGCCCACCTGCTGGAGGGGCTGGAGCTGGAGGCCAGCCTGCCCCTGCCTGCCGCCCCGGCGGTGGGCTGGCTCCACTACCCCCTGCAGCAGCAGTCGTTGCTTCCCCTGGCCGATCCCCTGGCCTACTGGCAGGCCCTCGGCGGGGTGGAGCAGGCGCTCAGGGACCGCGGTGTGCCGCTGCTGCTGGCCCGCAAGCCTCCCCTGGAGCCGGCCGGCCTGGCCGATGCCCGCGCCCAGGGCCTGGATCCGGCTGCAGCGCCGGGGCTACGGCCCCTGGCGGCTCTGCTGGCGGAAAGCTGGGTGGTGGTGGCGCCGGGCCATCTGGGTACCGGCCATCTGGAGGCGATCGCCCGGGGACGGGCCGTGGTGGTGGTCCTGTCCGCCCGGCTGGCCCGGCCTTCGCTGCTGCTGGAGCCGGAGGCGCCCCTGCCCGTCTGCACACCGGAGGCCTTCCCCGCCTGGTTTGCCGCGCAGGATCCCCCGGCGCTGCGGCAGCTGGCCGCCGTGCAGGCCGAGTGGCTGCGGGGCCGGTTGCTCACCACCACCTCCCTGGCCGACTGGCTGGCGCTGCATGGGGTGGTCACCGAGCTGCGGCAGCAGCGCTTTCTCGGCAGCGGACTGCTGGCCCAGCGGCCGCTGCTGGATCGGGTGGAACGACTGGAGCGGTTCAGCCGCCGCCTCGGGCGTCTGCGGGCTAGCCGCCTGGGCAGGGGCCTGGTGCGCCTCAAGCGATGGCTGCGCCCATGAATCCGGAGCAGCGGCGTTGGCATCGCAAGCTCCTGCGCGGCAGGCAGGTGGCTGGGCGGTTGCTGCGGGGCGATCCCGATCCGTTGCTGCGGGTGGCGGCCGAGCGGCTGCTGCCCCGCCTGGAGCTGCACCCCGGCTCGCTGGTGGTCCGTTGGCTGCGCCTCGGACTGCTCCAGTGGCAGCCGGGCTGTCGTTCCGCCGCAGGCAGTGGCGCTGGCAGCGTCAGTGGCAGGGCGCCCGCCCGGTTGTATTGGCCGCCCGCCTGGCCCGCTTCCGAACGCCGGCGCCGCCGGGTGCTCCGGCGGCTGGCCGGGCGGCTGCGGCGCAGTGGAGCGGCGCTGGTCAGCTGCGATGACTGGGTGATCGGGGCGGACGGCCGGCGTTGGTGGCGTCAGAAACCCCTGCACGATCCCGTGTTCGATCGCGGCAGCGGCATCGGTGCCGGCCCGCTGCTGGCCTCCGCTGCCCTGGCGGAGCGGCTGGAGGCCCTGGCCCGCCAGCAGGGTGCTCCTTCGCCTCACACGCCCGCCTGGCGGGAGGTCGCCACGGAGCTGGCCGCCGACCTGGGGGGGCGGGCCCATCTGCCGCTTCCCCTGCTGCTGGCCCCCCCGCCGTCGCCCCCGCCGGCCTCCCCCCCGTCGCCCCAGCTGTCGCCCCAGTCGGCGGCGGCGGCGGCCGGCGGTGCTGCCACCGGCGAGGAGCCTCTGGTGAGCTTGCTGATCCCCACCGGCGGCACCCGCCGCCGGATCAACGGCCGCGAGCGCCTGCTGGTGCGTGAAGGGCTGCGCAGCCTGCTGGAGCGCAGCCGTTATCGCCAGCTGGAGGTGGTGCTGATCGATGGAGGCGAGCTGGCCCCCGAGCTGGTGGCGGAACTGGAGCAGATGGTGCGCGCGGCCCTCGGGCCGGGCCGTTGGCAGTTTCTGCGGGATTCCCGGCCCTATTCCTATTCCGAACGGATCAACCGGGCCGCGGCCGCAGCCCGGGGCGACCTGCTGCTGCAGCTCAACGACGACACCGAACTGCTCGATCCGGAGGGGATCACCTGGCTGGTGCGGGCCCTGCAGCAGGAGCCCGGGGTGGGGGTGGTCGGGGCCCTGCTGCTCTATCCGGATGGTCGGGTGCAGCATGCGGGGGTGGCGATCGACAACCTGGCGCCGCGCCATGCCTGGGCCGGCTGCCGCCCCCAGGATCTGCCCTGGGGAACCCTGGAACATCGACGCCGTTTCCTGGCGGTCACCGCCGCGGTGTGCCTGTGTCGCCGGGAGCTGTGGCAGCAGCTCGGCGGACTGCGCGCCGAACTGCCGATCAACTACGGCGATGTGGACTTCTGCCTGCGGGCAGCGGCGCTCGGCCAGGCCTCGATCCTGGAGCCCCGCAGCCGCTGGTTGCACTTCGAGTCCGCCAGCCGGCCCGTGGATGGTGTTCCCCCGGAGCTGCCCGTCTTCGCCGATCTCTGGGCCGCCTCCCTGGGGGGCAGCCATGGCGTCGATCCCAATGTGTCTGTCTGGCGGCACTGCCTCGGTGCGCCCCTGCCCTGAACTCCTTCCAACCCAGCAGGGTCAGGGCCGGGTCAGGGCGGGGGATCTCCGCACAGCCGCAGAATCAGTTTCACCCCCAGCAGCAGCAGCCGGTTGCCGGCCTCCAGGCTGCGGGCCAGGGTCAGGGCAAGGCGGGGCCGGGCGATCAGCTGTTCCTGTTGGCGCGGCGACAGCCAGGCCACGATCAGTCGCTCATGCACCCCCAGCAGCTTGGAGAGCAGCACCGCCCGGTAGGTGATCCGGGCGCTCTCGGCCACGGCCTGCGGCGGGGTGGGCAGGCTGGCGCCCACGACCCGGTAGCGATCGGGGCCCAGCTGCTCGTAGCGGCTGTGGGGCTGGTTGGCGCTCCAGGGGCAGCGTTTGGCGATCAGGGCATTGCGGGCGCGGGAGGCGGCGATCAGGGAGCCGCTCCACTGCTGTTGTCCCGCGCCGCTGAGGCGGCGGGCCCCGGCGCTGGCGGCCCGCAGCTCGTCGCCGCTGTCGAGGCAGCCCAGCAGGCCGGCCGGTAGCGGTTCGAGCCGGCAGCGCTGCTCCAGGCGGCGGTAGAGGTCCTTGTCCTCCTTGCCGTAGCCGCTGAGGAACTCGTTGTAGCCCCCCACGGCCCGCAGGTCGGCCAGCCGTGCCAGCACCGTGCCGTAGAGCCCGGCCCTTGCTTCCATCACCCGGAACACACCTTCCGGACAGGAGAGGTCGTCCGGACAGGAGAGGTCGTCCGGACAGGAGAGGTCGGGACCGGCGGCTTGTTCGATCCAGACATCGGCATCGAGTTTGAGCACCGTCTCGGTGGTCACCAGGCCCAGCCCGAAATTGAACGCCCGCGTGTGGTGCCATGTGGTCTCCCCCTCCACCCGCACCAGGCGGATGCGGGGGTCGTCCGGAAGCTCCTCGGGTCGCAACGGCTCTTGCGAACTCCAGTCGATGATCAGGTGGTGCTGATGCCAGGGGGAGCGGGCGGTGGCGGCCGCCGTCTGGCGCAGGTGTTGCCACCGGTTCATGCACACCGTGAGCAGGGTGAGCGGCAGGGGAGCGGGGCCGCGGGCGCTGGTCATGGGCGGCGGCGCCGTTGCCAGCGCCCCAGGCGGGCCGTCAGCACCAGGCCGGTGATCGCCAGGTCGATCAGCGGACCGGCCAGCCGCTGCCACCATGCCAGCAGCCTTGGATCGTCGATCAGCACCTGCTCCAGCTCCGGTGCCAGCCGCGATTGCAGGGGAATCTGGGTGAGGCGCGTGTACTTCGAAAGGGCCGTGCCCCGGAAGGTGGTGGCGGCATCGGCCGCCAGGGCCGGCGGCAGATCTTCCCGGCTGCCGGGCTGCACTCTCCAGACGCCGTTCTGCTCGAGGTAGCGGCTGTGGGTGGCCGCGGCGTTCCAGGGCAGCCGTTCGGTGATCAGCAGGTTGCGCTGGCGGGCTCCATAGAGGCAGGCCTTGCTCCAGCGCAGATCGGCGCCGGGGCTCCGATCGGGGCCGTCCGCCAGCCGCAGGCCGTCGTCGTGCTGGAGGCAGTCGAACAGCGCGGCCGGCAGGGCCACCGGGGTGTGGCGCCGCCCCAGTCGTTCCACCAGGTCCTTGTCGTCCATGCCGTAGCCCTGGATCCGCTCATGGAATCCCCCCGCCTGCTCGAAGTCGGCCCGCCGCACCAGCAGCACTCCGTTGAGCCCCCGGTGATCGGTGAGATGGCCGAAGCTGCCCTCCGGCAGCAGCGGCAGGTCGGGGCTTTGCGGCCGGATCCAACCATCGGCATCCAGGCGCAGCAGCCACGCGCCGCGGGCCTGGGAGGCGGCGAAGTTGTAGGCCAGGGCTGCAGACCACTGGTTTTCCCCCTCCACCCGCAGCAGCCGCAGCCGCGGATCCGCCGGCAGGTCGATGCGGCGCAGCGGTGGGTCGGAGCTCCAGTCCACCACCAGATGTTCGTGGTGATGGGGCCAGCGCGCCGTCAGCGGCAGGCTGTGCAGCAGGTGCTCGTGCCGGTTCATGCAGACCGTCACGATCGAGAGTCCGTTCACCAGTTGCGCCTCCGGGCCAGCTTCTGCAGCCGCTCCTGCCAGCGCAGCAGCCGGTGCAGCAGGCCGATCAGGCCGAGCACGAGGGGCACGAACAGGCTGTGGTGGAGGCGCTGCAGCCGGAGGCTGCGGCGCAGCCGCTGCTGCAGCGGTGGCGGTATCCGCGACTGGATCTGCTCCTGGGGGATCCAGAACATCGCTTCGAGATAGGCCCCGGTGCCGGCCGTTTCCAGCCGTTCCTGCAGTGGGCCGGGGATGGCTGCCCTCTGGCCCGGCAGTCGCTGCAGCACCTCGCCGGAGGGGGCGGAGGGCAGCGGGCCGTAGCGCAGGCGGGGCTGCTGGGCCGACCACGACTCGTACTCGGCGATCACCCGGTTGCGGGCCTTGCTCTCCTCCATCAGGGCCCGGGCCTGGTGCAGGGCCCAGGCGGGCGATCCGCCGAGGGCGAAGGCAGCCGAGCGGTCGCGGTGGTCGTGGGGGAGGGTGGCGAAGCTGCCTTCAGGCAGCAGCTCACAGGCGAAGCGATCGGCGAGACGACGGTCGAGGTCCTTGTCCTCGAAGCCGTAGCCGCTCAGCCGTTCGTTGAAGCCACCGACTGCCCACAGATCCTCGCGGTGGATCAGCAGCAGGCCGGTGAGGCCCCCGCCGATCGGCAGCCGGCGGTAGTGGCCCGCTGCCAGGGGCGGCAGCTCCAGCTGCGGATCGGTGGGCCAGGAATCCCCGTCGAGGCGGAGCAGCAGCGGATGCCGGGCCAGGGCGAAGGCCAGGTTGAAGCTGCGCCCCGGCGACCACTCCTGTTCCCCTTCCACCCGCACCAGGCGGATGCGGGGGTCGTCCGGCAGGTCGGCGGCCGTCACCGGCACCCGGCTCGACCAGTCGAGGATCAGGTGCTCGGCGTGGCGAGGCCAGCGGGCCACCAGGGGGGCACTGTGGCGCAGATGGTGGCTGCGGTTCATCACCACCGTGACGATGCTCAGTGGCTCCTGGCTGGGGCGAGGCGTGGCCATGGCCTCAGGTCTCCCCCGTCAGCAGCCTCGCCATCGTGGCCGGATCGCGGTGGCGGGCGAAGCCGAAGTAGGGGTCGAGCAGGCGGGTCACCTCGGCGGGATCGAGGCCGGTCCATTCGCCTTGCTCCAGGCCGGGGGCCAGGGCCTCGATCAGGCTGGCCCGGTCGTCCCACTCCTGGGTCTCGCTGAGCCGGTTCTTTTCGCTGCGGCCGCTGAAGTCCTGCTCCACCGCCAGCTTCAGCAGCAGTATCGGCACCCCGAGGGCCTGGGCATAGCCCACGTGGGTTCCCAGGGCGCAGGTGACCATGCCCCCGGCCAGGGCAAACACGGTGCGCTGGGCATCGAGGAACCAGGGATTGGAGCGGTGGCCATTGCAGGCCGGGATCCAGTGCGCGGGCAGGTCGGGCGGCAGCCCATCCTTCCAGTGCCCCATCCAGATCACGCTGCGGAAGCCCCTGCGGGCACAGATCTCGTCGACGGCGGCATGGAAGCGCTGCTGGTCCCAGTGGCGCGGGATGCGGTCGAGCGAGTGGGGGGGGATCACCAGCAGGCAGGGCCCGAGCCGCTGGCGCAGGGCCTCCAGTTCGTCTTCCGCCAGCACCGGCTGGGCATAGCGCAGGAATGGACCCACCGCCTCGGCCGGCAGTCCATGGCGTTGCCGGAGCACCGCCGCCCGCTGCTCCCCCATGCAGAGGTAGATCCGGGTCCAGGGTTCGGGTTTCTCGAAGGCGGCATCGGGGCTGAATTTCACCCCGTGTTCGAGCAGCACGGGCAGGGGCCTGCCCACCGGCGGCAATCCGGCCCAGCGCTTGAGCACCACATCGTGGCCGTAGTGGTGGATGGCGTTGTCGCGTTCGCGGCGGGCCGGAGATTCCTGGGGCGCCAGCACCGTGTGGGGGTGCCAGAGGCCATCCACATGCACATCGGGAACGACCCAGGGGCGGAAGGGCTCAGCGCGGAACGCCTGGCGTACAAGGCCGGAATAGGCGGCGAGCGATTCGCTCTCGCGCCTGTATTCCCGCGAGAGCCAGCGGCCGGCCGGTTGGAGTCGCTGGCGCAGCAGCCGGCCGGTGCCGGCCTTGATTCCGCCCAGGTCAGGCATCGAGCATCGACTCCAGACGGGCCAGTTCGCGGAAGGTGCCGGAGCTGTTCTTCAGTTCTTCGAAGCTGCCGTAGTCCACGATCCGACCCTTCGAGAATTCATAGATGCGATCGCAGCGGGCCACCGTGCTGATCCGGTGGGCGATCACCACCGTGGTGCAGCGGCGGCCGATCACCTGCAGGGCGCTGATCACATCCGATTCGGTGCGGTTGTCGAGGGCGCTGGTGGCCTCATCGAGCACCAGGAAGCGGGCATTGCGGTAGAAGGCCCGGGCCAGGGCCAGGCGCTGGCGCTGCCCGCCGGAGAGCTTCATGCCGTTCTCCCCCACCGGCGTCATCAGGCCGTAGGGCAGTTCGGACACGAACTCGGCCAGCTGGGCCGCCTCGATCGCTTCCCATAGCCGGTCGTTGTCGATCTCCTCCTCCTCGAGACCGAAGGCCACGTTTTCGCGGAAGCTGGCATCCAGCAGGGCGATGTGCTGGGGAACCAGGGCGCAGTTGGCCTGCCAGGCCGGCACGTCGAGTTCTTCCACCGGCTGACCATCAAGTTCGAGGGCTCCCTGCTGGGGGACGAGCAGGCCGAGCAGGATGTTGGCCGTGGTGCTCTTGCCGCTGCCGGTGGTGCCCACCAGGGCCACGCGGGATCCCACCGGAATCGAGAGATTGATGTCGTGCAGCACCTCCTGGCTGGTCTTGGGGTAGGTGTAATGCACGTTGCGCAGCCGGATCGAGAAGCGGGGAAACACCGATTCCGGCAGCGGCACGCCCGGGGTCTGCAGGGTGGGCCTGCTGTAGGGCAGCTCCAGAAGTTCCACCGTTTTCTTGATCTTCGGCAGGCCGCCCCGCAGCTGGGTGATGCAGCCGAAGAAGTCCTGGAGCGGGGGGGTGAGTCGTTGGGCGGCCAGCACCAGGGCGGCCAGAGAAGGAATCAGGGCCTTGATCTGGCCCGGGTCGTTATTAAGGATGGCTGGCAGGGCGCCGAGCACGAAGATCAGAGTGATGCCGAGCGGTTCGATCAGCAGCCGCGGCAGAATCGGCAGAATCGCCGACATCCACTGATAGCGCTGGGCTTCCTGGCCAGCCGAAACGAAGGCCTTTTCGAAATGGCCTTCGGAGTTGGTGAGCTGGATGTCCTTGATCGAGGCCAGGGATTCCAGCAGCAGGTGATTCGACTTGATGTCGAGCCGCACCGATTGGTTGCTGGCATGGCGCAGATAGGGCGTGATCACCAGCGAGAACACCAGATAACAGGTGGTGAGCGTGATGATCAGGGCCAGGGCCAGCCCCTTGCCCGCAATCAGGATGCCGGCGGAGATCAGAATCACCGAAAGGATGCTGCCTACGATGCGCATCAACGGCGAAATCACGGCGCCGGAGGCCACCTTGATGTTCTTCATGATCAGGGAGCTCAGCTTCGCCGTGCTGCGCACCAGGTGATAGCTGTACTGCTGATTGAGAACCCGTTTGTGAATGGCGTCGGAGAAGTCGCGCCACACCTGGGCCGTGAGCCGCTGCTGCACCACCTGCAGCGTCAGCTTCGAGAAGGAGGAGAACCAGGAAACACCGATGAAGATGGCGATCAGCCAGACGGTCTGATTGGAGGTGTTGCCGCCGAACACCTTCATCCAGGGCACCTTGTCATCGAGGGGGGTGCCGATCAGGGCACCGGCCAGCCGTGCCACCACACCGATGCTGATCAGATCGGTGATGCCGGGGATCAGGGAAAGGGGAACGAGCAGCAGCAGCGCCCGGAAGCGCCTTCTGGGCAGATAACTGAGCAGCCTCAGCAGCTGATCGACCGTTTCGCTACGGCGTCGGATCAGTCGGAGGAAGGGGGCGTGCAACGGCTCTCGCTGGCGCTGGGAACTGATCTTTCGGTAACGCTAGTGGGCCGCCCCTGGCGTTTCCCCCGGGCTCCGTCCACCCCCTGAATCGCCCCCGCTCCTCGCCCCCTTTGTTCGCCCCTTGTCT